>Ga0210378_10001211_pt1 | contig 13490 bp, 13 predicted proteins | sample PLM1_60_b1redo_FD_155465 | JGI IMG/M metagenome (GOLD analysis project Ga0210378, IMG submission 155465) | Groundwater sediment microbial communities from an aquifer in East River, Colorado, USA - PLM1_60_b1 redo | ecosystem: Environmental > Terrestrial > Soil > Riparian zone | place: USA: East...
TGCGGGAGGTCGCCCACGTGTTCGAGCAGGAGGTCGCCGACCTGCACGTCGCCGAGCTGAGCGGGCAGCGGACGCCACCCTCCGACAACACCGGCCCCCGCCAGGAGCCGCCGCAGCCATGAAGATCGCCCTCGACCCGTACATGCTGCGCACCGTCCCGCTGGCCGAGCTGCCGGGGGTGGTGGCGGAGCTCGGCTACGAGCACATCGAGCTGTCGCCGCGGGAGGACTTCCTGCCGTTCTTCCTCCACCCGCGGGCCGACAAGGCCACCATCGCCAGCTTCAAGGAGGCGCTGGCGGCCGCCGGCGTCTCGGTCGCCACGGTCCTGCCGCTGTACAAGTGGTCCGGACCCGAAGAGGACGAGCGCCAGGCGGCCGTCCGCTACTGGAAGCGGGCCATCCAGGTCGCGGTCGACCTCAACTGCCGGGTCATGAACTCGGAGTTCAACGGCCGGCCGGAGGCGGCTGCGGCTTCGGAGGCGCAGTTCTGGCGATCGCTGGAGGAGCTGCTCCCGGTCTTCGAGCGCGAGGGCGTTGCCCTGCGGCTGGAGCCGCATCCCGACGACTTCATCGAGGACGGCCGGGCGGCCGTCGAGATGGTCCGCGGGATCGACAACGACCTGGTCAGCTTCCTGTACTGCGCGCCCCACACCTTCCACCAGGGCGGCGACATGGAAGGGATCATGCGCTACGCCGGCCCGCTGCTGACCCACCTGCACATCGCCGACTCCTTCGACCACCGGGGGTCGTCGGGGCTGCGCTACATCCTCAACCCGCCGGGCACGCCGGCCCGGGTCCACCAGCACCTGGACATCGGGCAGGGCGAGGTCGACTGGGACCTGTTCTTCAGGACGCTGGCGGACCTCGAGTTCGACGGCATCGCCACCGTCTGCGTGTTCGCCTGGGAGGAGCGGGCCCGCGAGTCCTCGATCCACAACCTCGAGCGGATCCGGCAGTACGTCGCCAAGCACGGCGGCTCGTAGGGAGGTGCGCCGATGACGGACGCCGCAGCGACGGCGGGGACGACCACCCGGTCCCGGCTCCGGCTGGGCAGCTGCCCGGACTCCTGGGGCGTGTGGTTCGCCGACGACCCGAACCAGACGCCGTGGCACCGGTTCCTCGACGAGCTCGCTGAGGCCGGCTACCGGTGGCTGGAGCTGGGTCCCTACGGGTACCTGCCGGCCGACCCGGCGCGGCTGCGCGACGAGGTCGACCGGCGCGGGCTCACGGTCTCCGGCCAGGCCGTCTTCGGCGCCCTGCACAACCGCGACCAGTGGGAGGCCGACCTCCGCGACGCGCGACAGGTGGCCGAGCTGGTCACGGCCATGGGCGCCGGCCACGTGGTGCTGCTCCCGGCCGGGTTCCGCGACCTGGACGGCACCTGGCTCGGGCCAAGGGAGCTGGACGAGGACGGCTGGCGGACCCTGGTCGACCGGACCTCGGAGCTGGGGAGGATCCTCAAGGAGGAGCACGGCGTCACCGCCGTGTTCCACCCCCACGCCGACAGCTACGTCGGCACCCAGCCCCAGGTCGAGCGGTTCCTCCAGGAGACCGACCCGGGCAGCGTCAACCTCTGCCTGGACACCGGCCACATCGCCTACTACCAGGGCGACAACCTCGAGCTGATCCGCAGCTACCCCGACCGCATCGGCTACCTGCACATGAAGCAGGCCGACCCGGCGGTCGTCGAGCAGGTCAAGGCGGAGGACCTCTGGTTCGCGGAGGCGGTCCGGCGCGGAGTCATGCGCGAGCCTCCGCAGGGGGTCCCCGACGTGGAGGCGCTGCTAGACGCGGTCGACGAGCACCTGGACGGCGAGCTGTTCATGATCGTCGAGCAGGACCTGTACCCCTGCGACCCGGACGACCCGCTGCCGATCGCGACCCGGACCTGCAAGTACCTGCGACAGCTGGGCGTTGGGAGGGATGGGCAATGACGCTGAGGATCGGGGTCGTCGGCACCGGCATGATGGGCCAGGACCACGTCCAGCGGCTGACCACCAGCGTCCCCAACGCCCAGGTGGTCGCCGTCTCCGACGTCAACCTCGAGCAGGCCAAGCGGGTCGGCGAGGGCGTCGGCGCCCGCGTCTACTCCGACGGCCACGACCTGGTCGGCGACGACCAGGTGCAGGCGGTCCTGATCGCCTCGCCCGGCTTCACCCACGAGGAGTTCACCCTGGCCTGCCTGGCCGCCGACAAGCCGGTGCTGTGCGAGAAGCCGCTGGCGCCGACCATCGACGCCTGCCTGCGGGTCCTGGAGGCCGAGGCGGCCCGGCCGCGGCGGCTGGTCCAGGTCGGGTTCATGCGCCGCTACGACGCCGACTTCCGGGCCATGAAGGACGCCGTGGTCGGTGGCCAGGTCGGCCGGCCGCTGCTGCTGCACTGCCGGCACCGCAACCCCAGCGTCCCCCCCGGCTTCACCAGCGACATGATGATCACCGACTCGGTGGTCCACGACATCGACGCCACCCGCTGGCTGATCGGGCAGGAGGTGGTGGCGGCCAGCGTCTTCAAGCCGCGGCCCAGCTCCAAGGCGCCGGAAGGCCTCCAGGACCCGCAGCTGGTGCTGATGGAGACCGCGGAGGGCGTGCTGATCGACGTCGAGAGCTTCGTGAGCTGCCAGTTCGGCTACGACATCCGCTACGAGCTGGTCGGGGAGGCGGGGACGGTCTCGCTCGGCGAGCTGGCCGGCGTGCGCATCAGGGCGGAGGGACGGCACCAGGGCCGGATCCCGGACGACTGGCGCGAGCGGTTCGCCAGGGCCTACGAGGACGAGCTGCGGGAGTGGGTCAACGGCGTCCTCGAGGGCACGGTCACCGGCCCAAGCTCCTGGGACGGCTACGCCACCACGGCCGTGGCCGAGGCGGCGGTCGAGGCCCAGACCAGCGGGCGCCGGACCGCCGTTGAGCTGGTGGACCGGCCAGCGCTCTACGCTTGACCAGGGGCCGCAGCAGACCCGGGCCGACCAGGCGCGTGCCGGCAGGGTTGGCCCCCAGGTCCAGCGCTCCTCGCCTGACCAGGGGGCAGGCCAGATGACCGCCAAGGCCCGGACCGGGCTCGCCCTGCGGCCGGTGCTCGACCGCATGGCCGAGGCGGCGGCCGGCTGGCTCGCGTCACTGGGCCCGGGGCAGCGGGCCAAGGCCAGCTACCCGTTCCCGGCGACCGGGGAGCGGACCCGCTGGTACTACACCCCGAACGAGCGGGGCGGCCTGCCGCTGGCCGAGATGGACCCGGTCCAGCAGCGCCTCGCCCACCGGCTGCTGGCCAGCGGGCTGAGCGAGGGCGGCTACGCCGTCGCCTCGACCATCATGGGCCTGGAGAACGTGCTGGACGCCAAGGAGGGCTGGCGGCGGCAGTACGCGGGGCGGGCCGCGCCCAACCGCGGGCGCGATCCGCAGCTCTACTTCGTGAGCGTGTTCGGCGACCCCGCAGCCGCGCCGTGGGGCTGGCGGGTCGGCGGCCACCACGTTGCCCTCAACTACACGGTCCTCCCGGGTGGCGCCGTCTCGGCCAGCCCGCTGTTCCTGGGAGCCAACCCTGCCGGCACGCGCCTGGTCGGCCCGGGTCTGCTGCGGCCCCTAGCCGCCGTGGAGGACCTGGGCCGCCAGCTGCTCGACTCGCTCGCGCCCGACCAGCGGGCCACGGCCGTGCTCTCGCAGGAGGCGCCCGGCGACATCCTCCAGACCAACCGGCCGGTGGTCGAGGTCGGGCCGCCCGAGGGGCTGGCCGGAGCCCGGATGCTGCCCCAGCAGCGCGAGCTGCTGGCGGCGCTGCTGCACCAGTACCTGGGGCGGCTTCCCGACCCGGTGGCCGCGGTGGAGGCCGAGCGGTTCGCTGGCGAGGGCCTGGAGGCGGTCCACTTCGCCTGGGCCGGCGGTCGGGAGCCGGGCCAGCCCCACTACTACCGGGTGCAGGGGCCGCGGCTGCACATCGAGTACGACAACGTCCAGAACGGCGTCAACCACATCCACTCCGTCTGGCGTGACCCGCTGGGCGACTTCGGTCAGTCGTCGGCGGGATAGTCGTCGAACAGGAGCAGCTGCGCGGCGAGGGCGACGCTGTTGGCGTCCTCGTCGCTCATCTCGGTCCCGTACCGCCCCCTGGCCCTGGCGACGCCTTCGCCGATTTCCAGCACGAGCATGTCCTTGAACCTGGCCGCCTCGTCGTCGCCGGCCTTGCTCAGCACGGCTTCAACCTGGAACAGGCCGACGCCGATGGAACGCGGCTCGGCGCGGAACTGGTCGGCCAGCCGGTCGCGGTCGGCGACCACCGACTCCAGCACCTCGCGCCTGAGCCGGCCCTCGGCCAGGACCGCCACCTCGAGGCAGCCGACGAAGACCTGGTAGTCACGGGGATCGAAGCGGTTGTAGGCGCCGGTCACCGCGCTGAACATCCAGAACGGCGCGAACTGCAGCGTCCGCCACTCGTCCGGGGTGTACTTCTCCTGCTCGCTCACGGCGTCGTCCCGCCCCAAGCCGGCTCTCCAGCCGGCGAGCGAGGTTCCCCGGTCGTGCCCCGGACCACCAGGTGCGGGGTCAGCACGAGCTCGCGATGCGCCGTGCGGCCGTTGTCCAGCCGCTCGACCGCCGCCGCCACTGCGTGCTCCGCCTGCCGCCTGGCGTCCTGGCTGACGGTGGTCAGGTTCACGTGCGCGAGTCGCGACAGGCTGCTGTCGTCGTAGCCAACGACCGACAGCGCGCCGGGGACCTCCACCCCGGCACGGTTGAGTGCGTCCAGCAGCCCGAGAGCGCAGCGGTCGTTGGACGCCACCACCGCGCTGGGCAGGTCGCCGTCGCGCAGGAGCGTCTGGGCCGCATGCGTGCCCGCCGCTTCGGTGTGGTCGCCGGGGATGATGCGGATCTGGCCGGCGAGGCGGTGCCGGCGCATGGCCTTGCGGTACCCGCGCCGGCGGTCCGACGCGATCGGCCCAGCGCCCCCGTCGACGAAGGCGATCGCGCCGTGCCCGAGCCCCACCAGGTGGTCGACGGCCTGACCGACGCCCGCGTCGTCGGCCGAGCGCACCACGTCGACGCCGTCGGCGGCCACCCGGCGTCCCAGCACCACCACGGGCAGCTGCCGGCCGAGGGCGGTGAGCCGCGAGGCCGGGGCCACCGGGCCGAGGAGGATGAGGGCCTCGCAGCGGAAGTCGACCAGGGTCTCGATGGCCCGGCGCTCGTCACGGGTTCGGGTCACCGCGCTCAGCACGACGTCGTAGCCCTGCCGCTCGGCGGCCTCGTGGATGTCCTCCACCAGCTCGGCATGGAAGGCGCTGCGGACCTCCATCATCACGCCGACCAGGTGCGTCCGGCGGCGGGCGAGCAGGCTGGCCGTCCTGTCCGGGCGGTAGCCCAGCGCGGCGGCCGCCTCCAGCACCCGCTCGCGGGTGGCCGCGCTTGGACCGGGCGCGCTGCTCAGCACCATCGACACCGAGGCAGGAGACAGCCCGACCCGTGCGGCGACATCCTCAAGCCTCGGACGGCGCCGGGCGACCGGCGTTTCACCCTCTCTTGACATCTCCATCGCTGCCTCGCATAGTAGCTCTTGAAGCGCTTCAAATCAAGCGCTTCAAAGACGAGGAAGGGAGTGGAAGGTGGCAGATTCGTCGATTGGCGTGGCCGTCATCGGCGCCGGCATGGCCGGCAGGGCCCACGCCGCTGGATACCGCTCGGCGTCGACGCTCTACGAGGCGGGACTGCCCGAGGTCAGCCTGATCGCGATCGCCGACGTCAACCCCGCGTTCGCCACCGACACCGCCCAGCGATTCGGCTACCAGCGGGTGGAGTCCGGCTGGGAGGCGATCGCCGCGGCGCCGGACATCGACGTGGTCAGCGTGGTCGTCGCCAACCCGCTCCACCGCCAGATCGTCGAGGGCCTGCTGGCCGCCGGCAAGCACGTCCTGTGCGAGAAGCCGATGGCCCCCAGCGTCGAGGACGCGCAGTCGATGGTGGCGGCGGCGCGGGCGTCGGGACGGGAGGCCGGCATCGGGTTCACCTTCCGCCGCTCTCCCGCGATCGCCGCCATCCGGGAACAGGTGGCACAGGGCGGCATCGGCCGGCCCCTGCATTTCAACGGCCATTACTGGTGCGACTACGCATGCGACCCGGGCGGGCCGATGAGCTGGCGCTACAAGGGTGGCCCCGGCTCCGGCGCCCTCTCCGACATCGGCAGCCACCTGCTGGACCTGGCCGAGTTCGTCTGCGGTCCCATCCAGTCGGTCCGTGGTGCCGTGCTCTCGACCTTCGTCACCGAGCGCGCGCTCCCGCTCGGCACCGCCGTGGGCCACGCGGCCGCCGAGGTCAGCGACGTGACCGAGCCGGTGGAGAACGAAGACCTGGTCACCTTCACGACGACGTTCGCGTCCGGGGCCACCGGCACGCTGTCAGCCTCCCGCGCCGCCTACGGCCTGGCCAACTCGCTCGGCTTCGAGCTGTTCACGGCTTCGGGCGCGGCCACCTTCGACCTGGCCCGCGCCGGGGAGTTCGGCTTCATCGACCCCACACCGGCCGGCACGACCCAGGGCTTCCGGCAGGTCCTGGTGGGGCCAGCACATCCGTACCTCACCAAGGGCCTCCCGATGGACTTCCCCGGCGTCGGCTACGGCCAGAACGACCTGTTCGCGTTCCAGGCCAGGGCCTTCCTGGAGCAGGTGGCCGGTCTGGATCGGCTGCCCCCCGTCGCCTCGTTCGAGGAGGGCCTCCACAATCTGCGCCTGCTGGACGCGGTGGTCGCCTCGGCCAAGTCCGGCGGCGGCGAGGTGGTCGTCGACCCGCCCCCCGTTGGACCTGCCGGAAAGGACTGATCGCCATGTTGCTGGGTGCCTACACCGCCTGCCTGCACGACAAGCCCGTCGCCGAGGCCCTCCAGACGCTCCGCGACCTGGGGCTGGACAGCGCGGAGATCAACTCGGGCGGGTTCCTGCCCGCCGTCCACCTCCCGATCGAGCAGGTCCGCGCCAGCCAGGACGCCCGGGACGAGTACCTGGGGCTGTTCAGCTCCGCGGGCATGACCCTGACGGCGCTCAACTGCAACGGCAACCCGCTGGATCCCAACCCGGAGGTCGGGCCGAGGCACGCTCAGGACGTGCGCAACGCGATCGAGCTGGGGGCGCTGCTGGGGGTCAAGCGCGTCGTCACCATGTCCGGCCTGCCCGCCTCCGACCCCGGAGGCCGCCTGCCCTCCTGGACCGTCCTGCCGTGGCACAGCGTCTACCTCGACGCCCGCGACTACCAGTGGAATGAGGTCGCGATCCCCTACTGGAAGGACATCCAGGCGCGGGCCCGTGACGCCGACGTCAAGGTCTGCATCGAGATGCACCCCCACAACCTGGTCTACAACCCGGCGACCATGGAGCGGCTGGCCACCGAGATCGACGCCACCCACGTCGGCGCCGAGATGGACCCCAGCCACCTGTTCTGGCAGGGGATCGACCCCGTCGCCGCCCTGGAGCGGCTGGGCGGCCTGGTCTACAACGCGGCCGCCAAGGACACCCGCATCAACCAGGCCGCCAAGGTCAACGGCGTGCTCGACGACCGGTTCGGGCGGGTCGCCCCCCACGACCCGGGCGCCCTCTCCCTTGGCGGCCGCTACACCCTCAGCCGCTGGCCGGAGAGCTCATCTTGGGACTTCGTGGCCGTGGGCCGCGGCCACGACGTCGCCTTCTGGACCGGCTTCCTCCAGGCGCTGAAGCAGATCGACCCCGACATGGCGGTGAACATCGAGCACGAGGACCAGGAGCTCGACCAGATGGAGGGGCTGCGGTACGCCGCCGAGACCCTCCAGACCGCCGCCTCCAAGCTGACCTGACGATGCACGGCGGGATGGCCAAGGTTCGCTGGGGAGTGCTGTCGCCGGCCAGCCCGAGCGGGTGTACGCCGAGCCGGTCGGCGACGGCGCCGCCGGGGTCGACCTGGGCCCCGGCGGGTCAGGCCAAGGGTAGGCGCCGCGGGACGCGGGAGCTCGTCTGTGCCGGTCAGCTTCGGCGGGCCGCGGTCGTGCCGGCCACGGCGGGGACCTTGTGCCAGGTGCCGGTGGCGGCGGAGCGCTCGGCCGCCGCCACCACCTCCGCCGCCGACAGCGCGTCGTCGACCGAGCAGTTGCGCCGCTCCCCGCCGGCGACGGCGACCAGGAACTTCTTGGCCTCGGTCACCTTGAGGTCGTCGTAGCCCATGCCGATCCCAGGGCCCGGCTGGAAGCGGGCGTAGTCACCCAGGTGGGCGTTGCCCAGCACGGTGGTGTAGCCCTGATGGCGGCCACCCCGGCCCAGGCACACTCGCAGCTGGTTCATCTGCTCGAAGTCCCAGGCGAGCGAGCCGTCGGTGCCATAGATCTCGAAGCCCAGCCCACATTGGGGGCCAACGATGGTCCGCGACGCCTCCAGGGTGCCGACCGCCCCCGCCCCCTTGGCGTCCTCGGCGAACCGCACCAGGGCGGCCGCGTAGTCCTCGTTTTGGACCGTGCCCAGCTCGCCGTCCTCGATCACCGCGAAATGGGTCGCCGAACCCATCGGCAGGATCGGCCGCTGGGCGTACACGGTGCTGGTCAGCGCGCTGACCTCGGCGACCGGGCCGACCAGGTACTGCATCAGGTCGACCACGTGGCTGAGCAGGTCGCCCAGCGCGCCGCTGCCGGCCAGGGAGCGGTCGAAACGCCACGACAGCGCCCCCTTGGGCTGGGAGGCATAGCCGGAGAAGAACACCGAGCGGAGATTGGTGACCCGGCCCAGCGCACCGTCGGCGATCAGCTCGCGGCTGTGCTCCACGGCCGGGACGTGCCGGTAGTTGTAGCCGATGGAGGTGACCAGCCCGGCGGCGTTGGCGGCGGCGGCGACCTGTGCGGTCTCCTCCACGGTCCTGCCCACCGGCTTCTCGATCCAGAACGGCTTGCCGGCCTGCGCGGCGGCCACGCCGATCTCGCGGTGCAGCATGTTGGGGGCGCAGATCGACACCACCTCGACATCGGGGTCGGCCAGCACCTGGCGGTAGTCGGTGCTGCCCCTGGCGTAGCCGAGGACCTCGGTGGCGTAGTCGACCCGGTCGGTGGCGGTGTCGGCCGCGTGCACCAGCCGTGGGTGGATGCCGGTCTCGGGATACACGTAGGGCAGCGCCTGGTAGGCCCGGCTGTGCAGCTTGCCCATCCAGCCGACGCTGATCAGGCCGACGCCGATGTCATGGCGCGGCGCGGACGGTGGGTCAGCCATCAGCGGTCCCCTCGTGTCCGTCGGCTCCTCGACCAGGCTCGCCCACACACTGGGACGGTGCCCTCCGGGGCTCGAAGGCCGCCGGAGGGCACCGTCGCCGGGTGCCGGCGTGCTAGCTGGTCGCGGTGGCGGCCCGGGTCGCGGCCGTCTCGGTCTCGACCTCGCCGCGGCCGGCCGACTTGAGGACGACCACGGAGGCGGCCGTGACCACCGTGCCGATCAGGATGGCGATGATGTAGAGCACCGGCTTGCCGATCAGGCCGACCACCCAGATGCCGCCGTGCGGTGCCCGGGAGGTGTTGCCGAAGCCCATCACCAGGGCGCCGGTGAGGGCGCTGCCCACCATCAGCGAGGGGATCACCCGCAGCGGGTCGCCGGCGGCGAAGGGGATCGCCCCCTCGGTGATGAACGACGCCCCCAGCAGCCAGGCGGCCTCGCCGGCCTGCCGCTCGGCCTTGGTGAACAGGTTCTTGCGGACCACCGTGGCCAGGGCCAGCCCCAGCGGCGGGGTCATGCCGGCGGCCATGACCGCGGCCATCACCTTGAGGTTGCCGCTGGCCAGGGCGCCGATCCCGAAGGCGTAGGCGACCTTGTTGACCGGCCCGCCCATGTCGAAGGCCATCATCAGGCCGAGGATGATGCCGAGCAGGATGGCGTTGCTGCCCGACAGGCCGTCCAGCCAGTCGGTCAGGCCGCTCTGGAGGGCGGCGATCGGCTGGCCGATCACGACCAGCATCAGCGCGCCCACCACCAGGGTCGACACCAGCGGGATGACCACCACCGGCATGACGCCGGCGACCCCGCGCGGCACCTTGATCCGCTTGATGGCCATGACGGTCGCGCCGGCGAGCAGACCGCCGGCGAGGCCGCCGAGGAACCCGGCGCCGATCTCGTTGGCGAGCAGGCCGGCCACGATGCCGGCGACCAGGGCCGGCCGGTCACCCATGGCGTAGGCGATGAAGCCGGCCAGGATCGGGACCAGCATGGAGAAGGCGACCGCGCCGATCTTGAACATCAGCCCGGCGTAGCCGGCCTGGACGAGCAGATCGGACAGGTCTTCGACCGGTGGGTACTCCACGCCCGCGAACGTGCCGCCGTTGACCTTGTTGGCCACCTCGGGTCCGCCGAGCAGGAAGGCAAGGGCGATCAGGATGCCGCCGGCGGCCACGAACGGGATCATGTAGCTGACCCCGGTCATCAGCCACTGGCGCAGCCGGGTACCGAGGTGAGCCTGCTGGTCGACCTTGGTGGCCGGGGCCGGCCCGGCACCGCCGGCCGGCGCGGCCGCATCGGCCGTCGGGGTGGCCACGCCGGACCTGGCGGCCGCCTCGGCCTCGCCGATGAGGCCGGGGGCGTCGTTGATGGCCCGCTTGACCGAGGTCTGGACCAGCGGCTTGCCGGCGAACCGCTCCCGGTCGCGCACCTCGACGTCGGCGGCGAACACCACCGCGTCGGCGGCCGCGATGGCCTCGGCCGGGATGGCCTCGGCCCCGGCCGCCCCCTGGGTCTCGACCTGGATGTCGTGCCCGGCCGCCTTGGCGGCCTGCTCGAGCGCCTCGGCCGCCATGTAGGTGTGGGCGATTCCTGTGGGGCAGGACGTCACAGCGACGATCTTCATTGCCCCAGCACCTCCTTCTTCACCAGCGTGACTACGGCTTCCGGGTTGGGAGCCTCCCGCAGCGCCTCCCGGAAGGAGGCGTGGATGAGCCGCCGGGCCAGCGAGGCCAGGATGGTCATGTGCTCGGCACCGCCGCCCGCGGGGGCGCCGATCAGGAAGATCAGGTGGGCCGGCCCGTCGGCGGCGCCCCAGTCGATGCCCTGGGCGCTGCGGCCGAAGGCCAGCGTCGGCTCGGTCACCGACTCCGAGCGGCAGTGCGGGATGCCGATGCCCCCCTCGATGCCGGTCGGCATCTGGGCCTCGCGGGCGCGCACGTCGGCCATGAACACCTCGAGGTCGGTGACCCGTCCGGCGGCCTGCAGCCGCTCGGCCAGCGAACGGGTCGCCTGGCCGCGCTCGGTGGCGGACAGCTCGAGGTCCACGAGGTCGGGGGTGATGAGATCCGCCATGGGGCGTCAGCTCCGTTCCTTGAGGGGGTGGTCGGGATCGATGCGGTCGGCCAGCCGTACGGCGGCGTGGTCGAGGTCGTCGGGGGTCGGCATGCGGCTGCCGGGCAGGCTGGCCGCGGCCGCGCCCCAGGCCAGCGCCTCGACCAGCGCCTGGGGGCCGCTGCCGCCGCCGGCCAGGAAGCCGGCCAGCATGGCGTCGCCGGCGCCGACCGCACTGCGCGGCCGCTCGACGACGGCCGAGCCGAAGGTGGCGCCGGTCGCGTCGACCAGGACCGCCCCGTCGGCGCCGAGGCTGGCCAGCACGGCGGCGGCGCCCTGGCTCCGTAGCTCCTCGGCCGCGGCGATCACGTCGCCCAGGGTGGCGATCGAGCGGCCGGTCGCCTCGGCCAGCTCCTCGCGGTTGGGCTTGATCAGGTCGGGACCGGCGGGCAGGGTGGCCAGCAGGGGCGGGCCGCTGGAGTCGACCGCGACCTTGGTCCCGGCCGTTCGCAGCCGCTCGACCAGGGGGGTGTAGAAGTCGATGGGCGCCCCCGGCGGGAGGCTGCCCGAGACGGCCAGCCACTCGGCGTCGGCGGCGGCGGCGACGGCGGCGGCGGTGACCGCCTCGATCTCGGCCGCGCTCAGCTGCGGGCCGGGCTCGTTCAGCTTGGTCACGGTGCCGTCGGGCTCGACCACGCTGACGTTGGCCCTGACCGACCCGGCGACGGGGACGACCACCACCTCGACGTCGGCCGGGGTCAGCAGGGCGGCCAGCTGCTCCCCCTCCCAGCCGCCGGCCGGCAGCACCGCGCGGGTCTTGCGGCCGTTGGCGGCCAGCGCCCTCGACACGTTGACGCCCTTGCCGCCGGGGTCGACGCGCGAGGACCGGGCCCGCAGCACGGCTCCTCGGTGCAGGGCGTCCACCTCGATGGTGCGGTCGACGCTCGGGTTGGGGGTGAGGGTCACGATCATGCGCGCACCACCGTGGGTCCGGCCGCCTCCAGCCGGGCGGCGACGTCGGCGTCCAGTCCGGAGTCGGTGATCAGCATGTCCACGTCGGTCAGTCCTCCAAACCTTGCGAAATGGGTTGCTCCGACCTTGCTGTGGTCGGCGAGCACGACCACCCGCCTGGCGGCGGCCAGCATCGCACGCTTGACAGCCGCCTCGCCCGGGTCGGGCGTTGTCAGGCCGCGGTCGATGGAGATGCCGTTGGTGCCGACGAAGGCGACGTCGACATAGGTGTCGCCGAGCGCCCGCAGGGCCCAGTCGTCCACCGCCGCCTGGGTCCGGCCGCGGACGCGACCGCCGACCATGAGGACGGTCAGGCCGGGACGGACCGAGAGGGTCAGGGCGATCGGGAGGGCGTTGGTGACGACGGTCAGCTCGCGGTTGGCCGGCAGCGCCTCGGTCAGGCGGGCGGTGGTGGTGCCGGCGTCGATCAGCACCGAGCCTTCGACCGGCAGCTCGGCCAGGGCGGCCTTGGCGATCCGCTCCTTCTCGGCTCGCCGGACCGTGTCACGGGCGGCCAGGCCAGGCTCGAACCCGAGCCGCTCGAACGGGATGGCGCCGCCATGGACCCGCCGCAGCACCCCCTGGCGTTCCAGCGCGGTCAGGTCGCGGCGCACGGTCTCGGCCGTCACCTCCAGCTCGGCGGCCAGCGCGGCCACGTCCACCCGGCCGGCGAGGCGGGCCTGTTCGGCGATGCGCTGCTGGCGCTGCTCGGCGAAGATGTTGGCTCCTGCCCGATCAACTTCTGTTTCTCTGTTTGTAAGTCCGTTTTTGCCCGTTGTCAAGCAGGAACTTGAACGGTATTAGGCCAGATGAGCAGAGCTAGGCTGCTCGAGCGCTGGCAAGATGATGGCAGCCAACAACCGCGCGGCGGTGGGAGGAACCATGGCGAGCGTCCTTCGGACCTCGTTGCCGACCAACGAGGAGCGGCTGGCGGCCGGGCGGGCGTTGCGCAACCAGGTCAAGCGCGGCGTCCTTGGTCGCTGGCGACCGGCTGAGGACCGGCCCGACCCGCTGGACCTGGTCGAGGAGGCCCACGAGGGCCGGCTGCAGCGGCTGGTGCCGGTGCGGATCGGCCGGATGATGGCCTCGCCCTACTCGTTCCTGCGCGGGTCGGCCGCGCTGATGGCCGAGGACTTCGCCCACCTGCCGCGGACCGGGGTGGAGCCGGTGATCTGCGGCGACGCCCACCTGGGCAACTTCGGCTTCTACGCCTCGCCCGAGCGCAACCTGGTCTTCGACCT
>Ga0210378_10001212_pt1 | contig 13485 bp, 15 predicted proteins | sample PLM1_60_b1redo_FD_155465 | JGI IMG/M metagenome (GOLD analysis project Ga0210378, IMG submission 155465) | Groundwater sediment microbial communities from an aquifer in East River, Colorado, USA - PLM1_60_b1 redo | ecosystem: Environmental > Terrestrial > Soil > Riparian zone | place: USA: East...
GAGACGCTCTACGGCGCCGGTCTCCGGATCTCCGAGCTCGTCGGGCTCGACGTGGACGACGTCGACCCCGATGAGGGGAGCGTCCGGGTCCTCGGCAAGGGCGGCAAGGAGCGCGACGTGCCGATCGGCCGGTACGCTCGCGATGCGATCTCGGCGTACCTGACGAGGGTCCGGCCGCAGATCGCGACCGCTCGCTCGCGCTCGGCGCTGTTCCTGAACCTGCGCGGGGGACGCCTGACCCGCCAGGGATGCACGGGGATCGTCCAGCAGCACGCCGCCGGCGCCGGCATCCGCAAGAGGGTCAGCCCGCACACGTTCCGGCACTCGTTCGCGACCCACCTTCTCGAGGGGGGCGCGGACGTGCGGGTCGTCCAGGAGCTGCTCGGACACGCGAGCGTGGCGACCACCCAGGTCTATACGCTGGTGACCAGGGAGCACCTGCGGGAGGTCTACTTCACGTCCCACCCGCGGGCGCGCGCGACGAGGAGGGACTCCGCGTGATCGGACCGGACAAGCTCGCCGAACTGCGCGAGGCCCTCGAGGAGCAGCGCGAGAACCTCCGCAAGGAGATCGCGGAGCAAGGGGGCGACCCGGACTCGGACGACGCCGCGATCGACGTCGAACGCGGGTTCGCCGACAGCGCGCACTCGACCGCGGAGCGCGCCAGGTTGCTCTCGGTGATGAAGGCGCTCCGCGCCAACCAGCGGTGGGTGAACCGCGCACTGAAGAAGATGGAGCTCGGCACCTACGGCGACTGCGAGCGGTGCGGCAACCCGATCTCGATCGAACGCCTCGAGGCGCTCCCGTGGGCGATCCTGTGCATCGACTGCGCGCACCTCGGCGAGGGCCGCTGAGGTGACCGCGGATCCGCGATCCGCGCCGAGGGTCCCGCGCGTCCTGATCCTCGTGTGCGACTCCTTCGGGGTCGGCGGTGCGCCCGACGCGGACGCGTACGGCGACGAGGGCTCGGATACGCTCGGCAACACGGCGAGCGCCGTCGGGGGGATCCGCGCGCCGAACCTCGGCGGGCTCGGGCTCGGCATGCTGACCGGGATCGAGGGGGTCGAGCCGCGGGCCGAGGAGGGCTCGGCGCACGGACGGCTCACGGAGCGGTCGGCGGGCAAGGACACCACGACCGGGCACTGGGAGATGACCGGGATCGTCCTGACCGAACCCTTCCCCCTCTACCCGAACGGCTTCCCGCCCGAGATCATCGAGGCGTTCCAGGAGCAGATCGGTCGCGAGGTCCTGGGCAACGTCCCCGCGTCGGGCACCGAGATCATCGCGCGGCTCGGCGAGGAGCACCTGCGCACCGGCAAGCCGATCGTGTATACGAGCGGCGACTCGGTGTTCCAGATCGCCACACACACGGACGTCGTGCCGCTCCCGACGCTGTACGAATGGTGTCGCGTCGCGAGGCGTCTGCTGACCGGCAGGCACAACGTGGGCCGCGTGATCGCGCGGCCGTTCACGGGCGAGCCCGGCGCGTTCGTCCGCCGTCCGGAGCGACGCGACTTCTCGGTCCCGCCGCCCGGACCGACGCTGCTCGACCGCTGCATCGAGCACGGCGTCGCGGTGTACGGGGTGGGGAAGATCCAGGACATCTTCGCGCAGCAGGGGCTCACCGAGGCGCGGTACTCGGACTCGAACGACCACGGCGTCGACCTCACGATCGAGTTCCTGCGTCGCCCCGGTCCGGCGCTCGTGTTCGCCAACCTCGTCGACTTCGACAGCAAGTACGGGCATCGCAACGACCCGCGCGGGTACGCCCACGCGATCGAGGCGCTCGACGTGCGGATCCCCGAGCTCGTCGGCGCGCTCGGTGGTGGCGTGTTGTTGCTGACCGGCGACCACGGGTGCGACCCCACCACGCCCCCGACCGATCACTCGCGCGAGCGCACCCCGCTGCTCGCCGCCGGGCTCGAAGGGGGACCGTACGAGGTCGGCGATCGCGACACCTATGCGGACCTCGGCGCCACGACCGCCGACCTGCTCGGTGTGCCGTGGGATCTCGAGGGTTCGAGCTTCGCCGCGGAGATCGGCCGGTGACCGATCCGCGCGACGTGGTCGCCGCCAAGCGCGACGGCCGAACGCTCGAAGCCGGCGAGCTCCGTTCGTTCGTCTTGGCCTACGCCCGCGGTGAGGTCCCCGATTACCTGGCCGCCGCGTTCCTGATGGCCGCGTTCATCAACGGGCTGGATGCCCCGGAGACGCTCGCACTCACGCGCGCGATGGTCGACTCCGGCGAGACGCTCCCGCTCGAGGGCATCTCGCGCCCGAAGGTGGACAAGCACTCGACCGGCGGGGTGGCCGACGGCGTGACGCTCGTGTTCGCCCCGATCGCGGCGTCGCTCGGGCTGGCGGTGGCCAAGCTCTCCGGCCGCGGGCTGGGGCATACGGGCGGGACCCTCGACAAGCTCGAGTCGATCCCGGGTCTGCGCACCGACCTGGATCCCGCAACGTTCGAACGGCAGGTGGAGGAGGTCGGTTCGGCGGTCGCGGCGCAGACGGCCGACCTCGTGCCGGCCGACGGCGCGCTCTACGCGCTCCGGGACGCGACCGCGACGGTCCCCTCGGTGCCGCTGATCGCGGCCAGCGTGATGTCGAAGAAGCTCGCGATCGGCACGGATCTGGTGCTCCTCGACGTGAAGGCCGGCAGCGGGGCGTTCATGAAGACGCCCGAGGACGCGGCCGAGCTCGCCGAGGCGTGCACGACGCTCGCGAAGGATTGGGGGCGCCCGACGCGGGCCGCGGTGACCGACATGTCGCAGCCGCTCGGCGAGGCGATCGGGAACGCGATCGACGTGGTCGAGGCCCTCCGGTTGCTCCGCGGCGAGCTGCACGGTCGCCTGCGCGACGCGGCCGTGATGTTCGCCGGCGAGGCGGTGTCCCGGCTCTCGGACGTCCCGATGGGGGAGGGGCGGGCTCGGGCGGCCGCGGCGCTCGACTCGGGGGAGGCGCTGGAGGCGTTCCGCGCGATGGTCCAGGCGCAGGGCGGCGACCCGCGCGTCGTGGACGATCCCCAGGGTGTCCTCCCGGCCGCGCCCGTGGTTCGTTCGTTCGCGGCGGAGCGGGCCGGCATCCTGGCGGCCGTCGACGCCGAGGCCCTCGGGCGCGCGAGCGGCGAGCTCGGTGCGGGGAGGAAGAAGAAGGGAGACCCGATCGACCCCGCGGTCGGCATCCTGTTCCTGCCGAAGGTGGGCGACCGCCTCGAGGCCGGACAGGAGCTCGGGCAGGTGCACGCCCGGAGCGTCGCCGACGCGGAGGCGTGCATCCGATCGATCCGGGCCGCGATCACGCTCTCGGACGATCCGGTCGAGCCCCCGCCGCTCGTGTACGGGTGGCACGGCTAGTGGACGACCTGAAGTTCGCGACCTACCTCGGCATCTCGCTCGTGCCGGCGCTCGTCCTGCACGAGTACGCGCACGCGTTCGTCGCGGTCCGGCTGGGCGATCCCACCGCGAAGCGCTGGGGCCGGCTCACCCTGAACCCCAAGCCGCTGATCGACCCGTTCGGCTCGCTGATCCTGCCGGCCCTCGCGCTGATCCTGGTCGCGGCCCGCGGGGTGCTCCTGTTGCCCGTGTTCGCCTACGCGAAGCCCATGCCCGTGGACCCGACGTTCTTCAAGAACCCTCGGCGCGACATGAACCTGGTGGTCCTGGCCGGGCTGCTCGCCAACATCGTGCTCGCGTTCCTCGGCGGTCTCGTCATCAGGGCCGGGGTAACCGGCGAGCTCGGCACCTTCGCCCGGGCGTGGCTGATCGTGAACGCGTTCATGTTCGGATTCCAGCTGATGCCGGTGCCCGGGCTCGACGGCGCGAAGCTCCTGGCGCCGTTCCTGCCCCCCCGGCCTCGCGAGGTGTACGTGAACGCCGAGCAGTACCTGGTCCTGTTCATCCTGGTGATCTTCTTCATCCTGTCCGGTCCGCTGCTCTCGATCGTCGACACGTTCGCGAACGTGGCCTGCAACCTGGCGTCCGGCGGCGACTGCCTGCTCTGACGGCTCCCGGAGCGGCTCGTCCAGGGCGCTATCATCGGCCGCATCGTGAGCGACGCGGCGACGGGCACGGGCGGCAGGACAAAGATCTTCTCAGGCATCCAGCCGACGGGCAGCAAGCACCTCGGCAACCTCATCGGCGGGATCCGTCAATACGTCGAAGGCCAGGAACGAGGGGAGAGCATCTACTGCCTGGTCGACCTGCACGCGATCACCATGGCCCACGACCCGGCGGAGCTGCGCTTTCAGGTGCACGACACGGTCTCGATCCTGATCGCTGCGGGGCTCGATCCTGACCGATGCATCCTGTTCCGACAGAGCGACGTCGCCGAGCACACCTACCTCTGCTGGCTGCTGGCCAGCGTCACCGCGTACGGAGAGCTGACCCGGATGACCCAGTTCAAGGAGAAGTCGGCGCAGCAGAAGGAGTTCGTCTCCGGCGGGCTCTTCTTCTATCCGGTGCTGCAGGCGGCGGACATCCTCGCGTACCAGACGGACGAGGTACCGGTCGGAGAGGACCAGAAGCAGCACATCGAGCTGGCCCGAACGATTGCGGAGCGTTTCAACTCGCGCTACGGAGAGCTGTTCACCGTCCCGAGGCATCGGATCCCGGAGGTGGGGGCTCGCATCCTCGACCTGCAGCACCCCGACAAGAAGATGTCGACGACCGGCGGGTCCGAGCAGGGGACCGTGTACATCCTCGACCCGCCCGACTCGATCGTACGGAAGTTCAAGTCGGCGGTCACCGACTCCGGCAGGGAGATCACGAGAGCGCCCGACAAGCGAGGGATCTCGAACCTGATCGAGATCATGGCCGTGGTGCGCGACGTCGCTCCCGAGGACATCGAGCGCGAGTACGCGAGCGACGGCGGCTACGCGCGGTTCAAGGACGACGTCGGTGCGGCCGTCGCGGAGTACCTGCGACCGATCCGGACTGCGTACGAGGCGATCCGCTCGGACGAGTCGCGGCTCGAGTCGATCCTGCGCGAGGGGGCCGCCAAGGCGCGCGCGATCGCGGCCAAGACGGTCGAGACCGCGGCCGATCGGATGGGCCTCGGGGCGGGCTCGGGAGCGGGATGACGCCGACGGCCGGTCCCGGGTCTGCCGAGAGGCCGGACGGCGGCGCGTTCGCGGTCGAGCTCCCGATCTTCACGGGCCCGTTCAGGATCCTCGCCGACCTGATCCTCGCGCAGAAGATCGACGTCTGCGACGTCTCGATCGCGACGGTCACCGACGGGTTCCTCGCGCATTCGAAGGAGGCGGAGGGCTGGTCGCTCGAGGAGGCGACGTGGTTCCTCGCCGTCTGCGCGATCATGCTCGAGCTGAAGGTGGGTCGCCTGATGCCGCGTCACGAGGTCGTGGACGAGGAGGATCTCCTCGGCGTGTCGCCGGACCTGGTGTACGCGCGTTCGATCGAGCTCGCGGCGTTCCGGACGGTCGCGGTCGAGATCGCGCGCGGGCTCGACGAGGAGAGCCTCCGGTTCACGCGCGAGGCCGGCCCGCCGACCGAGTTCGCGCACCTGTACCCCGACGTGTTGGAGGACGTGAGCGCGGACGATCTCGCGCGGATCGCGGCCGTCGTGTTCCGTCCACCCCCGATGGTGGACCTGTCCCACGTGACGCCGATCCGCTACACGATGGCCGAGGCGGTCGAGGCGGTCCGCGACCATCTGGGCCGGCTCGGGCAGGCATCGTTCCGCGACCTGGTGGCGGACTGCGACGAGCGGATCCAGATCGTCGTGCGGTTCCTCGCGCTGCTCGAGCTCTACCGGGAGGGCAAGGTCGACCTCGCACAGGCCGCGACGTTCGGCGAGATCGACGTCCGGTGGGAGGGCGAGGCCGCGTGAACCACCAGGCGTCGTCGCACCGCTCGCTCGAGGCGCTGTTGTTCATCTCGGACGAGCCCGTGACCTCGGCGGTGCTCGCCCAGGCCCTGGGTGCCGACCGCCCCGAGGTGGACGCGTGGTGCGAGGAGCTCGCCCGTGGCTACGATGAGCGTGGCGCCGGGATCACGCTCCGCAACGTCGCCGGCGGGTGGCGGCTCACCACCCATCCCGAGGCCGCGCCGGTGGTCGAGCAGTTCGTGCTGGCCTCGCGCCACGTCCGGCTCACGAAGGCGGCGCTCGAGACGCTCTCGATCGTCGCGTACAAGCAGCCGGTCACGCGGCACCAGATCTCGGGGATCCGCGGGGTGAACTCGGAGGGCGTCGTGCGGGCGCTCCTGGACCGCGGGCTCGTGGCCGAGGTGGGCCGCGAGGAGACGCCGGGCCGTCCGGTCCTGTACGGGACGACGCCGGTGTTCCTCGAGCGCCTCGGTCTGCCGTCGCTGTCGGCCCTGCCCGCGCTGGCGCCGCTCCTGCGTGCCGGCGCCGGCGACGCGGAGGCCGAGGCGGCCGGTACCGACTGACGAGGGATGCCCGTCGAGCGGCTCCAGCGTTCGCTCGCCCGCGCCGGGTTCGGGTCGCGCCGCGCGTGCGAGGAGGTCATCGCCGCCGGCCGCGTCGAGATCAACGGGCGGGTCGCGACGCTGGGCGACCGGCTCGATCCCACGGTCGACGAGGTGCGGGTCGACGGTTCGAAGGTCAACGTCGACCCCGAGCTCCGCACGTTCGCGCTCCACAAGCCGCGCGGCGTGACGACGACGATGCGCGACCCGCATGCCGAACGCGATCTCACCGGCTTCCTCCCCAAGGGCGTGCACGTGTTCCCGGTCGGTCGCCTCGACCGGGACACCGAGGGGCTGTTGCTGCTGACCAACGACGGCTCGCTCGCGCACCGGCTCACGCACCCGCGGTACGCGATCGAGAAGGAGTACCTGGCGGAGGTGGGCAGGCCCCCGTCCCAGCGCCAGCTCGCGCGCCTGCGACGCGGCGTCGAGCTCGACGACGGGACCGCGCGGGCCGTCGACGCTCGTTCGGCTGGTGGTGCGGGCGGACGCGGCGGGGTCCGGCTGGTGATGATCGAGGGTCGCAAGCGCGAGGTCCGGCGCATGCTCGACGCGGTCGAGCTCCCGGTTCGTCGTCTGGTCCGCGTCCGGGTCGGCCCGATCCGGCTCGGGAAGCTTGGACCCGGAGAGATTCGGCAGCTCGAACCCGAGGACGTCCGAGCGCTCTACCGCGCGGCCGGTCTCTGAACCGCGGCGCTCGAAACCCGTTCGTGACCGCGGGTGAGCCCGGCCTGTAGCCTTTCGCCGACGTCGGTGCGGTGGAGGCGTGGTGGGCGAGGTCAGGGTTCGAGCGGCGCGCGGGGCGATCCACGTCGCCGAGGACTCGTCTGACTCGGTGCTCTCGGCCACCGAGCGCCTCCTGGCCCAGATGCTCGAGCGCAACGAGGTCGCCGCCGACGACATCGTGAGCGCGTTCTTCACGGTCACCGACGACCTGCGCTCCGCGTTCCCGGCTGAGGCGGCGCGACGGATGGGTCTCGGCGGTGTCCCCCTGCTCTGCGCGCAGGAGATCCCCGTCGAGGGATCGATGCGCGGCGTGATCAGGGTCCTCCTGCAGTTCCACACGCCGCGCGGGCCCGCCGAGGTCAAGCACGTGTACCTCGACGGCGCGGAGACGCTGCGCGATGACCTCGGCTGAGCGGGTCGCGGTCGTCGGGACGGGGCTGATCGGCACCTCGATCGCGATGGCGGCCGTCCGAGCGGGGGAGACGGTCCGGGGCTTCGACGCCGATCCCAACGCGGTCGCCCGGGCCGCCGAACGCTCGGGGCTCACGCCGTCGGCAACCCTCGAGGAATGCGTCGCCGGGGCGACGCTCGTGTTCGTCTGCACCCCGATCCCGGAGTTGTCCGGCCTGGTCTCCGAGATCCTGCGGCTCGCCCCGCTCGCGATCGTGACGGACGTGGGGAGCGTGAAGAGCCGGGTGATGTCCGGGGTCGTCACGACCGCCGACCCGGCGCACCTTGACCGGTACATCGGTGGCCATCCGATGGGCGGTTCGGAGCGGTCCGGGCCCGATCACGCCTCGGCGTCGGTGCTGGACGGGGTCGTGTGGGTGCTCTCGCCGGCGTCGGCGGTTCCGGAGGCCACGGTGGCGCGTTTGGCGGCGTGGGTCGAGAAGGTGGGCGCGCGCCCGGTGCCGATGGACCCCGAACGCCACGACCGACTCGTGGCGATGGTGAGCCATCTGCCGCAGGTCGCCTCGACCGCCCTGATGGGCCTCGCGGCCGCCGAGGAGGCGGGGGAGCCCGAGATCTTGCTGCTCGCCGCCGGGGGGTTCCGCGACCTCACGCGGCTCGCCGCCTCGAGCCCGCACCTATGGAGCGACATCCTGCTCGCCAACGGCGACGCGATCGTGCGGGCGATCGACCTGTACGTCGAGCGCCTCACCAGGCTCCGAACGCTGATCGGCCAGGCCGACGCTGCCGAGGTCGAGCTCGCCTTCGGCGAGGCCAAGCGGGCGCGGCTCTCGCTCGCGGCCAAGCCGCAGGTGAAGGCCGGGGTGGCCGTCCTCCAGGTCCCGGTGCCCGACCGCCCCGGGGTCCTCGCGGAGGTCACGGCGACGATGAGCGACGCCGGCGTGAACATCGAGGACCTGCAGATCGTGCACTCGCCCGAGGGGGGACGCGGGACCGTGCACCTCACGGTGGCCGCAGACGCGGCCGAGGACGCCGAGCGCGCCCTCCGCGAGCGCTGGTTCGAGCCCCAGCGACTGGCGTGAGGCGGGTGCGCGCGATCGTCCACCCGGGTGCGTTCGACGGCGGCGTGGCCTCCGTGCCCGGGGACAAGTCGATCGCCCATCGATGGTTGATCCTCGCGGCCACCGGAGTCGGCCGGAGCGAGCTCCGCGGGCTCCCCGAGGCCCTCGACGTGAGGGCGACGGCGAGCTGTCTGGCTCGGATCGTGGGCGAGAAGACTCGAGATGCACTCGACGGTTGGGCTTCTGGTCCCCGCCCCCAGGCAGACCGTGACCGTTCCACGGCGAACGACCCTCGACCTCGAGGTCGAGGCATCGTGCTCGGCGGGCACGGTCGAGCTTCCCTTCACCCCCCCGACGCCCCCCTGGACTGCTCGAACTCGGGCACGACGATGCGGCTGCTGGCCGGCGTGCTGGCGTCCGCGCCGTTCGAGACCGTCCTGCAGGGGGACGCCAGTCTGAGCGCGCGGCCCATGGAGCGCATCGCGGAACCGCTGCGAGCGATGGGGGCCGATGTGCGGAGCACCGACGGCCACCCGCCGGTCGTCGTTCGCGGCGGACCCCTCCGAGGGATCGAGCACCGGATGCCGGTCCCAAGCGCGCAGGTGAAGAGCGCGGTGCTGTTGGCCGGCCTCGCCGCGGAGGGTCCGACGACCGTGCGCGAGGCCGTTCCCACCCGGGACCACACCGAACGGGCGCTGGCGGCGCTCGGCGCCCCGGTCGTGTTCGAGCCCGGCCTGGTCGCGATCCGCGCGTTCGAGCACGCGGGGTTCGCAGCCAAGGTGCCCGGCGACGTGTCCTCGGCTGCCTTCCTCGTCGCGGCGGCCGTGCTCACGGGCAGAGCCGTCACGATCGAGGGGGTGGGGCTGAATCCCACCCGGACGCGTTTCGTCCGGGTCCTCGAGCGCATGGGCGCGTCGCTCGGATCCCGGGTCGAGGGGGAGGAGTTGGGTGAGCCCCTCGGAACGCTGGATGTCGAGCCGGGGGCGCGCCTGGCCGGGACGACCATCGACGTCGAGGAGCTCCCATTGGTGATCGACGAGGTGCCGGTACTCGCCATGGTGGCGGCGCATGCGACCGGCGAGACGCGGTTCGAGGGCGGGGCCGAGCTCCGGGTGAAGGAGAGCGATCGGCTAGGCGGGCTGGTGGAGGCGATCCGGGCGCTCGGGGGTGCCGCGGAGCTCGAGGGCGATGATCTGGTGATCGGCGGCGGCGGGCTCGCGGGCGGCGAGGCGGACGCGCGCGGCGATCATCGGATGGCGATGGCCCTGGCCGTGGCCGCCCTCGCGGCGCGGGGTCCGGTCGAGGTCGACGGGATCGAGGCGGCCGAGGTGTCCTTCCCGGGATTCGATCGGCTGCTCGTCGCGCTCGGCGCGAGGATCGAGGTCCGAGCGTGACGACCGTGATCGCGATCGATGGTGCCGCGGGGAGCGGGAAGAGCACGCTCGCGCATCGGCTGGCGGCCGAGCTCGGCCTGCCCTACGTGAACACCGGGCTGATGTACCGAGCGCTCGCCCTCCGTGCCCATCGCGAGGGCGTCTCGCCGGAGAACGCACCCGTGCTCGAACGTCTCGCGCGCGGCATGCGCTTCGACCTCGACTCGAGTGTTCGACCGCCCGAGCTCCGGATCGACGGTGAGCCCCCCGACCCTGCCCTCACGTCCGCCGAGGTCGAGTCGAGCGTGTCGGCGGTTTCGCGTCACCTTGAGGTCCGCGAGGTGTTCCGCCGGGAGCAGCGACGCCTCGCCGTGGACGGCGCCGTGATGGAAGGCCGGGACATCGGCTCGGTCGTGGCGCCGGACGCCGACCTCAAGCTGTTCCTGCGGGCGCGCCCCGACGAACGGGTCGGCCGGAGGGCGCTCGAACGCGACAAGGATCCCGAGCACGTCGCGCGGGCGCTCGGCGCGCGGGACCGACAAGACGCGCGGACGAACCCGTTCGTGCCGGCGCCCGACGCGATCGTGCTCGACACGACCGAGCTATCGCCGGCCGAGGTCGCCGACAAGGCGCTCGCGCTGGTCCGCGACCGCGGGCTCGCACGGTGAGGGCGCCCGCCGTCGCCGTGGTCGGTCGCCAGAACGTGGGCAAATCGACCCTGGTGAACCGGCTGTTCGGCTCAAGGGAGGCGATCGCGCACGAGATGCCCGGGGTCACCCGGGACCGGGTCGAGCTCGAGGCCACGTGGGGGCGCCGAACCCTCAAGCTCATCGACACGGGTGGGTTCGCGCAGGACGCGAAGGGGATCGAGGCGCTCGTGTCGAACCAGGCCGAACGGGCGGCGCGCGAGGCCGACGTCGTGCTCCTGGTGGTCGACGTCCAGACGGGTCTGGTCGAGGAGGACGCCGCGCTGGCCCGCCGGCTCCGCCGCGCGGACGTGCCGGTCCTCGTGGTGGTCAACAAGGTCGATACCGAGCGCGACGAGAGCCAGGTGCCGGCCTTCCTCTCGCTCGGGCTCGGGGACCCGGTCCCGGTCTCGGCGCTCCACGGGCGGGGTTCGGGCGACCTCCTGGACCGGCTGGTCGCCGTGCTGCCGGACGAGGAGGCCGAGAAGGTCGAGGAACCCGAAGAGCCGCGGTTCGCGATCGTGGGGCGGCCGAACGTGGGCAAATCGAGCCTGTTCAACCGCCTGGTGGGGCAGGAGCGCTCCGTCGTCTTCGAGGAGGCGGGGACGACACGGGACGCCGTGGATGCGCTCGTGACGTGGCCGGACGGCCCCGTGCGCTTCGTCGACACCGCGGGGTTCCGGAGGCCTTCCAGGGTCCAGGGGGTGGAGTACTACAGCTTCCTTCGCGCAGAGCGCGCGATCGAGCGCGCGGACGTGGCGCTGCTCGTGCTCGACGCCTCGCAGGGGTTCACCGGCGAAGACAAGCGGATCGCCGCTCGCGTGATGGAGGTCGGTCGCGGCCTGGTCGTGGTCGCGAACAAGTGGGACCTGGTCGAGGAGCGCGACCGGACCTTCAAGGAGCTGACCGAGCTGCTCTCCCCGTACGCCCGAGCGCCGGTGCTCCGAACCTCCGCGATCGGGGGCACCGGCGTCCACCGCCTGCCGAGCGTGCTGTCGCGGGTCCGTGAGCGCTGGAACCGCCGGGCGCCCACGGCCCGGGTGAACGAGGTGATCGCCGCCGCGCAGGCCGAACAGCAGGCCCCGGGCGGGGTCCGCTACCGGTACGCCACGCAGGTGGCCGCGGCCCCGCCGCGGTTCGTCCTGTTCGGGGCAGGCCCTCCCGCGTCGAGCTACCAGCGCTTCCTGGAGGGGCGCTTGCGCCGGGCCTTCGACCTCGAGGGTGTACCGATCGGCGTCCGGTTCCGCCAGGGCCGCCGCCCCGCCCGCTGAGCCCGCTCGGCCCGCGTCGGCTTCGCTCACCTGCCGGTAGACTCGCCGGGCACGGGCCGTGGCGCAGCTTGGTTAGCGCGTCTGACTGGGGGTCAGGAGGTCGCGGGTTCGAATCCCGCCGGCCCGACGCGGTGGTAGGTTCGCCGCGCCATGAGCGAGCCGGCCGAGACCGACCGCGTCCTGACGATCCCTAACCTCATCTCGTCGCTCCGCATCGCGCTGATCCCGGTGTTCGTCGCGCTGATCGTCGAGCCGGACACGAGGCGCGCGGGGCTCGTGCTGTTCGTGGTCGTGGTCGCCACCGACTGGGTCGACGGGGCGCTCGCCCGCGCTACCGGGCAGGTCTCCGACCTCGGCAAGGTCTTGGATCCGGTCGCCGACCGGCTGGCGATCGCCGCGGGCCTGATCGCCCTCGTGGTGGCCGACGCCTTCCCCCTCTGGGCGGCGCTCCTGATCCTGGTCCGGGACGTGACGGTGCTGATCGCCGGGCTGGTGCTGCTCTCGAAGCGCCGAGCACGGATCGAGGTGCGCCACCTCGGCAAGGTCGCGACGTTCTCGTTGATGACGGCGATCGCCTGCATCGCGTGGGGGAGCCTCGGCTACCCACTCGCGCCTGCGGCGCTCGTGTGTGGGTGGGCGGTCTACGCCGTGGGGATCGTCGAGTACTACGTCGCAACCGTCCTGTACGTGGGCGACCTCCGACGTGCCTGGCGGGGCACCATCGATCGCTCGGTCGACCCATCGACGTGAGCCGGGCCGGGCCATCCCGTCCGACGTGCTACCTTCCAGCCGCACGGGGCGGTGACGTGACGCGCCACGGACATGCGGCAGAGACACTGCCAAGGAGAGACGCATGGAGTTCCCCGAGGACCTGCGGTACACCAAGGAGCACGAGTGGGCGCGCGACGAGGGCTCGAACCGTGTCCGCGTCGGCATCACCGACTTCGCGCAGGATGCGCTCGGCGACGTCGTCTACGTCGACGTTCCGCAAGTGGCAGCGAGCGTGACCGCGAACCAACCCTTCAGCGAGGTCGAGTCGACCAAGTCGGTCTCGGACGTGTACGCGCCCGTCTCCGGGACGGTCGTCGAGCGGAACCAGCTCCTGGAGGAGCGTCCCGAGCTCGTCAACGAACAACCGTACGGCGACGGCTGGCTCGTCGTTCTCGAGGTCGCCGACGCGGCCCACCTGGGTGAGCTGATGGACGCGACCGCCTATCGAGCGTTCGTCGAGCAACAGACGGACTGAGCGAGCACGAACGCCCGAGGTCGGCCTCGAGCCACCGCCGATGTCCTCCTGTCGCCGAGGGTCGAGCACCGAGCCGTACCCTCGAGGTCCGCTCGGATCGCGGTCCGTCGGCGCACCCTCGATCTGAGCCCGAAACGGCCACCCCTCGTAGCTGAAGATCGACCTCCAACGCCGGTCGAGGCCGAGACCTCTCGGGCGCTCCAACCTCGACCACCGATCGCGGTCGCACCGAGGCCTCCTCGAGGTTCAGGGGGCCGACACCACAGGT
>Ga0210378_10001213_pt1 | contig 13469 bp, 11 predicted proteins | sample PLM1_60_b1redo_FD_155465 | JGI IMG/M metagenome (GOLD analysis project Ga0210378, IMG submission 155465) | Groundwater sediment microbial communities from an aquifer in East River, Colorado, USA - PLM1_60_b1 redo | ecosystem: Environmental > Terrestrial > Soil > Riparian zone | place: USA: East...
CTGAGGCCCGACCGCCTGAGGCACCTGGCACGGTGGCCGCCTCGCGCGGGCTTTCGCCGTTCTGAGGTCCGATGAATCTGGTCCGCTATCAGCGGTTTTGGCCCGAACTCGCGCCGCCGAAACCTCAACTCTCGCTCAAGTAGGGCTCCCGCGTCCGCGCGCGACCCTAACGTCTGGTTTCCATCAGCTCGCGTCGTGTCACCTCGGCCGCGCAACCAGACGGCACGGGACCGGCCGCGGTCGGGATCCCGTCACGGGGGCAGGGTCCCGACCGCCGGCTCAGAACCCGTAGTAGCCCGGCGCAGGGCCGGCGACGACCACCATCACGTGCGCGGCCGCGGCCAGCGCCCCGATCAGCACCGCCGCCCCGCCGAGGCCGATAACCACCCGGCTTCCGGGCTCGGCCCGCCGCAGCGCGACCAAGCCGGCGACGGCCCCGAGCAGCGCGATGGCCGTGCTCACCCCGGCGATGGTCCGCGCCAGCTGGCTCAGCTCCACGAATCCTTCGTTGGGCTCGGTCTCGGGCAGCGCCAGCGCCGCCGAGAGGCGGGAGAGGACCGTGACGCTGAACCACGGCAGGATCGCGAGGACGAGGCCGGTGACCGCCAGCGACTCCGGGCTGAAGACGCCGCGCGCGAGCGCCCGCCACGCGCCAGGCCGGGCGGCGGGCTCCTCCGCCTCGCTGCCACCCTGGTCGGGCTCGCCGGCACGCAGGTCGGTGGGCTCCCAGCGGTTCACCGGCTCGCCCGGTCCTCCGGTGAGGATCTCGGCGCGTCCCTGCGGATCGGTCATGGCGTCTGTACCTCCTGGGAGCCGCGCCGCCGGTGCTGCGGCGTGGCACGATCGGACGGTGCTCTCCGATCGTGTCATCCCGCGCCAACTCGGGCGCCGTGCCGGCGTGCGGCGGCTCGCCGTCGCGCTCGCCGTGGTGCTGGCCATGGCCGGGTGCGCGGACGCCGCCCCGGGTCCGGTCCACTACCCTGCCGGCGGCATCACCATCGCCAGCGGCAGCGACCAGGGCGTCTACTACCGCTACGCCGACGCGTACCGGCATGCACTCCGCAAGGATCTGCCCGGGCTGAAGGTCGAGATCGTCAAGACGAGCGGATCGTTCGACAACCTCCAGCGCCTCACCGATCGGACCGCGCAGATCGGGTTCGCCACCGCCGACACCGCCTACCAGGCCACCGCCGCCAAGGCGACCGCCCCGGCCGCGCGCAACCTGCGGGCGATCGCGCGCGTCTACGACGAGTACCTGCACCTGGTGGTGCCCGCCAGCTCGCCCGTCCGGTCCGCGCGCGACCTGCGCGGGCTGCGCGTCTCCACCGGCGCGGAGAACTCCTCCACCGAGCTGACCGCCGGCCGGGTGTTGGAGGCGGCGGGCCTCTCGCCCGACCGTGACCTCAAACGCCAGCGGCTCGGCCTCAACGACTCGGCCGCGGCGCTGCGGGCGAAGCGGATCGACGCGTTCTTCTGGTCCGGCGGCCTGCCGACGCCCGGCATCCGGGATCTCGCCGACGCGATGCCGATCAAGCTCGTGCAGCTCGGTGACCAGATGGGCAAACTCCGCCGCACGTACCGCACGCTGTACCGCCGCGCCGTGGTCTCGTCCAGCACCTACCCGGACGTGCCGCAGACCGTCACCGTCGGAGTGCCCAACTACCTGGTGGTCTCCGGCGACCTCGACGACCGCCTGGTGTACGCGCTGACCAGGGTGCTCTTCCGGTATCGAAGCGAGATCGGCGCCGAGGTTCCCAGCGGCCGGCTGCTGGACGCGCGGTCGGCGATCTCCACCATGCCGCTGCAACTCCACCCCGGCGCCGAGCGATACTACCGCGACCAGAAGTCCTGACACCTGCGGTTGGATTGGGCTCGCCAGGGGCGCAATCCAACCGCACACCGCCGGACGACCGCACCCGGCCCAGCGCCGGCTACTCGGCGGCGGGCACCGGACGCGGCAGCACCAGCGTGACTGTGAGGCCGTGCGGCTGCGCGGCGGCCACCTCCAGCCGTGCACCGAACGTGTCGAGCAGGGTCACCACGATGGCCATGCCGAGCCCGGAGCCCAGCAGGTTGCTGTGCCGGGGGCTACGCCAGAAGCGGTCGGTGACCCGCGCCAGCTCGTCGGCGGGGAGCCCCTCGCCGTCGTCGGCGACCACGATCCGCACGGTGTCCTCCCCGACGGACACCGTGGCGCACACCTGCCCTCCCGGGGTCGCGTACTTGACCGCGTTGTCGAGCACCTCGTCCAGCACCCGGCTCACCGATTCGGCGTCGACCACGGCCACGGCCGCCGCCTCGCCCTCCCGGATCAGGATCAGCTCGCGGGCGTCCGCCGACGGGCGCCACGCGCCGAGCCGGTCGTCCACCAGCGGGCCGACGTCCTGAGGCTGGACCGCGCCGAGGTGCTTCTCGGCGCGGGCGAGCGCGAGCAGTTCCTCCAGCACCTGCTGCAGCCGCTCACCCTCGCGCCGGACCTCCTGGTACTCGCGCTGCGCGTCCGGGGACAGCTCCTCGCCGAGGTTGCCCAGCCGTAGCAGCAGCGCGGTGAGCGGGTTACGCATCTGGTGGGACGCCTCGGCCACGAACGCCCGCTGCTGCTCCAGCGACGAGTGGACGGTCCGGGCCATCTCGTTGAACGACCGCGCGAGGCGGCGCAGCTCGGGCGGTCCGGCTGACTCGGGCACACGGGTGTCGATGCCACCCTCCGCGAGGGCGTGGGCGGCGGCGTCCAGACTCTCGACCGGACGCAGGATCCACCGCGACAGGACGGCGGCGACCGCCGCGAAGACCACGAGCGAGAGAAGACCACCGAGCGCGAGGACGGTCCACGCCCGCCAGACGTCGCCCCGGAACCGGTCGGTCGGCGACATCGTGACGACCACGCCCGCCACCTCGCCGCCGCTGCCGAACGGCTCGGCGACCACGAGCGGACGGTCGTCCCACGGCCACTGGATCAGCGGCTCCTCGGCGCGCCGCCCGTCGCGGGCCATCCGGATGCGCTCCTGGACCTCGGGCGCGGAAAGATCCAGGCTGGCCCGCGACGCGACCGCCAGGTTGCCCTCGGCGTCCAGGATTCCCACCGGGATCCCGTACACCTCGTCGTAGCGGCGGACCTCCTGCTCGAGTGCGGGGATGTCGCCGGGCGCCAGCCCGTCCTGGGCGATGGAGGCGAACCGGTCGGTGTCGTTGAGCCGGTCGATGAAGACCCGCTGCTGCTCGGCGACGGCGTAGCTGAACGCCAGCGGCAGCTGCAGCGCCGCGATCACCCCCGCCAGCAGCGTGAGCAGCAGGACGAACAGCCGTGCCCGCACCGATCAGCCCGCCGGGAAACGGTAGCCGACGCCGCGGACGGTCTCGATGATCTCCGGTACGCCGAGCTTGGCCCGCACCGACGCGACATGCACCTCCAGCGTGCGCTGGTGGCCGGTCCATGCGGAGTCCCAGACCTCGCTGATGATGTGCGCGCGGCTGAACACGACGCCGGGCTGGCGGGCGAGCATGGCCAGGAGGTTGAACTCCTTGCGGGTGAGCGTCACCGCCTTGCCGCCGACGGTGACCTCGCGGCGGGCCAGATCCAGCTGGACGCCGTGCGCCCCGGCGACGCCGTCCGCCTTGGCTTCGGCGGTGCCCCGGGCCGGGCCGCTGCGGCGCACCACCGCGTGGATCCGGGCGAGCAGCTCGCGCAGGTCATACGGCTTGGTGACGTAGTCGTCCGCGCCGAGGTGCAGGCCGTGGACGCGCGTCCGCATGTCCGTGCGGGCGGTGACCATGATGATCGGCACGTCGCAGATCGCCCGGATCTGCCGGCACACGTGCATGCCGTCGCCGTCGGGCAGGACAAGGTCGAGCAGGACCACGTCGTAGGCGGACCCGTCCCCGATCCGCTCCATCGCCGCCTTGGCGGTGCTGGCCCGGACCACGTCGATGCTCTGGCGGCGCAGCCCGTCCACGAGCGCGGCCGCCACCCGGTCGTCGTCCTCGACGAGCATCAGCCGCACGGCGGCCTCAGCAGCTGCCGCAGGCCGAGGCGGCCGGCGCGGGAGCGGGTGCCCCGATGGTCGGGAGCCCGAGCAGGACGCCCGGGGTCTTCGGGGCGCGCCCGGCGGCCCAGTTGTCGCCCGCCCGGGTACGCCGGTGGGAGCGCACGGCGCCGTCGGCGACCAGGTGGTGCGGGGCGGCGTAGGTGACGGTCGTCTCGACCACGTCGCCGGCCCGGATCGGCGCCGTCCCGCCTTCGCGGTTCACCGCCGGGTCTGTGGCGAAGTGGACCAGCCGGCCGTCGCGGGCCCGCCCGGTCATGCGGTGCGTCGCGGCGTCCTTACGCCCCTCGCCCTCGGCGACCAGCAGCTCGACCGTCCGGCCGACCAGCGTCTTGTTCTCTGCCCACGAGATCTCCTCCTGGAGGGCGACCAGACGCTCGTACCGCTCCTGCACGACGGCCTTCGGCAGCTGGCCGTCCATCTCGGCCGCCGGCGTGCCAGGACGCTTGGAGTACTGGAACGTGAACGCGCCGGAGAACCGGGACTCCCGGACCACGTCCAGCGTGCCCTGGAAGTCCTCCTCGGTCTCGCCGGGGAAGCCGACGATGATGTCGGTGGTGATGGCGGCATCCGGCATGGCGGCGCGCACCCGCTCGATGATCCCGAGGTACTTCTCGCGGCGGTACGAGCGGCGCATGCCCTTCAAGACGGCGTCCGAGCCGGACTGCAGCGGCATGTGGAGCTGGTGACAGACGTTCGGGGTCTCGGCCATCGCCGCGATCACGTCGTCGGTGAAGTCACGCGGGTGCGGGGAGGTGAAGCGGACGCGCTCCAGCCCGCCGATCTCGCCGCACGCCCGCAGCAGCCGGCCGAATCCGTCCCGCTCGCCGAACTCGCGTCCGTAGGAGTTGACGTTCTGCCCGAGCAGGGTCACCTCCAGCACGCCCTCGTCCACCAGCGCGCGCACCTCGGCAAGGATGTCGCCGGCGCGCCGGTCCTTCTCCTTGCCGCGCAGCGCCGGGACGATGCAGAACGTGCACGTGTTGTCGCATCCGACCGAGATCGACACCCAGCCCGCGTACGTCGACTCACGCCGCGTCGGCAGCGTGGACGGGAAGACCTCCAGCGACTCGAGGATCTCCACCTGGGCTTCGGCGTTGTGCCGGGCCCGTTCCAGCAACACCGGCAGCGACCCGATGTTGTGCGTGCCGAACACCACGTCGACCCACGGCGCCTTGCGGGTGATCTCGCCGCGGTCCTTCTGCGCGAGGCAGCCGCCGACGGCGATCTGCATGCCCGGGTGCGCCTTCTTCACCGGGGCGAGGTGGCCGAGGTTGCCGTACAACTTGTTGTCGGCGTTCTCCCGGACAGCGCACGTGTTGAACACGACCACGTCGGCGGTGGCACCGTCCACAGCGCGGACGTAGCCGGCGTCCTCCAGCAGTCCGGAGAGCCGCTCGGAGTCGTGGACGTTCATCTGACAGCCGTACGTGCGTACCTCATAGGTCCGGGGTGGCGTACTGGTACGGGCAGCGGGTGCGGGCATGAGGGTTGTCATAACGCCCTACAGAGTACGGCGACACACGTCGTTACTGGTCCGTGACCTCACTGCGAGCCTCCGGCGTTAAGCCGCCGCTAATGTACGGCGCGGGAGTCCTATCGATGTCGATAGCGCTGGGAGCGGGATGTCTGAGCAGGAGACCACGCAGAGTTCGGCCGCCGCAGTAGCAGAGCCGCTAGTGGCGCTCGAGGGCGTCAACAAGTACTTCGGCGACCTGCACGTACTCCGGGACATCAACCTGGAGATCGGCAAGGGCGAGGTCATCGTCGTGATCGGCCCATCGGGCTCGGGCAAGTCGACCCTGTGCCGGGCGATCAACCGGCTGGAGCCGATCCAGACGGGCGAGATCCGCATCGACGGGAAGAAGCTGCCCGAGGAGGGCAAGGGGCTGGCCAAGCTGCGGGCCGATGTCGGCATGGTCTTCCAGTCGTTCAATCTGTTCGCGCACAAGACGATCCTGCAGAACGTCATGCTCGGGCCGGTCAAGGTGCGCAAGCAGAAGGCGGACGTGGTCCGGAAGCGGGCGATGGAGTTGCTCGACCGGGTCGGCATCGCCAACCAGGCGGAGAAGTACCCCGCGCAGCTCTCCGGGGGTCAGCAGCAACGGGCGGCCATCGCCCGCGCGCTGGCCATGCAACCGAAGCTCATGCTGTTCGACGAGCCGACCAGCGCGCTCGACCCGGAGATGATCAGCGAAGTCCTCGACGTCATGGTGTCGCTCGCCCGCGACGGGATGACCATGGTTGTCGTCACCCACGAAATGGGTTTTGCCCGCGGCGCGGCCAACCGGGTGGTGTTCATGGCCGACGGCGTAATTGTCGAAGAGACCGATCCGAACACGTTCTTCGACCACCCGAAGTCCGACCGCGCGAAGGACTTCCTGTCGAAGATCCTGCCGCACTGACTGGCCGTTCATGGCCAGCGCGAACCGACAAGAACCGAAACCAGAACACAGGAGCTTGAGATGAAGATGCGGAAGCTGATGGCCGTCGCGGCCATCGCGGCGCTGGCGTTGGGCGCCACCGCCTGTGGCGACGACAAGTCGGACAGCGCGGCTCCGAAGGTCGACAAGGACGTGAAGTTCGACGCCGGCACCACAATGGAGAAGCTGAACAAGGCGCAGAAGGTCCGGGTCGGCACCAAGTTCGACCAGCCGCTGTTCGGGCAGAAGGGGCTCGACGGCAAGCTGAAGGGCTTCGACGTCGAGATCGCCAAGATCATCACCGCCAAGCTCGGCATTGACCCGGACAAGATCGAGTTTGTAGAGACCCCGTCGAAGGTCCGTGAAGAGGTCATCGAGCAGGACAAGGTCGACTTCGTCGTCGCGACCTACACGATCAACGACAAGCGCAAGCTGCGGATCGACTTCGCTGGGCCGTACTACGTCGCCGGCCAGGACATCATGGTGAAGAAGGACGACAGCTCGATCACCGGGCCGGACTCCTTCAAGGACGGCGGCAAGAAGGTCTGCTCGGTGACCGGCTCGACCCCGGCCGAGAAGATCAAGACCTACCTCAAGGACGCCGCGAGCCAGCTCGTGCTCTTCGACGTGTACTCCAAGTGCGCCGACGCGCTGAAGAACGGCCAGGTGGACGCAGTGACCACGGACAACGTGATCCTGCTCGGGCTGATCGACAAGAACAAGGACGACTTCAAGCTGGTGGGCAAGCCGTTCACCGAGGAGCCGTACGGCATCGGCGTGAAGAAGGGCGACGACAAGTTCCGCACCTTCATCAACGACACCCTCGAAGCGGCCGCTAAGGACGGGTCGTACGAGAAGGCGTGGAAGGACACGGCCGGCAAGGTGGCGCCCGAGACGCCGAGCCTGCCGACGATCAACCGGTACTGACCGCCGGGCGGTGACCGGCCGGCGGACCCTCGCCGGCTGGTCACCGCACCCGCCCCACGTATCGAAGCGGAGTCCTCAGGCGCCGCCCGCCCAGCTGCTTGCGGCCCGTCCGGCCAACCAAGAAGGGACGCGTGGATGGACGTTCTCACCGAGAACGCCGACGTGTTCGTCAAAGGATTCTTCGTCACGTTCCAGATCTGCATCCTCGCGGCGATCGGTGCGCTGCTGCTCGGTACCGTGCTCGCCGCGATGCGCATCTCGCCGATCCCGCCGCTGCGCTGGCTCGGCACCGCGTACGTGACGGTGGTGCGGAACACGCCGCTGACGATCGTCTTCTTCTTCATGGCATTCGGGATGCCCGAACTCGGCTCCAACGCGGATTTCCTGCGCATCCCGCTGCTCGACAAGCTGTTCGTCCGGCTGGGTACGGACATCCCGTTCTTCCGGTTCGCGATCGTCGCGCTGACCGTCTACACGGCGGCCTTCGTCTGCGAGGCGCTGCGTGCCGGCGTCAACGCGGTGCAGCCAGGACAGTCCGAGGCAGGTCGATCCCTCGGCCTCACCTTCCTGCAAAATCTCCGGCTCATCGTCCTGCCCCAGGCGGGCCAAGCCACCGTGGTGCCGCTAGGCAGCGTGATCATCGCGATGATCAAGAACTCCGCGCTGGCGGGCGCCTTTGGTGTCGTCGGTGACCTGTTCCAGACCAGCGACCAGCTCACGTCCGCGCAGGGATACGGGGCGATCCCGGTGTTCATCGGCGTGGCCGCCGGCTACCTGATCTTGACCGTGCCGCTCGGGCTCTCGCTCGACCGGATCGAGCGACGGCAGGCGGTGTCCCGATGAGCGAGGCGAGCGTCCTCTACGACAACCCGGGGCCGCGTACCCGCCGCAACATCCTCATCGGCAGCGTCGTCTTCGGGGTCCTCGCCGTCGCAGGGTTGTACTTCTTCGTCTACCTGCCGCTTGACGAGAACGGGCAGTTCGACGCCGAGAAGTGGGCGCCGCTCGTCGACCCGGGCAACGAGGACTTCGCCGACGTCTGGAGCCTATTGGGACAGGGCTTCCAGAACACGCTGATCGCGGCTGTGCTGGCGATCGTCGCGTCCCTCGTGCTCGGTACCCTGCTCGCGATCCTGCGCTTCCGGCTGAAGGAGCTCGCGCACGGACCCCGCGGCTCCACCGCCGGCCGCCAAACGTTCCTCGGCCTGGCTTGGGTGCTCAATCTCATCAGCCGGGTGTTCGTCGAGTTCTTCCGCGGACTGCCGGTGCTCCTGACGATCTTCTTCGTCGCGCGGATCCTGCCGGAGTACGGCGTTGACCTCTCGCCCCGCCTGTTCCTAGTGATCGGCCTCGCCCTGTACAACATGGTGGTCATCGGCGAGATCCTTCGGTCGGGCATGGCGAACCTGCCGCCCGGTCAGAAGGAGGCCGCCGATGCCATCGGGCTCTCCGGCCTGCAGACCGCGCTCACCATCCTGCTGCCGCAGGCGTTCCGGATCATGCTGCCCGCACTGATCAGCCAGATCGTGGTGGTGCTCAAGGACACCTCACTGGGCTTCATCATCAGCTACCTGGAGGCCCTGCGGATGGGCCAGTTCATCATCCAGGAGCTGGGGAACCCGATCCAGGTCTACGTCGTCATCGCGGTCATCTACATCGCGGTCAACTACGCGGTGAGCAGGCTCGCGGTGTACGTGCAACGCCGGGTCGCGCGAGGCCGCAAGACCCCGCCTGGCGCGGAGGTACCCGACGTGACCAAGCCGACGCCGCTTGCCGGCGCTCCGGCTGGCGAGGGCGGCGCCGCAGTCGGATAGTCCGCTCCTTCTGCGGTGCGATCGTGGGGGCGAATCCCACGATTGCACCTGTGAAGGTCTGATGGACAGATGCGTAGCTTCCGGGTACCGAGAAATAACAGGTCAGCAGGTCAGCCGGTACCGTTGGAGGCTCAGACCTGAGCCGGGAAGGTTTCGGATCACATGACTGACAGCGACCACGAGCGCATCGGCCAGTGTGCCCGTAGATACCGTCGCGTTCAGGGGAAGACTCTGGACGAAGTTGCTGGTTTGGCAGGCATCACAAAGTCCTACCTCTCCATGCTCGAATCCGGGAAGCGTCGGTGGGATTCCCGAAACCTGACGGACAGCGTGGCTGCTGCTCTGGGCATTCGATCCACCGAACTCATCGGTTCTCCGTTCGCTCCGGACAGTCCTGCGGAAGCCTCAGCTCAGCAGGCCGTTACGCCGATCTACAAAGCTCATCTCTACGTCGCTCGAAGATGACGCAGAAGCGAAACCACGTTCGTACCAAGCTCTGGTGGAGCTGGCCGAGAAACTCTCGTCCGCCTATCTGGCGTGCGACTACGAGACCCAGGTTCGACTTCTCCCCCATCTCATTTCTGAACTCACCCAACTCTCGGTAGACATGACCAGCAGCAAGGAATGCATAGAGATTCTGTGGCGACTTCTCAACGTCACCCGTACTGCGTCTTCGGTCTTCCGGACCTACGCGTTTCTTCCCCAGGCGATCATCGCTGCTGATCGGTGCCGTGAGATCGCAGAAGAGCTGGATGACCCGGTAGCGGTTTCTTGGTCGGCGTATCCACGTCTGCACGCGCTGATACCTGATGGGGCCTACCGCGTAGCCCATCGCTCCGGGGTGAAGGCAGCGAGCAATCTGGACGACTTCCGGGATGGCTACGCGCTGGAGATCTATGGCGCTCTCGTGCTCACATCCTCCTTCGCCGCTGCTGCTGCTGGAAGGAAGGCCGAGTCTGAGGAACTGATCAACGAATCTGCTTCAGTTGCATCTCGTGTTGGTGAAGCAGGTCTACGGGCGGGGAACTTCGGGCCCAACAACGTCAAGCTTCACCAGATGGCTATCGCGATCGAGAACAAGAACTACGCGGACACCATCAAGATTGCTCAGGGCGTCGATCCGAAGAAGATCGTGGCGAAGTCCCGCCGATCCATCTTCTGGTCGCGGGCCGCGTCGAAGGTGTCCCGTTCGAGGACGGCGCCGGCGAGGCGGCCGGCTGTGATCGGCTCGCTGAAGAACCGGTCCGGCAGGGTGTCGTCGGCGTAGGTGTGCCCTTCGCGGCGGGCGTACCCACGCAGCAGGTACCACCGGCGCCGGCCCCAGATGCGCAGGTCATCGACGGTAATGTCCCAACCAGTGACGGCACTCACGAGCCCCGGCAACGCCATCCTCAGTGAGAACGGGGGCAGTGGACCGGCGAAGCCGCAGACGTCAGAACGGGTTCCAGCCGGTCCATCCGCCGCCGCTGAGCTGCCAAGCGACCTTCATCTTTCCAATGTAGTTGACGGCGAAAACATGCATGCGTCCGTCCGCGTTCATGCCAACGGCAGGACGGCCGTTGAAAGCATCGCTCTGGTCCCCGACCGGCGGCCAGCAGCAGCTCCAGGCGCCACCTGGGGAGAGCTGCCACTTGTGGTAGACGTCGCCAGCGACCCACTTGTTCATGAAAACCTCGAGCCGTCCGTCGGCGTTGCGCTCGACACGCGGTGGAGTGGCTCGCCAGGTATCGAATTCGAGTCCTCCCAAGCTGGCCCAGCCACTCCAGCCGCCGCCCTGCTGCCACTTGTGATACATCGTCTTGTTGGAGATGCCGGTAACGAACACCTCGAGCCGACCATCAGCATTCACCCCGATGTCGGGCACCGACCGCACGTCACCGCCGAGGCTGGTCCAACTACTCCAGCCCCCGCCTGCGGTCTGCCACCTGTGCCACACCGCGTCGTTGGTTCCCACGGCGAACACCGCGTACCGACCGTCACTATAGAGGGCGGCGACAGGACTGCCGAAGAACCCGTCAAATTCTCCACCTAGGCTGGTCCAGCTACTCCAGCCCCCGTTTGGCGCGGTTTGCCAAATGTGCCAGACCGCGAAATCGGTTCCCTGTACAAATAGCGTAAGCCTGCCATTTGAGCTGGGCTCAACGGAGAGATCGGACCCGGACCACGCCGTTCCGTTCATGGGTGCCCAGGCGCTCCAGCCGCATCCCGGACAGGTCTGCGCCCGACGCCATATTGAGTCATCAGGTGCGATGGCGAACACCTCGAGCCGACCATCAGCATTCATCCCGACAGCAGGTGTCCGGCCCTTTTTTAGCGATCCATTCAAGGTGTTCCAGCTGCTCCAGCCACTATTCGGCGCTGTCTGCCATTTGTGCCAGAGGGCGCCATCGCTCCCCACAACGAACAATTCCTGACGCCCATCTGCGTTACGCCCGGCGGTTGGATAGTCCTCAAATTCAGCCGGATCAGCCGCAGCATTGCTGCTTGTTACCAGGACGGTCGCAAAAGCGACTAATACGGCCAGCCCTACCCGCGACAGCTTTTGCGAAGCCCTCGCGTCCGCCAATAGGCCGTGGCCTACGGCGGGTCGCTGTTGGCTCATGTTGGGTGCCTGCCCGCCCATGGCCTTGCGTAAAAACGCACCAAGACTCATTCCGGCCGCCTCCCACAGATGAACACGTGGATTCGGAGCACCGGATACGCAATGGGGTCTTCCACTCGACGAGACGCTTGCGGCGCCCCACGGGGAGGCTAGCACTCCTGGTGGAGTCAACGCCAGCAGCGAGGCGAACCCGGCGAAACGACTCCCAGAACCCGATCGGGCAGGTACTTGAGTTCACCCGCGCCGAGTGGGCTGCGTTCATCGGGGCCGTCCACGACGGCGAGTTCGAGCTGCCGCAGCGCTCGCGAAACGTTGCTCGGAAGTTCCGTGGTGCGATCCCGTAGCGGGACTGCACGATCGCACCGCAGAACCTCAGCCTCCGCCTGGCCGAGATCGGCGGCCCAGCTCAGCCCCAGGGCGTCGAGGGTGGTGTGGGTCGGAATGCCGTCAGCTCCAGCCGGCGAGGCGGTAGTACTGCTGGCGGGCGGCGTCGAAGGCCTCCCGGTCCAGCACCGCACCGGCGAGACGGCCGGCGGTGATCGGCTCGGTGAAGAACCGGTCCGGCAGGGTGTCGTCGGCGGCGGTGTGACCCTCGCGCAGGGCGTACGTGCGGAGCAGCGTCCACCGGCGGCGGCCCCAGGTGAGCAGGTCGTCCACCGTCACGGTCCAGCCGGTGACGGCGCTGACCAGGCCGGCGATGTCGTCCTCGCTGAGCAGACGGGTCGGCGGGCCGGCGAAGACGCACACGTCGAGGGCGTCGAAGCCGCTCCACAGCGTCAGCATCCGGTGCACCAGTTCGACCTTCGCCTGATCCAGCGACGCCATCGGGAGGCCGCCGACGGGTCCGCCCGCGCGCTCGACGTAGGACGCGAAGCCCCACTCGGGATCGAAGTCGATGTCGTGCTCGACGACGTCGTAGCGCGGCCCGAGCGGGCTGATCGCGTAGGCGAGCGCCTGCCCCTGGGACCCGCGGGGATCGGGGAACGTCAGCTCGACGCCCTTGACGTGCATCGCGTACGGCTCGGTGTGCTGGCCCAGCGCCGCCGCCGCGCGCCGCACCCCCTCGGCGAGCAGGTGCCCGTCCCTGTGCCGGCCGGCGACGTCGCCCGCGAGCGCTACCAGCCCGGCCGCGTCGCCGAAGGTCACGCCGCCTTCCCGGAGGCCGCGCGCGCCCAGCTCGCACCACCACGCCAGCACGCCGCCGAGCGATACCGGGTCGAGGCCCCAGTCGTGGCAACGCGCGTTGAGGTCGAGCAGCGTGTCGAGGTCACGGACGCCAAGGTTCGGGCCGAGCGCCCAGAGCGCCTCCTGGTGCAGCCCTACCCCAGGCCCGGATCCGAACGTCTTGATGCAGTCGTTCGGACAGCCCGGGCAGCCACCCGCGGAACGGACGAGGCGTGCGGACAGCGCGTCGCCGGCCAGCCCGTCGTAGCCGTCCAGCGCGGACGTGCGGAAGTTCTCGGCGACGTAGTACCCCTCCAGCGGGGAGAGGCCGCCGAAGCCGGGCGGGTCGTGCTGGATCCGGGTGAGCCGGTTGTCACCGATGGCCGCCGCGTACCGGGCGGTCAGGGCTTCGACGGCGCCCGGGTCGGCCAGCTCGGGCGCGCGGCCGCCCACCAGCACCACCGCCTTGAGCCCTTTGGCGCCCATCACCGCACCG
>Ga0210378_10001214_pt1 | contig 13467 bp, 12 predicted proteins | sample PLM1_60_b1redo_FD_155465 | JGI IMG/M metagenome (GOLD analysis project Ga0210378, IMG submission 155465) | Groundwater sediment microbial communities from an aquifer in East River, Colorado, USA - PLM1_60_b1 redo | ecosystem: Environmental > Terrestrial > Soil > Riparian zone | place: USA: East...
GAGCGCGCCGACCCGCAACCAGCCGCCGTCCTCGCGGAGGTAGTCCAGCTCGGTCAGGTCGTTGATGTCGATCAGCCACTCCGGCCGGGCCAGCCGCAGCCTCATCATCGGCAGCAGGCTGTGCCCGCCGGCGACCAGCCGGGACTCGGGCCCGTTCAGCTGGAGGAGGGCCAGCGCGTCCGCGACGGACGTGGCCCGGGCGTAGTCACAGGGGGCAGGGATCTGCATTCGGCACGCCTCCGTCGCTGGAACACGTACGCATGTCCGTACCGCCGCGTCCCCCCGCCACCGCAGATTTCACTGTGTCACACCGGGCCTACTGGGCGGTACGGCTGACCGGCAGATCCGGTTCAGCCGGACGCCGGTCTGTGGACGGGTCGCCGGCTCAGTGGCCGACGTGGGCCAGTCCCTGCTGCAGCAGCACGCCCTGGCCGCCGGCCATCTCGGACAGCAGCCGCTCGTCCCGCGCCTCGGCCGGGGTGAACCAGGTCAGCTCCAGCGCGTCCTGCTGCGGCTCGCAGTCGCCCTCGACCGGCACCACGTACGCCAGCGACACCGCGTGCTGGCGCGGGTCGTGGAACGCGGTGACCCCGGGGGTCGGGAAGTACTCGGCGATGGTGAACGGCTGGGGCGTCACCGGCACCTTCGGCAGCGCCAGCGGGCCGAGGTCCTTCTCCAGGTGCCGCAGCAACGCCGAGCGCACCCGCTCGTGGTAGAGCACCCGCCCGGACACCAGCGCCCGGGTGATCCGGCCCTCGCCGGTCACCCGGAGCAGCAGCCCGACCGCGGTGACGCTGCCCTGCCCGTCCACCCGGACCGGGATCGCGTCGACGTACAGGATCGGCAGCCGCTGCCGGGCGGCCTCCAGCTCCTCCCCGGCGAGCCAGGTGCTGTCCGACTGCGTTTGCGTCATGGGCTCTTTCTATCCCCCGCGCCCCCTGCGAGGCGGGGCGGCACCCGGGAGCATCCGAGAAGTTGCCATACTCGTCCGCGATGACGTGCCGACCAGCGACGCTCTCGGCCGGTTTGACCGCCGTGGTGGTGCTGCTCGCCGCCTGCACCGGCGGGGAGGCAGCCGAGCCCGGGTCGCCGCGCGGACGCGGCGCGGGCGGGGGCGGTACGGACGCGGCGCCGGCCGCGACGGTGAGCCCGCCGGAGGAGCCGGCCGTCGTCGCCGACGCCCGCACCCCGGCGGGGCTGTCCGTCGCCGTCAGCCGCGAGCTCTTCGACACCGCGCCGGCCGTCGTGGTCGCCTCCGCGACCGACTACGCGGGCATCGACACCGCCGCGGAGCAGGCCGAGCGGCTCGGCGTGCCGCTGCTGCTCGACGACGGCAGCGGGACGGCGGTGGACGAGATCAGCCGGCTGGGGCCGACGACGGTGCTCGCCGTAGGCCCGGAGGTCGCCGGCCGGGTGCGGGCCGATGGCGTGACGGTGGTGACCGACGCCGACCAGGTCACGACCTCGCGGCCGGCGGACGGGCTCGCCGACGTCGCCGTGCTGGTGCGCACCGGCCGCGACGCGGCCACCCGGGCGGGCGCCGCGGCCGCCACCGCCACCGCCAAGGCCGCCGGCGCCACTGTCGTGCGGCTGCGCGGCACCGACCCGAGGACCGACCCGGCGGCCATCGAGGCGCTGTCCGAGACGCGGCCGGCGCACGTGCTCGCCGCCGGGCCCGGCTTCGGCTCAAGCGACCGGCTGGCGGGCCGGGTCGCGGTCGCGGTCACCGGCGAGCAACTGCCCGGCGGCGGCCAGGTCGTGCTGCCGGGGCGCCGGCTGGTCGCGCTCTACGGCCACCCCGGCACGCCGGCGCTCGGCGTGCTCGGCGAGCAGCCGGTGGACGCCGCCATCGCGCGGGCGAAGCGGATCGCCGCGCCGTACCGGTCGCTGAGCGGCAGCCTGCCGGTGGTGCCGGCGTTCGAGATCATCGCCACGGTCGCGTCGGCGGGAGCGGGGCCGGACGGCAACTACTCGTTCGAGGCGCCGGTCTCGCAGCTGCGTCCCTGGGTGGAGAAGGGCGGGGCGGCCGGGCTGTACGTCGTGCTCGACCTGCAGCCGGGCCGGACGGACTTCCTGACCCAGGCGAAGCGGTACGAGCCGCTGCTCAGACTGCCGCACGTCGGGCTCGCGCTCGACCCGGAGTGGCGGCTCAAGCCCACCGAGAAGCACCTCAGCCAGATCGGCTCGGTCAGCGCGCGCGAGATCAACTCCGTCTACGGGTGGCTGGCCGACCTGACCGCGAGGAACACGCTGCCGCAGAAGCTCTTCGTGCTGCACCAGTTCCGGCTGTCGATGATCGGCACCGACCAGCCCCTGGACCGCGGCCGGGACGAGGTCGCGCTGCTGATCCACATGGACGGGCAGGGGCCGCCGAGCAGCAAGAACGAGACCTGGGGCGCGGTGGTGGGCGCGGCGCCGGAGGGCGTCCCGTTCGGCTGGAAGAACTTCTACGACGAGGACAAGCCGATGCTCAGCCCGGCACAGACGATGTCGAAGCGCCCGACGCCGGTGATGATCTCGTACCAGTAGGGCTCGGACATGCCCTACTAGGGGCGGTCCAGCCGGCGGGTCGGCTCGTCCTCGTAGCCGTCCCGCTCGTACCCGGCCTCGTAGCGCGCCTCGTACCGCGCGGCGTTGCGGGTGCGCCGGTCGTGGTCGCCCTCGACCAGCCGGTTGATCAGCTGCTGGGTCTGGTCGGCGTCCGGGATGTGCTTGAAGACCTGCTGGCCGTCCTCGCCGGCGGACTCGACCACCAGCGTGCCGGAGTTGATGATCCGCTCCCAGAAGGACTGCTCGTACATGGCGTTGTTGATCCGGTTGAGCGGCACGTCCCGGCCGGTGTGGTTGAGGATCCCGACCCGGGTCATCAGCCGGTGCGTGGTCAGCACGTAGTGGGTCGTCCGCCAGCGCAGGTAGGGCACCAGCACGACCGCGAGCAGCGCGACCGCTGCCGCGGCGACGATCACGATGCGGACGACGTCCTGCATCGAGCCGTCGGGCACGATCGCGGCCAGGAAGGACGCCAGGCCGACGATGACCAGGAACAGGACGGTCGGCACGACCAGCGTGATCCAGTGCGGGTGCAGGTGTCTGACGACGCGCTCGTCGTCGGCGAGGAGCTGGTCCGGGTACGCCACGCTGACAGCATGGCTGAGGAGTGGCGGGGGCGTCACTCCGTTCGCCCGATCGTGTCGCTACCGCGGCCTGAGCTGGCGGACGTCGCCGGCGGAGACCGCCCGGTCCCCGGCAGCGGTGCCGAGCACCAGCCGGCCGGCGTCGTCCACGCCGGTGGCCACCCCGGCCAGCTCGCCGCCGTCCGGCAGCAGCACCCGCACCTCCCGGCCCACGGTGTCGCACACGCTGGTGTACGCGGCCCGCAGGCCGGACCCGGCCGGGTCCCCAGCGGCCGCGCACCAGCCCGCGTAGAGGGTGCCGAGCCGGCGCAGCACCGCCCGCAGCAGCGGGTCCCGGTCGGTGCAGCGGGCCGCCTCCGCCAGCAGCGAGGTCGCTCCCGCCGGGAGCTCGCCGCGGCGGGTGCCCACGTTCAGCCCGATCCCGACGACGAGCGCGCTCTCCTCGGCCTGCACCAGGACCCCGGCGACCTTGCCCCGGTCCGGTCCGAGCAGCACGTCGTTCGGCCACTTGAGCCGGGTCTCCACCTCGCCCAGCCGCTCGACCGCCTGCTGCACGGCCAGGCCGGCGAGCAGCGGCAGCCAGGTGCGCCGGGCCGCCGGCACCGCCGGCGGCGGCCGCAGCAGCACGGAGAAGGTGAGCCCGGCCCGCGGCGGCGACACCCAGCCGCGGTCCAGCCGGCCCCGGCCGCCGGTCTGCGCCTCGGCGACCAGCACCAGCCCCTCCGGCGCCCCGGCGCGGGCCAGCGCGAGCACGTCGTCGTTGGTCGAGCCGGTGACCGGCACGATCCGCAGGTCGGTGACGAACCCGCCCCCCCGGACCAGCGCGGCGGCGAGTGCCCGCGCCGGCAGCGGCGGCCGGTCCAGGTCGGTCCACGGGCTGGTGGCGGGGCTCGTCACCCCGCCACGCTAGCCCCCGCTCAGGGCGTCGGCGGGACCGGCGGGACCGGGACCGGGCCGTTGCCGGGCCCGCCCGGGCCGCCGCCGCCCGGGCCGCCCGGCCGACCGGGGCCGCCGGGGCCGCCGGCGAGGGTGGTGATGCCGAGCCCGTGTCCGGTGAAGGTGAGCAGGTCCGGCATGGTGAAGTCGCCGTTGCCGGCGAGGAAGGGCTTCCAGCCGGGCTCGTTGCGCAGGTAGGACGACGGGTCCTTCTCCAGCAGGCCGAGGAAGACCTCGGCCACGATCCGGCCGCCGACCTGGCCGACGTGGTGCCCGCCGGCCTGCACCCCGGCCTCGGCGAGGATGTAGTACCAGAGCGGGGCGGGGCCGCCGCCGGGCAGCGCGAGGTCGGCGTCGGAGAGGATGTCCGCGCCCATGTGGTCGGCGACGTCCTGCCCGGACGGCAGCAGCAGCCGGGCGCCCCGGGTGAGGTTGCGGTCGATCAGCGAGGGCCGGCTGCCGCCGATCTCGGGCGGCAGCGCCGCCAGCGGGTTCGCCAGCTTGGTGTCGATCTTGCGGGTCTGCTGCCGGGCGTCGGCGCCGGCGCCGTCGACCTCGAAGAAGCGGGCCCACTCGATCGTCCAGAACGGCGGCAGGATCCGGAAGCCGCCGAAGTGCCGCAGCCGGGTCGCGTCGTCGTGCGTGCTGGTCGGCAGGAACGTCGGCAGCGGGCCGACCAGGGTGTTCAGCTTGTACCGGCCGCGGATCTGGGAGTGTCCGAACCGGTACGCCGCGACCGAGAACTCCACCGGCATGTACGGGTCGTTCTTCCACGTGTAGAAGTCGCGGGTCACCTTCGGCCGGCGCCGCGACTCGTCCAGCACCTCGCCGAGCATCGCGTCGCCGACCGTGCGGCGCAGGAAGTCGTGCACGACCACCCACTGGTAGTGCCAACGCACGATCCGCTGCGCCGCCTCGAACCGGGTCTCGCTGCCCCTGCGCAGCGCCGGGTCCGCCTCGACCAGGTCGACCACCTTGTTGTGGAACTTCAGCATGGTCAGCTGCAGCTGGCTGATGAAGGTGTTCTCGTCGTTGCGCGGGTCGCCCAGCAGCGCTGTCTCCTGCGAGTTGCGCGGCAGGTCGTCCTCGTCGTCGTGCCGGCCGATCAGGAACTTCTCGCCACCGGAGTCGCGGTCGTAGAGGAACGGGTCGTCGGACGGCCCCCGCCCGTACACGCAGTCGAGGTCGAAGCGCGGGCTGCGGAAGTTGGTCAGCGCGTCCGGGTCGTTCGCCCGGGTCAGGCTCGACACCGGGTCGAAGGTCAGGTCGTGGTCGATGAACTGGCCCAGGTACGTGTACCCCGCCGGGATCGTCGGGTTGTCCAGCTCCGGCGTCGGGCCGGTCACGTTCTCGGTCATCAGCGCCGCGATCTCGGCGATCCGCTCGTCCGACGGCACGAACGGCGGCAGCCGGAACATCCGCCCGAACCGGCCCTCGTGCAGCCGCGACACCGGCACGTACGCCAGGCCGCGCAGCTCGTGGCCGTGCCCCCGCGCCGGCCGCCGGCCGTACCCCAGGTCGTGCCCGCTCGCCGCCGACGCGACCAACTGCTCGGTCGTCCGCGGCGCCGCCGGCTCCGGCGCCGACCGTGCGGGCCGGTCCATGATGTCGGTCATCCGACTCTCCCCGTGATGTCGAACCGGCACGGACCCCCCGACCGGTCACTGTGATCCACCCGACCCTAGGGCCGCGCGACCGCGGCTGTCCGCATCAGCGGCGCGATGCTGCCCCTCCGGGCAGCCACCCGTCCCCCTCGGCAGGCCGGACGGGCGCGGATACGCTCGCTCGCATGACCAGCGCCGCCGAGCGGCCGGACCCGCGGCCGGACCCGCCCGACATCCACACGGCGGCGGGCAAGCTCGCCGACCTGCACCGCCGCAACGACGAGGCGGTGCACGCCGGCTCCGCCCGCGCGGTGGAGCGGCAGCACGCCAAGGGCAAGCTCACCGCCCGGGAGCGAATCGGGTTGCTGCTCGACGACGGCTCGTTCGTGGAGACCGACGAGCTGGCCCGGCACCGGTCGACGAACTTCGGGCTGGCCGACGAGCGGCCGTACGGCGACGGCGTGGTGACCGGCTACGGCACCGTCGACGGCCGGCCGGTCTGCGTCTTCGCGCAGGACTTCACCGTCTTCGGCGGCAGCCTCGGCGAGGTCTTCGGCGAGAAGATCGTCAAGGTGATGGACCTGGCGCTGCGCAACGGCTGCCCGGTGGTCGGCATCAACGACTCGGGCGGCGCCCGGATCCAGGAGGGCGTGGCCTCGCTCGGCCTGTACGGCGAGATCTTCTACCGCAACGTCATGGCCTCCGGTGTGGTGCCACAGATCAGCCTGGTGATGGGCCCGTGCGCCGGCGGCGCGGTCTACTCCCCCGCGATCACCGACTTCACCGTGATGGTCGACCAGACCTCGCACATGTTCATCACCGGCCCGGACGTCATCAAGACGGTGACCGGCGAGGACGTCGCCTTCGAGGACCTGGGCGGGGCGCGGGCGCACAACACCAAGTCGGGGGTCGCGCACTACATGGCCTCCGACGAGAAGGACGCGATCGACTACGTCCGGGCGCTGCTGTCGTACCTGCCGAGCAACAACCTGGACGAGCCGCCCGCCTACGACGAGCCGGTCCAGCTCGAACTGACGGACTACGACCGGGAGCTGGACACCTTCGTCCCGGACTCGGCCAACCAGCCGTACGACATGCACCGCGTGATCGAGCACGTGCTCGACGACGGCGAGTTCCTCGAGGTCCAGCCGCTGTTCGCGCCCAACATCGTGGTCGGCTTCGGCCGGGTCGAGGGCCGCTCGGTCGGGGTGGTGGCCAACCAGCCGATGCAGTTCGCCGGCACGCTGGACATCGACGCCTCGGAGAAGGCGGCCCGCTTCGTGCGCACCTGCGACTGCTTCAACATCCCGGTGCTCACCTTCGTCGACGTCCCCGGCTTCCTGCCCGGCGCCTCGCAGGAGTGGGGCGGCATCATCCGGCGCGGCGCCAAGCTGATCTACGCGTACGCCGAGGCGACCGTCCCCAAGGTCACGGTGATCACGCGGAAGGCGTACGGCGGTGCGTACGACGTCATGGGCTCGAAACATCTCCGCGCGGACGTCAACGTGGCCTGGCCGACCGCGCAGATCGCGGTGATGGGCGCGCAGGGCGCGGTGAACATTCTCTACCGGCGGGAGATCGCGGCCGCGGCCGACCCGGAGGCGCTGCGCGCCGAGCTGGTGCAGCAGTACGAGGACACGCTGGCCAACCCGTACGTGGCGGCCGAGCGCGGCTACATCGACTCGGTGATCCCACCGTCGTACACCCGCAAGTACGTCACCCAGGCGCTGCGGATGCTGCGCACCAAGCGGGACGTGCTGCCGCCGAAGAAGCACGGCAACATCCCGCTGTGAGCACATCGTGAGCGCGAGAGCTCGCAGCGCGAGCGGGAGCGACGGCGGCCGCTCGGCCGGCTCGCCGGCCGGGCTGTCGACGGAGCGGACACAGTCGTTCCTGCGGGTGCTGCGCGGCGAGCCGACCGCCGAGGAGTTGGCCGCGGTCGTCGTGGTGCTCACCGCCCACGCCGCCGCCGAGTCGGCGCCGGCCGCCCGGCCCCGCTCGGCGTGGGCCGACCCCGGGTCCCGGCTGCGCGGCCCGCTCCGGCCCGGCCCGCAGGCCTGGCGCCGCTCCGGCCTGCCCGGCTGACCGCGGCCGCCCGGCCGGTCGCGGCCCGCTCCGGCCCTGCCCGCAGGCCTGGCGCCGCTCCAGCCTGCCCGGCCGGCGGCCGCCGGGACGGCCCTAGACTCCGGCCGAGGGAAGGGGAACCGGGTGCGCACCGTGCTGATCGCGAACCGGGGCGAGATCGCCGTCCGGATCGCGCGCGCCTGCCGGGACGCGGGGCTGGCGAGCGTGGCGGTGTACGCGGAGCCGGACCGGGACGCGCGGCACGTGCGGCTGGCCGACCAGGCCTTCGCGCTCGGCGGCTCCACCCCGGCCGAGTCGTACCTGCGGGTGGACAAGGTGCTGGCCGCGGCCCGCGAATCCGGCGCGGACGCGGTGCACCCGGGCTACGGCTTCCTGGCGGAGAACGCGGACTTCGCCGCCGCGGTGATCGAGGCGGGGCTCACCTGGATCGGGCCGCCGCCGGACGCGATCCGGGTGCTCGGCGACAAGGTGGCCGCGCGGCACCTCGCCGCCCGCGTCGGGGCGCCGCAGGTGCCCGGCACCGCCGACCCGGTGGCCGGTCCGGACGAGGTGCTCGACTTCGCCCGCGAGCACGGGCTGCCGGTCGCCATCAAGGCCGCGTTCGGCGGTGGCGGGCGCGGGCTCAAGGTCGCCCGGACGCTGGGGGAGATCCCGGAGCTGTACGCGTCGGCAGTGCGGGAGGCGGAGGCGGCGTTCGGCCGCGGGGAGTGCTTCGTCGAGCGCTACCTGGACCGGCCGCGGCACGTCGAGGCGCAGGTGCTGGCCGACTCGTCGGGCTCGGTCGTGGTGGTCGGCACCCGGGACTGCTCGCTGCAGCGACGGCACCAGAAGCTCGTCGAGGAGGCGCCGGCGCCGTTCCTGTCCGACTCCCAGCGGGCGCAGATCCACGCCGCGGCGCGCGACATTTGCGCGGCGGCCGGCTACGTCGGCGCCGGGACGGTCGAGTTCCTGGTCGGCGCCGACGGGGTGGTCTCGTTCCTGGAGGTGAACACCCGGCTGCAGGTCGAGCACCCCGTCACCGAGGAGACCGCCGGCGTCGACCTGGTCCGGGCCCAGTTCCGGATCGCGGAGGGGGCCCGGCTCGCCGACCTCGGCCTGGACCGGGACCCGGAGCCGCGCGGCCACTCGATCGAGTTCCGGCTGAACGGCGAGGACCCGGGCCGCGGCTTCCTGCCGGCGCCCGGGACGGTGACGGCGTACGTCGAGCCGGCCGGGCCGGGCGTGCGGGTGGACTCCGGCATCGAGCCGGGCGCCGTCGTCGGCGGCGGCTTCGACTCGCTGCTGGCCAAGCTGATCGTGACCGGCTCCTCCCGGGCGGAGGCGCTGGAGCGGGCGCGGCGGGCGCTGGACGAGACCGTGGTCGAGGGCATGCCGACCGTGCTGCCGTTCCACCGGGCCGTCGTCCGGGACCCGGCCTTCACCGGCGAGCCGTTCTCCGTACACACCCGGTGGATCGAGACCGAGTGGGCCGGCGGCCTGGAGCCGTACGCCGGGCCGGTCACGGAGACTGCCGAGCCGGCGCCGCGGGAGACCGTGGTGGTCGAGGTCGGCGGGCGGCGGCTGGAGGTGACGCTGCCGGCCGGGCTGGGCGCCGCGGCATCCGGGGCCGTCGCCGGGGGGTCCGGGGCCGGCGGGCGGGCGGCGCCGAAGCGGTCCGGCTCGCGCCGCGGCGGCGCGGCGGTGAGCGGCGACGCGCTGACCAGCCCGATGCAGGGCACCATCGTGAAGATCGCGGTGGCGGACGGGGACAGGGTCGACGAGGGCGACCTGGTGGTGGTCCTCGAGGCGATGAAGATGGAGCAGCCGCTGACCGCGCACAAGGCGGGCACGGTCAAGGGGCTGACCGCCGCCGTCGGCGAGGTGGTGACCAGCGGCGCCGTCCTCTGCGAGCTCGTCGACTGAGCGGGCCCGCACGAGGCGTGACCATCGGTCGCGGTGAGCAACTGATCGGCGCGGACTGCAGGCGGGGGCGCGCGCCCAGCACTCAGAGTGCTAATCAGCACCCGCAGTGCTGGCGCGTGAGAGCCGCACACCGCGTCGAGAGGCCGCGCGGGACCGCCCACCGGACCCCGGGGACGGCCCGCGGGGCTAGCGGTACACGACGAGGACGGCGGCGGCCAGGCCGAGCAGCGCCGTCAGCGCGGCGGCGACCGCGACCGCGGCAGGCGCCGCGACCGGGCGACCGGCGGCGGCGTCCGCGCGGGCGTTGCGGTGGCGGGAGGTCGCGGCGGCGCTCACGCCTGCGGTGCCAGCGACGCCGGCCGCGAGGACGGCGAGCGCCAGCGGCACGGAGCCGGCCACCAGCCGGACGCTCAGCAGGACGCAGACGGCGTAGGCGAGGGCCGTCCGGGTCCACGCCAGCGCGGTGCGCTCCGCGGCCAGCCCCGGAGACGGGTCTCCCGGCGGCCGGGACGGCGGCGGGTCCGCGGGGGCGCTCACGTCCCGGCCACGACGAGCAGCACGACGCCGACCACGGCGACCGCGGCGACGCCGTACGCGAGCAGCGGCGCCAGCGCCGGCGCCGGCAGCGGCTCGCCGACCCGCATCGCCCGCTCCGACCGCTCCCACCGGCGGAACGCGGTCGCGCTCACCGCGGCGCCGAGCAGCACCAGCCCGACGGCGAGCACCTGCCGCAGCCCGGGCACCGCCAGCGGCGGCACGAAGGCCTCCAGCCCGATGCCGCCGGCGACCAGGGCGAGTGCGGTGCGCACCCAGGCCAGGAAGGTCCGCTCGTTCGCGAACGTGAACCGCGGGTCCGGCTCCGACCCCTCCGCCCGCAGCTGCCGCACCCACCTCGCCACGCACGCAGGCTAGGCCAGCCGGGACCCGGCGGCCGCGGGACACTGGACCGGTGTCCGGCCGTCCGTCCGCGCTGCAGTGGCTTCGCTACTCGCTCGGCGGCCGGCTGCCCGCGCCGCTGCACCACTGGGTGCGGCACGACCTGACCGACGCGGACTGGCGCTGGCGGCAGGTCCTCCGCGTGCTCGTCCAGTGCGCGGTGCCGGTCGTGGTCATCGTGCTGCTCCCGGCGCCGGCGTCCGTGCGCTCCTTCATGGCGGCGTTCGTGCTGCTGGGAGCGCTGTTCGTCGGCGCAGCGTACGGCGACGAGCTGCGCGACCGCCGGCTGCGTCAGCACGGCCTGCTTCCCCCGCCGGACCTGCCCGGTCCCTGACCCCCGTCTCGCCGGGCTCGCCACCGACCGGCGGCCCACCGGACTGCCACGCCGCCGGCTCCGCGCGCTGCACGGACCCTCCCGGCGACCCCTGCGGCCACGCCCGCCCCGCCTCCCCGGGCACCGGCGGCGGCGCCGTCGACCGGCGCAGCGTGGCGGCGACGACGAGCGCGGCGAGCGCCGGCGGCACCGCACCGAGGGCGAACGCCGTGGCCGGCCCGCGGGTCTCCACCACCGCGCCGGCCAGCGCGGAGCCGAGCGCGGCGCCGCCGAGCAGGGACACGGTCAGCCCGGCGAAGGTCTGCGCCACCGCGCCCGCCGGCGCCCGCTCCTGGACCAGCGCGTAGATCCCGCCGAGCGCCGGAGCCACCAGCGCTCCGGCCACCACGAGCAGCACACCGAGCAGCAGCAGCCCGCGGGACGCGGCGATCACCAGGTTGGCCGCGGCCACCGCCGCGAGCAGCACCAGCAGCCGGCGGGCGTGCCCCCGGCGGGCCGGCCGGGCGCCACCGAGCAGCCCGCCGACCAGCGACCCGGCGCTCCACACCGCGAGCAGCACGCCGGCCGCGGCGGTGGCGCCCGCGGCACCGGCCGCCCCGATCACGCCCACCTCCACCCAAGACAGGCCGCAGATGAGCAGTGCGCCCACCAGGTACAGCGGGAGCAGCGGCACCAGGTCGGACCGGCGCGCTCGAGCGCCGTCCCGCGCGGCCAACCCCTCCAGTCCGGGCGTGGTCGCGAAGGCGGCCACCCCGGCCAGCGAGATCGCCGCCGCGAGCTGGACGCCGAGCGCGGGCGAGGACAGCGCGGCCGCGGCGCCGGCCACCGACGGGCCGACGATGAAGGTCAGCTCCTGGACCGTCGCCTCCAGCGAGTACATCGCCGAGCGGGACGCCGGGTCCGGCAGCAGCACCGGCCACAGCGCCCGCGCGGACGGGATGACCGGCGGCGCGGTCAGCGCGGCCGCGGCGGTGAGCCCGGCCAGCGCGGCCGTCGAGGACGTGTCCGCCAGCGACAGCGCGACCAGCCCGGCGGCGGAGAGCGCCGCGGCGGCGACCAGCACCCGGCGCGGGGACCGGCCACGGTCGACCAGCCGGCTGGAGACCAGCCCGCCGAGCCCGGCGCCGACCACCCAGACCGCGCTGACCAGCCCGGCAGCCGCATACGACCCCGTGCGCTCCACCACCAGCAGGACCACCGCGAGCGCGGCGGTCGGCATCCCGACCCGCGCCAGCAGCGAGGTGCCCAGCGCTCGGGACACGTGGGGGGTGCGCAGCAGCAGACCGTACGACCGGGGGATCACGAGAGTAGATCCTGTCCCGGGGGACCGACAGAATTCTCTCAGTCCAGGTCGTCGTGCACCATCAGCCGGCGGGCGGCCTCGGTCAGCGAGCCGGACAGCGACGGGTAGACGGAGAAGGTCGACGCCACCTGCGCGACCGTCAGCCTGTTCTGCACGGCCAGCGTGACCGGCAGGATCAGCTCGGACGCCGACGGCGCGACCACCACGCCGCCGATCACTACGCCGGTCGCTGGCCGGCAGAAGAGCTTGACGAACCCCTCCCGCAGGCCCTGCATCTTCGCCCGGGCGTTCGTCGACAGCGGCATCGTCACCGTCCGCGCCGGGACCTCGCCGGCCGCGATCGCCTTCTCCTGGATGCCCACGGTGGCGATCTCCGGGTGCGTGAACACCGTCGCCGACACCGTCTTCAGCCGCAGCGGGGTGACCGCCTCGCCGAGCGCGTGCCACATCGCGATCCGGCCCTGCATCGCCGCGACCGAGGCGAGCATGAGCACCCCGGTGCAGTCGCCGGCCGCGTACACCCCCGGCACCGCCGTCCGCGACACCCGGTCCACCTCGATGAAGCCGCGCGCGTCCAGACCGACCCCGACCCGGTCCAGCTCGAGCCCGGCCGTGTTCGGCACCGAGCCGACGGTCATCAGCGCGTGGCTGCCCTCGACCGTCCGGCCGTCCTCCATCTCGACGACGACGCCCTTCTCCGACCGGCGCACCGCCGCGGCCCTGGCCCGCTTGACGATCTCCCCGCCGTGCGCGGCGAAGACCTCCTCGATCACCTCCGCCGCATCGGTGTCCTCCCCCGGCAGCACCCGGTCCCGGCTGGACACCAGCGTCACCCGGACGCCCATCTCCAGGTACCCGCTGGCGAACTCGGCGCCGGTCACCCCGGAGCCGACCACGACGAGGTGCTCGGGCAGCTCGTCCAGGTCGTACACCTGCCGCCAGGTCAGGATCCGTTCCCCGTCCGGCACCGCGCCGGGCAGCACCCGCGGCGTCGCCCCGGTCGCCAGCAGCACCACGTCGGCGGCCAGGGTCCGGACAACGGCGCCGGTCGGGTCCAGGACCTCGACCCGGTGTCCCCTGGCCGGCTGCTCCGCGGCGAACCGGCCCCGGCCGTCGACCAGCCGCACCCCCTCGCCCGCCAGCCGCCTCCGCACGTCCCCGGACTGCGCCAGCGCGAGGTCCTTGACCCGCTGGTTCAGCACCGGCGCGTCCACCCGGACCTCGCCGACCTCG
>Ga0210378_10001215_pt1 | contig 13459 bp, 8 predicted proteins | sample PLM1_60_b1redo_FD_155465 | JGI IMG/M metagenome (GOLD analysis project Ga0210378, IMG submission 155465) | Groundwater sediment microbial communities from an aquifer in East River, Colorado, USA - PLM1_60_b1 redo | ecosystem: Environmental > Terrestrial > Soil > Riparian zone | place: USA: East...
GCGCGTCCCCCGCCCCGCCCCCCGCCACGCCCCGCGATGAGCAGCGCCGATCCGGCAGCGATGACCGTGCCGACACCCACCACGCCCATCCAGATCACGCTCAACGCCGCGGCCGATCCCGGCACCCCGCCGGTAGTGGCCTCCCAGATGTACACCGCCAGCGTCTCCGCGTCGTCGCGCACCGAGCCCGGCGCCATGACCAGGATCAGGTCGAAGCTGCGCGCGCTGGCGACCGCGACCAGCGCGATGAGGACCACTGCCACGCCACGGAGCAACGGCAGGTGCACGTCCCGCACCACCCGCCAGTGACCGCCGCCGTCGGACCGCACGGCATCCTCGAGTCCGCGCGGTATCCGGTCCAGCGCGGCGCGGAAGACCAGGATGGCCAGCCCGACCCAGGCCCACACGAACGCCGACATCAGCGCCGGTGTGATCAGAGACGGCCCGAGCAGCGCGGGCACCCCGGCCGGGTCGATCCCGACCAGCCTCGCCCCCGCGTGCAGCAGGGGCGTGGCGGTCCCCCGGTCCGGGACCGGGTCGTACAGCAGCCGGAACGACACCCCGACGACCACCAGCGGCAGGGCGGTCGGGGCGAGGAACAACACCACCATCAGATTGCCCATGCGGCCACGGCGCGAGGCGAGAGCGAGCAGGTAGCCGAGCACCGTGACGGACAGCGGCACCACGATCGCCCAACTGAGAGTCCGAAGGATCGCCGAACGCGCGGCCGGGTCCTGTACGGCACGCAGGTAGTTCTCCCCGGGGTCACCGGCGAGGCTCGCCCAGGCTGTGCGGAGCACCGGCCAGGCCACCACGACGACGAGCAGCAGCAGCCCCGGCGCCAGCCACAGCGAGGCTCGGCCGGAGAGCAACCGGCCCCGGCCACGCTGCGCCGGACCGACGTCATCGAGAAGGTGCGGTTCGGCCAGGAGCCCGCCAGTCCGGTTCGCCACGCCGACCTCAGCCCCGCGCTGCCCGGACTAGGTCCGCCGCTGCGCGCCGTGTCGCCAAGCCAGGGGCGGCGCCCGGCGTGGACACGGCGGCGAAAAAGTTCTGCATGATCCGCCACATGTGCCGACCGTCGACCCCGGCGCCGTCGGCGAGCAGGTCGGAGAGGTTGAACTGCAGCGACCGCTCCTCGGCGCGCAACTCCGTGGCGAGGCCGCGGGCCAGGCCCGCCGGGTATTGCTCGAGCGGCACACCGCGGTTCGGCGAGAGGAAACCGCCCTGCCTGACCCAGGGCGCCACCGCGTCCGGCCGGGTCAGCCAGCGCAACAGTTCCAGGCCGGACTCCTTGAACGCCACAGCGACATCGCCGCCGATCACGAGCGGGCGGCTCCCGGCGACGGTGGGGAAGCGGAACACGCGCGGCGCTTCGCGGACGTGCCCGGCGTCGCTGAACCGATCGACGACGGTCGCCACGAAATCACCCTCGAACATGACGGCTGCCTTCCGCGTCACCAGCACGTCCACGACCGACTGTTCGAACTGGGTGAGCAGCGCCACGTGCCGGCCGTCGGGGAACGCCCCGGGGATCGACCAGAGCTCGGCGAGGTGGTCGAGCGCCGCCCGCACGGCCGCCGAGCCCCAGTCGCCGGCCCCGCTGGCCAGCCGCTCGTACTCGGCGCCGCCGGCGACCGCCAGCAGGACGTTGGCGAACCACGTCGCCAGCACCCAACCGTCCGCCGCCGCAACCGCGAGCGGGGTGCGTCCGTCACGCGCCAGCCGCCGGATCAGATCGACCAATTGGTCCCAGGTCACAGGGGGCGGGTGCCCGGCCAGCCCGCTCGGCCGGTACCAGAACAGCGACTTGTGCGCGGTCTTGACCCATACCCCGTACAGCTGCCCGTCGACGGTGACCAGCTCGCGCAGCCCGTCGGCGATGCCGTCAGCGAACGATTCGGGCAGCGCGACGAGCCGGCCCTTACGCACGTAGGTCCGGACCAACCCGGGCTGCGGCAGGATCGCGACGTCCGGAAGGCTGCCCGCGGCGTCCCGGCTCCGCAGCAGCGCGTCGATGTCGTCGCCAGCGGTGACCACTTCGACCCGTTCCCCGCTCTGGTCCTCGTAGCCAGCCAGCACCTTCCGGAACGCGGCCAGCTCCTGCCCGCTCCATACCGCCGCCACGTGGATCGAAGGGCTGGGCCGGGTGCACGCCGACAGTGTGGCGGCTGCGGCGGGAACTGCCGCGCGCACCAGCACCGGAGCCGCCAGCCCGGCGAGCACTCCGCGCCGGCTCACGCCCCGCTCACTCACGTGACCACCTCGCTGCGCTCGGAGGCCCCGCGAGCGGGGCTGCTGTGCCCATCGGTTCGCTCGCTACGCTCACTCACTCGGGTACTCCCGTCGCCGCCGCGAGCAACCGGCCGCCGTCGGGTCCCGCGCGGTCGTCGAAGACGAGGATCTGCTGAGACGAGACCGTCACGCCGGCCCGCGCCCCGACCCGCGGCTGCTGCTGGCTCGGTACCCGGACCGGCCATCGCTCGCCCGGCAGCGCGTCCGGCGCGAACGTGACCCTGGCATGTCGATGACCGGGACGGACCTCGACGACCCGGCCCGGTATCCCGTCGGACTGCCGCCACAAGCTGAGCGCGGCAGCGGGCAGCGCGACCAGGACGGTTCCCTGACGCTGAAGCTTCGCCGGGCGCGGCAACCGGACCGGACCGACGATCTCGTCCTCGGCCACCGTGCCGCGGACCGTTGGCAGGCTCTCCGGATACACCAGCCGGGCAATGGCCAGGGTGGGGGGCGCCGACCGCAGCTCGGCCGGTCGCCGGTCCACCTGGACCCGGCCGCCGGACAGGACGACCAGCCGGTCGCTCGCCGCCACCGCGGCTGGGTCCGAGGTGCAGATGACGATCGGCAGCGGCGGCACCGGCGGGGCTCGGGTGGCGTCAATCTCGCAGCGCCTGATCGCCTTCCGCAGCGCCCCGACAGCCTCGGCGAGCAGCTCGCGGAGGCCGTGGACCGGTTCGGCTCCCGCGGTCGCGTCGACGACCAGCACCTGCGGCGAGCGAGCCAGCGCCCGCGCGACCGCGACCCGGAACCGCTGCCCGGGAGAGAGCCGATCGGGACGCTGGTCGAGCAGCGGTTCCAGGCCCATCTCCGCGACGAGCCCTTCGATCCGCCGTTCCACGACGTACCGCTCGCCGTACCAGCCTCGGCGGCCGATCCGCCGCGCGTAGTGGATGTTCTCCCGGGCAGTGAGGTGCGGCAGGAGTCCGCCGCCCGCTGGTACCAGGCCGACCCGGCGAGCCGCAGGCGGCTCGTCGGTGACGATCCGGTTGTCGATCAGCACCTCACCGGCGTCAGGATGACGGACGCCGGCCACGACCCGAGCCACAGTGGATCCCCCGAATCCCGGCTCACCGGCTACCGCGACAACCTCGCCAGCGGCGATGTTGAGGCAGAGAGAGTCGATGACCGGGGTTCGAGAGTAGGAGACCGTGACGTTCCGAAGCTCCAGCGCTCTCCTCACCCCCCGTGAGCTGATCCGCCCCTTACCGTGAACGGTAAGGCACCGTGGCACGGACCATGAGGCAAATCAAGGGAGACCCACCGCGCGGGTGGGGGCTCAGCCGCCCCAGCGCAGCCTGCGCCACCACTCTCGACCGGATCCACCCGAGCGCTGCCATCGCCAGGATTCCCGCCACAGCGTACGCGTGTGGTAGGCCCCGATATCGCGCCATGCCCGCCCGGCGTTGCGCCAGTGCTTGCCGACGCCGCGCACGCTGTCCCAGAGCCCGCCGCAGGACGCCCAGGCCTTCCGGCCGCCCTTGCACGAGATGGACAACCGCTTGAGCTTCCCCCTCCAGCTAAGCGGGTTCTTGGCGTGCTTGCCGATCTTCGCGAACTTCCACGGCCCGCCGAAGGTCCAGGTCGCAAACCCGGCCCGCGCGGTGTGGTAGCCGGCGCGCCAGTACATGTTCCTCCCGGCGCTGTGCCGCCAGCTATTGAACTTCTTGAACTTCTTCTTGATCCAGCCCCAGCGGCCGTCGAGGTCGAAGCAGTTCACCGGATCGGCGCCGCAGTACTCGTAGGCATTGTGGTTGCCGCCCTCGACAGGGTCCGTCTGCAGGAACCGACCGGAGGCCGGGTTGTAGAGCCGGACGCCCATCAGTGTCATCCCGGTCGGTGTCTCGGCCGAGCGTTGCTTTCCGCCGAGCCACCCGTACCGCGTGGGGTCCTGTCCGTCCCGGGCGTTGCCGTACTCGTCCGCGTCGAGCACGGTTGGCGCCCGGTCGCCGTCGAGCGGCAGCGCGAGGTTGACGTCGCCGTGCAGGTTGGTGAAGTGCAGCGTGACGTCGCCGCTCTTCGCGGTGGTGGCGCCCAGATCACCGGCGAGCGAGTCGACGTTGCGGCTCAGCGCGCCGTCGCCGTTCTCCACGATCCAGCGCGGGTTGTCGCCGTCGCCGTCGTAGTGGTTGCGCTTCGCCCCGGTCACCTGCCAGTTGCCGTCCACCGTGGTCTCCACCGTCCAGGATCGGAACCGGTGCGCGGCGTCCAGCGTCCAGGTCTGCCGCTTGCCGTTCGCCGTCTGCTGATGCGCCAGGTCGGTGGCGTAGTAGGCAGTGGTCACACCGCCCGGGGACGCGGTGGTCCGGCCGAAGGCGTCGTAGCCGTAGCCGTCGTCCACGATCCGGTCCGCGGAGTCGTAGCGGTGCGTCACCGTCTCACCGCCGCCGGCCGGGCAGGGTGCCTCCGACTCGCCAGCGGCTGCGGTCATCGACAACCTGTTGGAGTGACTGTCGAAGCCGTAGCCGCGCCGGGTGCAGGCGTCACCGAGGGTGTCGTCGACGCCGACGAGCCGCCCCACCGCGTCGTACCGGTACGCGTTGGTGCTGGCCTGGCCGGCGCCCCCCGTGTGCGTCATCCACTGGCTGTGCACGGATTCACTGATCGAGTCGGCGAGCAGCACGGCACCATCTGAGTCACGGCTGTAGGTCCGGGTCACCGGTGAGCCGGTGGGGTCGTCGGCCTGCCGCATGGTGTAGCCGCCGGGAAGCTTCTCCTGTGCCACCGACCCGTCCGCGTCGTACGTCGCGGCGAACGTGCCAGCCACCGAGTCGGTCATCGCGGTCGCCAGGCCGCGCGGCTCGGCCGCGTGGTCGTAGGTGTAGGACACCGTGGACGGTACGGAGTCGCTCACCTTCATTGGCCGGTCGAGCTTGTCCAGCTCAGTGGTGGTGGTCCCACCGTCGGCGTCGGTGTAGCGGATCTGCCGGCCGAGTTTGTCGAATACTCGGCTGATCGTGCCACCCGTCGGTGAGACGGTCCGGACCGCCTGCCCGGTTGCGGGGTCATACTCGGTGATCACGGCTGGCACCTCGGCCCCGACGCCGCCAGAGACCGTCACCGTCGTCGGGCGCCCGGCCGCGTCGGACGCGGTCGTCGTGGTCCGGGTGACACCGTTCGCGGTCTCGATCTCCGCGGACTCCGCCCCGTACCGGTCGTACTCGGTGCGCTTGGTCGGCAGTTCGGACGGGTTGTCCCCGCCTCCCGTGACCGCGCCGGCCGGGCCGGTGGTGCAGACCTGGTCGGCCCACTCCGGACGGCCGCCGCACGGCCCGGTGCCCCCGGCGGTGTAATACGTGGTCACGGTCGCCGCGGCATCACTGCCGCTGCTCCCCGGCAGCAGCGTCTTCGTGATCCGGCCCTGCGCGTCGTACTCGGTGCGCCGGGTGATCGCCAGCCCGCCCGGGTCCTGGGTGGTCGCGGTAGTGACGCCCTTCACCCAGTCGACGGTGTTGGTCGTGACCCGCGGGTCGGCCAGCGTGTCAGGGCGTTCGCGGAGCTGCGCGCCGACGGTCACCTTGGTGGCCTGATCCTTCACCACCGCCGTGCCATTGGTCGGGCGGCCCACGTCGTACTCGTTGAGCGTGCGGGCGCGGGCTGTGGCGGTGCCGCCGGCAGTCAGGGTGATCTCGTGCAGCGGGCCCAGTTCCTCCAATTCCCGGGTGCCGTCAGCGTCGTAGACCGAGACCGTGGACAGCAGGTCGGCGCGCTGCGCGGGTGGCAGGCCGACGATGCCCAACTCCGTGAGCGTCGCCTTCTCCGCGTCGGTGTCGCCGAGCGCCAGCGTGCGGTTGGCCGCCGTCAGCTCGCGGACGGCGTTGCCGAACTTGTCGAACTCGGTGGTGGTGACGTGCCCGCCGGGCGCGACCGTGTTCACCGCCCGCCCGGACGCGTCGAGGTAGGTCAGCGACGCGCGCCGATAGTCGCCCGAGCCCAACCCGGCGCCGGTGTGCGAGGGCGGCGCCGCGTCCGCGGGGAACACCGCCGCGGCGTCGGTGGGCGCGTCGGTCTGGCCCCAGGCCCTGACGTCGGCCGCGCTCATGGCCGCCGGCGCCTTGGCTCCCGTCAGCGGCACCCCATAGACGATTGAGGTGGCCGCCGTCCCGTCAACCTCGTCGAGGGTGCCGGGCCGCAGCGCCGGCCGGGACGCCTTCAGCAGCATCCCCTCCCCCGCCGTGGCGGCGTCGCCGGCCTTGCCATAGGTGAACGTCCATGGCATCTCGCCCGCCGGCGTGAGCGTCGTGACCCGCCCAGCGGCGTCGTAGTCGTACGCGGTCTTCAGCGGCGGGCTGAGCCGCGGATCCCACACCTCGCGCAGCCGGCCGCCGGCGTCGTAGGCGTACTTCGATACCGGCGTGGCCGTCGAGGCCGCGGCGCCGGGCGAGGTGGACCAGAGCCGGATCTCGGTCAGCTGGCCGGCGACGTCCCCGAGCGCGGAACCTGTCGCGGTGGTGATGGTCGCGTAGCCGAACTCCAGCACCCGGCAGCCCCTGGTCGCCGGGTTCGCCTCACACGCGGCCAGCGTCGCCGCGCTGGTCGGGGCGATGATCCGCTTCGGCCGGGCCAACGTCTTGCCGGCGACCGTGACCGCCTCGGACACCACCTTCGTGGTCGAGTTGTCCAGGCCGTTGACGAGCGAACTGGTGACCTGCCACGTCGCCGCCGCCGGGGCGACCTTCGTGAACGTGGTGACCGTGCCCTCGCTGTCAGCCAGCGCGAACGAGCCCGTGAACGCGCCGGTCAGGGTCAGGTCCTCCGCGCCGGGCTCCGGTACCCAGCCGGTCTGGGCCTTGTTCGCGGTGAAGTGGAGCGCCGAGCCGTCCTCCAGCACGACGTCCAGCGACGTGTCCGACGTCTTGCGCAGGTGGGAGTAGTCCGACTCCTCCAGTTCCTCGGCCGCCACGCCGGACACCCACTCCTTGCCGAAGATCGGCGCCTGACCCTCCTGCGCGGCGCCGGCCTGTGGCTGCCGCGACGAGGCGGTGCGCGACGCCGACATCCCGAAGAACGAAGCGTCGCCGCCAGAGAGGGTGAAGTCGCCGGTCAGCAGGTTCACCGATCCGGGTCCGATCTCCTCGGCAGCGGCACCGTCGGCATTGCGGTCCACCACGATCGAGATCGGGTCGGTCGCGCCGGTCGCGGCGCCGGAGAACTCGGCGCGAACCTGGACGGTGCCGTCCGGGTTCACGGTGTCCGTCGCGTTCCAGGTCACCGGCGCGTTCCGGCCGCCGTCGAGCGGGATCGGCCAGGCAGTGAGCGGATCGCCGTCCTTGGTGACCTGGCCGGGCGGGATCGGCGCCCACGGGTCGGCATCCGAGCGTCGCCAGGAGAACCGCACCGCGTTGTACCGGGACCCGTCGCCTTCCGCGACCAGCGGCACCCGTCGTGCGGTGCGCTGCCCGTCGCCTGGCGAGTCGAAGCCGCCGGGACCGGCGTGGAACGTGTACTCGGCGGGCTCCGACGTGTTGCCCGCCCGGTCCATCGCCCGGACCTGCAACGTATGCGAGCCATTCTTCGGTGGCGTCACGCTGAAGCTCTTCGGCCCCGGCGCGCCAGCGGTGGCGACCTTTGCCCAGGTGATGCCGTCGAGCGACCACTCGATCCAGTTGTGGTCGTCCCCGGCCGGTGGGGTCGCGGTGAACGTTCCCGGCTGGCCGGCGCCCTTGACCCACTGGCCAGACGGGTAGTCGGTCGAGGACACCTCGGTCGGCGCGGACGGGCGCGCCGTGTCCACTGTGAACGAGGTGAACGGTGACCAGGCGTGGCTGTAGTGCCGGCCGTCGAAGCTCCGTACCCGGAACCGGTACGTGTTGCCGTGCGTCAGCCGGCCCGCCGGCACCTTCACCGAGGCGACCTGACCGGCCGGCACGTTGCTGACCACCAGCGGCGCGCCGGCGGGCGTCCCGGACGCGTCCTGAAGCTCGAACGTGCCCTGGAGCTTGTCGCCGTTGGCGTCGGCGGCCTTGTACTGCAGGGTCGGCGTGGTGGAGTTCACCGCGAACACGCCCCCGTAGGAGAGCAGCGGCGGGCCTGCCTTCAGGTCCGTGCCGACCGCCGGCTCGTTGTTGTAGGTGACGTAAAGCTGCGGCCGGCCGGAGGTCTGGTTGGCCGAGTGGAAGCGCTTGTAGAACTTCACGTCGGTCTCTGACGGCGCCTTGAGCGCCAGGCCGACCGTGGTCGGGCCGCCGTTGGCCCAGTTCTGCACCAGTTGGGTGATCGAACCGGAGATGTAGCCCTTCTCCGCGCACGCGGGACCGGCCTTCGACCCCGACGTCGACCCGGCCTTGGCGGCCACCATCGCCGGCTGTTCGGCCCAGTTGCGCGGTGGCCGGTTCAGGTTGAGCGGGTTGGCCGAGTGGATGTCCACGGCCCGGTTCGCGCACGTCGCCGAGTAGGAGTTGAACAGGTTGAGGTGCGCCTCGACGATCTTCGCGCCGCGCAGCTTGGCCACGTTCCAGTTCAGGAACGACCGGGCGGGTTTGCCGGAGGAGTCGGTGCCGACCCGCAGGTCCAGCGCAGCCGAGCGCTCGCCGGGAAAGTCGACTTGTACCCACGTGTCGAACGTCGTGATGAACGACATGTCCGGGTCGACCGTCACCGGGTACGTCACGCCGGGGTCGGCGAGGACGTAACGCAATTCGCGCCCACGGCAGCCATGGACGGTGACCAGCACGCATCTCACGCATGATCGGCGGATCCAGGCTCAGCAGTGTTGCGACCTCAGCAACGGTGAAGAATTCATCCGCGCCGGTAGTGGCCAACAATCTCCTTTCCTTTCGCGCACGTCTATTGTGCGTAGGAAAAGGGTCCGCCCCACGTGAATCTCTCGGCATACGGACAACCAATTAGCAGATTCCCGAATGCCGGAACGCCGAAATTGATTCTCTCGACAGGAATCAGGGTCGACGCCGCTATCGGATCTGAATGGCGCATTGCGCCGCACCAAAAACGCTCACGTGGCCTGGAATGAGTCAACCCGACTCGCGACGACCCCGACCCGTCGCCCCCACAACCCGCACATGGCCGTGGACCACCCCCGCCCGACCGCAGAATTATCGACACCCAGCCACCCGAACTCAACGAACTTGGTGGGCGGCCGGCGCCGCCCATCCACCCACGCGGCCCGGCCTCCCCTGCATCCGACCCTGAACCCGGCCGCTCCAGATCTCACCTCGGAGGGCAACGTGTAGGCGTGCTACCTTCCAGCGACCGCTCCAGCGTTATCGCTTCTCGCGCCTTTGGTTACCGTTCCAGAAGGCCGCTGAGCGTGTCATCTGTATTCCTCGGGTCTACTTCGTGACTCGTTCCACGGAACATCTCGCCTGGCGGGACGTCACGCAACCACCACACCTACGCAAGATGTCGCGGCCACGGAACCAGTCGGGCTGCCCGCCTGTATGGTGCAGTCGGACGACGGCAAGAGGCGGAGTGTGAGGGTGCCCGTGCTGGCGAAGGCTGAGGTTGAGCGGGTGCTCGTGGTGATCGCACACCCCGACGATGCCGAGTTTTGGCTCGGGGGGACGATCGCCAAGTGGACTGCTGCCGGAGTCGGCGTGACGTATTGCGTTCTCACCGACGGTGAGGCCGGCGGTTTCGATCCAGCCTTGCCGCGAGCGGAAGTGCCTCGTATCCGTCGCGCCGAACAGGAAAAAGCGGCTGCGGTGCTTGGGGTCGGCGAAGTGTCTTTCCTGGGTCTGCGCGAGGGTGAGCTAGAGCCGGGAAACGTTGACCTGCACCGTAAGCTGGTGCGCTTGATCCGCCGAGTTCGTCCGCAGCGTGTGGTGACGTGGAGTCCGGAGTGGAACTGGAAGCGTTTCCGCAGTTGCCATCCCGATCACCTCGCTACCGGAACGCTCACGCTCCAGGCGGTCTATCCCGATGCCGGGAACCCGTTCGCTGAAACCGGTCTTCGTTGCCGTGAGGAACTAACGGCGTGGACCGTACGCGAAGCATGGCTGATCAACAGCCCGGCTCGGGAGATCAACCACTACGTGGATGTCACCGACGTGTTCGACCGGAAGGTAGCGGCTGTGCGGGCGCATAAGAGCCAGGTCGGGAATCGCTCGGATCTTGCTGGTGAATTGCGTCAGCGGATTGCGGCGAATACTGCCTCGGCGGGTCTGGGGCCGGGCCGCCTGGCGGAGGCGTTTCAGGTGGTCGTGACCGGTTAGAGGCCCGTGGTTGTCGCCGTTTCGATAGGCCGGGCGGTGAGCAGGTCATCCACCCGCGCAACGAACTCGTCCGTCCCGCTTACAGCTTGAGTTTTGATCGTGTGCGCTAGCGCCGCGACTTCTGTGTAGACGAGGCTGGAATGCAGGTTCCAGGCGTCGTCAACGATGCGTACGCCGACAGCAGCTGCCTGTTCGATCTCACCACGGGCGAGGTGGGCTCGGGCGAGGATGGCGTTGCGCTGCGCGCGGGTTCTGCTGTGGTCGCTCAGGCAGAGCCTGATCGATTCCTCCGCGTAGCGCTGTGCCGGGACCGACTGGCGCAAGTCGCCGTAAGCGCGGGCCGCGTGCCCCCGCAGCCCACCCTCGTCGAACTCCAGCCAGTCTGGGTCGTCGTCGGAGGAGCAGGCGCGGGAGAGCGCGTCTTCGGCAGCGAAGAGCGCTGCCGTGCACAGACGCTCGTTCTGGCGGGCGGCCTGGGCGCAGGCTTCCATCGCGGCAAGCATGGCGACAGCCCTGGGCGTCGCGATGCGCGCTGTACCCGTGCGTGCGGCCCGTGCCAGATCAACGGCAAGGGGAACCTGCTTGAGGTGAAGCGCGTGATGGCTCAGAGCGGCGAGAACCCGCCCGCCTAACAATCTGTTATCTCCCGCGTGAGCCATGCGCAGTGCCTGAACCATGTAGCGGCGGGCAAGACGGTGGTCGCCGGCGTCATAGGCCATCCATCCGACGTCAAGAGCGAGTTCGGCGGTAACTTCAAACAGCGCGCGTCCGACTAATTCGGTGTAGCGGCCTGCGAAGAGGGGAGCGACCTCATGGCGCAGATAGGCCGTCGCCATAGGAAAGGCCGCACCGCCCCCGTGCGTGTTGTCGATGTTCTTGAGCTGAGCACGCACCATTCGCAGTCGCTGCACGTCGCCCTGGGTGATTTGTCGCCAGCCATCAGCACGCGTCGCGGGATCATCACCCGGCGCAACCAACCAATGAAAGGCGGCAGTGCTCGGCGAGGCGACATCATCGTTTGCCCCTGGACGCAGGTCGTGCGCCCACAGCGCAAGGGCGTCGAGTTGAACGGAAACGAGGCTCTCCGTCCAGACCGGCGGCGGTAGGTCATGCGACGGGTCGCTAGCTGTGGCGACCCCGGAGCCGATCTGTCGCCAGCGTTGTACACGCGCGTCTCGCTCGGCCTGCGCCTGTTGCGCGACGATCTCCTTCTCCCGCCGAACCATGGATTCGATCTCGTCGAATCGCGCGGTGAGGGCGCCTCCGGCACCGACCGCATCATCACACCGCTGCCAGAAGTCGCGTGCGACCTTCTGTCGGCCCGTCTCAACGTTCGCGACAGTGCTGCGTGCGTAGCCGGTGAGCGGCGCGAATTCCGTCTGGTTGTAGCCAGCCGCCTGGCGGCGGGCTGCCAGTTGCCGACCAAGCACGACGCGGGCCTGGGTGATCTCTTCCGACTCGCTCACTGCTAGGTCTCTCCGTCCGGCAACGGGCGTGCCTGCGATTGTCGCAGATCTGTGTTGGAACTGTCCGACATCGCGCCGCGCGCGGTTCAGTCGATGTGTCAGTAGCCGTACACCGGCTGTTCACAAAGGAGCCCACGTGACCGCGCGACGAGCCGCCGTTCCTGGCGGGATCGGCGCGACGCCGCAACGGTGCATGTCGCGCTGCGCGACCAGTCTAGGCCTTGTTGGTGACGGAGTTCACCGAGTGAAGGAGTAGCTAATGACCGAGCCAGGCCCTAACGGGTGCCCTGCAGATGGCCACGCTTCCGATGACGACTTCGCAGGCGAAGAGGACGAGGCCGCACTGGTCATCATCCCGGAGGACGTTGGCAGCACCGAGTCCTGACCAGGGACACGACCGTACTCCCCGCTCGTGTGTTGCCGCATAGCCGCGCGGGTGGGTGAACGGACGGCACGGCGGTCACCAGCGGTCGGTGGCTGCCGTGCCCTCCCAAATCAGACGCGGCGGCGCCCCACATTCCCGGTGTGAGACCCCTCACGGGGCGTCGCCGCCCATCCCTCTCGCCGTGGTCCCGTCGTCGATCTGCTTGCACCGAGTTCGCTCGTCTTCGGCTGGCGCTGGCGCAGAGGCGAGTAGCGGGCCGGATGCGCCTGGCCCGGCAGCAGTGGATTCCGGCCCGCCCGACCCGGAGATGCGAGGAGCGCAGATGACCAGTCACCCGAGGCGTTTCACGTTCGGGTTCGAGCCGGTCCCGGCGCAGCCGACCGACCGACACGTCGAGACTGCCCTCAGCTTCCTGGACCCGCATCGCCGGGTATGTGTCCCGGAACCGGTATGCCACTGGTGTCTACGGAAATGGCCGTGCCCGGCAGCACAGTGGGCACAGCGCGTCTTGAAACGCTCAGCAAAGGACACCTCGACGCAGGGCAGCCTGGAACAGCCGCCGTGAACGACACTGACCTGTTCACCGTGGTGTCGTCGCTGGCGTGAGTACTCGGGCTAAGCCACGGTCACGCCCTGGGTTACCTCCGCGGCACGGCCCGCCACCGGGAGCATCGTTTCGCGGACCGCCGACACGCTGCGCGTCATCGAGGCGCCTCTCGGACCACACGAGTCGATTCAACGCCATAGGAGATCGTTGTGATGCCGCTTCCTGTCGTGGGCTACGTACCGCCCAGGCTCGGCCAGACGGCCGCCGCCGACCAGCCACCGCCCGAGGTGCGCAACGTCCTGCTCTGGCAACAGGCCCGCCACAACCAGGCCACCCACGACAACCAGCCGGGCAGCCACGGCGAACCGACGTGCCGATTCTGCGGCACACCATGGCCGTGCGACCCGCGTATCAACGCCGACGAGGCCCTCGCCGCCTCATACAGCCACACCCACGAACACCCCTCGGCCACCGAGCCCATTCGCCAACCCGCCGCCGACCAGCCACCTGGGTCGCGGCCCGATTCGTGGCCGCGCCCCAGCCCAGGCTCGGCGCCCGCTACCGGCGTCGCGCGAGTTCACCCGGCCTGGCTCAG
>Ga0210378_10001216_pt1 | contig 13459 bp, 10 predicted proteins | sample PLM1_60_b1redo_FD_155465 | JGI IMG/M metagenome (GOLD analysis project Ga0210378, IMG submission 155465) | Groundwater sediment microbial communities from an aquifer in East River, Colorado, USA - PLM1_60_b1 redo | ecosystem: Environmental > Terrestrial > Soil > Riparian zone | place: USA: East...
TGTCTTCACGGTCGACAGGGGCACATCGAGCGTCTCGGCGATCTCGAGGAACGTGAGCCCCTGATACTCCTTCAGAACGACCACCTCGCGCTGCTCGTCGGGCAGCGCGGCCACCGCCGCCGCCACCTGCCGGGACAGGTCGCGCGCCTCGATCAGATCGAGCGCGCTCGGGTCGGCGCCACCCGCCGCCTCCCCCGCCTCGGACAGCTCGTCGAAGCTGACGTAGCTCTTCCCGCGCGTCCGGCGCATCCGGTCCCGGCACACGTTGAGAGCGATCTGATACAGCCACGACGAAAAGCGCGCCTCCTTCTTGAAGGTGCCCAGCCCGCGGTAGGCCTTGAGCAGCGTCTCCTGGCTGAGGTCGCGCACGTCCTCCCCCGGTCCGATCAGCCGATAGATGGCGCCTTGGAGCTTCCGCTCCCATCGGCGGACGAGGGCATCGAAGGCGGATGCCTCCCCGTTCTGAAAGCGCTCCACCAGCTCCTCGTCGCTGGGCGACATCGGCCTCGTAAATTTAGACGCAGGCGCCATCGGATTGGCTTTATTCTGCTATAAGGCAGAGCGTGTCACGCTCTCGGGTGCGTCTTGCGGTATATCTCCAGAATATGCCGCGTGTCCAGGTGCGTATACCTCTGAGTCGTGGACAACCGTGCGTGGCCGAGCAGCTCCTGGATCGCGCGCAGGTCGGCTCCCCTCTCCAGAAGGTGGGTGGCGAAGCTATGCCGGAGGCCGTGAGGGCTGATGCGCCGAGCCAGAGCCACTTCCCGCACCCGCCTCTGGACGATCGAGCGGACGGACCGATCGGTCAATCGCCCACCCCTCGTGTTCACGAACAGGGCATCGGTGCGGGGCCGCCACTTCGAGCGAACGGGCAGATAGTCCCGGAGGGCCTTCTCGGCGGGCGTGCCGAAGGGCACGACCCTCTCCTTCCGCCCCTTGCCCAGCACGCGCACGAAGCGGCCCTCGAGGTCCACCTCCGGCAGGTCCAGGCCGACGAGCTCGGCGCATCGGACCCCGGTGGCGTAGAGCAGCTCGAAGATCGCGCGGGCGCGGACATCCGCATCGCCGACGCCGTCCACCGCGAGGAGCCGGCTCACGTCCGCCTCGTCGAGGTGTGCCGGTATGCGCCGCTCCAGGCGCGGCGAGAGGAGCGCCCGGGCCGGATTGGCGGCCAGGATCCCCTCCCGGCAGAGGTAGCGGAAGAACGTGCGCAGGCTGGCCAGCTTCCGCGCGGCTGAGCTCTTCTTCAACCCCTGGCGGTGGAGCCGGGCCAGGAACGAGCGGATGAGGAGGTGGTCCACGTCCCGCGGCCGCGGCTCGCGGCCCAGCTCCTCATGCAGGTGGGCGATGAGCTGCTCCACGTCGTCCACGTAGGCGCGGACCGTGTGGGCCGAGGCGTTGCGCTCCCGCTCGAGATGGCGGCGGAACGCGACCAGCGATCTTTTCATCGACCCCCACCCGTCATTAGCTCCTCCAGTCCCCACGTGGGGGGGAGGGAAGGGCTGGTGCCAGCGTTGCTCCGCCTGTGGTCGTTCGCCTGCCCTCAAGAGTCGTGCGGAACCGCTCCAGCGATTCGAGAGCCCGGGCCGATAGGGCGAGGCGGCGACGGGCTTTGTCGCGGACCCGATGCTGCAATTCGGGCAATAGGCCGAATGCGATGTTGGTCGGCTGATAGTTGGCCGGGTCGCTTCGGGCGATATATCGTCCGAGTGCGCCCAGCGCCGTGTCGTCGGGAAAGGACATGGGCGACTCACCCCGGGCCCGGAAGGCAGCCCCGATACCCGCCACGAGCCCGGAGGCCGCCGACTCCACGTACCCTTCGACCCCCGACATCTGGCCGGCGAAGAACAGTCCCGGACGACGGCGGGTCTCGAACGTGGGCTCCAGCGTCGAGGGCGAGTTGACGTAGGTGTTGCGGTGGATCATCCCGAAGCGCACGAACTCCGCGCTCTCCAGCCCGGGGATCATCCGGAAGACCCGCTTCTGCTCCCCCCACTTGAGTTGGGTCTGGAATCCCACCATCGAGTAATGGCTAGCCGCGAGATCGTCCTGGCGGAGCTGGACGACCCCGAAGGGGCGCTTTCCCGTCCGCGGGTCCGTGAGGCCGACCGGCTTCATGGGGCCGAAGAGCAGCGTCTCGGGCCCACGGCTGGCGATCACCTCCGCGGGCAAGCAGCCTTCGAAGAAGAACTCGTGCTCGAAGGAGTGCAGCTCCGCGCACTCCGCGGTGGTGAGGGCGGCGTAGAAGGCGCGGTACTCGTCCTCGGTCAGCGGGCAGTTCACGTAGTCGTCGCCGCCGCGGCCGTAACGCGAGGCCTTGAACGTCTTCGTGATGTCGATGCTGTCGGCCTCCACCACCGGGCTGACCGCGTCGTAGAAGTAGAGGTGCGAGCCGCCCACGAACGCCGCGATCTCCGCGGCCAGGACCTCCGAGGTCAGGGGGCCCGTGGCCACGATCGCCACCTCCGCGTCGGGAATGCTCGTGATCTCGCCGCGGTGGACCGTGACGTGGGGCAGGCCGGCCACGGCCTCCGTGACGCGCTCGGCGAAGAGCGCCCGGTCGACGGCGAGCGCGCTGCCCGCGGGCACGCGCACGGCGTCGGCGACCCGGATGATCAGCGAGTCCATCCGTCGCATCTCTTCCTTGAGCAGCCCCGCGGCCTGGTCGAGCGCGTTGCCGCGCAAGCTGTTGGAGCAGACGAGCTCGGCCAGGCGATCGCCCTGGTGCACGGGTGTGGGCTTGACCGGCCGCATCTCGTGGAGATCGACGCCGATCCCGCGACGGGCGAGCTGCCACGCCGCCTCGCACCCGGCGAGGCCTCCGCCAACGATCGTTACGCGCTCAGTCATTGCCCTTTAACGCAGAGGTCGCAGAGGAAACGGAGAGGACGCAGAGGGAAACAATCATTCCCAGGAGTGGACATTATACGCCGAGAGTCTGGTTCCTTCAGGCGGTCGTATGCCTGATTTCCTTCCTCCGCGTCCTCTCCGTTCGTTCTCTGCGTCCTCTGCGTTTAAAGGCCGGTCCGGAGGGTCAGGCGGCTTCGCGCTTGTAGTGGCAGGCCTCGTTGCCGCAGTAGATGACCTTGCCTTCCTTCTTCGTCTCCTTGGCGAGCAGGTAGGGCCGCCCGCAGTCCGGGCACGGCTCGGCGATCGGCAGGTGATACGCCGTGAACTTGCACTCGGGGTATCGCCTGCAGCCGTAGAACGAGCGCCCCCAGCGTCCCTTGCGCTCCACCACCTGGCCCTGTCCGCACTCCGGGCAGAGCAGCCCGATCTCCCTGGCTTCCTTCTTCTTGATGTATTTGCAATTGGGGTAGTCGCTGCACGCGACGAACGGGCCGAACCGCCCGCGACGCCACATGAGCGGCTTGCCGCACTCCGGGCAGTTCTCGTCGATGGGCTTGAGCGCCTCGACCTGGAGCTTGCCCTCGGCGCCGCGAACCAGGCGCTTGGTGGCCTTGCAGTCGGGGTAGTTCGGGCAGGCCAGGAAGGGGCCGTAGCGCCCTTTCTTGAGCACCATCGCTCCGTGGGCGGGGTCGAGGGGGCAGACCTCCTTGGCCACGTCCTCGTGCAGCTCCGTCCCGCCCTCCCCGGCGCTGCCGGCGAGCTGGCGGGTGTTCTTGCACTCGGGGTAGGCGGAGCAGGCGAGGAACTTCCCGTAGCGGCCCCACTTGATGACCATGGGGGAGCCGCACTTGTCGCAGACCTCGTCGGTCTTCTCCTCCATGGCCTTGACGTCCTTCATCTCCTTCTGCGCCTTCTTCAGGTCCTTCTCGAACTTCTTCCAGAACTGGTTGAGGGTGTTGAGGAGGTTGTCCTTGCCCTCCTCGATCTCGTCGAGCTCCGCCTCCATGGCCGCGGTGTACTCGACGTTCATGATGTCCTGGAAGTGCTCGACGAGCAGGTCGGTGACCAGGAAGCCGAGCTCGGTGGGATAGAGCTTGGCGTCGCGCTTCTCCATGTAATCGCGGGCTTCGATGGTCGCGATGATCGAGGCGTAGGTCGAAGGCCGGCCGATGCCGTTCTCTTCCAGCTCCTTCACCAGGCTCGCTTCGCTGAAGCGGGGCGGAGGCTGGGTGAAGTGTTGGTCGGTGTCGAGCTTCTTGAGCGCGAGCGAATCGCCCTCGGCCAGCGGCGGGAGCTGGACGGCGGGTGCGCTCTCTGCGCTCTCCGCCTCGCCGGCGTCCGCCTTCTCGGCATCCTCGGCCGGGGGCTTCCTCTCGACTCGTTCGTCCGGGCTCTCTTCATAGACCGCCAGGAAGCCCCTGAACTTCAGCGTCGATCCCTTCGCCCGGAGCAGGTACGCTCCGGCTTCTATGTCCACGATCGTCTCGTCGTAGACCGCCGGCTTCATCTGGGAAGCCACGAAGCGGTTCCAGATGAGCTTGTAGAGCGCGTACTCGTCCTTGGAGAGGAAGCGGCGGATGCCCTCGGGGTCGCGGTCGAGGTAGGTCGGCCGGATGGCCTCGTGGGCGTCCTGGGCGTCCTTCTTGCTGCGGTAGAACGTGGGCTTCTCCGGCAGGTACTCTTCGCCGTAGGTGGAGGCGATGCGCTCGCGGACCGCGGACAGCGCGTCGCCGGAGACCCGGAACGAATCCGTGCGCATGTAGGTGATGAGGCCGATGCTCCCGTCCTCGCCGAGCTCGACGCCTTCGTAGAGCCGCTGCGCCACCTGCATCGTCTTGCGGACGGGGAAACGGAGCTTCTTGAAGGCCTCCTGCTGCAGCTTCGACGTCGTGAACGGGGGGATCGGGTTCCGCTTGCGCTCGCGGGCCGTGACCTTCGCGACGCGGAAGGCGGCGTTCTCGAGATCGGAGCGGACGGCCTTGGCCTGGTCCTCGTTGCCGATCTCGACGTTCTTGCCGTTCTTCTTGACGAGGTTGGCGGGGAAGACCGGGGGCTGGGCGGCCTCGAGGTGGGCGGTGACCGTCCAGTATTCCTCGGGGACGAAGGCGCGGATCGCGCGCTCGCGGTCGCAGATGAGCCTCAAGGCCACCGACTGCACGCGGCCCGCCGACAGCCCGCGCCGCACCTTCTCCCAAAGGATCGGGCTCACCTTGTAGCCGACGAGGCGGTCGAGGATCCGGCGCGCCTGCTGGGCGTCGACCTTCTTCTCGTCGATGTCGCCCGGGTTCTCGAAGGCCTGCTCGATCGCCCGCCGCGTGATCTCGTTGAAGACGACCCGCCGCACCTTCTTGCGCGCCTTGGACCCGAGCTCTTCCGCCAGGTGCCAGCAGATGGCCTCGCCCTCGCGGTCGGGGTCGGCGGCGAGGTAGATCGCGGTGGCGTCGACGGCCGCCGACTTCAGCTCCTCCATCACCTTCTTGCGGGTCGGGAGGACCTCGTACTCGGCCTGGAACCCCTTCTTCACGTCCACGCCGAGCCTCTTCTTGGGCAGATCGCGGACGTGGCCCATCGAGGCCTTCACCTGGAAGTCCCGCCCGAGATATTTGTTGATCGTCTTCGCCTTGGCCGGCGACTCGACGATGACGAGGCTCTTGGCCACTAAGAGAACGCCTCCCGTATCTACTCTACCCGACTTGTCACGTACCCCCGGACGAAGAGCCCCCCCGGCAGCCGCCGAACCCGGGCCTGCAGCTCCAGCTCGGCCAGGCGGGCGAGCAGCTTCGGGGCGCTCTGTCCGCTGCGCGCCTGGAGCTCGTCCAGGCCCAGGGGCGCGTCGCTCCGCAGAAGCGCGAGCAGATCGTCCGCTGCCGGCGTCGGGGCCTCGGTGACGGGGATCACGAGCCCGAGCTCCAGGGCGACATCGGCCGCGCCGCGCACGAGAGCGGCCCCGTCGCGCAGGAGCGCGTTGGTGCCCTCGGCGGTGGGCTGGCTGGGGTGGCCAGGCACCGCCATCACTTCTCGGCCGCTCTCGAGCGCGCAGCGCGCGGTGACGAGCGCTCCACTCTTCGCCCGCGCCTCGACGACGACGACCCCGCGTCCCCAACCCGCGATGATGCGGTTGCGGCGCGGGAAGTTCCCGGGGTAGGGAGTGGTGCCGAAGCGGAACTCGGAGACCACGGCCCCCGAAGCAGCGATCCGCGCCGCGAGGCGCGCGTTTTCCGGCGGGTAGAGCTGGTCGAGTCCGGCCCCGAGCACCGCCACCGTCCGGCCCTTCGCTTCCAGCGCCCCCCGGTGGGCCTCGCTGTCGATGCCGCGCGCGAGCCCGGAGACGATGACGACGCCCGCGGAGGCGAGCTCGCGGGAGAGCTGGCGGGCGAGCGCACCGCCCGCCGGCGTGCACTGGCGCGCGCCCACGACCGCCACGCTCCGATCCCCTTCGTCGCCGGCGAGGCTTCCCTGCACGTAGAGGACGGGAGGCGGGTCGTAGATGTGCGCGAGCAGGGCGGGGTAGTCCGGCTCGTCGCGCCCCACCACGCGCGCGCCGAGCCGCGCGGCGAGCTTCAACTCCTCCTCCGCCCGCTTCCGCGCCTCCCCCGAGCGCAGCTCTTCCCGCGCCGGGGGCCCGAGCAGGTCGGCGTGGTCGTCGGGCCGGGCCAGGAGCGCCGCCAGCGGGCCCCGAGATTGCAACTCGGCCGTCCGGCAGGGACCGACGTCGGTCAGGACCGCCAGCGTCAACAGGTCGAAGGTCTCAGCCATCTCGTTGGCCTCCTGCGAAGGGCAGCCATTGTAGGGAGCCCCCCGTGCCGGAACAGGTCCGCCCGTCTGTCCGCGTCCGGGCACACCGGTGTCCCTGGCCTCGGACAGGAGCGGGGGGGCGGGGGCCCGGAGGGCCCAAAGCGCGGGCAAACGCCGTGGCACCGGCCTTGCTTTTCGAGGGGCCCGAAGTCTAAGATCAACCGTTCGCTCCCTCCGGGGAGATGCCATGCTGGCGGCCCCCTTCCTGACGCTCGTCCTCGCCTTCGCCGCCGGAAGCTCCACGACCAGCGATCAGGAGATCGCCTTCGGGATCGACGTGGCCCGCAAGGGTCTCTGGGGCGAGGCGCGCTTCCGCTTCGAGAAGGCGGTCGCCCTCGACCCCGACAACGCCGAAGCCCTCAACAACCTCGGCATCGCCCTCGAGCAACAGGGGGCGTTCCCGGACGCGCGCGCCGCCTACGAGAAGGCGCTCAAGCTGAAGCCGGGCAACATCTACATCCAGCAGAACTACGATCTGTTCCGGGAAGCCGATGACAAGCGCAACCGAAAAGCCAAGAAGAAGCCCTAGCGGCGTCCGCGTGCTGGCGCCCGTCCTCGCGGGGGCGGGCCTCGTCGCCTGCGCCAGCTTCGTCGAGATCCCCGTCGAGACCCCGCTCCAGTCCAAGATCGACATCAGCGCCTTCCGGCGCGTGCTCGTCGCGGGGTTCGTGACCGACCTCGGCGAGGCCGACGTGGAGCTGGCACCGGAGACGACGCGGCTGCTCCAGACCCAGCTCCGCTCCAACACCAAGCTGCAGGTCCTCGAGCCCGACCGGCCGCCCCTCAACGACGCCCTCGAGAAGTCGCTCGAGAAGCTGGGCGAGGGGGGCAAGTACACCAAGCAGGAGCGCGAGCAATTCCGCCTCGACGCCGACCGCGTGCTCCAGGACGGCGAGTTCTGGCGCAAGGTGGGGGAGGAGTACCAGAACCCGCTCATCGTCACCGGCCGCATGGGCTTCGACGCGCAGAACCGCTCGGGCTTCCAGTCCGAGGAGCGGGTCGTGCGGGACCAGTTCAACCGCCCGCGCCTCGTGCGGGGCAACCGCTACCTCGAGCGCAAGGGCTTCAGCCTCAACGCGGAGTTCTACTTCGTCGACGGCCGCACGGGCCAGACCCTCCACAAGGAGAAGTTCACCGAGGAGGTCCTCTACAGCGAGGACCAGAAGGTGTCGCCCCTCTCCTCGTATTTCGAGCTCATGGACCGGCTCCTCCCCAACTTCCTGGGGGTCATCTCGGCCCAGAAGATCCGGGGCACCCGCGTCCTGCTCAAGTAGGTAATCCCATGTCCAGCCGCCTCCGGACCGCGGGCGTCACCGCCGCCGCGCTGCTCGTCGCGCTCGGCGCGGTGCCCGCGCGCGCGCAGTTCATCCCGTACTTCGGGAAGAACAAGGTCAACTACGACAACTTCGCGTGGCGGGTCTACAAGAGCCCGCACTTCGAGGTCTATTACTACCCCGAGTTCGAGCAGCACCTCGCGCGGATCGTCTCCTACGCGGAGAGCGGGTATCAGAAGGTCTCCTCCGACCTCAAGCACGAGATCAACTTCCCGATCCCGATGATCCTGTACAAGACGCACTCGGAGTTCGAGCAGACCAACCTCATGGGCGGATTCGTGCCCGAGGGAGTGGCCGCCTTCACCGAGGGGTTGCGGGACCGGATGGTGGTGCCCATCGACGAGCCCCCCGACCGGCTGCAGGGCCTCATCACCCACGAGCTGACGCACGTCTTCGAGTTCGACCTCATCCCGCGCAACTTCGTGCACCGGCAAGTGCCGCTGTGGGTGGACGAGGGCCTCGCCGACTACGAGCGCGGGATCTGGGACCCGCTGGACTTGATGTCGGTGCGGGACGCCGCGGTGACGGACCAGATCCCGAAGCTGTCGCGCTTCGAGGACTACGGCGGGATGTCCAATCCCCGGCTCGTCTACAACCTCGGCCACGCCGCCTTCGAGTACATTGCCGCCCGCTACGGCAAGGAGGGCATCCGGCAGTTCCTCTATACCTTCCGCAAGAACATCGTGGGCGGGGGGATGGAGGACATCTACCAGCAGGCCTTCCGCATCAAGCCCGAGGAGTTCGACGAGGCGTACGAGAAGTGGCTGAAGGAGCGCTTCAAGCCGTTCCGGGACAAGCAGCGGCCGAGCGACTACGGAAAGGACCTCGCCCCCGATTCCGAGAAGACGAACTACACCCAGGTCTTTGCCTTCAGCCCCAGCCCCTCGGGCGAGGTGATTGCGGCCGTCACCGGCAACCGCGCGGAGGGAGAGTACGATCTCGTCCTGCTCTCGGCCCGGGACGGCGCGGTGCTCGAGAACCTGACCAAGGGCTACACGGAGAGGTTCGAGAACCTCACCTTCAACGACGAGTATGTCGCCGGCCGCTCGATCGGCTTCGACCCCAACGGGGACAGCATCGCGTTCTTCGCCCGCAAGGGAAAGCGGCGGAGCCTGTTCCTCGTCTCGCCGCTCAACGGCAAGATCCTGCGTAGCGTGCCCATGGATCTCGACCAGGCCCAGTCGCCCTGCCTGCTTCCCGACGGCCGGCATGCCCTGCTCGCCGCGATGAAGGACGCCGTCTCCGACATCTATCTCCTCGACCTGGAGACCGCGCAGTACAAGAACCTGACCCAGGACGCCTTCTACGACTCCGACCCCCAGATCTCGCCCGACGGCAAGACGGTCGTCTACACCCGCCGCATCAGCGGGCACGACAAGATCTACGTCTTCCCCCTCGACCGCCCCGCCAAGAAGACGCAGCTCACCTTCGGCACCTTCGACGACACCTCCCCCACGTTCTCCCCCGACGGGAAGCTCGTCTACTACTCCTCGACCGAGGACGACGACATCTTCAACCTGCGGACCCTCGACCTCCGCACGGGGGTCGTCAAGCAGTTCAGCGACACGCTCGGCGGGAACATGACCCCCGCGGTGCTGCCCGGAAAGGGGCCGGAGAAGGTCGCCTTCATCAGCTATTTCAAGGGCGAGTACCGGTTGCAGACGCTCGAGCCGGGCGAGCCGCTCAAGGAGGTCGACCAGGAGGTCGAGGTCGCCTCCGAGGAGTCGATCGTCGACTACCAGCCCGACGTCGTGCACCAGGTCATCCCCCAGAACAAGCGCAAGAAGCACACGTTCGAGAAGCTGTTCCTGGAGGGCCGGCCGCCGCTCAACGTGGGCGTGACCTCCGGCGGGGATTTCTTCGGCGGGAGCCAGGTGGCCCTCTCCGACGTGCTCGGTGACCAGAATTTCATGTTCACGGCCATGTCGCTGCGCGAGTTCCGCAGCTACAACGGCACGTACCTGAACCTCTCCAAGCGCCTGCACTGGGGCATCACCGGCTTCGACGACACGCGCTTCTTCTACGCTTCCCCCTACGGGCTGCAGCAGGGCTTCGGCCGCGAGGGCGCCTTCGCCACCCAGCGCTTCTCGGGCGCACTCGCGCTCGCCCAGTACCCGTTCGACAAGTTCCGCCGGCTGGAGCTGTCCGCGGGCGGCCTGCGCGTGCGGGAGGGGTTCTCGAACCCGTTTGCCGAGGAGCAGGCCCAGCAGCAGGCCGCGCTGCTCGGCACCTCGCTCTTCCTCAACAACGGCAGCCTCTTCCCCATCAGCGCCACGCTCGTCGGCGAGACCACGCGCTTCCGGGAGTTCGGGCCCCTTTCCGGGCACACGTACTCGCTGAGCTTCATGGTCGCCCCCGGCATCGGCAACGCGCTCTCGCGGCGCACGATCGACGGCGACGTCCGCAAGTACTTCCGGCTCGGCCAGAGCGCGATCTTCGCCACCCGGTTCCGGGGGTTCTACTCCTTCGGCCCGAACCCCGACTACTTCTACTTCGGCGGCGACATGGAGCTCCGGGGCTACCCGTACCTCTCGATCGTCGGCAACAAGGGCTTCCACGCCAACGTCGAGCTGCGCATCCCCCTCATCGACGTGATGAAGACGCCCATCGGCTTCCTGGGGCCGGTGCGGGGCACGCTCTTCGGGGGCGTCGGGGCCGCCCACTTCAAGGGCGAGAGCTACCGGTTCGGGACGAAGGAGCCGGGGATCTCGTACGTCAAGGACCCGCTCTTCGGCCAGCCGGTCAGCGGCTACCACCTGATCGACGGGCGCGCCTCGTACGGCTTCGGGCTCCAGTTCTTCTTCCTGGGCTACCCGCTCCACTTCGACTGGTCCCGCCTGACCGACCTGAAGGTCTCCTCCCCGACCCGCTTCAATTTCTGGGTCGGCTTCGATTTTTAGTTAGACCGGGGGGTGAGGGTCGCGCGGCACCCCCCCGCGCGCATACGCGCTCCCCCCCAAGTCGCTCCGCGCGGGAGTGAATCCCGCGCTCCGCTGCTACGAGCTGAAAGCTGTCTGCTCCGGGCGGGGGGGTCTGGGGGGACCGGAGAGTCCCCCCAGCTTATTGAGCGAGCGCGGATTCACTCCGCGCGGGGGGGTCTGGGGGGACCGGAGAGTCCCCCCAGCTTATTGAGCGAGCGCGGATTCACTCCGCGCGAGCGATTGACGGCCGGCGCGGGGGCGTGCTACTGTTTCATGTTCTGGCGGAGACGGCCAAGGAGGCTTACCGGTGTACGCGATCGTCAGGGCCGGCGGGAAGCAGTACCGGGTGGAGAAGGGCGACACGATCTACGTCGAGAGCCTCTCCGCCGCGGTCGGAGAGAAGGTCACCCTGGGTGAGGTTCTCCTCGTCGGCGGGAGCGAGAAGGGGGAAGCGAGGGTTGGCTCTCCCCTGATCGACAAGGCGTCGGTCGTCGGCACGGTCGTCGGCGAGGGACGCGACCGCAAGATCCGCGTCTTCAAGTACAAGAAGCGGAAGCACTACCGGCGGACGAGAGGCCACCGACAGGCCTACACCGCGCTGAGGATCGACGGCATCGAGCTCTGAGCCGGGAAAACAAGGCGACGGTCCGAGCGGCCCCGGGACCTCCCGGCGCCGCTCCAATGTTTTTGTGAGGTTGGTGCATGGCGCACAAGAAGGGACAGGGTTCCAGCCGGAACGGGCGGGACAGCAATGCCCAGCGCCTGGGCGTCAAGCGCTACGGCGGCGAGCTGGTCAAGGGCGGCACCATCCTCGTCCGGCAGCACGGCACGAAGTGGAAGGCGGGGAAGAACGTGGGCGTGGGCAAGGACCACACCCTCTTCGCCCGGGCCGAGGGCGTCGTCCGCTTCGAGGACCACGGCTCCCGCGGCCTGCGCGTGAGCGTCGTCCCCGCGGCGACGTAGCCAGGCGCAGCGGTCACCGCCCGGCCGGGCGGGGGACCGAGAGCGGTTGAGCGATGTTCGTCGATCGGGTCAAGATCTTCGTCAAGGGTGGAGACGGGGGACGCGGCTGCGTGAGCTTCCGCCGGGAGCCCTACGTGCCCCGTGGCGGGCCCGACGGCGGCAACGGCGGCCCGGGGGGCAGCGTGTTCCTCCAGGCCGTCTCCCACCAGAACACCCTGCTTCCCTTGCGCTACCACACCGAGTACCGCGCCGACCGGGGCGAGCACGGCGGGCCGCAGAACCGCACGGGCGCGGGGGGCGCCGACGTGATCATCGCGGTGCCTCCCGGCACCGTCGCCGCGGAGGAAGCCACGGGCCAGGCGCTCGGCGAGGTGCTGGCCGAGGGCGAGCGCGTGCTCCTGGCCCGGGGCGGGCGCGGCGGAAAGGGCAACCGCGCGTTCCTCTCCAACCGCAACCGCGCGCCCCGCGAGGCGGAGCCCGGCGAGACGGGCGAAGAGCGGTGGCTACGCCTGGACCTGCGCCTCATCGCGGACGTCGGCCTGCTCGGCTTTCCCAACGCCGGCAAGTCGACGCTGCTGTCGCGCCTGTCGGCCGCCCGGCCCAAGATCGGCGACTACCCCTTCACGACGCTGTCGCCGGTGCTGGGGGTCGTGGACGCGGACGGCGACGGGTACGTCGTGGCCGACATCCCCGGCATCATCGAGGGGGCCCATCAGGGGGCCGGGCTCGGGCTTCAGTTCCTCCGGCACGTGGAGCGCACCCGCGCGCTCGTCCACGTGGTGGACGCGTCGGGCACGAGCGGACGCGACCCCGCCGCCGACCTGCGGGCCGTGCGCGAGGAAGTGCGACAGTGGGATGCCTCGCTGCTGGAGCGCCCGCAGGTCGTGGTGGCCACGAAGCGGGACGCGGTGACCGCCCCCGACCCGTTGCCGGCGCTGGAGGCGGAGGCGCGCAAGCTGGGCCTGGAGGTCCGGCCCGTCTCCGCCGTGAGCGGCGAGGGGCTCGCGGAGCTGAAGCGCTCGCTCGGCCGGCTCGTCCGCGAGGCGGGCGCTCTGCGCACGCTGGAAAGCCAGCCGTGAAGGTGGGCGTGATGGGCGGCACCTTCGATCCCATCCACCTGGGCCACCTGCGCGCGGCCGAGAACGCCCGCGAAGGCCTGGCGCTCGACGAGGTGCGCTTCCTGCCCGCCCAGGTCCCCCCGCACCGGTCGGCGCCGATGAGCTCGGCCCGCGATCGCTTCGCGATGGTGGCGCTGGCCACCGCCTTGCATCCGCGCTTCGTGGCGGACGACCTGGAGCTGCAGCGGGAGGGGCCGAGCTTCACCGTGGACACGATCTCACGCCTGCGCGACCAGCGGCCGGACGACGAGGTCGTGCTCGTCATCGGGAGCGACACCCTGCCGGAGCTTGCAAGCTGGAAGGATCACGAGCGCCTCCTGCGGATGTGCACGGTGGCCGTGGTCACGCGTCCGGAGGACGGGCAACGTGTTGCACCAGCCCTTCCCTCCCCCCTGATGTGGGGGAGGGACAGGGAGGGGGGGTCGATGGAGGACGGCCGCCCGGAGGGCACCGGACCCGCCGGCGTCCGCCACGTGCC
>Ga0210378_10001217_pt1 | contig 13454 bp, 14 predicted proteins | sample PLM1_60_b1redo_FD_155465 | JGI IMG/M metagenome (GOLD analysis project Ga0210378, IMG submission 155465) | Groundwater sediment microbial communities from an aquifer in East River, Colorado, USA - PLM1_60_b1 redo | ecosystem: Environmental > Terrestrial > Soil > Riparian zone | place: USA: East...
GGTGCGGCACCGGCTGCCGGTGGTGATGGTCGTCGGCAACAACGGCATCTGGGGGCTGGAGAAGCACCCCATGCAGTTCCTCTACGGCTACGACGTGGCCGCCGAGCTGCGCCCGCAGACCCGCTACGACGAGGTGGCCCGCGCCCTCGGCGGCGCCGGCGAGCTGGTAAGCCGGCCTGGCGACATCGGCGCCGCGCTCAAGCGGGCCTTCGACTCCGGCGTGCCCTACCTGGTCAACGTCGTGACTGACCCGGCCGTGGTGTACCCGCGCACGACCACCGGGGTGTGAGGAGGGGTGATGGTGTGCCTCCAAGTACCACCAACCCCCCGGTTGGTGGTACTTGGAGGCCACCTTCGCTACCGGCCTACCGGCCTACAGCGCGGTGAACAGCAGCAGGTTGGGGGTTCTGCGCGGCACGCCGGTCAGCACGCCCGCGGTCGCGGTGCCGGTAATGAAGCTTGCCACCGCGGCCGAGGTGGGGTCACCGCCGACGGAGGACTTGTAGAGCGCGGCGACGCCCGCGACGTGCGGCGTGGCCATCGACGTCCCGCTGATGGTGTTGGTGCCGCTGCCCAGCCACGTCGAGGTGATGCTCACGCCGGGCGCGTACAGGTCGACGCAGCGGCCGAAGTTGGTGAAGTACGCCGATGCGTCGTTGATGTCCGAGGCCGCGACGGTGATCGCCTCCGGGGTGCCGGACGGCGAGGAGTTGCACGCGTTGGCTGCGGAGTTGCCGGCCGCCACCGCGATGGACACGCCGGAGTTGGCCAGCGCCGCGGTCGCGTTGTTCAACGCGATGCTCTTGCCACCGCCGAGCGACATGTTGGCCACCGACGGACCTGGCGAGTTGTTCGTCACCCAGTTGATGCCGGCGATCACGCCGGCCGTGGTGCCCGAGCCGCTGCAGTCGAGCACCCGGACGCCGCGCAGCTGCACGCTCTTGGCCACGCCGTACGTGGTCGAGCCGATGGTGCCGGCGACATGCGTGCCGTGGCCGTGGCAGTCGACGCCGTTGCCGCCGATCGCGTCGAACGCGACGGCGGCCCTACCGTTGAAGTCGGGGTGGGTGGCGTTGATGCCGGTGTCGATGATGTACGCCGTGACGCCCGCCCCGGTGGCGGTGTAGGTGTACGTGTTATTCAGCGGCAGGAAGTGCTGGTCGATCCGGTCGAGGCCCCAAGTCGCCGGGGACTGCATCGTGGCGACCCGCACGACCTGGTTGTGCTCGATGCTCGCGACGCGGGAATCGCGCTGCAGCGCGCGCAGCTGGGCATCCGACAGGGTGGCCGCGAAGCCGTTGACCGCGCCGGTGTAGACGTGCTGCGCGGCGATGCCCTTGGCGGCGACCAGGCCGGCCGCTGCGCCGGACTTGAGCGTGACGATGTACTGGCTGGCGACCGCGTCGCCGGTGGCGGCGTCGACCTGGACCAGCGGGCCGGCCTGGGCGGGGGTTGCCACCAGGGACAGGGCCAGGGCCAGCGGCGCGGCGGCGGCCAGGGCCATGAGCTTTCTTCTCATCGCGATCCCTTCATAGGGTGATCGAGTCACACCATGGTGTGATCGCAGACGCTAGGTTTCTGTTACCGGGGCCGTCAATCGTCCGCTCGTACGGATGTCTGCGAGTAGCCGGAACGCTTACAGCCCGGATAGGAAGCTGTCGCGGTCGACCACGGCGCGGGTGACCGTGCCTCGGCCGATCATCGCACCACCCTCGTCGGTGGCGGTGACCGCGAACCGCAGCCTCAGGCCGTCCACCGCGGCCAACTCGGCGCGCACCCGCACCAGGCCGCCGACCGGGGTGGCGGCCAGGTGGTCCAGCTCGACGCGGGTGCCGACCGAGGTCTGGCCGGTGTCGAGGTGGCCGGCCAGCGCGGCGACCGTGGCCGCCTCGGCCAGCGCCAGCAGCCGGGGCGTGCCGAGCACCGGTACGTCCCCGCTGCCGAGCGCCCGCGCGGTGTCCGCGCCGGTCACCGCGTGCTCGACGACGGCGTGCAACCCGGGTTTGACGCTCACCCCGCCGAATCTAGATCAGGTTCGTGTACAGCAGCCGGTTCGGGGTGTTCGGCGGCACGCCGATCAGCAGGCCCATGGTGGACACCGAGATCAGCCAGTTGCGCACCGTCGCGGTCGGCTGGTCGCCGTAGCGGCTCTTGTACATGGCGGCCAGGCCGGCCACGTGCGGCGCTGCCATCGACGCGCCGGACAGCGTGGCCGCGCCACCGTTCAGCCAGGTGGAGGTGATCTGCACGCCTCAGCCCGACAGCGAGCAGGTGTTGGCCAGGTCGCCGCTGGTCGGGCGCGGCAGGGTGGCGCTGGCCGGCGGCGCGGTGCCGGCCAGCCAGCCCTCCATGGCGGCCAGCGCCGAGTGGAAGCACGGCAGGATCGGCCGCAGCCGGTCGGGGTACAGCCCGTACAGGCCGTCGACGTGGTTGCCGCCCTCGATCCGGTAGTAGCGGTGCTCCGCGCCGCGGCCGGCCTGCTCGATGAGCGCCTGGTACACGTCGGAGTCCTGGCCGATCGGCAGCAGGGCGTCCAGCGTGCCGTGCAGGGTGATCAGCGGCCGGCCGATGCGGCCGGTGAGCTCGATCTTGCGCACCGCGTCGCGCACGCCCTCCGGCCGCGCGAAGTAGTCGTAGTCGGCGTCGCAGTTCGGCGTGCCGGATGCGCAGAACGGGACACCGGCGGCCAGCGCGCCGTCGTAGTCAGGGTCCAGCTCCTCACGGTATATCCGCTGGGTGAGGTCCCAGTACACGCGGTAGTGGAAGTCCCACAGGAACTCCGACTCGGCCGGGAGGCCGGCGGCGATCACCTCGTCGCGCCCGGTGGGATCACCGGCGAGCAGGCGTTGGTAGCCGCGCAGCGCCTGCGGCAGGTAGGTGAACAGGTTCGGCCCCTCGGTGCGCCAGAGCGCGCCCTCCCAGTCCAGCCCGGCGTCGTAGAGCCACGGCGCGTTCTCCAGCTGCCAGCGCACCAGGTACCCGCCGTTGGACACCCCGGCGGCCAGAGTGCGCTGCGGCGGCCGGCCGTAGCGCTGGGCCAGCGTCGCCCTGGCCGCCAGGGTTAGCTGCGTAACGCGGGAGTTCCACTCCGCGAGCGCATCGCCGGGCCGCGCGCCGTCGTCGAAGAACCGCACCCCGGTGTTGCCCTTGTCGGTCGCCGCGAACGCGTACCCCCGAGCCAGCACCCAGTCGGAGATCACGAAGTCGTTCGCGTACTGCTCGCGCACCCCCGGCGAGCCCGAGACCACCAGGCCACCGTTCCAGTTGTCCGGCAGCCGGATCACGAACTGCGAGTCGTGGTGCCAACCGTGGTTCGTGTTCGTCGTCGAGGTGTCCGGGAAGTACCCGTCGAGCTGGATGCCGGCAACGCCGGTCGGGTTCACCGCGCCGGACGGATGCAGGCCAGCCCAGTCCGCCGGGTCGGTGTGCCCGGTCAGTGTCGTGCCGGCGGTGGTCAGATCGTCCAGGCACGCCGCCAGCTGCAGCTGCGCTGTCGGCACGTGCAGCCGCGCGAGGTTGGCGCAGTGCTCGGGCCTGGCGGCCGACGCCGTCGGCACGGCGGCGAGGGACGCGGCAAGGGCGAGACCGATGGCGGCGCTGACCGTACGCATGCCGCACATGCTGGCCGCCCCCGTGGTGTGCGACCACGTGCCGGCGCACCACAGCGAGAGCCGTTGTCATGTGTGGCCGGAACGCCCGCCGCCGAGTGGCTGTAGTTAAAGGCCCAACTTCGGCGCAATGGTGGTACTTGGAGGCACACCAACTGCTCAGCCGCGCAGGCGGTGCAGGTGCAGCGCGAGCTGCAGTTGTAGGGCGCGCTCTGGCTGGTGCCAGTCGTCGCCGAGGAGCTGGCGGATGCGGTCGAGGCGCTGTGTGACGGTGTTGACGTGCACGTGCAATGGCGCGGCGCACCTGGCCGGGCTGCGGTCGTGCGCGAAGTATGCCTGCAGGGTGGCGGTGAGCTCGGTGCCGCGGCGCGCGTCGTAGCGCAGGATCGGCCCGATGGTGTCGTCGACGAAGCGGCCAACGGCCTCGCCGTGGGCCTTGGCAAGGAGCAGGCCGGCGAAGCCGAGGTCGGCCGGGCAGGCGGCCTCGCCCAGCCGGCCGAGGGCGTGCAGCGCGTCGAGGCACCTGCGGGCCTGACGGTAGGCCTCGGCGAGCCCGGCCGGGCCCCGCGCCGGGCCGGCCGCGCCGGCGGTGACCTTGGCTCGGACGGCGGCGGCCAGCCGGCCGCGGACGAGGACGGCCGCCTCACCGGCGTGCGCGGCAGGCACCAGCAGCACGACAACGCCCTGGTACTCCCCGGCGAGGCCGTGCCGGTCGCCGGCCAGCACGGCGGCCGCCGACGCGAGCCGGTGCCGGCCGACGGCGTCGGCGGCGGCCGCGACGACGACGTGGTCGGTGTCGAGGTCAAGTGGCAGCCGCAGGGCGCGCTCGCGCAGCCGGTCGGGGTCGCGCTCCGGCGCCTCCAGCAGGTCGGTCAGCAGCTCACCGCGCAGCCGGTTCTCGGCCTCGGCCCTGGCTCGCCGTAGCAGCAGCAACAACGCGGTGACCTGCGCGGCCCGTTCCAGGATCCGCCGCTCGCCGCCGTCCAGCAGCGGCCGGCCGTGCAGCACCAGGTAGCCGAGCGGGTCGCCACCGGCAAGCACGGCCGCGACGGTGCACGGCCCCAGCGGCGACTCGGCCACCCCGACGCATCCAGCCGAGCGCCGCGCCGTGGCCAGCACATCGTCCAACCCCCCGTCATGCACCCCGGCGGACGGCGCGACACCGACGGACCGCGAGACCCCGGCGGACACCGGGCCACCGGCGGACGGCGCGACGCCGGCGGACGGCGGGGCACCGACGGCGGCGAGCTCGCGGCGTTCGGCGTCCAGCACGAGGAGGCTGCCGGCCAGCACGTCGACGACTGCGGAGGCCAGGTCGGGGACGTCGCCGCCGCGCAGCACGAGCGCGGTCATCCGCTCGTGGGCGTCCGCGGCCCGCTCGACCTGCGTGCTGTGCTGGCGGACGAGCTCGTTGGCGGCGCGCACGTCGGCGACGGCCTGCTGGGTCTCCGCGAGCAGCTGCGCGTTGTCGATGGCCACGGCGGCCAGCGCACCGAGCGAGCCGAGCAGGTCGACCTCCTCGCGGGCGAACGGCCGGCGCCGGCGGTTGGCGGCGAAGAGCACCCCGATGACGCGGCTGCCGAGGGCCAGTGGCACGCCGAGGATCGCGACGAGCCCCTCGTCCAGCACCCCGGTGTCGATCTCCGTGGTGTGCCGGAACCGCTCGTCGTGCAGGTAGTCGGCGGTGGCGTACGGCGCGGCGGTGAGCGCACCCAGACCGCCGAGGCCAGCGCCGCGCGGCAGCCTCAGCCGCTGGAACCTTGCCGACACCGAGCCGTCGGTGACCCGCATGTTGGTGTCGCCAGTGTCCTGGTCCACCAGCGTCAGGTACGCGGTGTCGGTGCCGAGCAGGGCCCGCGCCCTGCGCACGATGGCCACCAGCACGGCGTCGAGGTCGCGCAGCACGGCGAGGTCGCGTGCGGTGTCGACCAGCGCGGCCAGCTCGGTCTCCCGGCGGCGCCGCTGGTCGAGCGTGGCCCGTACCCGCCTGGCCAGCTCGGCGTCGTCGTCGGAGACCCCGAGCTGCCGTGCGGCCTGCTCGAGTTGCTCCCGGCTGGCGTCGGTGGCGAGCAGCTCCAGCAGGCTGCGGGTCATACCGGCATTGTGCGGCACGCACACATGGACTGGGAAACCACTTATCCGGCCACGGCTATGGCCGTCGAGCACATGGTCCGTGGAACCACACCGCTCCTAGTGTCCGCATGCATGCCGGTCCGACCGATGATCCAGGCCAGGGGTCTGGTCAAGGAGTTCCGCGGGTTCCGCGCCGTCAGGGGCGTCGACCTCGACGTCGCCGACGGCAGCGTGCACGCGCTCGTCGGGCCCAACGGCGCCGGCAAGACCACGCTGTTCAACCTGCTCACCGGCTTCCTGCGGCCGTCGGCCGGGCAGATCCTGCTCGACGGGCACGACGTCACCGGGTACCCGCCGGAGCGGATCGCGCGGCTGGGCGTCGCACGGTCGTTCCAGATCACGACGCTGTTCCCGCGGATGACCGCCCGCGAGCACGTCGAGCTGGCGCTGGCCGGTGGCACCCGGCTCGGCTGGCGGTTCTGGCGGTCCGACCGGCTGCTCGACCGGTTCTCGGCGCGGGCGCTGGAGCTGCTGGACGAGGTGGGCCTGGCCGGACGAGCCGAGCAGCGGGCCGGTGGACTGGCGTACGGGTTCAAGCGGGCGCTGGAGCTCGCGGTGGCGCTGGCGCTGTCCCCGCGGGTGCTGCTGCTCGACGAGCCGACGGCGGGCATGGGCGTCGAGGACGTCGAGCGCACGGTCGCGCTCATCGAACGGGTCCGCGCCGGCCGCACGGTGGTGCTGGTCGAGCACAACATGAGCGTGGTGGCCAGCCTCGCGGACCGAGTCAGCGTGCTGCAGCTCGGCTCGATCCTGGTCGAGGGCCCGTACCACGAGGTCCGCGACGACCCGCGGGTCGTCACCGCTTACCTGGGGGAGCCCAGTGCTCAGCATTGAATCGCTGTCCGCGTGGTACGGCGAGGCCCGCGTGCTGCGCGAGGTCTCCATCGAGGTCCCCGCCGGCCAGCTCGTGACGCTGGTCGGCCGCAACGGAGCCGGCAAGACCACGCTGCTGCGCTGTGTGATGGGCCTGCACCGGCAGCAGTCGGGCCGCATCGAGCTGGCCGGCTTTGGCACCGTGAGCCGGCTCGCGCCACATCGCAGGGCGCGCGCCGGCCTCGGCTACGTGCCCGACGACCGTGGCATCTACGCCAGCCTCACCGTCGAGGAGAACCTGACGATCGCGCCGGTCGTCGGCCCGCAGCCGTGGCTGCTGACGAAGATCTACGAGACGTTCCCGGTCCTGCAGGAGCGGCGCCGCTTCCCTGGCACCAAGCTCTCCGGCGGCGAGCAGCAGATGCTGGCCATCGCGAGGGTGCTGCGGATGGGCGCCCGGCTGCTGCTGTGTGACGAGCCGACCGAGGGCCTTTCCCCGCTGCTGGTGCAGCAGATCGGCTCGATCCTGCGCGAGGTCAAGGCGCACGGCGTCACCGTCCTGCTCATCGAGCAGAACCTGCACTTCGCCGCAACCGTCGCCGACCAGCACTACCTGCTGGCCGAGGGTCGGGTGGTCGAGCGGCTCGACAACGACGAGGTCAAACGGCGCGAGCCGGAGCTGCTCGCGCACCTTGGCATTTAGACCTGGGGCATTTAGACCTGGGGCATTTGAGCGACATCTGAGCGACAACCTGAGGAGGACACGGAGATGCGACGCACGACCACCGTGGCGGTGGCGGCACTGTCCGCCGGTGCCTTGCTACTCACCGCGTGCGGCGGCCGGGGCGGACCGGCCAGCGGCGGCGGCGGCCAACAGGGTGCGCAGATCAGCGGCGACAAGATCGTCCTGGCGGTGCTCAACGACCAGTCCGGCGTCTACGCCGACCTGTCCGGCAAGAACTCCGTCGAGGCGGTCAAGATGGCCGTCGACGACTTCAAGGCCAAGTACGGCGACAAGGCGGTCAGCAAGAACATCGAGGTGGTCACGGCCGACCACCAGAACAAGCCGGACATCGCCAACACCAAGGCGCAGGAGCTGTACGACCGGCAGCAGGCCGACGTCATCCTCGACGTGCCGACGTCGTCGGCCGCGCTCGCCGTCGCCAACGTGGCCAAGGCCAAGAAGAAGATCTACCTCAACGTCACGGCCGCGACCACCGAGCTGACCGGCAAGCAGTGCAACAAGTACACGTTCCACTACGCCTACGACACGTACATGCTGGCCAACGGCACCGGCACAACGGTGACCGCCGAGGGCGGCAAGAACTGGTACATCGTCTACCCGGACTACGCGTTCGGGCAGGACATGGAGCGCAGCTTCTCGGCCGCGGTCCAGAAGGCCGGCGGCACGGTGATCGCCAAGGACCCCACGCCGTTCCCCAACGACAACTTCTCCACGTTCCTGCTCAAGGCGCCTGGCCTTTCCCCGAAGCCGGACGTCATCGGCACCATGCAGGCCGGCGGTGACCTGGTGAACCTGGTCAAGCAGTACAACGAGTTCAAGCTGCGCGAGCAGGGCATCAAGCTGTCCGTCGGGCTGATGTTCATCACCGACATCCACTCGCTCGGCCCGGACGCCTTCGCCGGCACCCAGTTCACCGACGCCTGGTACTGGAACTTCGACGACCAGAACCGCGCCTTCGCCGACAAGTTCAAGCAGCGGACGGGGACCGTTCCGACGTTCGCGCACGCGGCCAACTACTCGGCAGCCACCCAGTACCTCGAGGCGATCCAGCGCGCCGGCAGCGACGGAGCCGACGACGTCGTCAAGCAGCTCGAGGGCTACTCGTTCAACGACGTGTTCGCGCGCAACGGCAAGATCCGCGCCGAGGACCACCGCATGGTGCACGACGCCTACCTCGCCGAGGTCAAGCCGGCCAGCGAGGCCAAGGCCGACTGGGACTACGAGAAGATCATCCGCACCATCCCGGCGGACCAGGCGTTCCGGCCGGTCGGGCAGAGCGGCTGCACCTTCTCGTGACCAACTTCCTGCAGCAGTGCTTCAACGGGCTGGTCAGCGGCAGCTTCTACGCGCTGCTCGCGCTCGGCCTTGCGGTGATCTTCGGCATGCTGGGTGTGGTCAACTTCGCGCACGGCGCGTGCTACATGCTCGGCGCGTTCGGGGCGTACATCCTGCTGGTCGAGGCCGGCGTCACCTTCTGGCTAGCGTTGCTGATCGTGCCGGTCGTGCTGGCCGTGTTCGGCATGGTGCTGGAGCGGCTGGCCATCCACCGGTTGCGGTCGCTGGACCCGCTGTACAACTTCCTGCTGACCTTCGGCGTGACGCTCGTGCTGCAGGACCTGGTCAAGCGCGAGTACGGCATCCAGTCCCAGCCGTACCCGCAGCCACGCGGGCTGACCGGTTCGGTCGACCTCGGCCTGTTCAGCTACCCGGCCTACCAGGTCTTCGTGCTGGTCAGCTCGCTCGTGGTGTGCGTGGCGGTGTGGTACGTGCTGACAAGGACGCGGGTCGGCATGATCGTCAGGGCGGCGACCGAGCGGCCCGATCTGACCGGGGCGCTTGGCATCAACGTTGGCCGGTGGGTCACGCCGGTGTTCGGTTTCGGCATCGCGCTGGCCGGCCTGGCCGGTGTGCTGGCCGCGCCGATGCGCGCGGTGAACCCGCTGATGGGCGCCGACCTCGTCATCGCGGTGTTCGCGGTGGTGGTGATCGGCGGCCTTGGTTCGATCTTCGGCTCGGTGGTGGCCGGGTTCGGTGTCGGGCTGCTGCAGGCGCTGGCCAACCTGTACGCCCCGACGATCGCGCAGACGCTGGTGTTCCTGCTGATGGCGATCGTGCTGTTGTGGCGGCCGGCCGGCCTGTTCGGACGTGAGGAGGCGATGGCGTGATCCGGTTCCTTGCCAGCAGCCGGCTGCGCTACCTCTGGCTCGCGGTTGGCCTGCTGCTGGCGTTGGCGCTGCCGTGGTTGGTGTATCCGCCGATCGCGATGGACATCGCCGCCTGGGCGCTGTTCGCGGTGTCGGTCGACCTGCTGCTCGGCTACGTCGGGCTGCTGTCGTTCGGGCACGCGGCGTTCTGGGGCACCGCCGCGTACACCTCCGGCCTGGTCGCGATCCACACCGGCGCGCCGTACCTGGTGGGTGTGCTGGCCGGGGCCGTGGCCGCCGCGGTGCTGGCGGTGCCGATCGGCTTCCTCTCGGTGCGCCGCACGGGCATCTACTTCGCGATGGTCACGCTCGCGTTCGCCCAGCTCGTGTACTTCGTCGCGAACCAGTGGCGGGGCCTGACCGGCGGCGAGAACGGGCTGCAGGCCGTGCCGCGCGAGTTCTTCGGGCTGGACCTGTCCGATCCGTTCTACTTCTACTACGCGGGTCTGCCGGTCATCCTGTTCGGCCTGTTCGCGGCGTGGCGGGTGGTGCGCTCGCCGTTCGGCCGGGTGCTGATGGCGATCCGGGACAACCCGGCGAGGGCACGGGCGTTGGGCTATCCCGTCGACCGGTACAAGCTGCTCGCGTTCGTGCTGTCCGCGACGCTGGCCGGGCTGGCCGGCGGACTGTTCGCGGTCAACCACGGGTTCGTGTCGTTGCAGGAGGTGTACTGGCCGACCTCGGGCAAGGTCGTGATGATGGTCGTGCTCGGCGGCATCGGCACCCTGTGGGGCCCGATCCTCGGCGCGACGCTCGTGGTCCAGCTCGAGGACTTCCTGGCCACGTCCGGCTTCGAGGGCATCGGCATCGTGACCGGCGCGGTGTTCATCCTGGTCGTGCTGCTGTTCCGGCGCGGCCTGTGGGGCACGACGAGTCACCTGCTGACGATGGTGCGCGACCGCGGGCGGCCGTCCCATCCCGCACCACCCGAACCGACGCTGGCCCGCGAGCTGGAGAAGGCATGAGCACCCTCGCCGCGGCCACCACCGCACCGGCGGAGGTGCACCTGACCGGGCGGACGGCGCTGGTGACCGGCGGCGCGAGCGGCATCGGCCGCGCCTGCGCGCGGCGGCTCGCCAGTGCGGGGGCCAGCGTGGTCGTCGCCGACGTCGACGGCACCGCCGCCGAGCGGGTCGCGGCCGAGATCGGTGGCAGCGCGAGGCAGGTCGACCTGACCGACCTCGACGCCATCGACCGCATCGACGTGCGCGCCGACGTGATCGTCAACAACGCCGGCCGCCAGCACGTCGCGCCGGTCGAGGACTTCCCACCGGAGATGTTCTCCCAGCTGCTGCGGCTCATGGTGGAGGCTCCGTTCCGGCTGGTGCGGGCCTCGCTGCCGCACATGTACGAGCGCGGCTGGGGCCGGATCGTCAACATCTCCTCGGTGCACGGCCTGCGCGCCTCGCCGTACAAGTCCGCCTACGTCACCGCCAAGCATGCCCTCGAGGGTCTGTCGAAGGTCATCGCGCTGGAAGGCGCCCAGCGCGGCGTCACCTCCAACTGCGTGAACCCCGGTTACGTCCGCACCCCGCTCGTCGAGAAGCAGATCGCCGCCCAGGCCGTCACCCACGGTATTGCCGAATCCGACGTCGTCAGTGACGTCCTGCTGGCCCGCAGCGCCATCAAGCGCCTCATCGAACCCGACGAGGTCGCCGAACTCGTCGCCTACCTCTGCTCCGACCACGCCTCATTCGTCACCGGCGGCTCGATCGTCATGGACGGCGGCTGGACGGCGAACTGAGCTAGCGTCCGACGTCGACCGGCTAGGATTGCGGCGTGATCTGTCCGAAGTGCCAGAACCTGATGCAGACCGTCGACCGGCGCGGGGTGCACATCGAGCAGTGCGAAGGCTGCCGGGGGATCTTCCTCGATCGCGGTGAGCTCGAGCAGATCGCGGGCGCCGAGCAGAGCTTCTACGGCACCGCGGCCGCGCCGCCGCCGTACGGTGGCGGCCAGCACCGGGACTCGCCGCCGCCCTACGGTGGCGGCCAATACCGGGACTCGCCGCCGCCCTACGGCCATCGTGGGCAGCAGGGCCGCAAGCGTCGGCGCGGCTTCCTCGAGGAGCTGTTCGACTGACCGGCTGCAACCCGCCGCTGGACCAGCAGATCTGCCTGCGCTGCGGCGCGTGGACCGGCGAGCCGACCGTCGAGGCGGACGAGCTCGTGTGCGCCGAGTGCGGCCACCGGCAGCCGTTCCGGCGGCTGCCGCTGTTCGCGCTGACCGGGCCCAGCGGGGCCGGCAAGTCGACGGTCGCACGGCGGCTGCCGGCGGAGCTGGCCGGCCGGGTGGTCGTGCTCGAGCAGGACGTGCTGTGGACGGCCGGGCTGCGCGACGCGGCCGACGACTTTGGCCTGTTCCGGTCCACCTGGCTGCGGATGGCGGCGATGATCCATCAGAGCGGCCGTCCCGTCGTGCTCTGCGGCACCGTCGTGCCCATCCAGTTCGAGCGGTGCCCGCAGCGCGCGCTGGTCGGCGACATCCACTACCTCGGCCTGGTCTGCGAGCCCGACGTGCTGCGCGCGCGGCTGCAGGCCAGGCCGCCGTGGCGCGGATGGGACGAGCCGCGCATCGCGGAGATGCTCGAGTTCAACGACTGGATGCGCCGGACGCGCCCGGTCGAGCTGCTGGACACCACCACGCGCGAGCCGGCGGAGACGGTGCGCGCGGTCGCGGTGTGGGTACGTCGTCCTCTGAGCGACGATGGGCCGACGATGGGCCACAGCCAGCCTGACGGCGGATACTGCTACGTGTGAGCAACCTGGAACGACCGACCGTTGTGCAGCGCTGCGGCGATCCCGCAACGGCCGGCGGGACTCTGCAGCAGTTCGCGGGGCGCAAGGTGATGCTCGGTGAGTCCTCCACCGTGCTGCGGCTGCTGCCGAACCGGCGGCGCTCGACCGCGGGCGCCTGGTGCTTCGCCGACCACTTCGGGCCGGAGGAGGTGGACACCGGCAGGGGTATGTGGGTGCCACCGCACCCACATGCCGGGCTGCAGACCGTCACCTGGCTGATCGCCGGCGAGGTGCGGCACCGCGACAGCCTCGGCACCGAGCAGCTGATCCGGCCAGGCCAGCTCAACCTCATGACGGCGGGCCGCGGCGTGACGCACTCCGAGGAGTCGCCGGTGCCGCGATCGGCGCGCCTGCACGGCGTGCAGCTGTGGCTGGCGCTGCCGCGGGCGTCGGCCGACGTCGAGCCGTCGTTCGAGCACCTGCCCGCACTGCCGCGGGTGCCCGTCGGCGAGCTGGGCGTGACGGTGCTGGTCGGCGAGATCGCCGGTGCGGCGTCGCCGGCCAGGACCTACAGCCCGGTCGTCGGCGCGGAGGTCGTCGCAGAGGCCGGAGCCGCCGGCGTGCTGCCGCTGGTGGCCGGGTTCGAGCACGCCGTCCTCGCGGTCGACGGCCTGGCCAGCGTCGACGGCGTCGACCTCGCGCCTGGCACGCTGCTCTACGCGGGGCAGGGCCGCACCTCGATGGCGATCAGCGCCGCGGTGGATGCGCGGCTGATCGTCCTCGGCGGTCGGCCGCTGGGTGAGCAGTTCATCATGTGGTGGAACTTCGTCGCGCACTCGGCCGAGGAGATCGCCGCCGCGCGCGCCGACTGGGAGCGTGGACATCCACGGTTCGGCGATGTCCACGGGTTCGACGGCGACCGGCTCGCCGCGCCACCGCTGCCACCCGGCCGGCTGCGCCCCCGCGGCTGAGCGCGGCCTCAGCGCGCTTGGCGAGCCGCCGGCGGCTCACGACACGTCGATCCAGACCAGCCGGTGGTCGGAGCTGGGGAACGGGAACGTGCCGGTCAGCCGCGACAGCGGATCGCTGGACGCCGGCCAGAACACCGCGCCGGCGGCCACGTCCATGCCGCGCGAGGGCAGCACGTAGTCGGCGCGCAGGTTGCCCGGCCCCGGCACGTCGGCGAAGTCGGCCGTGTCATAGGCGGGGGTTC
>Ga0210378_10001218_pt1 | contig 13453 bp, 15 predicted proteins | sample PLM1_60_b1redo_FD_155465 | JGI IMG/M metagenome (GOLD analysis project Ga0210378, IMG submission 155465) | Groundwater sediment microbial communities from an aquifer in East River, Colorado, USA - PLM1_60_b1 redo | ecosystem: Environmental > Terrestrial > Soil > Riparian zone | place: USA: East...
ACGACCGAGCCGGCCTCACCGCGAACGACCAGATCGTAGGCCGCGGCGGTGCCTTGCCGCCCGGCTCCGAGGATCCCGTAACGGTACCCGCCCACAAGAGACTCCGGGCTCGACAACCGAGATTCAGACGCGAACGAGGGATCGAAAGGCGGCGACCAGGCGTCCCGATGCTATCCCTCTTGCGAGGGCTCGGTCTCCCGCGACCGACCGGGCGTGGGTACCGCCTTCCGATCCCTGCGTCTCGAAGACTACCCCACCGGGAGGGGGTGTGAAAACTGGCCGAACGGCCCTATTTCAGCGGTACCCTCGGGCGACCTCTGCCTCCGCAACGCGCTCGACGCCGATCAGGTAGGCGGCATCGCGGAGAGTCCCCTTCTCTGTCTCCGCGCGAGCCAGCACCTGTCCCGTCGCGGCATCCATGATCTCGTGCAGGCGTCCGTTAACTCTGTCCTCGGTCCACTGCTCTCGTTGGAGGTCCTGCACCCATTCGAGGTACGAGACCGCTACCCCACCGCCCGAGGCCAGGATGTCGGGGACCACGGTGACCCCGCGGTCGGCCAGTATCTTGTCTGCCTCGGTCGTGACGGGATAGTTGGCCTCTTCCAGGATGATCGTGCCCTTGATCCTGCCGGCCCTCTCCTCCTTGATGCTCTCGTCCAGCGCCGCCGGCACGAACACCGTGCAATCAACGCCGAAGATGGCGTCGCCATCGATCGTCTCCGCGCCTTCGTAGCCGACGACGCTCCCCGTCTCCTGCTTGTGTGCCATGACCTTCTCAGGGTGCAGGCCCTTCGGGTCGTGTATCGCGCCCCTGGTGTCGGACACGGCCACGATCCTGTAACCGAGCTCGTGGGCCAGGATCGCCAGCCATGAACCCGCATTCCCGTATCCCTCGATGGCGAGGGTCTGGTCCTCCCGCTTGAGGCCGCGTGCGTGCACGATGTGGTCCAAACAGATCAGCGCGCCCCTGCCCGTTGCGGAGTCACGCCCCAGCGAACCGCCCACGGATATCGGCTTGCCCGTTATGACAGCCGGGTTCGGGCCGTAACGCCGGGCGTACTCGTCTGCCATCCAGCCCATGATCTTGGGGTTGGTGTTCACGTCGGGCGCCGGCACGTCCACGTTCGGTCCGATGACCTCGGCGATCCCTCGCATGAACGCGCGCGAGAGCCGCTCCAGCTCCGCCTCAGACAGCAGCTTCGGCTCGACCTGGACACCGCCCTTGCCTCCCCCGAAGGGGATGTTCATCATGGCCGTCTTCCAGGTCATGAGGGCGGCGAAGCAGCGGATCTCGTCCAGGGAGACGTTCGGATGGAACCGTAGCCCGCCCTTGTAGGGCCCCCGGGCGTTGTTGTATTGGATGCGATATCCCTTGAAGACCCGGAAGCCGCCGCCGTCCATGGGGACCCGGACCTGGATGGTCACTTCCCTGGTGGGCGTGGCCATAGCCTCGCGAAGTGACAGTTCGAGGTTGAGGCGCTCCGCCGCCTGCTCGTAGAAGCCGCGCACGGCTTCGAACGCTGAGATCATCGGTTCCTCCTCACCTTTCGGCGAATCCAATCCCTGGGACGGGGACCGGGAGCACAGCCTACCGAGTCGCCCGAGCCAAGGAAAGCCCTAAGCGGCGATGGGCAGCTTGAGCCGCATGAGCGTCCCACCGCCTTCGGGGCGCTCGGCGGATGCGGTGCCGCCATGCGATTCAGCCACCTGGCGGACGATGGCCAGACCCAGGCCCGAACCGGCCTTGCCCCGGGCCGAGCGCGCCCTGTAGAAGCGGTCGAACACGTGAGGCAGGTCCTCCTCGTCGATCCCAGGACCATGGTCGCGGACGAGAACCTCCCCTTCCTTGACCGTCACCTCGACCAGTCCGTCGGGCGGGCTCCACTTCGCCGCGTTGTCGAGCAGATTCGACACGGCGCGATCCAGCCTTGCAGGCACTCCCCTCACGAGAGCAGGCTCCAGGACGGCAACGAACCGCAGGTTGGGAGCGTGCTTACTGGCCCGGTCGAGCGCCCGGCCAACCACGTCATCCAGTCTGACGTCCTCAATCACCGCCTCCGGCTCGCTGCCGCGGGCCAGCTCGACCAGGTCGGAGATCAGTGTCGTGAGCTCATCGATCTCGGCGATCACATCCTTGAGGACTGCCTTCCTGTGTTCGTCGTCTAGCTCATCACCGCGGGCCAGCACCTCGACGTTCGTCCGGATGCTGGTAAGGGGGGTCCTGAGCTCGTGGGAGGCATCGGCGACCAACTGGCGCTGCGACGCGAGCGATGTGGCGAGCGCTTCAAGCATCGCGTTGAAACTCGTGGCCAGCCGCGCCAGCTCGTCCTTTCCGCCAGCGTCGATCCGCTGGGTGAGATCTGTTGTCGACGTGACATGCTCCGTGGCCTCGGTGAGCCGGCGGACAGGCGCCACCGCCGCCCTGGCCACGAGCGCGCCCAGGCCCGCAGCCAGGCCCACTCCGGAAACCGTCACAACGATGAGGATGAAGCCCAGACGATGAAGCGATCGATCGACCTCGTCCAGCGGCCGGGCCACCTGGACGGCCAGACCTCCCCCGACCGGGGAGGTGAGCACGCGGACGTGCGTGCCGTTGACCACCTGATCCTCGAAGAAAGGCGTCCCCCTCCCCGCCCCGAGATCGATGCTGCCTGCCTGGCCCGATCGGAAACCGGCAACGCGACCGCCTCGCCGGGGGGAAGCGTCACATCGCCGTCGGCGTCCACGATCTGAACATGGCCGCTCGCTCCTCCCAGAGGAAGGCCGGGGAACGTGATCCGGATCGCCCCGGGAAGGACCTCGTAGGAGACGGCCTCCAGACGGCTCTCGAGCGCGTCATCGACCTGGCCGCGCAGCTGATGGCGAACGACCACATAAGCGATACACGAGGCCAGCACGATGGCCACGGCGACCGCCGCCGTGGCCGCTATGGTGAGCCTGGCCCGGAAGCTCACTCCGGCGGCTCCCTCAGGACATACCCGACCCCCCTGACGGTGTGGATCAGCCGAGGCTCACCAGTCGCCTCTGTCTTTCGACGCAGATATCCCACATAGACCTCCAGCGAGTTGGAGGTCGGGCCGAAGTCATATCCCCACACCCGATCGAAGATGAACTCCCGGGTGAGTACGCGCCTCGGGTGGAGCATGAACTGCTCCAGCAACAGGAACTCCGTGCGGGTCAGGCCGAGTTCGCGTTCGCCTCGCCGTGCCTGATGAGCGTCCAGATCCATGACCAGGTCGGCGAACCTGAGAAGCTGCCCCCCCTCGCCCGAGCCCGTGCGCCGAAGCAAGGCTCGCACGCGGGCTAGCAGCTCCTCCAGGGCGAACGGCTTGACCAAGTAGTCGTCGGCGCCCGCATCGAGGCCGGCCACTCGGTCGGCCACCTGGTCGCGCGCCGTGAGCATGAGGGTCGGGACGGGGTCTCCGGTCGCACGGAGACGCGTGCGAGCCCGTCGATGTCGGGCATCAGTATGTCGAGCACCAACGCGTCGGGCCGATCGGATGGAGGGCCGTACATGACCTCCAGGGCCTGCCTGCCATCCGCAGCGACGGCCACCTCATAGCCCTCCATCTGGAGGGCGCGTTTCAACGCCTCCCTTACGGAGGGCTCGTCGTCGACAACCAGGACCCGCATGACCTCCAATTGTCGAACAGACTGCGACGACTTCGTGAGAGCGGGCTAAGAAGCCGGAACCAGCCCCTCGGCTATCTTTCTCAGCTCACCGGGGCCCATCCCGTATGCGTTGAGTGACCAGAGCGCGCAGGCGTCGCTCGATGGGGCGGACACTGGGTACCTGAACTGAACGATCAGGTCGGTGCCACCTGGGGACACCGGGTAGACGTCGTTCACCTGAGCTCCGAGGACGATGATCGTCGGCGCGTCGTCCGTAAGCGCCAGCTCGACGTATAACGTGCCGGGCCTCCTCACCTCCACTGACCTGGCCATCCCGTCCGTGTAGTGGATGACCACCTGCCCCGGACGATCGCCAGGCTCCTCCGGGGGAGGCGCGCCGTCGGCCGTCCCGACCTCGGGATCCTCGTCGAATCCCTCAGGCAGATAGCTCGGGGCGAAGGGCACGTCCTGAGGACAGGACGCCGGCTCTGTCGAGTTCGAAGCGGGCGGGCCCTCTGTCCGCGCCGGTCTCGAGCCGTCGCGGCTGGCTTGCCAGATGGCCACTCCGACGGAACCCACGACAAAGGCCGTCACCCCGATCACAATCGATGCCCGCCTCGTTCGCTCGCCCATGGGCCCCTCCATAACCTAAAGGGTCAAGATCCGAACTTCTCGCCGGGCCGCCACCAGCGTTTGCGTCCCCGTCGGCCCTTCCCTCTTCGTTCCAGCGCATGGCGGGAGAGTCACCTCTCGGCCGCGGACCCTATCGTCTGACAGCTCCAAGATCCTGAGCCGCGTGACCTCGGCGTGAATGCGATCCACGACAAACGCGAGATGCGTGCCCCATGCGATATCCGGCCGGAGGGTGAACAGCGCGAACGCGTGGCGCGCGCCATCGGCCCAGACGTCGTCCGGGCACGGGGCAGCCAGATGGCACCGCAGCTGCCTGTATGCGGCCGAGCGCTTGACCACGCGAAGGATCTCCTTCGGGAACGAGTCTTCGCCCGTGGCCGGCGGACCGCCGGTCCCTCGCTCCCCTCACCTTCCAGGCTTGAGGTTCACACCGTCATCCTTCAGCAGATCCTGCAGTCGCAGGAACAATCCTTGGCCAGGCAAGCGCGCTTGCGCAGCATGTCGTACATCAGCGCCTCGCCGGTGGAATTCCATTTGTCTGTGTCGGAGTTGGTGGTCAGGTATGTCCCGCAGCAGACCGTGACGGTGGGGTTGGGGTCGCTACACGGGTTCCACGAAGCGCAGCGGCGGTGTGGCCTGTGGTGGTTGAGGTCGGCCGCCGTCCCCAGCTGGAGCGAGAGATAAGCGAGCGAGCATAGTTGGATGTCGCTGGGTGCCGAGACATTGCCAGAGGAGCAACCTCCGAAGCAGCCCTGGAGCATGATCCCAACCGTCTTGCAATTGCAGCCCCTGGCGTGCGCTCCGGAGTTCAGCATCCACCTGGGCGTGCCGGTGCCGTCGGTGACGCAGATGTCTCCGGCCCTGTCGATGCAGAAGTCGTACTCGTGGGGGTTTGAGCATCCGCCGCCTAGGCAGCTGCACGCGGTGCATGGATCGGTGTTCTTATCGGAGTATGGGATGCCGGCGTGGTGGACCATGATCCAGGCCTTGCGAGGAGAGTCATATTGGTTCTTGAATGGCCATGCCACCCGGCTCCAATCGCCGTCCTCGGGTGCCTTGATCCGAAGAGGTCTGGCCCGTGAACGGGAAGGCCGCCAGCCACGATCCACCCCTACGGCATCGGGGGTGCAGAAATCGTCCTCGTCCAGCGCCCACACCCTTGGGATGGGCAGCACGATGCTCGACGAGGCGAGGACCGCCATCTGAACAAAACGTCTCCGGGTCAGCTTCGAGGGGAAAAAGCGCTCTTCGAAGAGCGGCAAGCCATCGGACTCCATCGGACCTCCCCGCTTGCCAGATCGGGGAGGCCCACCTGGGATGAGCCCATTGTCCTAGCTGTTCGCGCGACGAACAATCCCCCAGCCAGGGGGTTCGTGCGCTCGGGCAGGGTGATCTTCTAAGCCGCCGGTTACCAGACTCAGCCGCCGGCCACCGCCGGGAGGATCGAGACCGTGTCGCCTTCCTGCACCTCGGTCTCGAGCGCGCCGAGGTACCTCACGTCCTCGTCGTTCACGTAGACGTTCACGAACCGGCGAAGGCCCCCATCACCATCCAGGATGCTTCCCCTGATCCCCGGATAGCGCCCATCGAGCACATCGATCAGTTCGCGTAGCGTGCCGCCCTCGCTCGCCTCGACGATGGCCTGGCCACCCACGAACTTCCGCATGATGGTGGGGACCTTGACCCTGACGGCCATCACGCCTCCACCGTAGTCCTGACCCCGTGCTCGGCCTCGGGTGGAGCCATCCCAGGCGCCAGGCCGCAGAAAGCGTCGTAGTCGATCAGCTCGGTGATACTCGGGTTCTTGCCGCAGACGGGACAGTCCGGATCCCAACGGAGGTTCACTGTCGTGAATTCCATCTCCAGGGCGTCGAACAGCAGCAGCCGACCGACGAGCGGCTCGCCGGCGCCGGTGATGAGCTTGATCGCCTCGGTGGCCTGTATCGCCCCGACTATCCCCGGGAGCACGCCGAAGACGCCGCCTTCGGCACACGATGGCACGGTTCCGGGCGGGGGCGGCTCCGGGAACAGGCACCGGTAGCACGGGGTCTCTGGCCCGGGCATGAACACAGACGCCTGCCCGTCGAACTGGTAGATCGAGCCGTAGACCAGGGGCCGTCCCAGGATCTGGGTCGCGTCGTTGACCAGGTAGCGCACGGGGAAGTTATCGGTCCCATCCACCACGATGTCGTATCGGCCCAGGATGTCGAGCGCGTTCTCCGACGACAGAACGAGGTTGTGGGTCTCCAGAGTGATGTCGGGGTTGATGCCGGAGAGGCGCTCGGCCGCGGAGTCGACCTTCGGCCTGCCGACGTCGTCGGTGTCGTGCAGCAGCTGGCGCTGGAGGTTCGTGAGATCCACCCGGTCGAAGTCCACCAGCCCAAGCGTCCCGACGCCGGCCGCAGCAAGGTACATCGCCACAGGCGAGCCCAGGCCGCCCGCACCCACGCACAGGACTTTCGCGTCGAGCAGCTTTCGCTGCCCGGCCCCACCGATCTTCGGAAGGATGATGTGGCGCGAGTAGCGAAGGAGCTGCTCTTCAGTGAAGCCTGGGCCACTCATACGATCCTCACTTCCTGTTCATCGATCGAGCCGTCGCGGATGGAGAACCCGCGCAGGACCGGGTTGGGTCGTTCTGCCAGCGACAGCAGAAGGTAATGCGCCTCAGGATAGAAAGCCTGCCGGCGATCCGTCTCTGACGGATAGGCCTCGCTATGGGTGTGAGAGTGGAAGATGCCGATCAGGTCCAGGCCGTCGGTCTCGATCTGATTGAAGGCCTGAAGCTGCTCCGTGGGGTCCAGGCGATATGTCACCGGGCTGTCGTCGGCGTTTCGCATCGGATAGAAGCGCTCGGCCCGGCCGTCACGGCCGGCCAGCAGTCCACACGCCTCTTTGGGCAGCGCTGCCTCCGCGTGGGCGACCATCGCGTCTCGTATGTCGGCGGGGACCTCGATCACCTTCTCGATTTCTCTCCGTGGTCAGTCGAGGGCATCTGTCTGTCTTCGGTGGCATTTCCTACCGGCCTAGTCGAATTTACCATCGCCCCGCGGATCCGTGTACTCCGAGCCGCGGATCAGCTCATGTGACCGGCGATACTGATCGAGCCCAGATCGCCGTCCTCCACGGCCCCGATCATGGCGGCAGCCACCCCCCGTTCCGCAAGCGCATGCTCCAGGATCGGAACCCGATCCTCCGGGATGGCGATGAGCATTCCGCCCGAGGTCTGGGCGTCGGCCAGCACCAGCTGCTCAGTGGTCGCGAGAGAGCCCCAGTCGACGCTGGGCGCGAGGAACTCATGGTTGGAGTAGGTTCCCGAGGGAACCACGCCTTGCGCCGCCAGGTCCAGAGTGCCGGGTAGCACTGGGATCGCCCCGGCGTCGATCCCGGCCGACTGGCCAGACGCCTTCAGGGCGTTGTGGAGGTGACCCAGCAGCCCGAACCCCGTGACGTCGGTTGCAGCCGAGGCCCCGGCCTCGAGCATCGCCAAAGCGGCGTCCCGGTTGAGGGTCGTCATCGTCTCGACGGCCCCTGCCAGCTGTTCGGGCGTGGCCAAGCCTCGCTTGACCGCGGTCGCGATGATGCCAAGGCCTAGCGGCTTGGTCAGAAAGAGCCGGTCGCCGGGTCTCATCGTGGAGTTCCGGATCAGTTTGTCCGCGTCCGCAAAGCCGGTGACGGCCATCCCGTACTTCGGCTCGGGGTCGTGGATCGAATGGCCGCCGACGATGGCGACCCCGGCCTGCCGGGCCACGGCGGAGCCTCCCTCCAGCACCTGAACCAGCAGGTCGAGCGAGAGCTGCTGTATGGGCCACGCCACCAGGTTGAGGGCCAGGACCGGCATCCCGCCCATCGCATACACGTCGGAGAACGCGTTTGCCGCCGCGATCCGCCCCCAGTCGTAGGGGTCATCCACGATGGGCGTGAAGAAATCGACCGTCTGGACCAAGGCCCGCCCATCTGGCAGGGCGTAAACGGCCGCGTCGTCGCCCGTGGCACCGGACACCAGTACCTCAGCGGGATATTCGGTTGGAGTCAGGCGGCCCAGGACCTGGGCCAGGTCGCTCGGACCGAGCTTGCAAGCTCAACCGGCGCCGTGGCTGAACCTGGTGAGCCGCACCTCCTCGCGCATCGTCTCCGCCATGTCTTCCCCCACGTGGCTCGGCATCGGTTCGATTATCGTCTCCTCATAGTCAGTCTCCAGGCACGTCGTGGAACGAACACAGCTCGACGGTCGCCTCGCGAAGGGCGGCCCGGACGGCTGGATGGCACAACGTGTCCACCTCTCGTTCCCGTTCCACCCCGTACATGGAATCGAGGTCTTGGCCATTCCCAGGGTGACAACCGAGCTCCGTGGTTCCCTCGGGAAGCGAGCGGATCAGCCGCAGGAGCGCTGCCAGCGTGATCGCTTCGGGATAGGGCTCTCCCTTCCCCGTTTGGCCGTAGAAGTCCCCGCGGTACACCACCCCAGGGGCAAAGTGCCGAAGAGGAACTCGCAGATCGTCCGCCACTTGAAGCAGAACGGAGCGGGCCGGCTCGCCCCGGTGGACGTGTTGGTGGGAGTCGAGATGGGTCGGGTTGCGGCCGGTCAGGGAGTCGAAGCGGTCGAGCTGATCCATCACTTCTCGTCGTACCGCATCGGCCGCGTCGGTGGGAACCACTTCGTACACCGGGACCCACTCACCGCCCCGGAAGGCCCACTCCCCGAGGTCTACGTGGAGGCCGAGGCTCAGGTCAGGGTTCTCTGCAGCGTATCGGGCGGCTTCCCGGGCGGCCGGCCAACGCACCATCAGGCTCGCGCTCGTCAGGACGCAGTGGCTGTGGGCACGGATAACGCCAGCGTTGATGCTTGGACTCTGCCCGAAGTCGTCCGCGTTGACGATCAGCCGCCTTTCGCCGATGCCCATCCGCGAGCCGTCCTCGGTCAAATCTCGACCCGCTCGATGAGCTGGATCGCTTCGGCCATCCAGTCGTGCGTCTGATGGGGCGGTGGCACCCAGTCCGAGGACCAGCCCAGCCACTGGATGGCGAGCTGCAGCCGGCACAGGTCAAGCGAATCCATGAACTCGTTGAACGACGCTGCCCAAGGGTTGGCACCCGATGCCACAGCCTGTTCCCAGTACGCTCGGGCGATCTCGGCCCGCCTGGCCTCAGCCCAGTTTCCACTGGTAAGGGCGGCGAGATCGACGAGCCGCGGGCCGGCCGCGGCCATCTCCCAGTCCACCGCCCGTACGGCAGCGGCTCCCCCTCTCACGTCCACCAGGACGCTCGACGCGTAAAGCTCGCCGTGGATGATCGTGACAGGGAGGTCCTTCAGGCGCGCCACGAGCTGTGGATATCGTTCTGCCAGCCACTCGGACAGGCGCCGGGAGCCGGCGGGATCGGAATTCGAACCCGATGAGGACAGGGCGGCGGATGCTCGAAGTCTCCAGGTGTCGTAGTAGCCGGAGTCATGCTGAATCAGGGGGACGTCTCTGGAGAGCCGGGCCACATGCGGTGCCAGCGTCTCATGCACCACCGACAGCCACCGGGCAACACGTGCCCACACCTCGATTTCGCCGACCTGATAGAGCTCCACGCCTGGCGCCCGCTCCAGGAAGAGCCAGTAGCGGTCGTGGGCCGGGTCCATGACCGCCCCGTAGCACGCGGGAGCGCCGATGCCATTGGGTCCCAGGATCTTCCGGTACACCTCGATCTCTCTCTGAGGAGAGAGCAGGAATGCAGGCTTGGCCAGCCTTCCATCCCCGGACAACGCGCCGGGGCTCAGATCCTTGAACACCACCTGCAGGGTCTCCCCGGCAGAGAATTCCACTTCCAGGTCCTCCAGGGCGAAGCTCGACCGGTACATCGAGGGGCGCCGGGTCACCCGGCTGACGGTCTTGGGTCCGCGGAAGAAGTCCGAGAGGATCCGTCCGAGACAAGATCGCAGGATCTCATCAGAAGGACGCACGGGTGCCGGCGCGGCGCGCCTCACGTTGCGCCCGCCACCCGCTCCAGGAGCCCGCCCAGCACGTGATCGGAATCCAAGTGCTCCTCGGCGATCAATCTCGCTGCGCGAGCGTTGCCATGATAATCGGCCGCGACCTCCTCGATCGCGGTCAGGACGTCGGTCGTCTCCTCGAAGGCGAACAATCCCTTCCCCGCCGGCAGGAAGGAGCTGAAGCCGGTCTCCTGGGCGATTACGGGTCGGCCCGAAGCCAGGTAACAGGCGCTGCGGTCGCTGAACCACCCGCAGTGAGACAGGACGTACCCGCTCTTGGCGATGCCGAATTCGCCCTTGGATCCCTGGATGAAACTTCGGTACGCGTCTGGTGTACCGGCCAGGCGATGAGGATCGACTAGCTCCCAGCCGTTTGCGGTGAGCGCCTCGACGTCGGGGATCTCATCAGGATGGATGGCCATGGCCAGCACGAAGCGCTCCGGCGTGAGGCGGGGGAGAGACATGAACCGCCGGAGCGAATGCGCCTTCTGGCCGTAGAAGACCCCGTCGTGTTCGACCGAGCCGTATCCGCGCCAATTCCCCACCGTGGTCCAGGCGTCCTGCTCGATCCGGTCGGCTACCGGCCACATCGAGAGTACAACTGGAGGCAGGGTCGGGATCCACCTTCGACCAGCGGTAGGGACGGCACAGGAAGGGCTCCCGATGGACTGCCCGACGGTCATGAAGTGGGTATGTCCCTCGAAGTGCATGTCGATGCCCAGGGCGACATGCCAGAGTTGGTCGAACGCCGGGTCGAGGTCCAGGTAGACCCGAACCGGGATGAGCTCCATGAGCGCAGGATCCGTCAGCATGCCGGCGATGTTGACCAGGGCGTCGGCGTCCCCGGCCAGGTGACGGAGGCGATCGTGAGGCACACCGATGCACTCGGTCGTTCCCTGGCGAAAAAGTGCCGCACGCTCGGCCAGGCCGAATCGGTCGACCAGGTGGCGGAAGTAGGCGGCGTTGTCCGACCGGTCCAAGGGACGTTCCGGTGGCTGGACCGAGCCATCGCTGATCGGTTCGACCACGTACACGTCGTGCCCCAGCCTCTGGAAGCCGAGCACGTACTGGAGCACTGCCCACGAGGCCCCCCCTTGCCACGGATCGCCGGCCAGCATCCCACTAACGAAGATCCGGAGCCGAGACGAGCGGTTCATGCGGATGCTCCCGCTTCATCGAGCAGCCAGGTAAGCACGCGGTCGGAGTCGAAGAATTCCTCGGCCACAGCTCGCGCCGCCTTGCTGTGACGTTCGTAGCGCCCCATGATGTCCGCGGCGCCGGCCGCGGCCTCCTCCAGCGTCGAGAACGTGACCAGGCCTTCATCCACAGGGTAGGTCCGGTCGAGCCCACTGTCCTGGACGAGGGCCGGCTTGCCGGATGCCAGGTACCTGACGGACCGATCGCTGAACCACCCGCAGTTGGTCTCGACGTAGATCCCCTGAGCGACAGAGAACTCCGAACCCGACCCCTGGACGTACCGACGGAACATCTCCGGATCCGGGCAGACCTCGAGAGGCGAGACCACGTGCCAACCGTGATCGAGTAGGGCGATCCGGTCGGGCTCGTCGGCCGGGTGGGCATCGAGCGCGATCTCGAAGCTCCCCTCCGAACGGCTCGGTAACTCTCGAAATCTTCGGAACTGGTGGGCCTTCAGTCCATACGTCCGGCCCTCGAACTCAACCCTTCCGAAGCCTCCCCTCCAGCTGGCTACCGTGGTGAACCTGGCTCGGTCGCGCTCTGGTGCGACAGGCCAGTGTTCCCGGACGAATGGAGGCCGGGTAGGTCGCCAGTTGATGCCGTTCGTCGGGATGGGGCATTCGGGTCGGCCGATGTTCTCGCCGACCGTGAAGTACACGTCATGGCCTTGCAGTCTCGGTCCCGGATCTCCGGAGGCATGCCAGAACTGTGTGTATCCGGGATCCAGGTCGAGGTAGGCCTTTCTGCGAGGCCCGCCCTTGAGACCCGGGATGGACAGATGCCCCGAGATGTTCAGGAGGAGTTCGGCAGAGTGGGCGAGGTCCAGGAGCTCCGAGAAGGGCTCCCCGACCGTCCTTTCGCCCTCGTTGTAGACCAGGGTCGCCGGGACCTCGAATCGGTTGACGATGGCCATTAAGAAGGCCAAGTTGATGGACTCCTCCAACGTGGACGGCCGTCCGTCCGGCCCCCTGCACGCGCTCTGGTCCAGCTGCTCGATGAGATGCACGTCGAAGCCAAGCTGCCGGAACCCGAAGACGTAGCTGAGGACTATCCACGCGATGCCGCCGTTCAGCGGCTTGTTCGCGATCGGACCGCTCACGATGACCGTGTTCATTCGACCCCGAGCTCCTGAAGCAACCGGCTGAGGACCTTGTCCGAGTCGAAGTACCCCTCTGCCAGGCGACGGGCCGCCCGAGAATGCCGCTCGTAGTCCGCGCAGATCTCCTGCACGCCCGCCGCGGCTTCGTCCAGGGTCGAGAAGGCCAGCAGTCCTTCGCCGATCGGGTACAGGTCCCGCAGCCCGGTGTCCTGGACGAGAACGGGCTTCCCGCTTGCCAGGTAGCAGATGCTCCGATCGCTGAACCAGCCGCTGCGCGTGTCGACGTACATGTTCTTGGCCACCCCGAACTCGGCGGCCGACCGCTGGATGTAGTCGCGGTACGCCGAAGGATCACCGGCCACGGAGGCCGGGTCCACGATGGACCAACTTGCAGCCTCGAGCATGGCCCGGTCCTTCCCATCGGAGGGGTGGATGTCGAGGGCGATCTCGAACGGTCTTCCGGTGATCCTGGGAAGCTCGGCGAATCTGCGAAACTCATGGACGCGGAGCCCGTAGGTTCGACCTCCGTATTCGACGGGTCCGAATGGTCCCCGCCAGGTCACCACGCTGGTGAAGGCTTCACCCTGAGGAACGACGGGCCACCGGTCCAGGACGACTGGCGGAGGCGTTCCGATCCACTCGAGCCCGCAGGTGGGGATGTTGCACCCGGGCCTCCCGACGTTCGCCCCCACGGTGAGGAAGTCGTCGTGGCCCTCGAACACGTTGGCGAGGCCGAGTTCTCGCCACATCTGCGGGAACCCTGGATCGATGTCCAGGAACACCCTCCGGGGAGCGGCCGCCAAGATCTCCTCGTGGTTGAAGTAACCCATGAAGTTGAGCAGGAAGGAAGAGCGCCCAACCCGCTCCAGCACCTCGTCTCGCGGCCTGCCGACGAACCGCCGCCCGTCGTAGATGAGCGACCACTGGTCCGAGAGCCC
>Ga0210378_10001219_pt1 | contig 13452 bp, 13 predicted proteins | sample PLM1_60_b1redo_FD_155465 | JGI IMG/M metagenome (GOLD analysis project Ga0210378, IMG submission 155465) | Groundwater sediment microbial communities from an aquifer in East River, Colorado, USA - PLM1_60_b1 redo | ecosystem: Environmental > Terrestrial > Soil > Riparian zone | place: USA: East...
GCGCTGCTTGTTGATGGCCTGCTTGCCCACCTCCACGACTTTGGCCCGACGGTCCTTGAGCAACTGCTGCGCCTGCTGCCGCTCGTGTGGACTCATCGGTCTGATTCCGCGCGGAGTATCCCAACCGTGGAACTCGTTGAGAGCGCGCTCCGCCGCTGCGAACGACTCATGCTCAGGCACTTGGCCGCACACCTCCTCGCTCCTTGTCCCGGAGTGCCGGGTACCTGCTGGCGAGGTCGCTGGTTGTGGCCCGGCTGGCGCTGGCCACAAGCTCCGCCGTGCGGCGCCGGTCCTCCAGTGTGACGGCCAGCTTTGCCACGCGCCTATTGAGCATGCGCCTACGCTCGGCGAGCTCCTTGCGGCTGTAGTCACTTGCCATTGGCTTCCTCCTTCATGTCCTTGTTGATCAGATGCCGCAACACAGCGGCAACACTGATGTTCTCGGCCACAGCGCGCATCTGGAGATGCAAATGCTGCGCATCTGTCAGGTCGGCGCGGATCTCCGAGTTGAACTCCTTTACCGGCCCACGCAGCCCCATCGCACCCTCCCAAACCGGGGTACACAATTAGTTACCCAATTAGTCTACAGAAGACCGCAGACTGCTATTGCTTCCGCTCTTGATGGACACCGTGCGGGTAGGGCTGGCCACGGTGGATCGGGGACATCTGGACGCAGGATTCACCAGGCGCAGCCCGGCACAGCGGACAGCGCCGCTCCATCGCCTTGCTAACTGCTGCCTGCCTGCGCCGGCTGCGGCTGTCAATCCGCTGTCGAGGCTTGGCTTGCATGCGTCCACCTGCGCTTCTTGAAGTCACATCGGGTGCGTAACCCGGCGTGTTCAGCCTCCAGGTTCAGTGACTAACGACCGTAGCCGGGCAGGCGCAGCGGGTGACGCTTGTTGGCCCGTACCTTGTTCATGACTGCGCGCATCTCCGCCTCATCGAATATCTTGTTCGGCGGATTGATTGCCTCGGGCTGTGGCGGCGGTGGCGGCGGCGGAGGCGGAGCTTGTTCCAGTGCGCGCTGCTGCGCCCTAAGCGCCATCCTGACACGCCGGTTGGCCTTCCGATGCCTGCCAGCTTCTTCTTCGGCGGCAAGGCGTACTGACGGGCTGGCAAGGTGCATGCCGTTTACACGGTGCCGGTGGACGGAGCTCCGACTTAGGCTGCCACCAACCCGGCGGACAATCTCTCCAGCGGAGACGCCTTGCACAATCCACGTGTCAATCTGCAAAATCTTCGGATGGTTGCAGGTCTTGCAGACTCCACCTCGGGGCATGCTTATTACTCCTGGAATGGTCCAGACGGCAGGGCGACGGCCTCTATTGTTCCACCAACCATCGACGGACCCTTCCGGCCTCGCCAACCCGGCGCATACGATGCGCATAGGGTGCCGCATACGATGCGAGCCTGTTTCCCCTGCTCACATACGATGCATACGATGCATAGGGTGCTAACGCCCGCCCGGTGACGCGTGGTTATCGGTGGCCCACAAACGCCGCAATTTGGTCACTACGGTCCCGATAACAACAACAGACCCCACATAATAAATAGGGTATGTCAGGTATGCATCGTATGTACGCTGGGGAAACGGTCCACCATCGTATGCACAACCCTATGCAACACCCTATGTACGCTGGGGAATTACCCTATGCATGCTGTGGACTCACCTCGACGAGACAATACTGCACGGCACCGCTGCGACTGCGCATGAGTTGCCGCTGGAGTTGGAATCTTCGCCGCTGGTTGCCAACCGTCACCTTGTCCTTGCTCTCAAGGTACTTGCCAAGACGAGTCTTGAAGGCAGCCGACCAGGGGTCAGCGTCCGGCACAACCTCCGCCGCAGCTTCCAGGTCGGCGACCTCCTTGACGCCCCACGGTTCGGCGCCGTGCTTGTCATACACCTGCCGCATGAAGGCGGCGAACACCTCCTGTTCCGCCGTGCGCTTCGTGGTGGTGGCCATGCCAGCCAGGAAGCCCTCATACCCCGCCGCGTGCAGGATGCCACCCATAACCTCGCGCCACTCCTCGAAGCTGCCAAAGGCTGGCACCTCCGACGCTGGCGCCGGGCTGCCGTTGGCCAGCCAGTAGCGGATGATCGTGCAGGCGGACCAGATGAGAAGATGCCTTGACTGCACGGCCCACTCCGGCAGCTTGTGCCGGAAGCCAGTCCGCAGGTATGGCCGCTCCATCTTCGGGTCGAGCTTGATGAGCGGCAGCCGCCGCACAAACTCCTCATTGCCCTTGAGATTGTTGCCGGTGGCCACCCACACCCACGGGATCTTGAACCTGATGTTACGGCTCACACCGAGCACGCGGTCCTGATGCCAGCCCTCGGTCAAGGCGCTGGCCAAACTGGAATAACTCATGGTGTAGTTGACATTGTCGATGCTGAACACCTGCTGCGCGCTCAGACAGGCGCCTGTCAGCTTTTTGCGCATCTCACTGTCACTGGTGATGTCGCTGAAGCTGACGGCGGCCTCATCCGGACCTAGCGCCGGAATCAGACATACGCGCTTCAGCTTTCCCTTGCCGCTACCTGGTGACGGCGCGGTGATGCCGTGCATGGGCGTCACATCACTGATGAGAGCGCGTGCAAACGGCTCCAGCAGCAACCCGACGGCGTGCGTCGTGTCACTCGGCTCCTCGAAGCAGAAGTCCACCAGTAGTTCATCGAGGTAGCCTTTGGCTTGGGCGAGATCCTTCTTCGTGGGCCGTTCCGGGATGGACGGTACCGGGAACCGTGTGAGCCCCTTTGGCGCCAGGTACAGCGTCCCTGTCTTGTCGTCGTATCCAGGTGTCACATGCAAGCTGCCGTCAGCATTGAACACTGGCGAGTGGATTACCCGCTCCAGCTTCGGGAACGGCAGTGCGTCCCAGGCGTTGAGCGTCGAGTTCACCACGGCCATAGGCGGGTCGACTCGACCAAACTTGCCTTCCCAGGTTGCCGCCAGACTCAGCAGCCGTTGCATGCGGTGTGGATTGATGGCTTCGAACTCCGAGGCCTGCACATGCTCCACGAGCACGCGCTCTCGCTGATAGATCGGGTAACCGGTGTCCATCTCCACCAGCGCCGTAAGCGCCAGGTCCGTCTTTTGCTCCAGTCCGGCGTCAGCAGTGTCGATGGTTGGTCGCTCGTCTGACTGGTCCACAAGCTGAAGCAGATCGTCGGCGGTATGGCCAGCGGCCAGGTAATCGTCAAGACCGACCTTGACGCCGTCAGAGGGCAGGCGGAGCACATGTGGCGTCGCCCCACGAGTACGCAGGTAGCGCCGCAACGCTCGCTCAGCAGCCTTGACGCCCTTCTTGTCCCTGGAGTCGCTGTCGAAGCAGATGTAGACGTGCCGCTCCTTCAGCGGAACGAGCTCCCAATCGGGATGCGGCTTCTTGTTCTGGAGCCAGTTCCACACACCGACCAGACTGATGCAGCACAGCCCCACCGTGGCCGCCGCATCACCCTTCTTGATGCCCTCAGTGACCCACAGCGGCACCGTCGTATCTTCCAGGCGCGGCTGCTGGCTCGGGTGGATGTCAAAGTAGGTCGGCACATTGGGCGGATTCTCGTACTTACGCTCCCGACCCTGATTGTCCTTGCGTGGGACATCGGGTCGATACTGCCAGCTACGCCGCTGGCCGTTCACGCCCCAAATTGGAATCAGGATGCCGGGCACATGGTCCTGTGAAATCTTGAACCCGACATGGTGCAGCATGGCGGACTCAGTGACGGTCTTGATACCGCGTTGCTGAGCGATCTCCAGACTGATTCCGCTGGCTTCCAGTTGCGCGGCATGAGCCTCCTTGATGCCAGCGCGCCGCCAATCTCGTCGTTGTGCCATAATTACGCCAATCCTCTGGTCGTTTACCGGGCGGCAGGGGTAGGCGAGCGGCCAAGTTCCTACGGCTTGGCCGCTCGTTCATTTTGCCATTCCATCAGTCCTCCAGCCCGAGGTACTTGAGGATGGCTGCTGTGGGCAGGCGCCAGTGATTGCCGACCTTGATCGGCTCGATGGGGAAGGTGCCATCTCGGAGCGCGTCATAGATCGAGCGCTCTCCCCACACGCCGAGGGCGGCCACCTGACGCGGCGTGCAGGTGACGCCGAAGGTGCGGGCGATCTTCTTCGCCTGCGTCCGGGTGACATGCTTTTTCACAGTTACAGGCATGCAAGGAACCTCCTATTGGGCATGCCAAATAGCGAGATTCCCGCCCGGCCTCTGGACTTACCTACTTGTCGGCGACTCTTCGACTCGTCTTATGCGCGGTGGCCGCGAGCGTTAGCCGCTTACCTTCGGTCTGCCAGGGTGGACCAGCGGTACTTACGGCAGTGTAGCACGGACGCACCATTGCGCAGCAAAACCGCGCCGGGTTGCGCGCTGTCGATAGACGGTGCATGGTATTAGGTGGCCGAACCATAACAGGGCGCAGGTCGAAAATCAAGACTGGTCATTCCAGCACGCCTGCGCTACGAGTGGAGTGAGGAGGAATAATGCGCGGCACAATCAGACAGCGGAAATCCGGCCGCTGGGCATACGGCTTGACCATCGGTCGTGATCCAGGGACCGGCAAGCGGCGGCAAACCACAAAGGGCGGCTTCCGGACGCAGAAGGAGTGCCAAGCGGCGCTCAACAAAGTGCTGAACGAGATCAACGCCAAGACCTACACACGGCCGGCACGGATGACGCTGGCCGCCTACCTGACCGAGCGCTGGCTGCCCGGCCTGGAGATCCGTGACACCACGCGGGCGCGCTACACCTCCATCATCAACGTCCACATCGTGAAGCGGCTGGGCGCGGTGAAGCTTGAAGACCTGACGCCAGCACACCTGGATGATCTTTACCGCGACCTCCGCCGGGCTGGCCTGGCACCGAAGACGGTTCGACACGTGCATGGCGTGCTGCACGCGGCGCTAAAGCGTGCTGTCAACCTGGAGCTCATCAGCCGCAACGTGGCCGACCGAGTGCAGCCGGCCAAGACGAAGACTGCCAAGCAGCTAGGCGCCGGGCTGGCTTGCTGGTCGCCGGAGCAGCTAGGCGCGTTTCTGCGCCACGTGGCCGATGATCGGCTGGCTGCCGCGTGGCGGTTGGTGGCGCAATCAGGAATGCGCCGTGGCGAGATCGTTGGCTTGCGCTGGACGGACGTGGACCTTGACGCCGGCCGGGTAACCGTGGCCCATACCCGCGTGATGGCCAACTACACCGTGACGGCATCGACACCGAAGACGGACAGCGGCAACCGCAGCTTCCAACTCGACCCGGCAACGGTGGCCGCGCTGCGGAGGTGGAAGCTCCAGCAGGCGCAGGAACGCCTCCGCTGCGGACCCGGTTACCAGGACTCCGGTTACTGCTTCACGAACCCGGACGGTAGCGGGGTCCACCCGCAAAGGTTCAGCGACTGGTTCCACCAGCGCGCCAAGGCAGCCGGGCTACCGCGCATTCGCCTCCACGACGTGCGCCACAGCTACGCGACCGCCGCGCTGGCGGCCGGCTTGCCGGTGAAGGTCGTCAGCAAGCGCATCGGTCACGCCAACACGCAGATCACGATGGACCTCTACATGCACGCGCTGCCCAGCATGGACCAAGAAGCGGCCGACAAGGTGGCCGCCGTCATCGACGGGTAACCGGCTGCCGAGGGTGGCCAATGGGCGTACCCTCTCGGCCGTGACCGATGAACCCGACACCCGTTGGCGTCCACTGAGTGTGCGCGAAAGTGGCTACTACGAGGACTACGATGCGCTGCACATGGGTGTGCCGCGTTGGCTGAGTTCGTCATTGTGGTCATGGGTGACCAGCCAGCTCCGATTTGAAGGGGACTTCTTACGGCTTGAGCGGACGTTCCGGACCGAGCTAGGGATCACGACGTATGGCCGCGACGGCGCTCTCGCGGACTTGCAGAGACAGGTATTTCACGATCAAGAGTTGTTTCTCGACGTCGTGGACCTCCTTCTCTCTGACCTCGATCCCGGGCAAGATACTTATGATGAGAACGGCGTCTATCAGCCCAACCAAGACGCCCAAGAGGTGACCGCGCTGACGCGAATGTTCAGCGAGGCCGGCTCGCTGTGGAAGGTAGCGGCGATTAGCGACAGGCACGTCGGGCTGGTACGCCGCATGCCCCACGAGGTCGAGGCCGCAGCCGAACAGGTCATGGGCAAGGGCGACAAGGCAGCCCAGCATCTCCGCTTGGCTTGGAGTGCTGTCTACGGTCGCCATCCTGATGCGGGGAAGGGCTATCAAGAGGCGATTAGAGCCATAGAGGTCGCCACCATTCCGGTTGTGTTGCCGGCCAGCACTGCGGGGACGCTCGGCAAGGTAATCGCCGCTCTGCGTGACAAGCCGAGCAAGTGGGCGGTCGGCTTGAATCACCCTGATCCCGAGCGCCAAGTGCTGATCTTGGCCGACATGCTCGACCTCGTCTGGAAGGGCCAGAGCGATCGGCACGGCGACCCCGACCCCAATACGCCGCTCTCAGTGACGCTGGAGCAGGCGCAAACGGCGGTCCACCTGGCGGTTACCATGGTGCAGTGGCTCACCACGGGCGTGGTTACCACTGGCTGAGTTCCTTGGCGTGCTCCTGCTGGTGCGGAGTCGCTATGAGGCGTCCTACGGCCGTTTTGCTGTCGATTACGCTGTCGAGGTGGCCATAGCACCAGGCGTCGTACACTGTTTGTGCAGCTCGCGAGCGTGGCGGAACCGGCAGACGCGCCGGGTTTAGGTCCCGGTGTCCTCGGACGTGGGGGTTCGAATCCCCCCGCTCGCACATCCCTCCGACCAGGGCGTTCGCCCTTCACCTCCTCTCCCTACCCGAGGCCTTGCGACCCTCCGCGCCGCATGCCGGTAGTGGCGAACAACAGCCAGGCCGCATACAGAGGATCGCCCCCGGACATGCTCGAGGAAGCCGCGGAGCTGCTCGGGACTCCACACGCGCATTGGACTTCCGCACGGGACGGGAGGCGGACACCTGAACCGCCCCGGGTTCAACCCCGGGGCGGTTCACCACAGCCGCGATGTAAGGTGCAGGCCATCAGGGATCCCTGCGGAGGAGATCGTGGCTGCCAGAAAACAGTGGAGCGATCTCAGCGAGCGCACCCGCAGACTGCTCATCACCGCGGCAGTTGCCGAAGGCATCCTCAAGGTTGCAGCGCTCATCGACATCAAGCGTCGGCCACCAAGCCAAATCCGAGGCCCGAAGTGGATATGGGCCGGGGTGGTGGCAGTCGTCAGCTCCGCCGGGGTGGTGCCAATCTCCTACTTCGTGCTCGGGCGGCGGCAGCCTCGATCGCAGCCCGACTGATCCCATCCCTTGTCGCGGAGGGCTGGAGCGCCGAGACGCGTCCGACCGACGGGACCGAACTCCTTCGGTCCGCACTGGGTCCGTGCCACAGCGGTCGCGCACGGGCGTCAGCGGTCACCAGCGAATCCGAGAACCCGCAGGCCGCTGAGCTTCCAGCTCAAGCAGCTAGCACAACGCGGACAGGCGGATCAGATTGGTCCCGAAGGGCGGGGTTCGACTCTCCTCGGTCACCCCACCCCGATCCACTCGGCGCACCACCGTCACTGGCGGACAGCGAATCCCGAGGTCGACCAGCCTGCCCGCAGGTAGCTCAACCTATCGAAGCTTGCTTCCAGCGACGAAGTAAGCCCTTCGCTGTCCCAGCTGCTCGACAGCGGCGATGGCCAACTTACTGCTCCAGTCATCCTCTCCGCCCGCGGGCCGCCGGTCAGGTAGGCAGGCGGCCCGACAGCGTCAAGGTGTCTATCCCGCGTTGAAGGCAACACCACCGAAGAGGTCGAAGGCTTCGGCCACGCCGGGGACTCCTGGGCTGTTCTGGGTGAACAGCTGCCCGCCGGTGGCCGTCAGCCCGCCGGCCGAGCCGGGCAGCACGCTGACCGCTCCCGCCCCCTGAGCGCTCCCGACCGCCTCACCCGCGGCGCCGGCGGCCAGATCAGCAAACCCGTCGTTGTTGAAGTCGCCGGCCGCCAACGCGGAGCCGAACTGGTCGCCAGCCTCCACCGCGCCGCCGACCTGGGTGAACAGCTGCCCGCCGGTGGCCGTCAGCCCACTGGCCGAGCCGGGCAGCACGCTGACCGCTCCCGCCGCTTGGGCACCGCCGACGGTCTCAAACGGAGCGCCGACCGCAAGATCAGCAAACCCGTCGTTGTTGAAGCCTCCCGCCGCCAGCGCCCAGCCGAACGAATCAAACGCCTCCGAGGCACCACCGACCTGGGTGAACACCTGGGCGCCGGTGCCGCTCAGCCCACCCCCAGTCCCATACAGGACATTGATCGCCCCAGCCGAGTCGTTCTCGCCAGGGACGCCGACCGCCAGGTCGGCGAACCCGTCATTGTCGAAGTCGCCCCCCGCGTCCGAGGTACTCAGCGCCGGCACCACCCGCGGCCGCACCAGCCACGAAGCCGACGGCGCCCCAGATCAGGCCGGCTCCCCAGGTGCGTCGCCACCACGGCGGTTGATTGGGTTGGCGAGGCGGTCCCGGTGGTGGTGGCGCCCCCCAGCCGGCCGGAGGACCCTGCTGGGGCGGATGCCCCCATCCACCGCCGGGCGGGATCGGCTCGGTTGGTCGCTCGCCCATCGCTCGCCCCCAGCCTCGTCCTTGAGCGCGCTGACTCCACGATGCCAACAAGGACGTCAAGATTCTCTAGCTGCGCAGATATGCCTAGATTTGCTGCTGCATCCTGAGCTGCTACAACCTGCCTGAAAACCTGAGGGACGCCAGCGACCGCCGCACCCGGAACCCGTTGCATCCCGCTCAGGCGCCCTGGGGGCCCGCCCGCCCGTCTTCGACCACGAAGCTGGCCAGCGTCCGGACCGGCGCGCCGGGACGCTGCACCGTGTCGACCACCCGTAGGTCGGTCCTCCAGCGTCGGGGGTCGACGACACAGCGCAGGTAGCCGCGCCAGCGGCTCTCAAAGAACCGGACGTGCGGGTTGTCGGCCAGATAGCCGCGGTACTGCTCATAAAGGGGACCGGAGGAGCTGATCGAGGTGCCGACGAACTCGCTGGCCAGGACCTTGGCGCCCGGCCGGTGGTTGTCGAGGTGGAGGTCATTGACCCAGAACGAGTGCATGTCCCCGCCGAGCACGATCGGGTTGGACGGCCGCCGGGCCTGCAGGAACTCCAGGATGCGGGCCCGGTCGCCGGCATAGCCGTCCCAGCCGTCACTGTTGTAGGCCAGCCCGGGTCCTGGATGGAGCTCCAGCTCCGCCATGAGCAGCTGCTGGGCGATCACGTTCCAGCGGGCACGGGAGCGGTCCAGCCCAGCCAGCAGCCAGCCCCGCTGCCCGGTCCCGAGCAGACTGCGGCCCGGGTCCAGCCGCTCGGCGCAGCCGGCCACCGGCTGCCCGCGGCCGACGCCGTTGCCGTCGCAGGGCTGGTCATCGCGGTACTGGCGGGTATCGAGCACGGCCAGCTCGGCCAAGTCGCCGAAGCGCAGGCGCCGATACAGTCGCGCCGCTGGGCCGCGGGGGCGGCTGCGGCGGCGCAAGGGCAGGTGCTCCCAGTAGGCGCGGTAGGCGGCGGCGCGGCGGCGGCGGAACGCCGCCGGTGGGTCGAAGCGTTCCGATTGGTCGTCGGCGTAGTCGTTCTCGACCTCGTGGTCGTCCCAGGTCAGCACGAACGGCAGCGCCGCATGGGCCGCCTGCAGATCAGGGTCGGTCCGGTAGAGCGCGTGGCGTAGCCGGTAGCTGGCTAGGTCGGTCGGGGCCGGCCCGATGTGCCGCCGGGGCTGGCCCTCGGCCGGGGCGGTCTCATAGAGGTAGTCGCCCAGGTGCAGCACCAGGTCCAGGTCCTCTTGGGCGAGATGCTGGTAGGCGGCGTAGTAGCCGTGCTCGTAGTGCTGGCAGGACACCACCGCCAGGGCCAGCCGCCCCGGCGACGCCCCGGGGGCGGGCAGGGTGCGGGTCCGGCCAACCGGGCTGAGCTCCCCGGCGGCCCGGAACCGGTACCAGTAGGGGCGGGCCGGCTCCAGCCCGTCGACCTCCACATGCAGGGTGTGGGCCAGAGCGGGTCGGGCAAAGACGGTGCCGCCACGCACGATCCGCCCGAAACGTTGGTCGGCCGCGACCTGCCAGTCGACCGACACGGCCCTGGCCGGCATTCCGCCGTCAGCCAGCAGCGGCTGGGGTGCTAATCGGGTCCACAGCACTACCCCGCCGGGCGCTGGGTCGCCGGAGGCGACCCCAAGGGTGAACGGGTACCCGCCCCGCTGCGCCGGTGTCGGCCAGGCGCCGGCCAGGCGGTCGGCGATCAGCAGGGCGGCCGCGACACCACCGGCAGCCAGGAAGCGACGGCGATCAAGCACCTTGGTGGCCGTTGCGGACATGGCGGCTGATTGTCCCGCGCCACAGCGCGCTCCGCCCAGGATCTACGACGCCCACCGACGATGGCTGACTCGGCACGAGCTCGTCGGCTCCGACCTGCGACCGCCATTCGCCTCTTCCACTCCTCGCAAGTCCATAGCCGCCCACAATGGAACATGACATTCCGTCCAATTACTCTCCTCTATTTCCACCGCACGTCCTGTTACTCAGCCTCATCTATTGCAGCAGCGCGTACACTGCTCACTAAGATCCAATTCATCAACACAGCGGCATCTGCGATGCGAGCTGTTGCTGTGGCTGTTGCTGTGGTCTTGGTGAGGTGTTGGTTTGGCGCTTGGCGTGACGCCGTTGCGGGTGGGTCAGGAGGCCTACTGGCTGGACCAGATCGCCCATGACCGGTGTGAGTACTACTCGGGCAAGGGCGAGTCGCCCGGCTGGTGGGCCGGCTCGCTGGCCGAGCAGACCGGCCTGCATGGCGTCGCTGAGGAGGAAGCGGTACATCGGCTGTTCGCAGGTCAGGACCCAGTCACCGGTGAGCAGCGGGTAGCGCCGCTGTGGCGGACCGACCCCGCTCCCGGTTGGACGCCGGTCCCCTCCGGGCGGCGCTGCGGGGGTTGGATGCCGCCCGTGGGGTGGAGGTCGACGAATTGGCCGCCGGCGAGCGGCTCCGGAAGCAGCTGCAGAGCATTTCCGGGACTCGGAAGATATCAGCAGTCGCGGTAGAGCGGGTCTGCCGTATGGTCCTTGACCGAAATCCAGAAGAGGTCTACGGCGACGCGTACGCGGAAGCGCGCAAGCATGTCGGCAAGCGCATCGACGCCCGGGTTTCATCCTTTGATCTGTCGTTTTCCGACCCGAAGAGTGTGAGCCTGCTGGCGGCCGGAAGCAGCGCGGAAGTCCGGGCGGAAGTCCAGGCCGCCATCCGGAAGGTGCTCGGTTGGTTGGAGCAGGAAGCCGTGGGAGTGCGACGGGGCCACAACGGCGTCGACCGCTTCGCCGGAAGCGTGGTCAGCGCCGCCGTGTTCGATCACCGGACCAGCCGCGAGGGCGATCCGCAGTGGCACACCCACGTCCTGGTCCAGAACGCCACCCTCGGCCCGACCAGCGCTGGTCGGCGCTGGACACTCCCGGAAGCTCTACGCCCATGCCATGACCGCCGACCGGCTGTATCACGCCGCGTGCGCGGAACTTCGCAAGCCCAAGGACCTCACCGAGCCGGAAGCCAACTTCTATGAGCGGGTGGCCTCCGGGCTGGCAGAGCATGGCATCGGTCCAGCCGAACTTGAGCAGGTCTGCCAGGGCGGCCGCGTCGAGACCCCGCGAGCTCTGCTCGGAGGAGCGGGCCCGGCTGGGCGCGCTCGCCAGCCCGGCCGGGCTGACCGCCCAGGCGTCCACCTTCGCCCGCCGCGATCTGCTGGACGCCCTGGCCAAGCGGCTTCCCGTGGCGGCCTCGGCCGACCGGACCCTGGCCACCCTCGAGGACCTCACGGACGAGTTCTTGGATTCGGAGCGGGCGGTGCTGGTCACCGTCGATCGAGGACTGGGCGAGGCCCGCTACTCCACGCCCCGAGCTCCTGGACCTGGAGCGGGGCCTTGTAGTGCAGGCCGAACGGCGCGCCGGCGAGCAGACGGCGGTGGTCGCTGGCGAGCACGTCCGGGCCGCCCTCCAGGCCCGACCAGGGCTGGACGGCGGCCAGGAGGCTTTGGTCCGCCAGGTCACCGGCGACGGCGCCGGGATCTCGCTGGTGGTCGGCTACGCCGGCTCCGGCAAGACCTATGCCACCGGCGCTGCCGCGGATGCCTTCCGCCGCCAAGGCCTGCAGGTCATCTGTGCGGCGCCGACCGGGGCGGCCGCCCGCGAGCTGGAACGCGAAACCAATTCGCCAGCCCCGACGATCGAGAGCTTGCTCGGGCAGCTCCGCCGAGGGTCCGAACGGCTCGATCGTCACAGTGTCGCGGTAGTTGATGAGGCGGCCATGGTCGGCACCCGCAAACTCGCCCAGCTCCTGGGGCATGCCGATCGGGCCGGAAGCAAGGTGGTCATGATCGGCGATGACCAGCAGTTGACCGCCATCGATGCCGGTGGCGCCTTCCGCGCCTTCCGCGCCTTCCGCCTCCGCCTCGGCGCTTCCGAGTTGCGCGGCAACCACCGCCAGCGCACCCAGCTCGGCCAAGACGTCGCCGCCCTGTTCCGCAACCACCATGCCGACGAGGCGATGGACCGGCTGGTCGAGCACGACAAGGTGATCGTGTGTCGCAGCGAGGCGGAAGCGAATGCCGCCCCAGGTCCGCGACTGGTGGCAGCGGTTCCGAGAGGGCCAGCAGGAAGGAGCCCCACGATGGCCAGCTGGCATCTCAACCACCACCACGACCAGCACCCAGCCGGCGACGATGACTGCTGCCCTGATGAGCCCGGGGTGCGCATCCGCCCGGTCAGCTTCGCCGAGCTCGAGGACTACCTGGAGCACCTGGCCAACCCATCCGAGGGGCCACCGCTCCCCAGGGCCCGGGTGGTCGGCATCACGTCCCCACGACCAGGGTTTCTCGACCAGCACGGCCACCCGGGGGCACTCCGCCATGGCCGAATACCGGCGGCGGCGAGCGACCGGCTGGCAGACCTGGAAGCCCACCTTCACCCTCCGGATCGCCGGCGTTCTGGTCACTGGCCTCAGCACGGGGCTGCTCACGGCCGCGGTCGCCGACACCCTGGCCTGGCGGCGCGGGGCCACCGGCGAGCGACGCACCGCCCGCCTCCTTGCCCCCCTGGAGCGGTACGGCTACCAGGTCTTCCACGACCTGGCGGTGCCCGGCTCGGCCGCCAGTACTGGTAGGTGGTGGATATCTGACCAGGGCTGAATGCCTCGGTGAAGGTGACCTTGGTGGTTGGGATCGGGCCGGTTGGGGGCTGCGCTGGCCTGGTGGTCGTTGATGACAGCTCGTCGTTCAAGGACCGCTTGGATCAGGAGACGAGGTCGTAGAGGAGTCGGTAGAACGCGACCCGACCGGGATCGCGGTTGGCGTCGTAGGCGTGGAGGAACAGGTCCTCCCAGCCGGGCCCCAGGTTCCAGGTGATGCTCCACGACGCCACGGCAAGGTCCCACCAGCGGTCAGCGACGCCGA
>Ga0210378_10001220_pt1 | contig 13441 bp, 6 predicted proteins | sample PLM1_60_b1redo_FD_155465 | JGI IMG/M metagenome (GOLD analysis project Ga0210378, IMG submission 155465) | Groundwater sediment microbial communities from an aquifer in East River, Colorado, USA - PLM1_60_b1 redo | ecosystem: Environmental > Terrestrial > Soil > Riparian zone | place: USA: East...
AAGCGCGGTGGAGGTGCGTTTCCAGGTGAGGGCGAAGGCCGTGGGTCGCGGCCGGCTGCAGATGGCGGTCAAGCTGCTCGGGGAGGCCGACGCCTTCGAGGACGTCATCCCGGTGGAGGTGCTCGCCTCGCCCGAGGTGGTGGCTGCCTACGGCCAGGCCAACCCGGAGGCGCACGAAACGGTCGAGCTGCCGGCCGGCGTCGTGCCCGAGTACGGTGGCCTGCACGTCGAGCTCAGCTCCACCGCCCTCGTCGGGCTCGGGGAGGGCGCGCGTTACCTGGTGGAGTATCCCTACGGCTGCGCCGAGCAGCGCGCCTCGGCCGGCCTGGCGCTGCTGCTCGCCGCGCACCTCGGCGACGCGTTCCGTCTTCCCGGCATCGAGCCCGCCCGCCTCAAGGCCGTCGCGGGCGAGACGCTGAAGGAGCTGGAAGCGTTCCAGTGCGCGGAGAGCGGCGGCTTCGCGTTCTGGAAGGGCGAATGCCGCTCCGTCTCTCCCTACCTGACGAGCTACGTCCTGCACGTCCTCCAGCGCGGCGCGAAGATGGGCTACCCGGTGAGCGCCCCCGTGATGGAGAGGGCGTACGGGTACCTCGAACAGTCGCTCGCGGGCGACAAGCCCATGAACGAAGGCTGGTGGCCGGCTTACACGGCCTGGCAGGCCTTCGCGGTCAAGGTGCTCGCGGAGGGGGGACGCAATGCCGACAGCCACTTCAACCGGATCTACGGCTACCTCGACCGCATGCCGGTGTTCGCGCTGGCCCACATGCTCGACGCCCTTGCCGCCCGCGGCGAGCATGATCCTCGGCAGTCGGAGCTCCTCCGCCGGATCAAGAACGCGGTCCTGCCCGAGGCGGGCCTGGCCCACGTGGAGGAGCTGTCCGATCCGTACCTCCTGTGGTTCTGGAACTCGAACGTGCGGTCGACGGCGGTCGTGCTCGGGAGCCTGGTGCGCGCAGCGCCGGATTCACTCCGGCGCACCGGTGACGACAGCCTCGTTCCGGCCATGGCCCGCTGGCTGGTGCGGGCGCGGACCAAGGGCCGCTGGGGAAACACGCAGGAGAACGGCGTCGCCATGGAGGCGCTCGTGGACTACTACAAGAAGTACGAGGCCGAGGTGCCCGACTTCACGGCGGCGGTGAGGCTGGGAGCGCGGACGCTCGCCACGGACGTGTTCACGGGACGCTCCAGCGAGGCGCGTCCCCACGACGTGCCCATGAAGGACCTGCGGGGCCGCGGCGCGGAGAAAGAGAGGCTCGATCTCGCCTTCGAGCGCAACGGCATGGGCACCCTTCACTACGTCGCGCGGCTGAAGTACGCCGTCGACGCGCCGGCGCTCGCGGGTCTGGACAAGGGGTTCCTCGTCGAGCGCCGCTACGGCCCCGCCGAGGGCGGCGACTCGGCGCCCGAAATGACCAGCTTCAAGGCCGGAGACCTGGTCCGCGTCACCCTCACATTCCGCCTGCCCAAGGAGCGCCGCTTCGTGGCGGTCACCGATCCCATTCCGGCCGGCTTCGAGCCGGTCGAGTCGTGGTTCGTCACCACCGCCGCCGACCTTGCCCGCGACCAGCAGGACGACGAGAGCGCGCAAGAGGACTGGGAGCGCTGGTGGGAGAAGGGTGGCTTCGACCACGTCGAGCGCCATGACGACCGGGTCCTGCTCTTCGCCACCCGGCTCGCCGAGGGGGAGCACGTCTTCTCCTACGTGGCCCGGGCCACGACCGCCGGGACCTTCCGCACCGCGCCCGCGCGGGCGGAGGAGATGTACGAGCCCGAGGTGTTCGGACGCACGGAGTCGGCCATCATCGAGGTGAAGCCATGACGAGACAAAGGTTCGCCTATGGCATCGGACTCTTGTCGCTGCTCGCGGCCGGGTGGATCCGCTTCGGACCGATACCGACCGGGCTGCTGGCTCTCGACGAGCAGGTGTCGACCGAGGTCGTGGACCGCCGCGGCGTGCCGATCTACGAATCGCTGTCGGCGGAGGGAGGACGCAGCGCGCGCCTTCATCCCGGCCGGCTGCCCAGGACCCTCGTCGAGGCGACGCTCGCCGCCGAGGACCGGCGTTTCTTCCGCCACTCCGGAGTGGACCCCCTCGCGCTCGGGCGCGCGGCCTGGCACAACCTGAAGGCGGGCCGGATGGCCGAAGGCGGATCGACCCTCACGCAGCAGACCGCGAAGATCCTCATTCACCGTCCACGGACCGTGCGCGGCAAGCTGCGCGAGATGGTCCTCGCGCTGCGGCTCGAGCACCGTCTCAGCAAGCGGCAGATCCTGGCCCTGTATCTGAGCCTCGCGCCTTACGGCAACCAGCGGATGGGGGCCGAAGCGGCGAGCCGCGGCTACTTCGGCTGCTCGGCGGAGAGCCTGACCCCGGCCCAGGCCGCCTTCCTTGCCGGCCTGCCCCAACGGCCGTCGGCCCTGGATCCATATCGCAACTTCGACGCGGCCCTTCGCCGCCAGCGCTGGGTGCTCGAGCAGATGGCGGAGGGGGGATACCTCAGCGCGGAGGAGCTCGAGCGGGCGCGGGCGGAGCGGCTGAACCTCGTCCGCGACCCCGCCGCCTTCGCCGCTCCCCATTTCGTCGAGCGCGCGCTCGCCTCGGTGCCGGCACCGCGGGCGCGGAGGGTGGAGACGACCCTCGACGCCGCGCTGCAAGCGCAGGTGCGCGGGATCCTCGGCATGCACCGCGAGCGTCTCCGGGATCATGGCGCCCATGCCGTCGCGGTGGCCGTCCTCGACAACCCCAGCGCCGAGTGGCTGGCCTGGGAGGGCTCGGGCGACTACTTCGACGCCGATCACGGCGGCGCGATCGACGGTGTCGTGAGCCCGCGCCAGCCGGGCTCCGCGCTGAAGCCGTTCACGTATGCGCTCGCTTTCGAGAAGGGCTTCACGCCCGCGACCGTGTTGCCCGACCTGCCGTCGCACTTCCCGACCGCGGTCGAAGGGGTCGTCTACAGCCCGCGCAACTACGACGGGGTCTTCCGCGGGCCGCTGCGGGCGCGACCGGCCCTGGCCGGCTCCGAGAACGTCCCCGCGGTGTGGGCGCTGGCGCAGGTCGGAGTGCCCGACCTGCTGCGGCTGCTGCGGCAGGCCGGCCTCACGACCCTCGGCAAGAGCGCCGACCACTACGGCTTCGCGCTGACGATGGGCGACGCGGAGGTACGGCTCGACCAGTTGGTGTCCGGGTACTCCGCCTTCGCCCGCAGCGGCCTCGTCCGCCCGCCGCGCATGGTGCGCGCGCTTGTGCGGGCGGACGGGACGCGGATCGAGATGCCGGAGCTGTCGACGGGGGGGTCTGGGGGGACCGGAGAGTCCCCCCAGCTTGATGAGCGAGGGCGGATTCACTCCGCCCGAGCGGAAGTCCGGATCCTCTCCGACCGTGCGGCCTTCTGGATCGCGGACATCCTTTCCGATCCGCGCGCCCGGGCGTACGTGTTCGGCACGGGGGGCAGCCTCGATCTTCCGTTCAAGGTGGCGGTGAAGACGGGCACGTCGCAGGCGTATCGCGACAACTGGACGGTGGGGTTCACGCGCGAGGTCACGGTCGGCGTCTGGGTGGGGAACTTCGATCGCAAGGAGCTGCGCAACTCGTCGGGGGTCACCGGTGCCGCGCCCATCTTCCACGACGTGATGATCGCCGCCCAGCAGGCCGTGACGGGCCGCCTGCCGGGACCCGACGACCCGCCCCTGGCGTCGCCGCCGGGGGATCTCGTGCCGCGGGCGATCTGCGCGCTCTCCGGCCGCGAGGCGACCGAGCGGTGTCCCGCGGTCGAGACGGAGTGGCTGCCGCTGGATCGGCCGGCGACCTCGTGCCTATGGCATCGCCGGCGGGGGGGACGAGTCGTCGTGTCGTGGCCCCCGAAGTACCGCTCGTGGGCGCGCGAGCACGGCCGGCTGGACCCCGCGGCGATCGTCGAGACGCGGGGCAAGGCGCCTTCGTCGCCAGGCCAGGCCGTGGCCACCGGCGATGCACTGCGCATCGTGAACCCGCCCGCGGGAGCGACGTACCTGCGCGATCCCACGCTGCGCGACGCCTTCCAGACGCTGCCGCTCCGCGCCGTCAACGCGGCCGGCTCTCGTCTGGAGTGGGAGGTCGACGGCCGCCCGGTTGGCGCCGGGCCGCCGGACGCGGCGGTGGCGTGGCCGCTGACCGCGGGGCGCCACGTGGTCTCGGTCCAGGACGAGCATGGCCGCCGCGACGAGGCGGAGATCGTGGTGAAATAGCGCCCGTGGGCAGCGTCTCGGAAGCCGTTCGCCAAGCGCTCCGCCGCCTGGCCCGCCGGCCCGGCCTGACCGCGGCCATCGTCCTGATCCTCGCCGTCGGCATCGGCGTCTCGACGGCGGTTTTCAGCGTCGTGCGGCGCGTGCTCTTGCGCCCGATCCCGGTGGCCGAGCTGGACCGGCTCGTCGTCGCGTGGGAGATCGACCCGTCACGCGAAGGCTCGCTCATCGAAGTCTCCTTCCCCTATTTCCAGGACTGGCGAGCGCAGAACCGTTCGTTCGAGGACCTGGCCGCGTACGGGTCGGTGAACTGGAGTTACGAGTTCAAAGGGCCGCCGTCGCGCGAGACGGTGTCCGCGTCCTTCGTGTCCGCTTCTTTCTTCGACACGCTGCGGGCGCGGCCGCTCCTCGGCCGCACGTTCTTGCCGAACGAGGACGCGCCGGCGGCCGGGCGCGTGCTCGTGCTGAGCTACGGCCTGTGGCAGCGTCGCTTCGCGGGCGACGCCAGCGTCGTCGGCGCGAAGGTCACCGGCGGCGACGAGCCGTTCACGATCGTCGGCGTGATGCCGCGGGAGTTCGACTTCCCTCAGGGCGCGGAGGTCTGGACGCCGGTCGGCCCCGCGCTGGACGCGGATCGCCGGCGCCACAAGTGGACCCCAGCCTTCTTCCGGAGCCTGGGAGTGCTGTACGTCGTGGGGCGGCTGAAGGAGGGTCTGACACAAGAAGCGGCGCGGGCCGACCTGGCGGCCATCTCCCGCCGGCTCTCGGCCGCCGACAACTTCTCGACGACGGGAGGCTGGGGCGCACGCGTCGTCCCGCTCGTGGACGAGTACCTCGGCACCAGCACGCGGCAGGCCCTCCAGGCGCTCGCCGCCGCCAGTGGCTTCGTGCTTCTCCTCGCCTGCGCGAACGTGGCGGTCCTGCTCCTGGTGCAGGCGATCCGGCGCCGCACGGATGTCGCGGTGCGCCGGGCGCTCGGCGCCAGCGCGGCGTACGTCGTCCTTCATCAGCTCCTCGATAGCGCTCTGCTGGCGCTCGCCGGCGGCGTCGCCGGGACCCTGATCGCGATCGGCGGCGTCCAGGCGGCGGCCGCGTTCGGGCCGGCGGGCGTCCCCGGACTCGCCGACGTCACCGTCGACGGGCGCGCCCTCGCCTTCGCGCTTCTGGTCACCGCCGCGGCCGCGGTCGTGGTGGCGCTCGCTCCGGCATGGGTCGCCTCCCGGCTCGCGATCGCGCCCGTGCTCCGCTCGGGCGGCGCGGGCGGAGGCCTCGACCGGCGTGGCTTCCAGGTCACCAGGCTGCTCGTGATCTCGGAGGTCGCGCTCTCCATCGTCCTCCTCGTGGGCTCCGGCCTGATGGTCCGCAGCCTGCAGAACCTCTTGAAGATCGACCTGGGGTTCGTGCCGGCGCGGGCGCTCACGTTCTCGGTCGGGTTCCCCGACGAGAAGTACCCCACGACGGCGGAGAACCGCGCGTTCTATCGGACGCTCATGGAGAGGCTGGCCGCGCTGCCGGGTGTGGAAGCGGCGGGAGCCGTCCACAACCGCCCGCTCGAGCACGGCCCCATCGGATCGGACAACTGGGTCACCGTCGAGGGGCAGCCGCTGGATTGGGACTCCGTCACGAAGAACTCCCTCAGCGTCAACTGGGAGGCGGTCACACCCGATTACTTCCGCGCCGTGGGGACACCGCTCGTGGCGGGCCGCGCGTTCACCGAGCGCGACACTCCGGGCGTGCCGAAGGTCGTGATCGTGAGCCGGAGCCTGGCGCGGCGCGGCTGGCCCGGCGAGAGTCCCCTCGGCAAGCGGCTGCATACCTATCCCGCGAAAGGGGACTTGAAGAACGGCGTCTTCATCAACGTCGAGTGGCTGACGGTGGTGGGGGTCGTGGAGGACGCGCGTTACCGCGGGATCCAGAACCCACGGCTCGACGTCTACCTTCCCTACACCCAGGTGTCGGACGCGCTGTACCACCTCGTCGTGCGCACCCGGGGCGATCCCCTCGCGCTCGCCGGAGCCGTGCGCGCGCAGGTGCGGGCCCTCGACGCCGATGCGGGCGTGGGGCACCTGACGACGATGCAGCACCTGGTCGACCGCGCGCTGACGCCGTGGCGGTTCGCGAGCGCGCTGCTCGGCGGCTTCGCGGTGGCGGCGCTGCTCCTGACCGCGTCGGGGCTCTTCGCCGTGCTCCATCACTTCGTGTCGGGACGCGTCCGGGAGATCGCGATCCGGATGGCGCTCGGCGCCGACCCCGGGCGCGTGCGGCGCTTCGTCCTGTCCCAGGGGCTCGGGGTGACGGCGCTCGGCGTCGCGCTCGGCAGCGTGCTCTCGCTGATGCTGGCGCAATCCCTCTCGGCGCTGCTCTACGGCCTGGACGCGTGGGACCCGTGGAGCCATCTGGCCGGCGTGGGTCTGATCGGCGTGGTGGCCGCGCTCGCGTCCCTGCTCCCCGCGCGCCGCGCCGCGCGCGTGGACGCTACGGTGGCGCTGAGGGCCGAGTAATCGCCACCGTGAGACTGGCGCTATCCCCTCTCCCTGAGAAGGGAGAGGGGCCTGCCTCAAGGCGGGCAACTAACGGCGGTGCGCGAGCGCTTTCGTCAGCACGACGCCCGTCGCGTGCGCGGGAGGATCGAGCCCCAGTAGCGCCGCGAGCGTCGGGGCCACGTCGATCTGGCGGATCGCCCCCAGAGAGGCACCCGCCGCCACGCCCGGTCCCGCGACGACGAAGCCGGACTGCAGCTCGATCCGCTGGGGGTCGAGGCCGTGGACGCCGCGGGGCGCGATGTCCTCCACGACGGGCCCGGTCGGTGAGGCCGATACGTCGTAACCGGGCAACAGCGACAGATAAAGATCGCCTCCGTTCGGACCGCCGAACGACGGCTCCTGTCCCGGCTTGTGCGGGTCGAGCAGCTCGAGCACCACCGGCTGCCCGCTCGTCGGATCGCGCACGCCGCGCAGCGCCGCCGTCACGGCTGCGCGCACCGGGTCTTCCTCTTCGGGCGTCACGATGCCCCCCGGGCGCGACCGGCGATTGACGAGGATGAAGCCGGAGTTGCCGGGGAAGTAGACCGCCTTCGTCCGCGCGAGGTCGATCGCTCCCCGCGCGTCGAGGGCGAGGAGGCCCGCCTGGGCCAGCGCCACGTTGGGGCGCAGCAGTCGCGAAGCTCCCGCCATGCCGTGGTCGCCGGCCACGGCCAGGATCGTGCGCGCGTCGACCCGCGCCGCCAGATGGCCCACGTAGCCGTCCACCACCTTCAGGACCTGGTCGAGGAAGCCGCGGAGACGGGCGGCGAGGGCCGGATCGTGGCCGGGCAGGGTGGGCTCGAGGTACCCGCGCCAGACGTGGAGCGCCTCGTCGGGATAGGGCAGGTAGGTCACGAGGAGGTCGCGCGCGGTGCGGTCGAGGGCGAAGTCGGCCAGCCGCGTGAACTGCCGGGCGACGAGGCCGACCGTCTCGAGGTACCGGCGCTCGGCGGTGCCGTCGCCTCCCTTCCACAGCGGCGGGCCCAGCTCGCCGCGCTCGTAGGCCCGGCCGGCGCCGTTGCCGACGAAGCCGCCGGCCGCTTCGTAGGCGGCGGCCTCGACGCGCGGCCGGCTCGAGCGCAACGCGTGGAGGCCGGTGCGATAAAGAAGGATGCGGGAGCCGTCCGCCGATAGCTCGTAGAGTCGAAAGTAGGCGGCGCTGTCGCCCCCCGCGACCTTCACGTTCAGGCCGGCGAAGGCCGACGGGTCCGGCCCGCGCGGGGGCGACGGCTTGAGCGTGATGCCTCCCTTCGGCTCCCGGTCCAGGCTGAGATGGAGCGTGTCGAAGCCGCGGGCGGCATCGCCGGGATCGTCGTAGAGCAGCCCGTCGATGCGCACGCCCGCCACGACGATATCCAGCTCCCTCGCCATTCCCTCGTGCGGGGGCAGCTCGCCCAGCCACTCACCGGCGTCCCGCAGGGGCAGGTCGGTGGCGGTGTAGACGCGGCCTTCGGCCCGGAGAGCGTGATAGCCGTTCATGAGCGTGAGGTTGCGCCCGAAGTTCCCGCCGAAGCGGCGCTCGTCGAGGAAGGGGCCGAAGGGCCAGGTCTGCGTGGCGGAGACGACACTCGCGTCGAGACCCTGGCGGGCGGCGGTGACCCACAGCGGCTCCGCCGTCAGGTGCGTGGACGTGAAGCCGTCGTTGCTCTCGAGAACCGACGCACCGGGCAGGGCGACGTCGTTACCGGCGATGCCGTTGCGGTCGCCCCACGCCCCCGTGAAGAGCGCCGCATGCCCGGCGGCGGTATTCGCGGGCAGCGTGCTGAGCGACGACGTCGCGGTCGCGCCGCGCTGACGCAGACGGGCGAGGCTCGGCATGATCCCGCGCGCCACCGCGTCGTCGAGGACACCGGCGGCGGAGCCGTCGAGGCTCACGAGGATGGCGCGCGACTGCCGGCGGACGTAGGGGAACCGGAAGGCGGCGTCGAGCGCGGGCCGGCCGGCCTCGTCCCAGGCCGACAGCCACACCGAGGCGATGTCGGTCGCGGAGGCGGCCAGCCGCGAGCGCAAGCTTCGTCCCTGGCGCTCGTAGAGCTTGGCGTAGTAGAGGTCGTCGTAGCGGTCGTCGAAGGGCGTGTCCGCCAGGTCCTGCGGCCCCACCGACTCGCGGTCGGCGGTAAACGCGCTCTCCGCCCGTGAGTACGAGTCCAGCAGGATGTCGAACGTGAACGCCACCGGGTCGGCGACGCGGCGCGCGGCCGCGGGCCGGACGTCGGCCTCGAGCAGCCGCTCGAAGCGCTCGACCATCTCGCTCTCCCAGCGGTTGTGGAAACCGGCCTGCCCCGTGAGCTGGCCGTCGTAGTTCAGCACCGCGTGCAGCGGCACGTGGGCGTCGCCGACGTAATGGCTGACCACGGCCGCCGCCGCGAGGATGCGCGCCGGATCGCCGGTGCGGAAAGCGGCCACCAGCTCGTGGTACGCCTCGCCCACCCGCCACGGGAGCCGTCCCTTCTCGACGGCGTCCGCGCCGCGGCGCGCCCGGTGCTCGCTCTCGACGCGCGCGATCTCGGGGAAGGGATACGCGCCTCCGAAGGCGTCCATGTCGAGGAAGTGGTTCGGCCCTTCGCTCGGCTTGCCCGCTCCCCGCCACAGGTCGGGGTCGATGGCGTGCTCCACGACGTGCGCGGCGTTGCCTTCGAACAAGGGCCGGAGCGGCGGCGGCAGCAGCGGGATCGCCTTCGCCGTCACCATGCGATGGGCGGTGAAGCCCCAGGCCGTGGCCGGGCGCGCGGGAGTGAGGACCAGTGCGGCGGCGCCCGAGGCCACCCATATCGAAGCGCGGCGGAGGAGCCCGTCCCGGTAACGCCGAAGACGGGCTCCTAAAGCGGTCCTTCGGACCGAGGGACTACTGAAGGTGATCACTTTCCCAGGGTTGTCCTATTAGGAGCGTGTCCTCCGGCGTTACCGAGACACGCTCCTAGCGGAGGTGCACGGTGAGGGCGACGGGGCGGCCGTTGCGCAGGACCACGGCCCGGATGTCGCTCTCGGATTGCAGCCGCGGCCAGAGGCCGATGAGGGTAGCGAGGCTGTCGATGGGCACGTCGTTGATGCGGGTGAGGACGTCGCCGGGGCGCAGGCCGGCGTCGCTGAGCAGCGTCCCCTCGGGAAGGCGCGTGAGCGTGAAGCCCGCCACCTGCCCCGACTCCGTCACCGGGACGAGGGTAGTCTCGGCGAGGATGCGTGGCACCTCCTGCCCCAGCCGGCGCTCCATCTCGCGGCGCTCCATGGAGCGGGCGGGCGTCTCCGCATCTTCGGCCGGGCCGCTCGCGGCGGCGGGAGGGAGGAGAGACGGCGGAGGCACGGCCGACACGCCCGCGAGGCGCACGTCGACGCGCTGGCCGCCGAAGTCGAGCGTCACGCGGCCGGGGCCGATCGCGGTCACCCGTCCTCCGAAGGCCGATTCCCCGAGGCCCACGACGCGCTGGCGCCCTTCGGCGCGCAGGATGGCCACGCAGGATTCGTTCCGGCGGCTCACGATGATGCCCACCGCCTCGAGGTCGGCGGGAGGTCCCGCGAGCGCGGCGAGGAGGAGGAGGAGCGCACCCATCTCCACGACAAGCTAAGCCGGCGGCTTCGCCGTGTCAACGAACGTGCATGCTATAGTCCGCCCGGTCCGGAGCTCCGTTGCCCTTCCCCCGCCGTCTCGCCCTGCCGCCCTCGGCCGCCGGGGCGAGCCCCGCGGCGCGGATCCGTCAGTTCCTTCTCCGCACCTGGCGCGGCCGGATCCTGCTGGCCTCCGTGGTGGTCGTCGTGGCCGGCCTTGCCGGCGCACCCGTGCCGGAGCTGCTCACGGTCCTCTCCGTCCTCGTCCTCATCCTCTTCGCGCTGGTCGGCCTCCCCCGGCTCTCCCGGTGGGCGGTGCGCCGGCTGATGTGGCGGATCCGCACGAAGATGCTCGTCTCGTACCTCTTCATTGCCGTCGTGCCTCTCGTCCTCTTGACCCTGTTCTTCTTCCTCGCCGGCTTCCTCGGCCTCTCGCTGATGGCTTCGTACATGATCTCCTCGGAGGTGGAACGCGAGGCCCACGGTCTGAGGACTCTGGCCCAGACCACGCTGGCCGACCTCCCCGCCGAGGAGCCCGGGCTGCGCAAGGCGCTCGAGGACCGGCTCTCTCTTGCGCGCAGCCTTCATCCCAGCCTGGAGTGGGTCCTCGTCCGCGACGACAAGCCCCTCGTCACCCAGGGCGCGGCGCCCACCGTGTTGCCCGGCTGGCTGCAGGACCCGGGGTTCGCCGGGGTCGTCAAAGACGACAAGCGCGAGGCCCTCCGCGGGTTGTGGAAGGCCGGGGCCTCGTTCCTGGTCCTCGACGTGCCGGTGGACGAGGCCTTCTTCTCGCGCCTGGAGGCCCAGACCGGGATCGTCGTCATCGCCTCGGACAAGGAGGTGAAGGGCCGACGCGGAAAGGACGGCGACGTCGACATCTCTCCCGAGGCGGAGCGCAAGCTCGAGGCCAAGCTCAGCAGCACGGGCGGCGTGGTGTTCTTCTCGGTCGTAGAGCGCACGCTCTGGGACACGGGCAAGAAGGACGTGATGGGTCTCGCCATCCGATACAAGCCGGGCGAGCTGCTCCGCCGGCTCTCGCCGGGCGCGCTGGACATGGGCGACGTGTTCGTCAAGGCGATGGCGGCCGTCGGGGCGACGTTCCTCGTCGTCTACTCCGGCGCCCTGCTCGTGGGCGTGCTGCTCGCGCGCTCCATCACCCGCAACATCCACTCCCTCTCCGTGGGCACGGAGCGGCTGCGCCAGGGGGACTTCAGCGCGAGCATCCCCGTGCGGAACCGCGACCAGCTCGGCGAGCTGGCCGAATCGTTCAACATGATGGCGCGCGGGATCCAGGACCTCCTGCGCGAGCAGGCCGAGAAGCAGCGCCTGGAGGAGGAGCTGCGCATCGCCCGCCAGATCCAGATGAGCCTGCTCCCGCAGGAGGCCGTCAGCCACCCCGGCCTGCGCATCGCCGCTCTCTGCTTGCCCGCCACCGAGGTGGGGGGCGACTACTACGACCTCCTTCCGCTGTCGGAGAGCCGGCTCGGCGTGCTCGTGGCCGACGTCTCCGGCAAGGGCACCTCCGCCGCGCTCTACATGGCGGAGCTGAAGGGCCTCGTCCTCTCGCTGTCGCGCATCTACGACTCGCCCGCGCGCCTGCTCGTGGAAGCGAACAGCATCCTCGCCGCCAACATGGACCCGCGCTCGTTCGTGACCATGACCTACGCGGTGATGGACACCGCCGCGGGCACCATGCGGTACGCGCGCGCGGGCCACAACCCGATCCTCCATCTCGAGGCGGCCACCGGCCGCACCCGCATGCTCGCGCCCCCCGGCATCGGCCTGGGCATGGATTCCGGCGCGCGGTTCGAGGCCATCCTGGAGGAGGCGGTGCTGCCGCTGCGCAGCGGCGACGTGTTCCTGTTCTTCACCGACGGCTTGACCGAGGCCATGAACGAGCGCTCGGAGCTGTTCGGCGAGCTGCGGCTGCGCGAGCTGATGGAGAGCGGGGGGGAGGCGGGCGGCGGCGCGCCGGTGGCGGAGCTCAAGGAGAGCATCCTGGCGGAGATCCGGCGCTTCGTCGGCAACGCGGCCCCCCAGGACGACATGACCCTCGTCATACTGAAGGTCGTATGACCGTTCTGCGATTCATGGGTGCATGAGCACGGAACGGGAGAGCCAGCTTCGGGTCCTCGAGGACCGGCTCGGCCACCGCTTCTCGGACCTGTCCCTCCTCGACCGTGCGCTCACCCACAGCAGCCGCGCCAACGAGGACGCGGCCGCCGGGGGGCACAACGAGCCGCTGGAGTTCCTGGGGGACTCGGTCATCGGCTTCGTGATGGCCGACCTCCTCCACCGCCGCGATCCCGAGGGGCGCGAGGGAGAAAAGAGCAAGATGCGCGCGCAGCTCGTCTCGGCGCGCAGCCTGGCGCGGCGGGCGGCCGAGCTGGGGCTGCCCGACCTGCTGCTCCTGGGGCGCGGCGAGGAGAAATCCGGCGGGCGGAAGAAGACGGCGCTGTGGGCGGATGCCTACGAGGCGGTCATCGCGGCCCTCTATCTCGACGGTGGCCTGGAAGCTGCGCACCGCTTCGTGAGCGCCGAGTTCGCCACCGACCTGGAGCGCCCCCGGCTTCCCATCGAGGACCACAAGAGCGTTCTGCAGGAGATGCTGCAGGCGCGGGGCGACCCGGTGCCGGAGTACGAGATCGTGGCCGAGGAGGGCCCCGACCACCGGCGGCGGTTCCGCGTCCGTTGTCTCGTTCGCGGAGAGCCGGTGGGCGAGGGCGAGGGCTTTTCCAAGAAGCAGGCCCAGCAGGAAGCGGCCCGCAATGCGCTCTTCCACCCAGGAGTCCGTCCCGGCACACGAAGGACGGACTCCTAACTAAAGCGGCCCTTCGGGCCGCAGGAGGACGGAACGTGGGTACATCCCTTCGGGTTCTCATTTTAGGAGCGTGTCCTCCATGATTACCGGGACACGCTCCTCCACGGTGGTGGTGCGTTCGACGGAGGGGCTGCAGCAGGAGATCACGGCCGGCCGCCACCGGATGACGGCCGACGAGCCGGTGGGCGCCGGGGGGACCGACGGCGGGCCCGACCCCTACGCGCTGCTCCTGGCCGCCCTCGGCGCCTGCACCTCGATGACGCTCCGTCTCTACGCGCAGCGCAAGGGATGGCCGCTCGAAGAGGTGACGGTGGAGCTGGAGCACGCCAAGGTG
>Ga0210378_10001221_pt1 | contig 13431 bp, 16 predicted proteins | sample PLM1_60_b1redo_FD_155465 | JGI IMG/M metagenome (GOLD analysis project Ga0210378, IMG submission 155465) | Groundwater sediment microbial communities from an aquifer in East River, Colorado, USA - PLM1_60_b1 redo | ecosystem: Environmental > Terrestrial > Soil > Riparian zone | place: USA: East...
GCAAAGCAAGATCGTGTCACTGGCCCGGTATGAGAAGATTCAGCGTGACGGGCGTGCGAGCATCTATCGGAATATTCGATCAATGGCGCTGGACGATCCGCTGGCCCGCGAGGTGCTGCCGCAGATTCGGGCGGCCAACGTCGCGCTCGGTGTCCAGGTCGGGATCAATGACACCGAGTTCAAGATGACCTCGCGAGGCCTCCGGGTGATCGAGATCAATAACCGGTTGCCAGGGGCGGACACGCCGCGCATGATCCAAAAATGCTCTGGCCTGAACTGCTACCAGGAGAGTGTCCGGCTGTTTCTTGGCAAGCATACGCGGTCACCGGAAGAATATCGGTTCGTTCGGAACTATTGCGTGTGCTGTATCATCACGGCCTGTGAGAAGCGCCAGCAAAGCCTCATCCCGATGGCTCTCGCCGTGGTGGCCGGCGCTCTCTTCAAACATTTCCGGCGCGCGGCCGTACCTTCTCCGCGGGTTGGTTCGCTGCGGAATCTGCACTCGCAAAATGCAGGCAGCGACCATCCGCGAAAAGCACACCTATTACCGCTGTCTGGCACGCACGCTCGTGCCCGGATCGTCCGCCTCCGCCCACCACCCGAGGACGGTGAACCTTCGAGAGGACGAACTGCTCGGGCCGCTGAACGGCTGGATCGGGCGGTTGTTCGCACGGGAGAACGTCGACCGGACTGTCGCCGCCTTGGTCGCCTCCCAGGACCAGCCCGGTGGCAAGCCGGAATCGCGGATAGGGGCCACGAAGCGACTCGCCGACGCGGAAGCACGGCTGCGACGGTTCCAGACGGCGATCGCGTCCGGTGTCGATCCGGCGGCCCTGGTTGAGGCGATCAACGAGGCACAGGCCGAGCGCGCAGCAGCGCGAGCCGAGCTGAAGGGCACACCTGTGCCGAGCCTGCTGACCGATGCTGAGGTCTACGCGATGGTTGATTCGCTCGGCGACGTCGGCGCCGCTCTGGCCGATGCCCGCGCGGAGAGTCTTGGCAGCCTCTACCACGCGCTTGGCCTTGAGCTGCGCTACCAACCGGCCGAGCGCGCCGTCTACGCGACGGCATCGCCTCGTGTGGTTAGCGCGCGTGTCCGAGGGGGGACACCAACACGGCCCCGTGGCATTCCTGCGCAGTGCAGGTATCCATGTGGAGAGGCTACCAGGGTTGGTAAGAGCCGGTATGCCGGTCTTCGCCTGGGCAGTCGTCGATCGCGACTCCTATGGTGCCGCAGATTCGGGGCCTCCAACCGACGCGGACCAGGCTTGACCAAACCGGCGGCCAGCAGCATCCCCAGGTTGCGCATCGCCTGGTATGTTCGGGGAGTCGATCTTTGCTGGCCGGCGGCCGGGGTCCGCTGGCGGCACCGGCGGATGATGCGCCGGTTGTCGAAGATCAGGCCGATCTGGTCGGGGCGGTTCGATGTCGAGGTTGTCGCGCAGGACCTGCTCGAAGATCCGGCCGGGCACCGGACGGTCCAGCATCTGGGTCAAATTTAAACTCGCGACCTCCGGCCGCTCCCCGGCATGAACCGGTCTTCCTGCAGCCAATTCGTCGGGCCCTTAGGTTACGCTCGCTGTGCTTGGACACCCCGTGCGCACTGTAAGGTGAACCACGGGAACATCTCTGCTCAGGACCTGATCCGCTGAATGAGCTCGCGAACAGTAAAGGATCCGCCCACGACTCGCTCTAGTGGTAGACTGAGACCGATGCGCGATTGTACCTTTGCGCATAGACGGATCGTAGCCGTTATGTCGTGATCTGGAAACAGCGCTGTCACGTTGGCGTCAAGTACGCCGGGTGACCTGTCTATACGTCCTCCCAGGCGCTGCACCGCATTTCGTAGCCATTCCGGTATCAAGAAGCGCTTCGACAGATCGGCGACAAACGTTGACAGCACCTCCGTCTTTTCGTTGCCAGAAAGCTCGACATCACCCTGAGCAAGCTCTAGAACACGCAACCCGTATCGCTGCTCCAAGTATCGACGCTCCGCAATCTCAGCTCCAATCGCCGCGAAGTATGCGTTAGGGGAGTCGCCCTCCATCGCTCTCCTAACGAATTGCAGTGCCCCTAGGATGTCCCAGTCTGACATAGAGTAGCCAAGAAAGAGGACGGGATGCCTGGCCAAAATCTCCTCCGTGCCACGCGATACTGTCGGATATGCAGAGGCGAAGCCAAGGTAATCCTCCTCCGAAAGAATAAGTCTATCACGGCACCGTTCTACACAGCCATGAAGCTTGAGAACCCATGGACGCGTGGGCTGGTCCGGAACCTGAAGCCAATCTGATCTCGCATTCAACGAGATGACGAGTGGCCGAGCTTGCCGAACCTCACCCATCGCCTGCTCGAGCAAGGTGTCGAAATTGGTCGTCGCAAAGAGATTCGAAGGAAGCTTGCAGATTTGCTCATGAAGCTTCAACGATACCGGACGTCCTTCAAGCTGGTCGGTTACCAGCTTGTTAAAGGATCGAATCCCAAGTACCTGTCGGCAAATGTCGGCAGTTCGCAGTGGCGAGTACGACTTCCTTAACTGTGCTCGATGCCTCATTCTATCTACGAGCTCCGGCCACGACGGAAGCCCCGCTGCAGCGGAAACACCAGCACCGATGAAGACTACGCTCGATCCTGATTCCAGATCCTCCGCTAGAGCTAAGAAGTTTGGATCACGCTGGTATGCTCCGGGACACCTCGCAGTCAACCTCGCCATCAGCTGCGCCGTACATTCTCTAGTATCGTACCAATCCACGCGGCTGCTGAGACGCTCGGAAGAAACTGCTGCTCAAGGCCGTCGTATATCGCATCAATCCACCGGGTTTGGCCCAGGGTTGGGGCAGGAGGCACAACCGTTGTAGCAATGTCCGAACTGTATACTGATAGAACTTCAACCGGATGGTTTGACGGCGGCATCAACTCGAACTTGCCGCTAATACTCAATATTGCCGTGGCATTCGAGCCCATTACAATGCAGAGCTCATTGGGAGGGTATTGGCCCCAACCGAGCTCAACTACGCAGTAGGTCCTATTTCGCCGCTGTCCATCACTTCGACCGATCTGCAACCGATCGCTTTGACTTATGTCGAACACCATCACACACGCCCGCTCGAAAGACGGCGAAGATTTGTAGCAACCGATAAGCTCAACTTCACCGAAAAGGGTGTGAAGGAGCGCGAGCGCGTATGGGCCCATGTCTGCGGCGCAACCTGATTCCTTAGCGTAGGCTGATGAAAAAATGGCCCCAGGCAGTGTAATGTCTTCATGAAAAAAGCGGCGCACATCTCGGTGGTAATCCTCAGGACCGGGAATGTTGACTCTAGTCCGAGCGAACGAAATGGTCCCCAGCGCGCCGTCCGAGATGAGTCGCTTGAGCGTGGAAACACCGTGCACGAACTCCATCGCCGGTAGAGCCATGACGTTTTTTCGGGTCCGATGAGCTGCCGCGAGAAGCGCACTACCCGACGTTGACTCAATAACGGCGGGCTTCTGGACTAGTACATGTTTGCCTGCAGAAATAGCCTGCATGGCATGCTGGAAGTGCGTCGCTGGCCAATCGGCGATAATTACGCCGTCCACTCTATCATCCGCATAGATCGCGGAAGGTTCTTCGGTAATCTTCGCGGACGAGATACGGAACGTGTCGGCTATCAGCTGTGCCCTGGTCGTGTCGAGATCACACAAATATAGGATCTCTACGGGCTTCTCGTTCAGTCCAGCTAGACCCGGAACGTGCGCGAACGCGGCGATTCCACCACAGCCGATGACTGCCACTCTTACGGGGGGCACGCTTCGTCCTCCTCGCCGTCGTCAGTAGAGTTATCGCTGGGTAAGTATCTAATGTTACCCGCGTATTGCATTTCGCCGACAGCTGGTCGAGGCCAACCCGGTCGCCCACCTGCCCGACCTCGCGAAGGCGCTCTGGGGTTCGCCTGGGCGCGGCAGGGTGTCGCTAGCGAAGCGCCGATGGGCTCTGGAGGCCGCAGACGAGGGCAAACATTCAGCGGGATTGCCATGTGTGACCTTCGGGATGACGTGGCGTGATGGCCCGATGGGTGGCCGGTCGGGTGTCATCACGGATGAGGCATGGGTCGGGTGGCATCCAGGGTCGTTCGAGGATGGCCTCGCGCAGGGCGTCTATCATGTTGCGGCCGTGCTTGGCGGCCGTGGAGAGGTATCCGCGGATTCGGTAGCGGTCTTTGGTGCGTTGTTCGCTGGTGAGCCGGCCGGAGATGTTCTGCTGCACTTTGCTGAGGAATGACATCCCGTACAACCACGTTGCTTGAGTACGTCGACGTCCGGGCGGAGAGTCTCGGCGGCCTCTACCACGCGCTGGGCCAGAGCTGCGCTACGAACCGGCCAAGCGCGCCGTGTATGCAAGAGTGTCGCCGTGTGTGGTTAGCGCGCGTGTCCGAGGGGTCCGAGGGGGCGAGGGGACTTTCACACTAACCACACGCCTCGTCTTGCCGTCGGAGCCGGCGTCAACGGTGCTCACCGCCGCTTATTGCAGCCACTCCACTATGGTTCGGAAGTGCTCGACAGTTTGCTCGTCTAGGACGATCTCCATTCTCACCGGCTCGCCTGAGCTCCAAACCACACCTTCTATCAGAAGCCGCTTGACGCGGCCTAGCTCAGGGCTGAACGACATATCCCCGATACGGCTCATATTCTCGACCTGCACGAACTTGCGACTTGCGAGGTCTTCCCCCATCAGGATGCTGTCGCCGCCAGGTTCGCCCGGCGCCTCTGGGTAGTATAACCACCGCTCGCCGCGTTTCATCGCAGCGTCATGCTCAACGCAGACGGCCATCTCCATGCGTATGCCGTCTGGTTCGGAAACAACGGCGATCGCTCCTGCCGGTCGTAGACACCGAAGAACACTGCACTGCGCCATGCCGGTGGACTTTAGCCCAACTCTAGCCTCGGCGCACACGCTTCGGGTGCGCTTCGCGAGGTGGCGGGCATACCGGCTGGACGAGCAGTGAAGGCACAGTGGGTACATCGGCGGCGGTTCTGGGGCCAATGCCACGTAGCTTAAGTTGATCACGCTGCGCTGGTCCGTCAGCGCACGGATGTTGATTATGGCCGGGCCGGCGTGGTGGCTGCCGGTCTCACCGGGTTGCTTGATGGCCCTCTTTCTGCGGGGTTTGAACTACGCGGCCGTATACCCTCAAGTCGTACTTGCTCGTCCTGGTCAAAAAGGCCATCGCCCCGACTTTATTGTGGAACCGATATCGATAGCGACTGGTGCGACATTATTGAGCTAAAACGACCTTCAGAAAAGGTTCTTGTTGGTAAGGGTAATCGCGCAATGTTGGCGCAAGCGATTTCGTCGGCGTGGAGGCAATTGCGAGAGTACTCCGCCTACTTCGATGATAGGAGTTTGGCTAAGCGGACGGAGCGGCAGTATGGATTCCGGCTGCCACAGGCCCAAGCTCGTTGTAATTGTTGGCCGCGATACTCAAAGTTTCAACGCAGAAGAGATGCGTCGAGCTATTACTGCATATCCTGACCTTGAGGTCGTTACGTATGACCGCCTATTGCGTGCAGCGAAGAAATTCCGCTGCTCTAAGCGTGGTTTTAACCGGCCCAGCTCCACTCGGTCTCCCTTCGCAAGGCCTCCTCGCTTATAGGCAGCCAATCACAAGGCCAGCAACGGGCCCGAATCGCGTGCACTATAAGCCGCCCCAACCCCAGGAATTCCTGAGTGCCGACTCTCTTGACGACTCCGCATGGTTCAGCCAGTTGTCATTTTTCATCGATCCGCAGTTGCCGAGGCGTCTCCTGCGCTGCGGCGATAACTGCTTCGGGAAGATGTACTGTCTGCGCGATGACGTCGGTGTCGACGTCGATGAACTCCTGCCAGGTCGGGTACTCGCGGCTGATCGCCTTGCTGAGCTGGTCGTTGAGCCGGCTTCGCGTTTGAGCACCGCCTCGCTCAGGCCAATCGCGTCCCACTGAAGACGGTGAAACCAGCGCAAGCCGTGTCGGCCAACCTGAGCCGCGCGATCCACTGAGGCCAGCACTCGGCAACTGGCGACGGGAGCGGGACGCAAAGCGCTATCCCGCCACGGCGCGCCATACAATCAGGATGCGTCTAGTCGTTTTTGCCGCTCTCCAATAGATCATCAGACTTGAGTAGGCCAAGCAGCGCGTCAATCTCGTCATCATCTCGGTTGTCGTTGATATCGACGGTATCCAATTTTGGCCCTTTGGTGTTCGTGACCTCGCGGTGTTGAATAAGGGCCTCTTGCGCTTCGGCGTATCCCGGAAATAGTTCTGCAGCGTCTTCGTATGCGCTTGCAACGGCGACCAGCTCGTCAAGCATTGACCAGTCCGTAAAGGGCGACTGGTCCGACGCCCAGTTCTGAAGAAGACGTTCTGTCTGCTCGAACTCGCTTTGATGGAGGCTCTCTAGGTAATGCGACGGCACTAAGCTTCCCAATTCTTCGAAGTAGCTGATCGTTACCCGTAGGTTGTCCCAGTCGTAGGAACTTCCGTCCATCAACCACTCAGCGGCTGCATCAATTATTTCGCTACGTTTGTCCGTTAGGCTGGTCAGCTTCGACCCTCCGATGGCCTTCATGAGCGACACAAGCTCATCACCATCGTCGACATTATCTAACCATGTGTCATCAAATCTATTAGCCAGTAGTACCCCTAGGGTCTCAGATTCGAGCTGTCCAGCGATCTCAACAGCGGCTGCTTGTCGACTTGCCCACCCCCTATGGCGGAGTGCCATTCCTTGGGACTCGCCCTCCAATGTTCGAATGACAGCGGACACTAGTGCATCCGATTCGGCGGCTAGGACCGCCGCGAGGTTCGCATTGCCTGCGCCATGTGAGAGCCTCCATATTTGCTCGACCTGTTCGAAGGAAATGGAGGCGGATAGGAGACCGGCTATCGCTCCACGCTCCTGAGCGAGATACGAGCGCATGAAATCCCGAACTGAAGGATTGTGAAAGGATGCTGTTATGACACCGTTGATCCGCTGAAACCTGACCATCGTGTTCTCTGTGACCCCGAGTGCTCGCCTGAATTGGCGGGATTCGGAGGAACGTCCAAGATGGTGTCGATAGGCTTGCCATGCGGCTTCCAGGTTCGTTAACGACGCTAGAGGTCCAGCTGTGAGGAGAACCTCCAAGAGATGTAGGGCAGGCTCATCTAGGTCGTTTTCAATGATGTGTTGCCAAATCCGTCTCGGATCCTCAAGGTTTTCCAATACGTTAGCGGCAGCCGCATAGGGAACACTATCCTTTTCCTCGTTATATAGTTCTAGACTTAATGCAACGAGCCGAGGATTGAAATTGCGATGCGACAGAATTGGGCTGTAGACCTCGCGCTCGGCGAATGGTGCGCGCTGGCCCGGCGGCAGGCCAGAGTGGAACACATGATTGTAAAGAATCTCCGCTCGAACTTTCCTGCTGTAGTCCGATAGATCGAGCACGCACGTCAGCGGGCTAAAGTCATGCGCTGCGAGCTTCTCGTAGTGTTGTCGAGCTTCAGCGAGTATGTATTCGCGCGTCGTTAGCACAAAGTACTTATTCGCACTCCTGCGCACCTTCTTTAGCATGGAAAGCAGTCGACTGTCCTCGTTCTTCCCCATTTTATCCGCGAGGTTGGCTTGACCCAGGAAGTCGTCATAGTAAAAGATCTGTGCGCGGCTATCATCCCATACTCTATTTGCTTCGTTCACATCCTCGCTGATTTCGACAAGTTCAAATCCGGCCGAAACGTAGCTGGCCGCCAGCACTCTTGCGAGTGTTGTCTTGCCGATTCCCGGCAAGCCTGCAATTATACAAACTCGTTGTTGCTCAAGTATGTCGCACGCTCTTGTGTAGCTCTCATTCGGAGCGTAGGTCTTCAGCGATTCATCAATCTCATCAACAAGTGTTGCCGAGCGCGTCACTACATCCTTAATTAGTAGAGCTTGGAGGACCGCCGCGCTATTTAACCACAAACGTAAGTGGCCCTGGACGATACCCGGGCGGGAGCGAAGTTCGGCGACTATTTCCTCTACGCCGTAGAGGTCGTCCAGGCTGACGAGATATGGCCTGAGAATCTCCATGAGCTTGTCTTTGGCATCTACGGTCAAGTCGACCGTGGTCGCCAGTATGTACCGACCTGGCCTAAGGGCTTCGATTTTAGGTCGCTCGGTTCTGTCCATATGTCGGATGAGTTTAGCCCTTGCGGACATTTGCCAGTGTTTGCATTGAATAACTGTAGTCGCGTTCGCGTCTTCGATACGACGCAAGTCAATACCGGCGTCGGCACCCTTAGCGAATATCTCCAACTTAGTTCGTAAGATATCCTCAAAGAGATCCTTGCAAACAACTTCGAAGTCAAAATCAGTGAGTCGACCCAGCTCGAACCTGTCCATTGGCTTCCTCGGAAGTCTCGGTGTTGATCGCACAACTCCTTATGTCATTGATGCCGACACAGTACCGCGGCAACATGGACACCGACGTGCGCGCCCGCAGGCTTTGCTCGTAGCCTGCTCGAAGCTCAAACCGCCGAGGCGATGGCGGTATGGCAGCGCGGTCGCTACCAGAGCTGAGGAAATCTCGCGTGTTGTCGTTTGTGATAGGGCTCGGCTCGTAACCAGCCTGCGTTGCACGACATCGGATATGCGCCGATCCTTGCGCACTCAGGTTTACTGAACAGCTTGTGCCGACGTGCTATTGCCAATACGCAGGCTCTGTGCGAGGTGATCGCTGCTGTAACCGCCACCGGTCTACCGTAGGATTACCTTATGGCTCCAATGCCCCGCGGGTTCTCGACGGGGGCTTGCCACTTGAGCGGCCTCTCGGTCGCACGGACGGCAAGTGAGGTTCGTGGTTCGGCGAGTAGATGGACTTCGCCGGTGAGGGCTGCGAGTGCGGTGGCGACTTCGTGGAGGTCTGTGGTGATGTAGGTGGTTGTTGCTCCTGCGTTATTTTTTCTGGTGTGGCCAGCGTAGGCGCGTGCGACGGCGTATCCGTAGTGGCGTTCGACCCAAGTCAGGGTAGTGTGCCGGAGCCAGTGGGTGCTGATTTGTTGGGTTGCGACCCAGGGCAGGTGTTGGCCGATTCGTGCCCATAGGTGGTCGTAGCGGCGGGCGGTGATGGGATGCCCGGTGCGGTAGCGGAGAAGTTGATCGCGCGAGCCGCTGCCTCGTTGTTCACTGTGGAGGACGAGACCGCGCATGAGTGTGGGGGATACGGGTTGCCACCTGGTTGTTCCGCCTTTCTCGTGCAGGAGGATGAGGCATTGCTCTGGGTCAAGGTCGCGGGGTCGCAACCCGAGTGCGCCGCCACGGCGACACGCGGTTTCGGTGTGGAGTCTCAGAAGCAGCGTGTCGAGGTCGGGGTCGTTTCCGGTAGTCGTGGCGGTGTGGACGATCTCGGCGAGTCGGCGGTTGGGGATGGCGCGGCGGTTGCTGGGTAGTCGTCGCGGCTTTTTCACTCGTTGGGCTGGATTGTCAGCGTCGGTGATGAGTCCGTCTGCGGCGGCGTGCCGGTAGAGGCATCGGAACGCAGCGATGAGGTGTTCTGTGGCGGAGCGTCCTCCGCGGGAGTTCTTCCGTATGATCAGGTGGCCTTTGTTGTGCTCGCAGAGTTGTTTGATTTCCAGGGGCGTGGGCTCGTCAATACACCGATCACCCCACGTGTCTTCTATGCGCCGCCAGTAGGTCGCGTACGCTCGGCGTGTTCCTTCCGGCACGGCCGCCGACACCTGCGGGATGTAGTCACGAAACGTCGGCATCGACCGGCTGTCTGCGGGGTCGGCCGCCAAGAGTTGCTCGGGTGTGATGCCCATGCGGACAAGGAGCAGGCGCGCAGCTTCGAGATCGGCGGCGTTCATCTCGGTGCGTCACCGGATGAGGCTGTGGCGTGGTGCTCCAGGAGAATCGACTCCAGCAGCGCCATGGTGTAGACCACGAGAACACCGGGTGTTGGTGCGGCGGCCACGAGGAGCCGGTCTCCGGGGTTCAGGCGGCAGATATGCCGGATGCGGGCCGTGAGCCGGAGATGGCCCTGCCGGGTAATGGATTCAGCTCCGCCAGCCTGGGGGGTGACGACTATGGCCTGCTGAATCACCGTAATGGTAATGGGCTGGGCCGGCCGCCAACCCAGAGCACGTATCGGCGACCGGTCGGCAAGCCGACCTCGGGCATCGACGGGCGTCACGGTGCAGTACAGCGACGGCGCTGAAGTCGGTACCGACAACGGTGGTAGCGGCAGTCCGACACTTGCTGTACGCGTGGGTGCCTCCCCGGACGCCAACGCCGACGCGACGTGCTCCACCAGCGATCCGTGCGTGATCGATATGGATGCGTTCCCGCGTGGGGCGGCACCCAACGTCGCGCATCTGCAGGCCGAGTTTGGCGGGTTCCAGGTCGAGTGCCTCGGCCAACTCGGCGGAGGGTACGAAATCGCGGCCGTGGGGCTCGGCCCGGTGACCGGGTTCCGGTGGGGTTCATGAACGGACGCCTCGGTGTCGCTGCGTTGGGCCGGGATCAGCACGGTTGGTCCGTCGTCATGCCGCTGCTGGTCGGTGTTGGTGTCCTCCCTTCCCGCCACCGTGGTGCCGTTGGGGTCGTCGTCGTCGGTGGGGTCGGTGTTGGTCGTGGCTAATCCTCCTTTCAAGGCGGCACAGTTGCCGTCGTCGCCATGCTGCTTGGTTACTGGTTGTGACTGTCCGTGGGTTGTCCGCGGCGTGGTTGTGGCCGGTTCAGCGGCAGGCGCGCGCGAGCCGTGGACGTGGACGGACAGCCTGGCTGGTTACGGTGTGTGGTTGTTGGCGCGCCAGCGGCCCCGGCTGACCTGGTTTGCACGGCCGGCGTGGGCATGCTGGCGGAGTTGGGCGTAGACCCAGCTGCGGCGCATGCCGCAGGCGGCGATCAGCTCGGCGATTGTGGCGCCGTCGGGTGGTGCGTCGCGCAGGGCGGCCAGCAGCGCCCGGTGTGGGTCGATCACTTCTCGGCGTGGGTCGGCGCTTGGCGGCACCGGCGCCGGCTGGCTCTGCTCGCCGTGGTCCGGGCTGGCGCGTGGCGTTGGCATGTCGGGCGTGACGTGGTCGGTGGCCGTGTGGCGGGCGTGGCGGGTGGCGATCTCGGCGACCTGCCGGTCGGTGAGCAGGTAGGCGCGGGCTCGGCGTGGGCTGCTGTGGTGCTTGCTGGCGATGAGGAACTTGCCTTCGGCGTCGAGTTGGTGGGCGCGCCAGCCGGCGGTGACCATGCCTTGGCCGAGGATCAGGTCGGCGTCGCGTTGCTCGCGCACACGTAGGCAGATGCGGACGTCCATCTGGGAGCGGACGGCGCCGTGGCCCATGGCCTGCTGGGTGGGTCGTTGGGTGGCCACCAGCAGGGTGATGGCGACGGCGCGGCCGCGGCGGGCGATCGAGTCGGCCAGCGGGCGGGCCGGGTCGGGTAGTTCAGCGTACTCGTCGACCACGATCACCAGTGCCGGCTCGGCCGGGCTGGGGTGCCATGCGCGAAGCCCACGTTCGGCGAGCTGGGCGGCACGGTGGTCCAGTTCAGCCACGGCCGCGCCGAGCAGCGTGGTGGCCTGCTCGCCGGTCACCGCGAGCTGGTGCAGGCGGCCGGCCCATGGGCGCAGTTCCATCCCGCCTTTCAGGTCGATGCCCCACAGCCGCACGTCGGGGCAGCCGGTCAGGGCGGCCAGGATGACGTTGAGCAGGCCGGACTTGCCGGCCCCGGTGGCGCCGCCGATGAGCACGTGCCGGCCGGCCAGCTCGACCCGTACCGGTTGGGCGTCCTCGAACAGGCCCAGCTCGATCGGTGTTTTGATCGAGCGCCGGTCGGGTGGGCGGGGCCACGGGATGGGTTGGGCGTGCGGGTCGTGTTCGATCACTCGCAGGGTGGCGCGGCTGGCTCGGTTGGGGTCCGGTTCGACTCGGATCGCGCCTCGTCGGGTATCCAGCTGGGACTCCAACGTGTCGGCCGCCTCGGCGACCTTGCGCACGGTCACCGCGCCACGTAAGGCCAGCCGGGCGGTCCAGCCCCACCGGTGGACGGTCTTGGACTGCACTTGCACGCCCTTGATCCCGGCCAGCTCGGCGATTTCCGGCCACCGTTCCAGCTTGCGGTCAACCCGGGTGGCGGCCCGGCGCCGCCGGTCGGCCCACCAGGGCACGGCCAACACCAGCCCGGCCACCAGGGCGATCCCCGGCAACGGGTCGTGGGTCGGGCCGAGCGCCGTCGCGGCGGACAGCCACCCGCCCGTGGTCACGGCCAGCACCGTCAGGTAGACCCGCTCCGGGCGGCGGTCCCAGGAGCCCAGCCACCGTGCCGGTCCCCACAGCACCACGACCGCAGCCAGCACCCCGACCATGGCCGGCGCCGGCCACCAGCCCGGGTGCGCCGCGTGCAGCCAGGCGCCAACCGCGAAGGTGCCGGCCAGTACGAACAGCGGCGCCAGCTCCGAGCGCCACCGCCGCACCACCCGACACACCAGCACCAGGGCGTCGAGCAGTGTCCAGCGTTCGTCCGGGGCGAGCAGCAGTGGCACCGGCTCTCCCCGCCGACCCCGCCACCGGGACCGGGCATAGCGCCGCCGCATCACCGCGACCTCCGGCTCACTTGCCACTCTCCGTGGGGCAGTTGGCGGTGCCGGTGTTGTCGTGATGGTCGGCGTTGATTGTGGAGCGCGTCGGGTGGTCGGGTAGCTCGTCGTACAGGTAAGTCATTGGGTCGGTCTCGCCGTCCTCGTGGGCGGCGACGGCCGCGCGGACGGCCGCCAGCAGGTTGGCGTACCGGGCACGCAGAGCAGCGAGGGCTCGGCGAAGTCGGGCGATCTCGGCGCACAGCGCCGTCAGGTCTGTGGTCATCTAAGGCTGTTGATCTCCTTTCGGTCGGGTGTGGTGTGAGCCGGGCCGCGTGCTTGCGGTGCATCGGGTCAAAGGTCGAGTCCCGCGAGGAAGCGGGCGACCGCCCGGGTCGCGTCGTGGATGTACGGGGCCAGCGACGACGAAGCGAGGAAGAAACCAAGCAACACGCAGATGGCTGCGTGCCAGGGGCGCAGTCCGGCGAACCGCACCAGCAGGAACACCAGGGCCGCAAGCAGGACCACACTGGACAGGGTCAGCACCAACGAATGTGATCTCCTTTCCGTTCAGAGTTGGACTCGGGAGGCCGTAGGAGGGGGAGCGAGGTCAGCGATTGGGTCGGCGACCGCCGGGCCGTTGTTGGCGCGGCCGGCGGGATACGGTGCGGCGCAGACGGGGCCGTCGCCGGTCGCCTGAGCCGTCGTCGTGGTCCGGCCGGCCACGGCGGGCCTGCCGCCGAGCCCACGCGGCTCGGGCCTTGCACTTGGTGCAGAACCCACACGGCTCGGCGTGGGCTCCGCACGGGCACCGGGACTCCTCGCCGTACAGCGGCCAAGGGACACCGCCGGCTGGGCGGTCCTCACTGGGCACGGCGAGGTCGTCGGACTG
>Ga0210378_10001223_pt1 | contig 13423 bp, 11 predicted proteins | sample PLM1_60_b1redo_FD_155465 | JGI IMG/M metagenome (GOLD analysis project Ga0210378, IMG submission 155465) | Groundwater sediment microbial communities from an aquifer in East River, Colorado, USA - PLM1_60_b1 redo | ecosystem: Environmental > Terrestrial > Soil > Riparian zone | place: USA: East...
GGCCGAGGGAACCGGCGGGGCCGAGGGAACCGGCGGGGCCGAGGGAACCGGCGGGGCCGAGGGAACCGGCGGGGCCGGTACGGCGGGTGCGATCGAGGCGCCGGCCGCGCAGCCTGCGCCGGCGACCGTAGCGGTGCCCGCGCCCGCCTCCCGCGACATGGCCGTGACGTAGCGGTCTTCCCGCTGACCCGCGGCCAGGCTCCCAGGATTGCGGCTCCGCTTCGGGAAAAGGCGGGGGATGATGGGTGGCGTGGCGAACATTGGCGAACCCGTGCGCGAAGGTGAATGGCCGGAGTTCGACCCGGCGGACCTGCCGCCGGTCGAGGAGCCGGCGGCTCCGAGTCCGGAGCCAGATCCGGCGCCGGCGTGAGCGCGGTCGGGTTCCGCCGCTGGCGGGTGTCGGCCGCCGGCGAATTGGTGGGGCTGCGGGTGCCGCACGTATGGGCGACGGGCACTCAGACCGCGGTGTGCCGTGGCATCGACGGCATCGGGTTCGGCAACTGCGCGCCACTTCGGGTCTGGCCGGGCCACCCGGTGCCGTCGCTGCGCTCCCGGTGCGGCATCTGGGCACATAAGCGGCCGATCCGGGAATGCCCGTGTGGCGATCCTGCGTCGGCGGCTCACGGGGTGGTCGGCGCGGTACGGCTCTGGGGCCGGTACGTCGAGCATGAGACCGGCTGGCGAGCCGAGCAGGCCAAGGCGGTCGCCCTGGTCGACTTCACCGGCCGGCTGAACGTGGCCTACGACGCGCCCAGATACCCGGACCTACCCAGCCTCTACGGCGAGTGGGCGACCGGGGACGACGGCTGGGCGACCGGCGAGTCAGGAGTGTGGTGTGACCCGGACCTCGCCATGCCAGTCGCCGTCACGCTCTTGCAGCATGCGGTACAGCTGGGAACCGACCTTCAGCGCACGGTGCAGCGCCTGTACTCGGCCGTAGAGGCCGAAGTCAGGCCGGTGGTCGAGCGGCTGATGAAGCCGGCCGCGGAGGAGGATGGCACGACCAGGGCGCGCCGTTAGGGCGCGGCGTCACCCGGCGGCCGCGCCCGCGCCCGCGCCGCCCACCCATTCTGCGAGCTGCACCGGCGGAGCCGGGCGACCTGTCGCGGTAACCACCCCCGCGCGGCATCCGGAAAGGCGCTCTCATGTCCGCTTCCCCGTCACCTCGCCCTCGATCCGCCATCATCACCAGGCTTCGGGCCGCCGGCTGTGTCTTCGCCGAGGACGAGGCGCGGTTGCTGATCTCCGCGGCACGGACGCCCGCCGACCTCGCGGCCATGGTGGACCGGCGAGCCGCCGGCGTGCCCCTCGAACACATCCTCGGCTGGGCGGAGTTCTGCGGCCTGCGGATAGCCGTGGACCCCGGAGTCTTCGTGCCCCGCCGCCGGACCGAGTTCCTCGTCCGCCAGGCCGCCGCCCTCGCCCGCCCGGCCGGCAGCCCCGACGGCCAGGCTCTCGCCCGGCCACGAACTGTCGTCGTCGACCTGTGCTGCGGCTCGGGCGCGGTGGGCGCCGCGCTGGTCGCGGCCCTGGACCGGGTCGAGTTGTACGCCGTCGACCTCGACCCAGCCGCGGTGCGGTGCGCCCGCCGCAACATCGCCGCCGCGGATGGCCAGGTGTACGAGGGCGATCTCTACCAGCCGCTGCCCGCTACGCTGCGAGGCCGCGTCGACATCCTGGTCGCCAACGCACCCTATGTACCCACCGAGGCGGTCGGGCTGCTGCCCCCGGAGGCCCGCATACACGAGCCGCGGGTGGCGCTCGACGGCGGCGCCGACGGGCTTGACGTCCTGCGGCGGGTGACCACCGCGGCGAGACCATGGCTGGCACCGGGCGGCCACCTGCTGGTCGAGACGAGCGAGCGCCAGGCGCCGCGACTCGTCGAGACCGTCGCCCGCAACGGGCTGATCCCGCAGGTGGCCCGTTCCGACGAGCTGATCGCCACCGTCGTCATCGGAACCGGGCCCGCCGGCGGGCACGCATCGCACACCGCCTGACTCCTCGCCGGCGAAGCAGCGGGCCCAGGTCGCCGACCGGCGCCCGCCGGGCTCGCGGAAGATCTTTTAACCTTTCTACATGATCGATTTGAACCTTTCCGCTCCTGGAACGAGTTTGCCCAGTAACACGCCGGGGAGGCACGAATGGCGACAGCCGGGCAGCATCCTCACAGGCACGGACACGGGCCCCGCAGGCGTACCTGCCCGGCTGCAGGACCGGACGATCTCGACGTCGCGGTGGCGCGGCGGCCGGCAGTCGGGACAAGGGCGACCAATAGCCGCCGGCCAGGCGCCGCTGGTCTCGCCGTAGCCGGGAGGGCATCGTGAACGGGATAGTGGATCAGGCGGTCCAGGTGGTCGGCGCGGTACTGATCCTGGCCGCGTTTGCCGGCGCCCAGACCGGCCGGCTGGACCGCCGATCGCCCTGGAATCTACTGCCCAACTTGCTCGGCTCCGCGGCGCTCGCGGCGGACGCGCTACGCGGCCGGCAATGGGGCTTTCTCTTGCTCGAAGGCGCGTGGGCGGTCGTCTCCCTGCTCGGATTGCTCTCCACGGTGCGAGCGCGAGGGCTCATGGCGCGAGCCGGAACACTCCCGGTCCGCCCGGTCCGCCCGGTCCGCCCGGGCTGACGGTGACCGGACCGTCGCCGGCCCGCCGCCGGCCTCGGCCCGGGCCGTGACACCTGCTGCGGCGCCTACGGCCCAGACGTCCGCCCGCCGGGCCTGCCGGAAAGTCGGCTCTTCGCGGCGCTGTCGGCACCAGTTCGGCCCGCCGGCCTCGTTCCCGCCAGCCGGAATCGCGCCAGCAGAGAGGATGATCGTCATGGCGAAACTAGCCGAGCCTCGCTGCCCGGTCACGCATCGGACCGGACCGTCGGCAGCGGCGGCGCGCCCGCTCCGTTCCGCCGAGTACGCGACCGGACGCAGCGGTCCCGAAGAGCCCGTCGAGGCGATGGACCGGGCCGCCGATGCCGCTGATTTCCTCCGCCTCCTGGCGGACGAGCGCGGCGAGGCTGGCGCCCCGACCGGCCGGCTCGCCCAGGTCCAGGCGCAGATCGCGGCGACTGGCAGCTACTGGCAGACCGAGGAGGAGTTGGCCTGGGGCGCGAAGGTCGCCTGGCGGAACACGCCGCGATGCCTCGGCAAATTTTACTGGAAGGCGCTCACCGTCCGGGACATGCGGCACCTGACCACCGCCGACGAGGTGTACGCCGCGCTGCTTGACCACTTGCGCATCGCGTTCAACGACGGCCGGATCAGGCTCGTGATGACGGTGTTCGCGCCGCAGCATCCAGGGGCAGCCGGCATCCGCATCTGGAACCAGCAGCTGGTCCGCTACGCCGGCTACCGGCAGGATGACGGGAGTGTCGTCGGCGACCCGGACAGCGCCGACTTCACCGACGCGGTCCGCCGGCTGGGCTGGGCTGGTGGAACTGGCGGCAGGTTCGACCTGCTGCCCCTGGTGATCCAGCTGCCAGGGCAGCCGCCCAAGGTCTACCAACTCCCGGACGAGGCGATAGCAGAGGTTCCGATCAGCCACCCGACTTTCGGGTGGTTCACCGATCTGGGGCTGAAGTGGCACGCGTTTCCGAGCATTTCCGACCAGCGCCTGGACATTGGCGGTGTCTCCTACCCGGCAGCCCCGTTCAGCGCCTGGTACACCGCCGCGGAGATCGGCGCCCGAAACCTGTCCGACGGCAACCGGTACGACATGCTGGCGGCGGTGGCGCGAGGAATGGGTCTGGACACCAGAAACGACCGGTCACTGTGGCGGGACCGCGCGATGCTCGAGCTGGTCGCGGCCGTGATCCATTCGTTCGACCGGGCCGGGATCTCCATCATCGATCACCATTTCGCGGCTCGGCAGTTCGTCAAGCACGAACTGCGCGAGCGGGAAGGCGGCCGGATCACGCCCGCACAGTGGGAACTGATCGTGTCCCCGATCAGCGGGTCGGCCACGCCGATCTGGCAGCGCACGTACGAACCGGTCATGCTGCGACCCAACTTCTTCACCCAGACCGCGCCGTGGAAGACCCCCGAGCTGCCCGCTGACGCCGGCGGCAGCGCCGATGGCCGGGTCGCGGTGACGAGCGCGGCAAGGTCGGCCGCTGCCTGCTGACGCCGGTTCCTCCCCTCCGTCTCAAACCTCTCGGCGGCTGACTTCGTACCGTACGAGCAACGACTCCTGACGCGCGTCCTCGGCGTCCTGCATCGAGCCGAGCATCCGGTGGCAGTGGGCCAGCCGCTCGAAGGCCGCCGCCGAGATCAGCGCACCAGCGGGCGTACCTCGCGGGCGACGAAGCGTACGAAGCCCTCCGGGTCAGGGTCGTCGGCGGTCGGCTGCAGGACCACGGTGTCGGCCCCAGCGTCGGCCCACCGGCCGACGGCGTCGGCCACGGCCGGCGCGTCCCCGGCGATCCCGATGTCCTGGGCCGGGTCGTATCCGGGCTCCTCCAGGCCCGCCTGCTCCGCCGCACCGGCGACAGCATGCAGCCGCTCCGGTGGCAGCTGCGGCAGGAACACCGCACCAAGCGTCGTCACGCACAGATCATCGCGCCAAGCCCGACGCCCCCGACAGGACCACCCGCGGCGGACTGCCCGGGACCTGAAAAATGTGCTGCTGGCCGGCTGGCTCGACCGGTAGAGTGCTGGCACGCCCTCGTCTGGAGGAGGTGAGCGCCATGTTCGTGACCACATTCATGCGCTCCCACCCCGCCTCGGCGTCCCCGCGGATCTGACTGGGAGCGCGCGCTTCCGGAAGGATCCTCCTGTGACCGATATGGTCATCCGCCCGTTGAGCGCGGGCGAGGAGCACCTGTTCGACCTCCTGCCCGACCCGGGACTCGTCGGTCCCGCCGCGTTCGGCCGGACCTACCGCGGCCTGGCCGAGACCGGTGAGTACCGGCCCGAGTGGACCTGGGTGGCGCTGCGCGGCGACACGGTCGTGGCCCGTGCGGCCTGGTGGGGCGGACCGGCCGACGAGTCCCCGGCGGCCCTCGACTGGTTCGACTTCACCGAACCGCAGGCCGGAACCGCGCTGCTGCGGGCGGCACCGCTGCACTACGAGTACTGCCTGCGGCTGCCACCGAAATGGCGGAACCAACCAGCGGTGCGGGCGGCGGCGCAGGCCCGCATCGACGCGGTCACCGCCGCCGGCATGCGCCCGCTGGTCGAGCGCTACAACTACCGGTGGACACCCGACTGCGGCCTGCCCGCCCGCCCGGGCCGGCTGACCTTCCGACCCGAACCCGACGACGCGATGATCCTCGACGTGCTCCGCCGAATCCACCACGCCACCCTCGACGCACACGCCCGCCGCACCATCGCCGCCGACGGCGTGGACGCCGCAGCCCGTGAGGACCTGGAGATCCTGCACTGGTTCCCCTCCCCACGCGATTGGTGGCGGCAGGCGTTCACCCCGTCCGGTGAACTCGTCGGCCTCACCGTGCCGGCCCGCAACTACACCGACCCGGTCGTCGGGATCATCGGCGTCGTCCCCGAACACCGCGGCAACGGGTACGGGTACGACCTGCTCGTCGAGTGCACCCACCTGCTGGTCGTGGCCGGCGCCGGCCGGGTCGTGGCCGCCACCGACGTCACGAACACCCCGATGGCCGCGGCCTTCGCCAAGGCCGGCTACCCGATCACCCAGGAACGGATCTTCCTGGTCTGAGGCCGTCCCGCTGCGGCGGCGCACCCTCGCGGCACCGGTACCGGCTGGTGCGCCGGTCGCGGTTCGTTCCGCGCGGCGACTGTCTGACCCCGGTGCCCAAGTGGAAGCGCTCGGACTGGGCCACCGACGTGCTGCCCGAAACGGATCCGGCCCGCGACCCCGCCGGCCGCGACGTGCTCGGCCGGTGAGCCGCCCTCATGGCGTCCGCGCGGCGAGGGCCAGGTCGCCGGGTGGTGCGGCGATCGCCCCACTCAGCCAGGCGAACTGGTCCAGCGGCGTCGCGGTGATGGCGTTGCGGTCGGTGGCCGGGGCGTTCCAGTGCACCTCGTACACCGAACCGTTGATCACAAAGGCCATGTGCATCCCGCCGCGAGCCGTCAGGACGCCGGACTGCAGCCGGCGCAGCCGTTCGATGCCGGACATGTCGGCGCGGTTGGCCGATCGTGTCCTGCGGTAGTTGATGACCGATCGCTTGGGGTCGACCCTGATGCCGTAGTAGGTCCCCTTGTCCTTGGCGATCTTGTAGGCGGTGGGGTGCTCGGGGTCCCGGTCCGACGGTTCGGTCGGATCCGGCGCCCAGAACAGCGCCTCCCAACCCAGCTTGGCCTGCAGCGCCTTGATCAACTCGGTGCCCTTGAGGCCGCTGCTGCCGCTGCTGGTGGTGGCGGCTGACAGGACGCCCGACCACGTGCCGGCCTGTCCCTTCGCACCGAAGGCCCTGCTGAGCACGTCCGCGACGTAGGTGGTGCAGTCCGACGTGGCGGCACCGGCCGGCTTGGGCGCCGTGCATTTGCTGCCGTGCAGGGTCCCGGTCCCGGTGCTGTCGACGGCCTCCTGGTGCCCCAGCAGCACGTCACGGCCGATCGCGGCGGCCAGCGTGCCGATGCCATGCCTGCTCGCCGCGGCGATGATCTTGCCGACGTCGGCTCGGCTCATCGAGCCCACCCGGCCGCGGGTCAGCTGGGCGGCCACCGCGGCCAGGTCGGACCCGGAGAGCTCGCTGAGCAGGATGTCGATCATCGTTGGATCGGCCGTCAGGTCGGCCATCTCCGGCGGCGAGAGCGCCCGCAGCACCGCGTTGACGGCGGCCTCGTCGGTGCCCCACCTGCCGGCCTGCGCCTGGATCGTCGCCTTCGCCTTCTCCAGCGGCGTCTCCCCCTGCATCGCGGACAGCGGGAACGTCTCGGCGGCGTCCTGGCCGGCTTCCTGGCTGGTGCGGAGCAGCGCACGCGCGAGGGCCGCCCATGCCTCCACACTGGTCGCCCTGCTCCGCCCGGCAGTGGCCGGCGGAGCGCTCGGGCGGCCGGCGCCCGCCTGGTCGCCGAAGCCGGGGCCGGCGATCACCGGCGCGATCTCCTGCCGGTCGGACGCGCTCTCCGACCACGGCACCTCCAACGATGGCCCGTGCGACCACGGCACCTCCGACCACTGCGCTTCGGACCACCGTGCTTCGGACGACTGCGCTTCCGACGCCTGCGCGTCGGACCACGGTCGCTCTGACCACGGTCCTTCGGACCACGGCACCTCCGACGATGGCCCGTGCGACGACGGCACCTCCCGCGACGGCCCGTGCGACGGCGCCTGCGACCACGGCGCCTGCGACCACCGCGCCTGCGACCACGGCGTCTCGTCGTCGCGCTCGGCCTCGAATCCGGGGCCGTCGTGGTCGGCGTACTGCTCGCGCCTGATGTAGCTGACCTTGCCAGCGGTGATCTTGGCCCGGGCGGCGATGGCGGCGAGATCGAGCTGGCCGGGGTCCCAGTGCTCGTTGTCCGGCACGTTCCGGTGGCCGGTGACACCGTCGAAGGCCTGCCATTCCTCGGCGGTCATCCGGCATAGCGAGTTCTTGCCGAAGCACGGTTCGCCCGGGCCGGTCGGTGACACCCGGTCCAGGTTGATCGGCACCATCCCGGCCACCGGGGCCAGCAGCCGGTCGGCCAGCCAGGCGATGGTGTCGGCGCCGGCCGAGCCCATCTTGGCCGCGTAGCCCCAGCACTCCACCTGGACCGCGTGCAGCCGGTTGGTCTGGATACTGCCCGGCCTGGCCAGCGCGTACGCCGACCGGTCCAGCGGGATGGACTGCAGCAGCAGGTCAGCCGAGGGCATGGCCCACAGGTGCGGCGGGTTGGTGTGCGTCGCGGCCAGGGTGCGGAACGCCGCCGCGCTCGGCTCGCCCTCGATGGTGTGGAACACGAAGCGCCACGGCGCGTCCAGGTAGGTCCCGCCGGCCGACTTCGGGTTGGCCACCCGCTCGGCGCCTGGCACCCACAGCCCGGTCGGCTGGGCCGGCGGCGCAGTGACCAGCGGGCGCACCACGGTGTCCCTGATCGTGGTCCACTCCGCGGCCAGCGCGGCAAAGCCCGGCTCGGCGGGCGACAGGCCGCGGCCGCCGCGCTCCGGGTGCCTGGCGTTGAACACCAGGTTCGTCAGCTGGTTGGCGTCGGTGTTCCCGCCGGCGACAGCCTGCCGCACGCTGGCCTGCTCGGGCGACTCGTGGGCCAGCTGCAGGCCGGCGGCGCCGGGGGCGTACCCCGGGGCGAACGGGGACCGCGCCTCGGTCCGCACGTCGAGCGGGGACGCCCCGGTCTCGGCGACGCTCCACGGTGTGTCCATGACCGCACCTCTCAGCGAACTTGGCCGTTGCCGACGCTGATCGGGGCGGCCGACGGCGACGGGATCCGCAGCGGCTGCGCGCTCAGCACGGCGGGAGTGCCGACCGGGCGGTCCTTGACCCGCTCGCCGGTAGCCGACTGCCACAGGTTGATCAGGTTGCGCATCTCCACGCCGAGCGCGGTGGTGCTGTCGAACAGCGTGGATGCCGCCGTCGGGTCGTCGAACAGGCCCAGCTCGATCGAGCGCAGCACGCTGGACATCGGCTCGGCCAGGTCGAACAGCTCGCGGGAACGGGCGGCCGGTGCCAGGCCGATCCGCTGCGCGATCATCGACAGCCGGTCGGCCGGGCTGCTGGCCTCGGCCTTGAGGTCGCGCACGATCGCGGTGTCGGTCTGCAGCGTGAGGTGGAACCAGCTCAGCGCGGTCACGTACACGAACTCCTCGCGGGCCAGCAGCCCGCCGCGCCGGCGGTTGTTCAGCATGTCCTTGGTCGCCTCGCACAGCAGTGCCACATAGGACGGGTCGGTCGGGTTGGCGCCCGAGGTGTTGGCGCTGTTCTCCAGCCCGAACCACACCTGGCGCAGCAGCTCCGACCACTTGGCCCGGAAGTCGGCGTTCACGCCGAGGCCGACGTGTGCCTTCCAGTCCTGCCGGTCGCCGCCCGAGGTCGGCCACGCCGGCAGCGCGTGCGGCAGGTCGAACCCGAACATCCGCCAGTAGGCGTTGCGCCGGTTCACCCTGGCCTGCGGGCGGGCCTCGCTGACCACGCCGGTGATCGAGAACAGTGGCGGGTCCCGGAAGAACAGCTCCTCGGTGGCCCGCAGCCACCGGGTGCCGTCGATCGACAGCGTGCCCAGCACCTCGCTGACCACCAGCCGGCGCACCACCTCGGCGAAGATCTCGAACGCGCCGGTGCTTTCGACCAGGTAGGCGTACATCAGGTGATGCCAGATCAGGCCCACGCCACCGGCGGCGTTCGGCTCGAGGTCGTCGGAGTAGCTGTCGGTGTCCGGGGCGGTGATGCCAGACGGCGCCAGCAGCCGCGGCGCCGGCGGCTGGGTCGGCAGGTCGAGTGCTCCGATGATGGCGTCGCTGCCGAGGAACGGCGCGAGCGTCGGCGGAACGCCGATCGGCAGCTCCGGCACCAGCCGGCCGGAGGTCCACGCCTCGTCCAGCCACCGGCTCAGCTGCACCGGATGCAGCAGCAGGGCCTGCTCACGGGATCCGCCGGCGTCGGCGAACAGTTTGGCCAGGGTGAGAAACATTGCCGTGCCTCCTCTCAGGCGCTGCTGGACGTGGTGTTGCTGGGGCTGGACTTGCCGGGGATGACGGGCGTCGTGGGCAGCGCCGCCAGCCGAGGCCCGAACGCGACCAGCGGCCCACGCCTGGTGCGCAGGAAGACCGTCGAGCCGATCGGGTCGGCGTCCGAGAACAGCTGGGGGTGCACCCTGCCCCGGTGGCGGTGCCGCTCATGCCGCGCGGCGTCGGCGGAGTTGGTCTCGGCGGCGTTGTCGTCGTCGGTGTGGGCGGCGGCGGCGGGGTCGGCGTCGGCGTCGGCGGCGGCGGCGTTTCGGAAATCGTCGCGGTGGATCCGCAGCGACTCGATCTTGCTGCCGGACCGCAGCTCCACCCAGTCGGCGCCGGCCGGCAGTTGCCGGAAGCGCACCACGCCCGGCTCCCGCTTGGCCTCGACGATCCGGACGTCGAACTCGCGCCCGGCCGACGTGCTGACCCGTCCGGTCAGTGCGCCCAGTGCCTGGTAGCTGAACGCGACGCGCTGGCGGATCTCGTCGGCATCGGTGACCGCGACGAAGCCGGTGTCGCCCTGGGCGGCGGCGTCGACCTGGGCGGGCTGGCCGGCCTGCCGGTACGCCAGGTCCTTCACCGCGTCGGTCAACCGGACGAGCTGCTCCATGAGCTGCTGCTGGGTGGGAGTGGTGGCCATCGGTACAGCTCCTCCGGACGGTGGTCGCTCAGGCGACCTGGTTGATGGTCAGTGGTCTGCCGGCGGCATCCGCCCCGACGTCGCACACCCAGGCGCGGAGCCTGGCGACGTGCTCAGCAGCGTTCTCCGGGTCCAGGACGGCACGGGTGGTCAGCAGCGCGAGGATCGGCAGCGGGTGCCTCCTGCGCAGGTAGGACGAGGTGAGCAGGGAGGCGCCGGCGCGCTGCTCGAGGCTGCGCAGGCTGTCCGGGTGCACCTGCCGCGGGTCGAGCACCGCGGACAGCGGCGCGCCGCGCAGCGAGCGCATCGCCCGCCGGGTGCACACCTGCACGATGTCGTCCAGCGCCGCGACGCTGACCATGGCGATGCGTTCGACCTCGGGGCCGGCGGCCTGCGGCGGGTGCCGGCTCCACCACGCCTGGGCCACGTCGTCCCACGGCCCGCTGCCGAACCAGCTGCGGCACAGCGCGACGTTGAACATCACCCTGATCCAGCCGAACGGGTGCGGGTCGGCGAACCGGATGCGGAAGACCTCGGCCGTGTCGCCATCGACCACGTTCGCCAGCGCGACGACCGGGGCCCAGCCCGACTGGGCGAAGGCGTGCACGTCGGCGGCGACCTCGCTGGCCCACGACCGCCACAGGTCGGCGACCTCCACCGAGCGCGGCGCGACCACCTCGTGCACGGCGTCGGCCAGCTCGGCGTTCCAGCCGGTCAGGTGCCCCACCTGGTGCCCGGTCTCGTGCAGCATCGCGGTCGGGTAGGACAGGTTGTGCCTGGTGAGCTTGATCGCCGCCGCCGGCGAGGGGTGAGCCTGGTCCCACAGCCGCACCCCGGCCCGCAGGATCGAGGCACCCAAGCCCTTGTCGACGTAGACAAGCGCCGGCGGCGGGTCGATGCCCAGCGGCGTCAGCGCGGCAGCCATCGAGTCGCCGGCCAGCACGTCGAAGCCGCGCAGCAGCGCGCGCAGCGCCGGGTTGGTCCGCGAGTTGATCGCGTCGCCGAAGAAGTCCAGCACCGTTTCGGCCTGCAGGTACCGCCGCCGCAGGGTCAGCAGGCCGGCGCGCACCGCACCGATCTCCCGGCCGCTGGCCGCCAGCCGCTGCAGCGCCCGCGCCTGCTGAACGAGCGACGCGACCACCCCGGCCAGCCGCTGCCTGATGCCGCGCTGCAGGTAGTCCTCCAGCGCGGCCCACGCCTCCGGCGCCGCCGCCGTGTCCAGGTCGGCCAGCGCCTGCGCCGCGAGCCGCCAGTGCGCGATCTCGGCCGCCGTCTGCCTGGCCAGCGCGGCCCCAGTCACGGTGGCGGCCCCAGTCACGGTGGCGGCCTCAGTCACGGTGCACGCCGCTTCGGATGCTCAGCTCCGGCTCGCTGCCCTTCGCCGCCGCGATGGCCTGGCGGTCGTTGAACGTGAACGTGAAGGTCAGGGTCACGCCGCTGGCCTGGTCCTTGGCCGCCGTGGCCAGCGCGGTGGCCGCGGCCGGCAACTGCTTCGCCACCGCACGGCTGGCCGCCTCGGCGAGCCAGGCCGCCAGCCGCGCGCTCGCGCCCTCGGCCGGCGTGATGCCGCGCCTGGTGAGCATCCGGTGCACCCGGCCGGCCAGCGCCTGGCGCACCGGCTCGCCGACCAGCCGGCGGATCACGGCGACGACCTGCGCCATCCGCTGCTTGGCCAGGTGCTCGACCAGCTCGTGCGCCACCCGCTCACTGACATGCAGGTGCAGCCGCAGCTGCGGCTTGCTGCCCGCGACGTCGAGCCGCAGCGAGAACGGCGGCCGGTGACGCAGCCGCAGGCCGCGGACGACGATCCGGACCACCCGGCCGCCGGGCTGCCGGTGCCGGGGTCCGCCGGCCCCACCTGGCGCGCCGGGGTGAGCCGTGCCTGGGTGCGCGCCGCCGGCCCGGTGGTCGCGGTCCCGCGGGTGCGCGATGGGCTGCGGGCGGCCCGGCGCGAGCTGGTCGAACTCCATGGCGGCCTCGGCGTAGGACGCCGTCGCGCCCTCCACCTCAAAGGCAGCCAGGTGACCCAGCTCGGCGCCGGGCATCAGCTCGTAGAAGTGCGCCTCGGCGGGCACCGGCCAGGAGCGGACGCCGGCGTCGAGCATCCGGTCCGCCAGGGTCTCGCCGTCGGTGAACACCACGGCCCGGGCCAGCGGCCTGGTCAGCTGCACCGGCTGCACGACGGTGTACTTCTTGTACCGGTAGTGCGGCCGCACCGCCCTGGGGAACATCAGCCAGATGCCCCGCTCGCCGTCTTCGGGCTGCGGTGCCAGGTCCGGTCGCAGTACCTCGGCCGGGAAGTGCCGGACGGCGGCCGCGGTGAACGCCTCCTGCACGGCCGCCTCCAGCAGCAGCTCGTTGTCCATCGACTCCGCCGGCAGGGCCAGCACCTCGCGGATGGTGTCCTCGGCCGTCGCGATCAGCGCCTCGGCGCCGAGCGTGCCGTCAGCCACGCGCTCGGCCTCGAGCCCGAGCAGCCGCAGCCCGGCGTCGGCCACGTGCCTGGACAGCGCGCGGGCGGCCTCCTGCCCGACCATGCCCTGGATGAGCGTGGCGAGCAGCTTGGCCAGGAACTCCACCACCCGCTTGCGGCCGATCACCCGCACGCCCAGCTTGACCAGCTTCATCGCCGCCATTACGACCGGGATGAACTCCTCCAGCTCGGCGACCGGCGGCTGGCCCGGCTCGGCCGCGAGCAGCTGCTGGGCCAGCCGCTGCCGGCCGGTGTCCAGCATGGTGTACGGCCCTTCACGGCCGGGCTCGGCGGGGGTGCCGACCTCGGACTCGTACTGCGCGAGCATCTGGTTGGCGGCCTCGTCGTGCGGGGCGAGGACGGCTTCGGCCAGGCGTGCGTCGAACTCGTCGGCGAGCGCCTCGGTGCTCCACGCGCTCTCGCCGGCAGCGGCGTCGGCGGCCGCGGGCTCGCCGGTGTCGGCGGGCCCGGCCGCGGCTGCTCCGGCTGGGGCACCGGCCGGCCCGGGTGCGGCACCGTCCGAAGCGCGGGCCGGCTGGCCGGGGCCAGTGGCCTTGCGCAGGCCGAGCTTGGTGGCGAGCGTGGTCGCGGCGGGTTGCAGCTGCTCAGGCAGCTTGCCGATGGCGCGCTGCAGCACCCGGTTGAGCAGCGGCCGCACCAGCTTCTTGAAGATGCCGAAGAGCTTGCCGAGCGGCACCAGCTTGGCGACGGCGCTGATGCCCT
>Ga0210378_10001224_pt1 | contig 13423 bp, 14 predicted proteins | sample PLM1_60_b1redo_FD_155465 | JGI IMG/M metagenome (GOLD analysis project Ga0210378, IMG submission 155465) | Groundwater sediment microbial communities from an aquifer in East River, Colorado, USA - PLM1_60_b1 redo | ecosystem: Environmental > Terrestrial > Soil > Riparian zone | place: USA: East...
CGCAAACGAGGACTACGTGGCCAGCACTGTTCCCCGTCTGATCCTTTGCGGTGAGGACGTCCGCCGCGAGCTCGATGCCCTGACGGGACGTTTCGCGCAGTTCGAAGGGCCGCCCGAGACCTTCCTGCTGGTGAATCACGCGGTGAGTGGTCTGCCCGGCGACTTCGCCCAGCGCCTGGTGGACCGTCTGCGAGAGGTCGGATCGGCGTGCGACCAGACATGGACGGGTCCCGGACTCAACGACCGGCCCACTGAGTTCGAGGTGGTGGGGTCTTTCGAGTTGCCCGATCTCCTCGATCAGCGCATGGCATTGGAGATCGCCCACCGACAGGAAGGTGAAGAAGAGGTTCGTCTGTTCCTGGTCTACGTCAGGAGCGGACAGTTCCTCACCGCCTTCACGCTCCTGCTGCAACAAGGAGCAGATGAGGGCATCGTGGTGGAGCTGGCCGAGATAGCGGCTAGGAAGTTGGAGAGTGCGGTTACGACCGCCTAAAGGGTCAGATCCGTGCTACCTGTACCTGGGGGGTAAGCTCGGGAACGGTGGCATCGATGCGGGTACGTGCACTGTCCTGCCTGGCAGCCATGGTCGTCGCCCTTAGACTCGCGGCACCAGCGGGCCAGGCGGTGGCGCACGGTCGGGCCTCGGGTCTTGAATGCGATGGTACGTGGCAGCTTCAAAGGAATCCCGATACCCCCAGCGACTTCTCTGGCCTGATTGACGTATCGGGGACAGCGCCAGCCGACGTGTGGGCAGTGGGGAATGACTTCTCGACCCAACGGGCTCTGGTCGAGCACTGGGACGGGACTCGCTGGATGTTGGTACCGACACCACCCGTCGGAGATAGTCCGATCCTGAGGGGTGTGTCCGCACTTAGCGCTACCGACGTATGGGCCGTCGGAGATAAAGCGGTCGGAACGGCCGTCAAGCCCGTGACCGAGCACTGGAACGGTCGTCGTTGGACCAGCATCCGGACCCCAAACTTCGGACCCTCCAGCAGCCTCACCGGCGTTGAGGGCCTGTCTTCTAACGACGTGTGGGCCGTGGGAGGCTACCGCGACCAAAACGACCAGGCGCACAACTTCATCCTTCACTGGGACGGAACGCGGTGGAGCGACGTGCCGATCCCCGACGTCCTCGGGCTTGTCGCCATCGACGGGAACTCCGCGACCGACGTCTGGGCGGTGGGAAGCACAGGTGCGGAGACGCTCATAATGCACTGGGACGGTCAGGACTGGACCATCGTCCCCAGCCCCAACCCGGGGAACCTGAACAACTCATTCACGTCCGTGGCAGCGATCTCTCTAACCGACGCGTGGGCGGTGGGATGGTGGGGGAACTTCGGGGGTGAGACCGAAACCTTGATCGAGCACTGGGGCGGGGCGAACTGGACGGTTGCTCCTAGCCCAGCCCCCGGGACGTTCGCACAACTCCTGGATATCTCGGCGATATCAACCTCCTCTGTCTGGGCTGTAGGTCTCCAGGGTAGCGGGGCCTTTGCGTCCACGCTGACCGAACGATGGGACGGGACGGCATGGTCGGTCGTGCCGAGCCCCAACCTCGGGACCAGGACGAATGTTTTGCAGGGGGTCTGGACCGCCTCGGCGACCGAGGCCTTCGCCGTCGGCTACATGGACGTCGTTTACCGGGGACGGCCACTGACAGAACGGTACTGCTGACCCCCAGCGGGGTGAAGAGGCTTTCGGGGACGGTAAATTGGTCTCTCCTTGTTGTTGGGGAGGGCGCACGCTAAGTGCCCAGCCCAATGGCGTGAATCGGGGTTTTCGGAACCCTTCACCCTGTGGAACACGTCTTCTCCACCTTGCGAGTTACGGCCGTCGCGGAAATGGAAGCCGCCGCTTTCCATGGGGGGTTTCGAGACCGCCGCCCTATCCGGACCAGTCAACTTATTGCACCATAGAATCCGCGATGTGTACTGAGAATCTCTACATCCTCACAGGCGCGCCGGGGACGGGGAAAATGGCGATCCTGGCCGAGCTTGCTGGGAGGATCCGCTGCGTCGCGGAGCCCGCGAGAGAGATCCTTGCGGAGCAGCGATCCACCGGCGGCTGGGACATCAGACCGCGATCCATCATTGTTCATGGGCCTGCTCCTTCAGCGTTCGATCGATAAGTACGAGGCAGCTAAGCGTTGGGAGGAGCCCGTAGTGTTCGATCGGGGCATCCCAGACTGCATCGCCTACGCGGCACGGCTGGGAGTGGATGCCATGCCGAGCATCGTGGCCTCGAAGAGGTATCGCTACAACGCGGAGACCCTAGTTCTGGAGCCCTGGGAGGACATCTATGTGACGGACGAGGAGAGGACGATGTCTTTCAAAGACACCGTCGCGTTCCAGGCGGCCGTCAAGGATGCCTTCGAACGAGCCGGATATACGCTCGTCGAAATTCCCCGGGACTCGGTTGCGAACCGGGCGGCATTCGTTCGTCATTTCATTGCCCAGCGTGGATATGGATAGCGCTCGCCTGGCTCAGACCGCAGCGGACGGACCACCCAGCCTTTGATCCGGCCACGCCACCTCAACCAGCCCACCGGGAGGGATTCGTGCGTAGTGTCCCACCGCCCGCAGAAGGAGCCTGACAACTCCGCCGTGAGTGAAAACCAGGTGGTCACCTGGCGAGAGGCGGGCGAGGAAGTCGAGCACACGTTCCCTGAGAGCCTCCACGGACTCTCCTCCCGGCGCGGCGAATCTGTCGAAGGCCAAGAGCTCCTCCCGGATCTCAGGTGGGCACTGGTCCCACGTGCACCCATCGAGGTCTCCGAAGTTCAGCTCGCGGAGGCGGCGGTCCGGAATGGCCCCTCCTACGGCGACCCGAGCGGTCTCGGCCGCCCGCTCCAAATCCGAGCTCCAGATCCCGGCGAACTTCCGCCCGGCCATGGCCCTCCCCAGGACCTGGGCCTGGACCCGACCCCTCTCGTTCAACGGGACGTTCGTCCAGCCAGTCAGGCGCTCGGCATCGCTCCAGTCGGTGGCGCCGTGGCGTACCAGCCACAAGCGGGTGCTCAACGCCACCAGACCAGCGATGGCCATCCCTTCGTCGCGGCAGCGGCTCCAAGGAGCAGAACGAGGACCTCGGCGAACTGCTGTGCCGCCCCCAGGACGTCCCCCGTGATCCCGCTGAACTTCCGAACCGCGACGTACCCCATGAATGAGGCTCCCAGCGCGGCAAGGAAGGAGGCGGGGAGGACCCAGAGCCCGAGTGAGGCCAGGCCGATAAGCAGCCCGACAGAGATCGCCGCCACCACCCGGCGTCCGGTGACGATGGACGCGTAGGAGGCGCCCAGGCCCTCGTCGGTGGCGGGCTCGATGGTCCCCAGGAGGCCCATCGCCGCCGCCCGGCTTAAGGCGTGTGCCGCCGGCAGGACCGCCAGGGCGGACCACCGGTCCAGCGTGGCCAGGGCCCCGATCCGCACGAGCAGGCTTAGGGCGACGGCCACCACTCCATAGGTGCCGTGGGCGGGGTCCTTGAGGATCCGAAGGGCCTCCTCCTTGGTCCGCCCGCCGAAGGCATCGGCGGTGTCCGCCAAGCCGTCCTCGTGGATGGCCCCGGTGAGCACGACCATGACGCCGACCGCCAGGGTGGCCGCGACGAATGCGGGAAGGATCAGGCGGGCCACGACATATGCACCGGCCGCCGCCACCCCGAGCAGTCCGCCCACCACCGGGAACCAAGGGACGGAGCGGGCAACATCCGACCCTCCGGTAGCCGTGGCTCTGAGGGGGAACCTGGTGAGAAAAGCTGCGGCGGAACGAAGCCCCCTCAGAAGCCCTCTCATGAGTGAAGCCCCCACTCGTCGAAGGTGGCCACGTCGGTCACCGATGCCGCGGCCAGCTTCACCAGGGGCACCGCCGCCAAGGCCCCGCTCCCCTCACCCAGCCGAAGGCCAAGGTCCAACAGCGGCACCTTGCCGAGCTTCTCCAGAAGCAGTCGGTGGCCGGGCTCACCCGAGCAGTGGCCGGCCAGGCAATGGTCCAGTGCTCCCGGCCGAGCCACCTCCAGGGCCGCCAGCGCTGCGGTGACGACGAACCCGTCCAGGACCACGGGGATAGAGCGCAGTCGGGCCTCCAGTGTTGCGCCAGCAAGGGCCACCAACTCGGCCCCTCCGACCTGGCGGAGGACCTCCAAGGGTTCGGAGGCCTCCTCGATGCGGCGGCGGGCCGTCTCTACCACGCTTACCTTCCGGGCGAACCCCGCGTCGTCGATGCCGGTGCCTCGGCCCACCCACTCCTCAGCCGGTCCCCCGAACAGCGCCGCGCACACAGCCGCAGCGGAGGTGGTGTTGGAGATTCCCATCTCGCCCAGCACCAAAAGGTCGGTCTTGAGGTCCGCCACCGCCCGCCGCCCAGCCGCGAAGCACTCCTCGAACCCGGTCGTTGACAGAGCAGGCTCTCGAGCCAGGTTCCCTGTTGGGCGCCCGACGCCCACGTCGACCACCCCGAGCGTGGCCCCAATGGTCCGGGCCATGGCGCTAGCCGTGGCCACGCCGGCACGGAGGGCCCTGAGCATGGCCTCGGTGACCCCGGCCGTATAGGCGCTCACCCCCTCGACGGCCACTCCGTGGTCAGCCAAGAAGACCACCGCCCCTGGGGCCTCCACCCGCGGCCGGGAGGTTCGCTGCCATCCGGCCAGCCAAACGGCCACCTCGTCCAGCCGGGCCAGGGCGCCGGCCGGTCGCAGGACCTGGGCGGCCCGCGCGCGGACCGAGGCTACGGCCGCCTCGTCGGGGGCAGGCATGGCCTCGATGAGAGACCGAATGTCCTCAGTCACCGCCAAACGCTCCGACGATGGCCGCGGGAGTATCGAGGGGGAGGACACGTCCGGCCACCACGAGGAGCGCCCGGTCCGCGGCCTCCGCCCAGATCGCGTTGACTCGGCCCAGGAGGTCGGCGTACCGGCGGGCCAGGGCGCTCACCGGCACCACACCGGAGCCAACCTCGTTGGTGACGGCCAACGTTTCCGCCGCCCTGGAGGCGGCCATGGCTGCGGCCTTCCTCGCTCGGTCCTCGATCTCCACATCGGAGAGGCTCCGCTCCAGGAGGTTGGAGACCCACAGGGTGAGGCAGTCAACCAGCGCGCACGCCTCCTCGGGGACGCCTGCCAGGCCCCCCTCGAGGTCCAGTGGCTCCTCCACCGTGGCCCACTCCGGTGGCCGTTCCGCCCGGTGGCGGCGGATCCGTTCGGCCATCTCCTCGTCCCGGGCCTCTCCCGTGGCGACAACCACCACCTTGCCGCCCCAGGCGGCAGCCAGCCGGACCGCCAGCCGGGACTTCCCGCTCCGGGCGCCGCCGAGGAGAAGAGTGAGGGGCATCAGAAGTCGATCCCCGCAGCCGGGTGGCCGGCCGTCCGGGTCGGGATGACCAGCACCCCGCCGCCTGGCTCCTCCAGGATCCGTACCGACGCGCCGTAGTGTTCGCGGATGGCACCCTCCGTGAGGACTTCCCTGGCTGATCCCTCGGCCACGGCTCGGCCCGCGCTCAGCAGGAGGAGCCGGTCCGCGAACTGCCCGGCCAGGGTGAGGTCGTGCATGGCACTGATAACCGTAAGCTCGCGCTCCGTTCGGATCTCGTCGATCAGCTCTAGGACCTGCTGCTGATGGCCCACGTCCAGCGAAGCGGTGGGCTCATCCAGCAGCAGCACGCGGGCCTGCTGGGCCAGGGCCCGGCCGAGGACGGCACGCTGGGCCTCCCCACCGGAGAGCGAGGCCAAGGGCCGCCCGGCCAGGGGCCGGAGCTCAAGGCGCTCCAGCACCCCCGCCACAACCTCGAGGTCCCTGTGGCTCTCGGTGCCGAGGTAGGAGATGTAGGGTGTCCGGCCGGTCAGCACGTAGTCTGTGACGGACATCGACTCGGGGATCACGGGTCGCTGAGGGACGAACGCGATGAGCCGGGACAGGCTCCGCCTGCTGGTCGCCGAGACCGGAGCCCCTGCCACCCGCGCGTCGCCGAGATACGGAACGAGCCCGGCGATCGCCCGAAGCAGCGTGGTCTTGCCGGCCCCGTTGGGCCCGATCAGCCCGATCCAGGCTCCCGCGGGAACCCCCATGCTCAGGCCTTCCAGCGCCGGGACGCCGTCGTAGGCAACCGAGACTTCCGCCATCTCGACGGTGGTCATGGGATCCTCCTCGCGCCTCTCAGAACGATCAGGAAGAAGGGAGCTCCGAAGAAAGCGGTGATGATCCCGATGGGTAGCTCCGCCGGGGAGACGATCGTCCTGGCCAGGAGGTCGGCCAAGATGAGGAAGGCGGCCCCGAAGGCGACCGAGAGCGGTAGGACGCGCCGGTAGCTTGACCCGAAGGCCAGCCGAACCGTGTGGGGGACGATGATGCCGACGAACCCGATCAGGCCGCTCACGGCCACTGCCGCAGCCGTTCCCAGCGTGGCCGCCGCCACCACCGTTAGGCGGACCCGGGCCGGGTTGATCCCAAGGCTTTCGGCCTCTTCGTCTCCCAGGCTCATGACGTCGAGGAGCCTGCGGTGCAGAACCAGCGCCCCACCGCTCACCGCCACATACGGGAGGATGAGGGCGACCTCCCTCCACCCCACGGTGTTGAGCCCACCCAGGATCCAGGAGTAGACCTGGCGCAGGTCGTTCGCGTGGAGCTGCTGGACATAGGTCTGGACGGCGGTGAAGAACGATGCCACGGCCACGCCCGCCAGGATGAGGGTCCCGGTGTTCCTGGTCCGAAGCGCCGAGCGGCCCAGGACATAGGTAGCGGTCACGGCCAGCACCGCGCCCACGAACGCGGCGAGTGGCAGTGGACTGACCGGCCACGCTGCCTGGTGCGGGAGGTAGGCGATGGCAAGCGTGGCTCCCAGGCCGGCGCCGGCGGCTACCCCAAGAAGGTAGGGATCGGCCAGAGGGTTCCGGAACACCCCCTGATACGAGGCACCGCCGATGGCGAGCATGGCGCCCACCAGCCCCCCCAGGGCCACCCGCGGGACCCGAAGCTGCCACAGGATCGCTGCGTCCTGGCGGGACAAGCCCGAGGAGAGGTGAACCAGGGGCAAGTGATCGATTAGCTCTCTGATCACCGCCCCGGGGGGCAGGCCGACCGGGCCTACCATGATCCCCGCCAATCCGGCCCCCAGCACGCAGGCCACCGCGAGCATCAGCAGGCGGGGCCGAAGCCGCGCCGCCTTGATGTCCCCTGCGGCGAGCCGGGCCCTCGTGAGCTCCATCAGGGGCTCGCCGACTGAAGCATGGGCTCGAGCTGGGTGAGGGCCTGGACGATGGTCCGGATGTAGTCGACGACGCGCGGACCCCACCGAGAGGCGATGTCATCGTCCAGGGCCACCACCGCACCCGCCCGCACCGCCGTGATCTCATCCCACCCCGGCCGCTTGGACACGGTCTCCATGGACTGACCACAGCAATTGGTGTCCGCCAAGAAGACGACGTCCGGGTTCGCCTTGATGATGTACTCCGCCGAGAGCTGCGGGTATCCGGAGGCGGCCCCCTTGGCTTGGTCGGCGATGTTCTCGAGCCTTAGCAGGCTGTAGACCTGGCCGATGAAGGTGGCCGACGTGGCCGTGTAGTAGGTCTGGTCGAGCTCGTGGTAGTAGGTCAAGGGGTGGCTGAATGTCGGCTCCGAGGCCACCAGTTGCTGGATCTGGGACTTCATTGACGCCACCAGCTGGGCCGCATCTGCCAAGTGCCCGGTAGCCGCCCCGAGCTGCTCGATCTGGGCGTAGGTGTCGTCGAGCGAAGCCGCGGCGGGCTCCAGCAGGACTGGAATGCTCAGAGCCTGCAGCGACTTCGTGAGGTTCCCGATGTCGTTGGAGATCACCACCAGGTCGGGTGCGTACTTGGCTACGGCTTCGACGTTGGGCTGGAAGCCCGAGAGCTTGGTTATCGGAGCTTGCGGTGGATAGTTCGAGTTGTCGTCGACGGCGATCACCTGGCTTCCCGCGTCGATGGCGAAGAGCATCTCGGTGGCGGTGGGCGAGAGCGACACGATCCGCACCGGGCGCTGTTCGATCGCCACCGGGCCGTTGGCGGCTGCCACGGTGACTGGGAAAGCGGGGCTGGCAGTCGGTGAGGGTTCGGGGGAAGACGCTCGCGGCGACGAGGCCCTCCCGCAGGCTGCGACCGCAAGCACGACCGCGAGGAGGATCGGGATCAGAGCCCTCGGCTGCCTCTGCGCCCGAGAGACTCCTGTTCCTAGCTTCGGAGCCGTCCGGATCGAACAGCCTGGAGCTATTCGCGACGGAGTGAGCGCCGCGAGAACGCGGCGCAGGATTGGAGCCATGCCTTCCACCTCCCCGGCCGAACGCGCGGCCGCTCAGGCCGACCCTCGGAAGGCTTCACACAAAAGCCTCCGGCGCTCGGCCGGAGGCTGCCCTCGGGCCGCCCGCCTGTACGCGAGGGACGGCTCCCTCACTCCCGAGGCAGGTCTCCTGACTCCCGGATCACCGCTCCCCCGAGCCTTCCCAGGACCGCCGGTCCCAGTGGCATCTCTCAGGTTCGCTCCCCGGTCACAGTGGCGCGACCGTGCCGGACTCTCACCGGCTTCCCTTTTCAGCCCCGGCTGGGATGCCGTCCCCGCCGGTGGCCACCTGGGGTGTTGTTCCTAGTTGCCGTGATTCTCGTCGAACTCCCGCCTGGAGGCAACAGGCCCCTCGAAGACCATCGCGCCGCCCTTGCATGACTCCTCGAACGGGCTCGCGGCCATCTCCGACCAGCTACCAGGATGGGCCACAATGTGGCGGACATGGATGGCGGCGAGGATCGCGTCCCCAGGCCATATCGGAACCGGATCCATCGCTTGAAGAACGCTTACCGGCAGGCGTACAAACGGCGCCCGAATTGGAGCGATCCGTTATGGAGGAGGGTGCCTCCGAGCAATCGCGTCCCTCGAAGAAGCGCTTCGCCAAGCCGGAGTGCCTCTCCTGGGCGAGGAGAACTCCCGAAGGCGTAAGAGGGGAGACTCAAGGATGGGACGGTGACTTGGATCGTCGCCAGAGGTTCACCCGCAGAGCGGTAGGGGTGGGATTTGAACCCACGAGGGAGTTGCCTCCCTAGCGGTTTTCGAGACCGCCGCCCTCGGCCAGCCTAGGCGACCCTACCGCGCGCGATTGTACTAAGCGTTCGCGGGGCGTCCGGAGAAGCCCTCGCTCGTCGAAGACCGCTCGGGAGCTACCGCGACCGATTCTACTGGGCGGTCGCGGGCGTCTGGAGGCGAAGAACTCGCGGAGCAGCGCGCCAGATTCGCCCCGGCCCGCAGGAATGGCCGCAGATCGCATGCGGCCGGTACGGCGCCTCGAGACGAGTCACCTGGCGCCGAACAACTTGAGTTGGTCGGTGGATACGCCTCGTCGCCCTCGCAGCTGCTTCAGCACCGCCGCGGGGCGGCTACTCGCGGGCGGATCGCAGGCCCGGCGAGCGATTATCCGCTCTAGTTCGCGCTCCCGGGGACTATGAAGTTTCTCCCAGGCAACCTGCCATGTTCCGTCCGGAGAGACCTCGGCCAGCCTTGCCGTCTTCAAGAGCTCCATGGCCCTGCGAACCTCTTCAGACTTGACGTGCCCGTACTTCGCCTGCAAGTCGGTCACGATCTCGTCGAGCGTGATCGATAGGAGCGTTGGCGCAGGACCCTGCTGCGCACTCGCGACTGTGGCGAAGGTCTTGGACCAAAGAAGTGTAGCGAGGTAGAGGCTGTCGACTGAGTCATTGATGAACGGCCGAGCCGCCTTCATGTCAGCAAATCGCTCCGGCTTTACCTTGATCGAGTTCATGTCAAGCCAGCCGTTGATCCCTGCCACTCGAGAGCCTTCGCGCAACCGCCCGTTAGAGGGGTCCGGGGGGCGCTGAAACACCCATCGTCCCTGGTCCAAACCGAACTGCACGATGCACGGAGGGACCGACGGGCTGTACCAGTGCCCCTTGACGTCCATTCGCTCGTGAAGCACCCGGCGGATAGCCGGGACCCCAACATCCAACGGCACGAGCAGGAGGACGTCACAATAAGCGACGGACTCCCGCGAACCCCCTACAGAAGGTAGGGCCGCGAGTGAGTCGTAGCGCATGAGCTGTTGGCAGAGACTGTCGACGGCAGTTGAGGCGGCTCTGGTTGCTGAGGCGCAGGGTCGTCTTGCTCGTCCGCCATTTCGTCTCACCTCCTCGAAAGGTCAATGATCCACAAAAAGACTTCAAGCCCTAGCAGTAGGCTCGCGGCCTGGAAGAAGTAGAAGCGCTTTTGAAGCTTCTTCTCGTTTTTCTCTGCCCAGTTCTCGACATGGAGGGCAAGATCCCGATGTATTTCTGCGATTGAGGCGGGCGGCTCCGTATCGAGATAGTCACGCGCAAGCTTCTTAGTGTTGGACCGGAACTTCCATTCACCTGTCGGCCAGAGAATCATCGTGCAGAAGACACCAACGCCAATGAAGCAGATTGTTGCTACCCATCCCCAGCCGTCTAGTTTGCCGCCATCGAGAGCGAGTCCCGCGAGGAAGGAAGTCGCGATTGCGGCCGCACCAAACAGGACTCCGGATCGCCCATGAATGCTTTCGAGGACAGACTGTTGCTGGTCGAGAGTACGAAGGCCCTCTGTGTAGAGTAGCTCCGTTCTTGCGTCCTTCCAGTCTGCCTCCATCGGGTCTCAGTCTAAGGACAGGCACTGACACAAACCTGCTATAGCGATGGAGCAACTCAGAGCGCGACCGGGCCGCCGCAGCTGGAATCGAGCGAGATGGCCGCAGGACGGCCCCGGCATACGGGTTTTGTGCCCATGGCAGGTCACTTGCACACCCCTGGCAGGACCTGATTCGAACCCTTGAGTCCAAGATGAGATCGCTCGGTTGAACGAACTGCTGGGCGAACCGCGACGTGAGAATCACCCCGTCCCCTGCTTCGACTTTTTGAAGGATCGGGCCAGGGCCCCGATCCTTCACCGTCTTGTAATCTCCGCGGACAACACGTGGGAGGGGTCCCTTCGTATTCTCTTCAGCATTCATCCGAGGCAAGCAGAAGGGGGTTGTTCATCGTGAGCCTTCCCATGACGCCGAGCCGCGACAAGCCTCGAGCCACCGCCATCACGGCCATCCTCGAGCGTGGCGGCACCATCCACGAGGGTCACGGACGCCGCAGCGAGCGCGGCCGACCGAGGCGGCCTAGACGAGCTCTGAAGGCCATCGGCACGGCCCTGATCGGCGCCGCACTGGTGGCGATCCCCTCCTCGCCTCCGGCCTACGCCGAGACGGATGTGCAGGAGGCCTGGGTGAGGCACTACGCCTCGGGAAACGACCCCGAGTTCGCTTTCGCATACGCGACTGCGGTCGACGCCTCGGGAAATGTCTACGTCACGGGGTCGAGCTACGGTCCCAACGGGCTCCCCGATTTCGCGACGGTCAAGTACAGCAATTCGGGCGCCACGCTATGGGTGAGGCGATACAACGGACCGACGGACAACTGGGACGGAGCAACCGAAATCGCCCTCGACGGATCGGGCAACGTGTATGTGACGGGCCAGAGCTATGGTTCCGACTTCTTCGACTACGTCACCATCAAGTACAATCCGTCAGGAACGCAGGAATGGGTCGCCCGCTACAACGGGCCGGGAAACAGTGACGACTGGCCGAACGCGCTCGCCGTCGACCCGTCGGGCAATGTGTACGTGACGGGGTACAGCATCGGTTCGGGGACGTTCTACGACTATGCCACGATCAAGTACGGCCCCTCCGGAACGCAGGAGTGGGTGGCCCGCTACAACGGCCCTGGAAACACCAAGGATCGCGCATGGGGAATTGGAGTCGATGCCTCGGGCAATGTCTACGTGACCGGAGACAGCGGTGAGGGGTCGGTCAACCTGTCGGACTACGTCACCGTCAAGTACGACCCGTCGGGGGTCCCGCAGTGGACTGCCCGGTACAGCAGCCTGTACGACTATGCCACCGCCCTGGCCGTCGACACGTCCGGCAACGTGTATGTAACCGGGTACAGCTACGCGTTGGGCACCTACTACGACTACGCAACGATCAAGTACAACACCAGGGGCGTCAGACGGTGGGTCGCCCGTTACCACGGTGGAGTCGGCGATGACTTCGCCTACGCAATCGGCGTCGACGCCTCGGGCAAGGTCACCGTCACGGGAGAGAGCGTCGGTTCCGGCACTGGCTCCGATTACGGCACGGTCCGGTATGACGCCCGAGGAAGGCAGCAGTGGGTCGCACGGTACAACGGTCCGGGCAATGCCTCCGACGTCGCCGTCGCGCTTGCTGTCGCCGGGTCAGGCGACGTCTATGTGACGGGAGAGAGCGAGGGATCGGGCACCGTGACCGACTTCGCCACCGTGAAGCTCGACGCGTCTGGGAACGAGCAGTGGGTGGCTCGCCACGATGGCCCCGGGGAGTCGTTCGACCATGCAACCGCCCTGGCCGTCGACGCGTCGGGCAACGTGTTCGTGACGGGAAGAAGCTCTCGAACTGGTGGAAGCGTGTACGCCACCGTCAAGTACATCCATGTCTGAGCCTCGAATCGTGCTCCCTCACGGCGGCGTGACGATCGTACCGTTCGACCCCGAACCGCCTCGGTCGCTGGAACGGCCGGACATCCAACATGGCCCGCTACCGGATAGCGTTGAGTGATTCGTGCAAATTGGCCGCTCGGTGCCACCTTCCCCCGCCAAACCGAGCCCCGGTCCATGGTCTCTGCTGCTAATCGAAGCTCCTATGTCAAGCCGCGACCACCTCCTTTGGTGACGGCATGCCGACGGAGGCCGTTTCGTCGGCCCGCAGGCGACGGAACGCCTCGTCGGAGAGTCGTCGTCGGAGCAGGCGCAGGGCCTCGGTCTTGCTGTCCCCGGTCGCGATCCGGTGCAGGACGTAGGCGCGGCCAAGTCCGACCCCACGCCACTGGGTGAGGGCGATGCGATGCAGCGCGGCGTTGACCTGGCGGTTGCCGCCGCGGTGCAGACGGTGTCGGGTGTCGTTGCCCGACCACACCGGGATGGGGGCCGTTCCGTTCCACCTGGCGAAGGCGGCCTTGGACCGAAAGCGGGAGGCTCCGGCCACCTCCCCCAGGATCTTGGCCGCGGACAGCGCCCCGCACCCGGGGAGAGCCAGCAGGCTGGGTGCCAGGGGGCGGATCAGGCGGGTGATCTCTCCCTCCAGCTCGTCTGCCCGCACGGTGAGCTCTCGGGTCCTGACCAGCAGTTCCCTGGCGATCGAGGCCACCGGGCCCTGCACGTCGCGAAGCCGCTGCTCGAGCTCACCGATCACCTTCAGGCGCCGCAGACCCTTGAGCGGGATCTCCAGCCCTGGGAACAGCTCGTGCAGGTGCCAGCGCAGGCGGCACTGGATGCGGGTCCGCTCGGCCACCAGGTCCTCTCGGTGGTCCACGAGAAGCCGAACGCGGCGGGCCTCGCCATCGAGCTGGGCAACGGGGAGTCCCGGCTCGCGAAGCGCTGCCC
>Ga0210378_10001225_pt1 | contig 13421 bp, 11 predicted proteins | sample PLM1_60_b1redo_FD_155465 | JGI IMG/M metagenome (GOLD analysis project Ga0210378, IMG submission 155465) | Groundwater sediment microbial communities from an aquifer in East River, Colorado, USA - PLM1_60_b1 redo | ecosystem: Environmental > Terrestrial > Soil > Riparian zone | place: USA: East...
CCGTGGCGTGGATCACGCTGTCGTTGGCCCTTCGAGGGCGAGACATCTCCCCTACCGCTGTGTACTGGTGGACGGGCGTGATGGTTGCGCTCGGGCTGCTCGGCACCTTCCCGAGCTTCTTCGAAAAGTTCGCCAAGGACTAGAAGTCAGCGAGCCTGCGCCTCAGCGCCTCCGACCCAGCGCCGGAAGTTCTCGACATGGGCAAGCGGCTCCGTGGCGTGGTCGCAGCGGAGCGGGTCCGGACAGGGCGAGTTCCCCTCCATCGTCAGGAAGTTGAACCTGCAGTAGTCGCAGAACACGTTCAGCTCCTCGGGCAGGTAGGCGCAGTCGCCCCAGGAGCAGGCTCGCTCACCCTCGCCGGTACCCAGGTCCAGCCCGCATCCTGGGCACTTGCGGAATTCCTCCCATTTGGCCATGACGGCCTCCTTCCTTCCCCGACGGTAGGTTGCCCGGACATCCCGGCATCAGGGTCTCTAGCCCCTCTCCGGTAGGGCCAATCGGCATGGGGGCCGAAACCACGTTGAGCTACGATGCCCGGGCTTCCATGAAGGGCTCGGCCGACGATTACCCGAAGCATCGAGAAGCCGACGTCGCCCTCCGCGACGGCTCGACGGTGCATGTTCGTCCGATACGAGGCGACGATCGAGACGCCGTCCTCCAGTTCCTCCGGCAACTCTCGGAGACATCCCTATATCTCCGGTTCTTCTCGGGGCATGTCGACCTCGAGCGCGCGGCCGATTGGGCGGCAGACGTCGATTACCGCGAGCGATATGGGCTCGTGGCCACGGCCGGCGCCGGAGAGATAGTCGCGCATGCTACGTACCTGCAGGCGAAACAGGACAGGGCCGAAGTGGCGTTCGCCATCTCTGACCAGTACCAGGGCCGCGGGATAGGGACGATCCTTCTGGCGCACCTTGTGGAGGCGGCCCAGAAAAACGGCATCGCCGTCCTGGAGGCCCAGGTCCTGCCCCAGAACCACAAGATGGTCGAGGTCTTCCGTGAAAGTGGCTTCCCCGTCAGCATGCGCCCAGAACCCGGCGTCATAGTCGTCGAGTTCCCCACTTCCCTGACCCCGGAGGCTCTGCAGCGCTTCGAACAAAGGGAGCAGGCGGCCGCCGTCGCCGCCATGCGCCACTTCCTAATCCCGCAATCGGTTGCAGTGATCGGGGCCTCGCGATCTCGCGGGACGATCGGCGGCGAAGTCTTCCACAACCTGATCGCGGGTGCGTTCAATGGACCCGTCTACCCGGTGAACCCCAAGGCCGAGGTGGTCCACTCGGTCGTCGCCTACCCATCCGTACGCGACATCCCGGGCCCGGTCGAGTTGGCGGTGATCGTGGTCCCGGCCGCGTACGCCCTGGACATCGCTCGAGAATGCGGTGAGAAGGGCGTTCGGAGCCTGGTCGTGATCTCTTCAGGGTTCGCCGAGACCGGCGAAGAGGGACGCGCGCGCCAGCTCGAGCTCCTGAGGCTCTGCCGGGAGTTCGGGATGCGGATGGTGGGGCCGAATTGCATGGGCGTCATGAACATGGCCCCCTCAGTCAGCCTGAACGCCACATTCGGGCCGATGGTGCCACCACACGGGAGGGTCGCGTTCTCCTCGCAGAGCGGCGCGCTGGGGCTGGCGGTGATCGATTTCGCGAACGCCCTCGGACTCGGGATTTCCTCGTTCGTATCCGTGGGAAACAAGGCCGACATCTCGGGCAACGACCTCCTGCAGTACTGGGAGGCGGATGAGGACACCGACGTGATCCTGCTCTATCTGGAGTCCTTCGGGAATCCACGCAAGTTCGCCCGGATCACACGGCGAATCGGAAAGACCAAGCCGATCATCGCCGTCAAGAGCGGCCGCTCGGCTGCCGGCGTCCGGGCGACCTCCTCACACACCGGGGCCTTGATCGCCGCCTCCGACGTTACCGTGGACGCACTCTTCACGCAGGCCGGCGTGATCAGGACCGACACCCTTGCCGAGCTGTTCGATGTGGCTTCGCTCCTTGCGAACCAGCCTCCCCCCGCGGGCAACCGGGTGGGAATCATCACGAACGCCGGTGGGCTTGGCATCCTGTGCGCCGATGCATGCGAGGCCGACGGCCTGATCGTCGTACCGTTCCCCGACCGGGTCCGTAGTCGCCTGTCCGAATTCCTGCCTGCGGAAGCCTCGCTCGCAAACCCACTGGACATGATCGCCTCCGCCTCGGCCGAGGACTACGGCCGGGCCATCGCCGTGGTCGCAAACGAAGGAGGTGTGGACGCCCTTGTCGTGATCTTCGTGCCGCCCCTCCTCACGCGTGCCGAGGACGTCGCCCGCGCCATACGGACGGCGGTGGGAGGGCTGCCGGGAACCATCCCGGTGCTGACCGTCTTCCTGTCGGCCCGCGGGGTTCCGGAAGAGCTTCGAGGCGAGGGAATCCGGATCCCCTCCTACGCCTTCCCGGAGGACGCCGCTCACGCGCTGGCCCGAGCGGCACGCTACGGCGCATGGAGGTCGAAGCCGGACGGCACCATCCCCGAGTTCCCTGGCGTGCGCCGGGATGAGGCGGCGGGGGTGATCGCCTCCGCGCTTGCCGGGGGCCCTCGCTGGCTCCAACCGGACGAGGTGGCCAGCTTGTTCTCTTGCTTCGGCCTCCCACTCGCCGACTGGCGCATCGCGACGTCTCCCGAGGAGGCTGGCCAGGCGGCCGCCGAACTGGGCGGCGCCGTCGCCCTGAAGGCGGTGGCGGCTGGACTCGTCCACAAAACAGAAGCGGGCGCCGTGCGGCTGGGCCTGGAGGGGGCGGAGAGCGTCGCCGAGGCCGCGCGAGAAGTCGCCGAGGCGACCTCCCTCCATGGGCACTCCGCCGATCGATTCCTGGTCCAGCGAATGGTCCCCCAGGGGGTCGAGATGATCGTCGGAGTCGTCCACGACCCGCTGTTCGGACCGGTGGTCGCCTGCGGGGCAGGGGGGACGGCGGTGGAGCTCCTCAGGGACGTATCGGTACGCATCACGCCGCTGACGGATCTGGACGCCGCCGAGATGGTGCGAGCACTGGCGACCTTTCCGCTCCTGGACGGCTACCGAGGGGCGCCCAAGGCCGACGTGAGCGCCATTGAGGATGTGCTACTGCGAGTGAGCGAGATGGTGGAGGCTCTGCCGGAGATCGCCGAGATGGACTGCAACCCGGTGATGGCGCTGCCCGATGGCGCCGTGATCGTGGACGCCCGCGTACGCGTCGAGCGGTCGGCGCCCGCTCCCCCTCTTGCGGCTAGGAGGCCCTGAGCCGTCCTTTCCTCAGCGCTAGGGTCCATTCCTGCCGGTGGTAGCGTTGCCGCCGATGGATAACTCGCGCCCCGACCGCAATAAGAAGCTGCTGGAGGCCGGCCTGATCCTGGCCTCGGAGCTGTCACTCGAGGCCGTCCTACAGAGGATCGTCGAGCTCGCGGTGGAGGTCACGGGAGCGCGCTACGGAGCATTGGGGATCCTGGGACCGGACCGGGACATCATCGAGTTCATCACCACCGGCGTGACCGACGATGAGCGGCGCGCGATAGGCCACCCGCCGATAGGCCGCGGCATCCTTGGAGCCCTCATCATCGAAGGCCACCCTCTGCGGATCCCCGAGATCGCTCGAGACTCTCGCTCGGTGGGCTTCCCCCCCAACCATCCGCCGATGCATTCCTTCCTGGGCGCTCCGGTCAAGGCCAGAGGGAAGACGTTCGGCAACATCTACCTCACGGAGAAGCAGGGCGCCGATCGGTTCGACGAGGACGACGAAGCGGCGCTCGTAGTGTTGGCGGCCCAGGCGGGCGTCGCCGTGGAGAACGCCCACCTATACCAAGAGGCAAGAGAGAGCGCCCAGCGCCTGGCCGTCATCGACGAGCGCGAACGGATCGCCAGAGAGCTCCACGACGGAGCTATCCAATCGTTGTTCGCGGTCGGTATGGGTCTGCAGGCGGCCGCGACCCTCTCGGGGAACTCCGATCTCGAGCAGCGCATCGAGGGGGCGGTAGGCGAGATCGACCGCGTGATCAGGGACCTCAGGAACTACATCTTCGGCCTCCGGCCCGGGATCCTGGCGGACCGTCAGCTCGATCAGGCGCTCCGGCACCTGGCGGAAGACCTCGAGCACAAGAGCGGGGTGACGACCGTAGTCGAGATCGAAGGGGAGGTCGCCGCGGAGCTGGCGTTCCGTGCGGCCGACGTCATCCAGCTGGCCCGCGAGGCGCTATCCAACGTGGGCCGCCATGCCAAGGCTGCGACCTGCACCGTGAGTCTGTTTCGTCGAGATTCGGTCGCCGTACTCGAGATAGACGATGACGGTGGGGGCTTCGACATGGATGCCTCTAAAGGGAAGGGTCAGGGGCTGCGCAATCTGGCCGACAGGGCCGCGGCCCTTGGCGGCGAGCTCAGCATCGAGAGCTCGCCCGAATCAGGGACGAAGATTCGCGTCGCCATCCCGCTCTAGGGAAGCTCGGCAATCTCAACTCACGATAAGGGCCGTGACCATCCCGAACATGCCCTCCGGCCCTTCCACGTGCGACAGGATGTGGCAGTGGAAGGCCCACGCGCCGGGCTGGTCGGCGTGGACAAGGACCTCGAAGGTCTCTCCAGGCGCCACAACCAGCGTGTCAGCCTTGAATGGCGCCGTCAGTTGCTCTCCGTCCTGGGCGACCACCGTGAAGTGATAGCCGTGCAGATGGAACGGATGCAGCAGCTCCCCGGCGTTCGCCAGGCGGATCAGGACGTCCTGGCCCAGCTTCGCCGTCAGCGGCTGCGTCGCCGGGAAGCTCTTACCGTCGATCGTGTACCCGAGGGGACCGTCCGAGATCAGCTCGGTGTACTCGATGTCCCATGACGGAGCGCGGGGCTCGATGATGAATGCACCAAACAGACCTCGCCCCACCTGCTCGGCCGAATTGAAGTGCGAATGGTAGAGATAGGTCCCAGGCGAGTTCACCACGGTGAATTCGTAGACGAAGCTCGCTCCTGGGAAGACGGGGTCCTGGGTGATGTAGGGGACGCCGTCCATGGCGTTCGGAACGGTGACCCCATGGAAGTGGATTACCGTGGGCTGAGAGAGCTGATTGTCAAGCACCACGCGTATGCGGTCTCCCACGCGGACGCGGATCTGGGGGCCGGGAACGGTGCCGTTGTACGCGAACGCGTCCTGGAACACGCCAGGCGATACCTCCCACCTGACCTGCTTCGCGGTCACCGTGAAGACCTTCACGCTGCCATCCATGGTGGGCTGGAGGACCTGATTCCCAAGGCCCTCGGTGGTGGCTGGGAATGCCTTGGTCGAAGTCTCGTGAGCCTTCGCCATCTCATCGCCAGACATCCCTGACATCGCGTTTCCGCTGGCGGCCGCAACCTCTCCCGAGACGACGGTCGCGGTCATGCCCGCCTCCTTGTGGCCAGCCACGGTGCACCAGGCTGAATACGAGCCCGCATCCAACGCCGGAAGCTCCAGCGTGGCGCTCTGCCCGGCCGAGATCAACGAGGTCTCGACCATCCGCCCGCCCAGATCGACCGCGAACGAATGAGGCACTTGCCCATGGTTCATCACTGTGACCGTGGTTGGCTCCCCTGCGGCAACATCGATCTTCGACGGCGAGATCGAGAGCTCCTGGAGCATGACCTCGACCGTCCCCCCCTTGGTCGACGACGAGCCTCCGGATCCGCAGGCGGCGGCGACCAGCCCCAGAGCCAATGCGGCGGCCACCAGGCCAGCCATCCGACGCACGTTCATCTCATCTCTCCTCTCTCGCGGAACACCCAGGGCAAGTGAACGCGATAGGCCGCCTTGGGATCCGGGGCAAACGGCCCGCATCGGCCGGGTCGTTCGCCCCTCATGACGCGGGCGCGCCCAGTTCCGCCCGAACCGTCTCCACCAGCTCCCGGCGCTCAGGAGGCCACTCGACCCATACGACACGGTCCTCGACGTACCGGAGGGCCCGCCGCTGGTCGCTCGGTCGATGCGAGAACGCCACGACCGGGAGGCCCGATCGTGTGTAGTACGCGAGGATCTGCCCTGACGACGCGCCGAGCAGGTTGTGGTCGCTCTCCAGCCAGAGATCCAGCACGATCAGATCGGCCCCGTGCGCGAGAGCACAGCCCGAACCTTGGACGCCCACGCATCCGAAGTTGGGGGCCGAAGGGCCCGGGCAGCCCATCACCTGGAACCCGGAGTCCTCGAGCCAGCGTCCGATCCGCTCGCGCACTCTTGGGTCGAACTCCACCACCAGGACCGACCGGCCACTGCCTCTCTTCGCCACCCGAGCCTCCGTTTCAGCTCGCAATTCGATCTGACGGCAGTCTGTTGCCGGACGAGGCAGAGGAGGACGTGTCATCCGACCTACGGTGGAAGGGACCTTCGGCCCATGCTCTGGTGCCCGGACTCGCCGATCCTGTCTCACATGTTCGTCCGTTACTTCGTCGAGATCCCGATGGCGTTCCCGGTGATCGAGGAGCGACTGCTTCGCTCGCCCGAGGCCTGGATGCCGGGCCTCGCCCGAGACGCCGAGGAGCGTGGCGAGCTGCTCCTGGCCGAGGTGGGGTTCGGACCTCCGGGAGCAAGGCTGGAGAAGCAGGTCCAGATCGAACTCGGAGTGCCCATCCAGTTCCCATCGAAGACAGTGCTTCCCATGTCCTGGCGAGCCACGGGGGCCGAGGGGCTTTTTCCATCCCTCGAGGCAGACGTCGAGGTGGCGGCTCTGGGGCCCAAGCGGACACAGCTCTCGATCAGCGCTCGCTACCGGCCGCCGCTGGGCCTGGTCGGAAGAGCGATCGACCGGGCTCTCTTGCACAGGGTGGCCGAGGCAACGTTGAAGGACTTCCTGGACCAAGTGGGCGACGCCCTGGGTGCGCTGGTGCAGGTGGCCGAAACTCCTTAGAAGACCGCCTGCCACGCTGACCGCCCCGGGGCGGGGGTCAGTTGAGGCGACGGCCGCTGGATGGGAGCATGGAAGAGTGACTCCGCCCCTTCGCGTCCTGCTGGTCGACGACCACGAAGTCGTTCGCAACGGTATAGCCGCGCTGCTCAAGTCGACCGATGACATCGTCGTGGCGGGGGAAGCCGGATCCGTCAGAGAGGCGATCGATGAGGCCGAACGGACCCGCCCCGACGTCGTCGTGATGGACGTTCGCCTGGCGGACGGCAGCGGGATCGAGGCCACGCGCGAGATACGCGCGCGTCGTCCGAAGACCCAGGTACTGATGCTGACATCCTTCGCCGACGACGAGGCCCTGTTCGCCTCGATCATGGCTGGGGCCTCCGGCTACGTCCTCAAGCAGGTCCGAAGTGGCGAGCTGGTCAAGGCCATACGAACGGTGGGCAAAGGTCAGAGTCTCCTGGACCCCGCTGTCACCAAGTCGGTGCTCGATCGCCTTCGGAAGGGCAAGCACCTCGTCCTAGACGAGAAGCTCGCCCGGCTGTCACCCCAGGAGGAACGCATCCTGACCCAGGTCGCGGAGGGCAAGACCAACAAGGAGATCGGCGCGGACCTCCACCTGGCCGAGAAGACCGTCAAGAACTACGTCTCGAGCATCCTCTCCAAGCTCGAGGTCGCACGGCGAGCCGAGGCGGCCGCCTACCTAGCCAGGCACACGACGACGCCCGGCGCTTGATGCATCTCCCGTCTCCTACTTGCGACCTAAGCCCAAACTCGTTCGACAGTCCGTAGACAGCTTTGGCCCCCGGCGCACAGACTCCCGCGGGGATCATCCCCATTGTGCCCGCGGGGATCTTCCCCACCCCCCCTGGCACCTGCCCTGAGGGACGAGTCGACCCGATGGGCAAGGTGCTGGGGGACCCTTCAACCGCCGAAGCGTGCAGCCCGGGAGGGCCGAAGGTGCCGGAAGCTAACTGCCCGGTCTGTGGGTCCTGGAGAGTGATAGTCGAGCTTCGGCCCAGGGGGAAAGGTGTCTGTCTCTCCTGCCGCTGGAGGTGGAAGCCCGCACCTCCCAAGGAGGTCCCCGAAGAAAAGATGCCGCCGGAGCGCCGGGTGCATCCGTCGTCGGATGCATTCTTCCCTCGAAGAGACCAGCCCTGATCTCCAAGGTCGTGCTGCTCGGTTTCCTTGTCAGAGGTTAGTTGGTATGTGAGCATCAACTCGCTCCACCGATTGAACGAGGGGGATACCAATACAAGGCATGGATAGCCCCGTGCGGGGCTCCCGCGCGACGCGGGCCAACACGGGAACTGCCACGAGATCAATCCTCCGCCGGCTGCTTGCATTGGTGCTTGTTGCGCTCGCGATGCTGTCCTTGCAGTCGGGGGCGGAGACGCATTTGGCCGGCACGGACGCGGCCAACAAGGGAGCGGCGGCCCGATCGAGCGGCCATAAGCGAAACCAAGACCGCGCAGCCACCTATTCGATGGTTCGGCAGCCAGATGGAGCCGACAGGTCACTGCCGCGCGGCTCGATGTCCCCACAAGAAGCCCCTGGCCGCCCAGAGATGTCCGGCAGCGCCCGGAGCCTGTACATGCGGACGACGCGCCGCTCAGTGCTTCAGGGCCAAGGTTGCCTCCAGGCCCGCGAGGTGAGAGTCAGCCGAGGCCAACTCGAAAACGTCCTGGTGATCATGGCTTTCGGGCGTCCAATGAGGATCGGAAACCGGTACGGCGCATCTCTGTTCGGTGACGGCTTTCGCGACACCGACGCGATCGAACGAGCCGCGCGTGCCTACGTCCAAGGGTATGTTGGCTGCATTCACGACTCTGGCCGGACGCGCCTCCGCCTCGCCCTCGGCACTAGCAACTACGGGCGGCAGGTTTCCTACCGCCATGGCCGGGCCTGGGGCGAGATGGTCAACCAGGCGAACGGGTGGCTATCGGCCCAAGGTGCCTGGCCTGACGTCGAGATCGCCGGGGCCAGCGACATAGAGCTGGGGTGGAACGGACCTGTTATCAGCAAGCTGTGGGTCAAAGGGTACGACTCGGTTGCCAGGTGGCCCTTCTTCGACTTCGGAGACGCCGGCGGGTGCCCGCCAAGGGGAGATTGCCTCGGTGCCTGGACCCAAGAGGACGTGTGGTACGTGGCCTGGGGAGCCGAGACGGCCCTGCCGCTCCCACAGATCTATACATCCACAGGGTCCCAAGCCGAGCAGTGGTATCGACTCAGCCTGTATGCCTTCCGGCATCACGGAAACCGAATGCACATCGCGGGCGTGCTGTCTCAGCACACGGCCTGCCGGCAATCGTCCGACCCGTGCTGGGGCATCAACAACTCCCCCGAACGAGCCTGGTCACAGCTCTGGTACGCGCTCAACCGCGACCGACGCACCGCGCAGGACCTGGCCTGGTCGACCGATTTCCGCTGGGTGCCGTAGACGAAGCTCCCCGTGTGGAGTCTCAGTACCCGTGTCTCGGAACGGCTCCGGTACCTATGCGACATCCTGAGTGATCCTCCTGGGCCTGCCGTTGGGGTTGGACAGTGCTCCGAACTCCTTGGCCTTGTCGTGCCGGGCTCGGTGGGTGCGCAGGAGCGTCCCGTCCTGGGTGATCTGAACCGTATCGGCCACCAAGCGCACCCCGACCACGTGGCCGATGTAGCGGTTGCCCACCCGGTAGGAGGTTCCGGCGAAGCTCACCGATCCTGAAGGGTCGACCTTGCGCAGGACCTCGTCCCCGGTCGTGGGTCGCGCGGGTTTGGATGCCTTCGCTCGCCGGTCCATCCGGTCGTCGTCTTCTGCCAGATGCCGCCGGGCGTGGGTGGCGACGAGGACCCCGTGATGGGTGACATGGAGCAGCCCGTCCGCCGACTCCACCGCGACGGTCTGACCGGCGAGGTGGCGACCGACATGGTAGCGGTGCTTGAGGATGCTGATGCGTCCGGCGCGGTCCACTCGGCGGCCGACGGTGTGCCTGGGCGGCTGGGTGAGCTCTTCGGTCGCGGCATCCGGATCGACGACCTCGGCGGGCGACGCTCGCTCCACGAGCTCGAAACGCCTGATCGGAGGGACATCGCCGATCGCCTGGTGCTCACGCTCAAGGTTGTAGTGGGTGACCCAGTGGTCCAGCTCGTCCTGCGCCTGGGCGATGGAGGCGAAGCGACGCCCGTCCAACAGCTCCTTGCGCATCGTCTTGTGCAGCCGCTCGATCTTGCCGGTGGTGGTGGGCGAGTAGGGAGCGGTGAGGAGGTGGCGGATCCCGTTGTGCAGGCAGATCCGGTCGAACGCCACGGTGGCGGGCTTGCGGGCGAGCCTGCCGGTGAAGACCTTGCCGTTGTCCGTGAGGATCTGCTCGGGCACCCCGTGGCGGGACAGTGCCTCCAGGAGCGTATCGCACACGGGTCTCGCGGTCGCCCGAGCAACGAGTTTGGCGATCACGCAGAACCTCGAGTGGTCGTCGATCCCGGTGATCACCTTGCACTCGGTGCCGTCTTGGAGCAGCACTCCGCCCATCACGTCCATCTGCCACAGCTCCATCGGCCGGGACCGCTCCCAGCGCTTGTAGTCTTGGGGCCGGCGTCGTCGGGGTTTGTGGTCGATCAGGTGCTGGCGGACCAAGCAGCGGTAGATCGAGGAACGGGAGGGAGGCTGCTCGAGCTCCCTGCGCAGCTTGGAAAGGATGGTCCGCGGGCCCCAGCCAGGATGGGATCTGCGCAGCGCCACGATCCTCGCCTCGATCTGGGGGGCGATCTGGTGCGGGCACCGGTCGGGCCTGCAGCTGCGGTCGGCGAGAGCGCCGAGGCCCTCGTTCGCGTAGCGGACCAGCCAGCGGTGGACGGACCGCCGATCGATCCCGTAGCGGGTGGCGACGTCGGTGACCCTGGCACCGTCGAGCACCTCCCTCACCGCGAGGTAGCGCTGCTCAAGCACCGAAAGCTCCGTGAGCATCCCAAGATCCCCCTTGGCTCTGTTGGGCGCAAGTGAAGATCAAGACCGGGCAGGAGGTGGAACGGGTGAGACACAGGTGCCGGAGCCACCGTCGCCCAGGAACCGGAGCCGGGCCACGACGTGGGACACGGGTACCGGAGCCAATGTGGGACAGACGTGCCGAACCTTCACAGACGAAGCTCCCCGCGTTGGTGGAGATGACCGGATTCGAACCGGCGACCCCCTGCGTGCAAAGCAGGTGCTCTACCACTGAGCTACATCCCCACCGCCAAGTCTAGCCTCAGGACACGACGTCCTTGCGGGCGAAGGACATCAGCGCCGCGAGCAGGAACACCGCGGTGTACGCCGCGTCCAGCTCCAGCCCTCTGATCATCGCGCCCCACTCGATCGGAGTTCTGAAGAGGTCCACGAACGCGAGCCAGCCGTGGGAGATCAGGTAGGGGTGAACGGCGTGCAGAGTCGGCAGACTGTCCACGATCTGGCTGGCAATGGCGATCGCCATCGTGGCGACAGAGGCACCAGGGCCCGAGTCGGTAAGCGTCGAGATGAACACTCCCAGGGCGGCAAGGCCAGCCATCCCACCAAGCACGTACAGCCCTGTGCCGAGGATCCTGGCCAGCGCCGCTCCTTCGGAGATCGTGCTCCCAGAGAGCGTGGGTAGCCTCCCGAAGCCGAATGCGATCCCGCCCGCCGCCAGACCGACCAGCATCACCCACCCGATCGCCGCCGCCACCTGGGTCATGACGGCCGCGTACTTCAGCAGCACGAGCCTGGCTCGGCCCACGGGCCGGGCAACCAGATAGCGGAGAGTGCCGTTCGAGGCCTCGGAGGCAATGGACTCCCCAGAGAGAAGCGCCGTCCCCAGGGGGAGGAAGAACGGCTGGATGAGCGCCAGGACCGTCAGGGCAGCGAACAGCCCGTTCCTCTTTATGAAGTCGAAGAAGACCGGACCACCGGCACCGCCGGAGGAAGTCGAGAGGACGACCACCGGCAGGACGGCAAGGCCCGCAAGGCCGGCCGCGAATACCCACGTGCGGAGGCGGCGCACGGCCTTGCCGATCTCAACGCGGAACATGGGCGCCCTCCACCAAAGAGACGAACACGTCCTCCAAACTCTCGTGCTCCGGCACCAGGGCGCTCACGGCGACGCCGCCACCAACCAGGGCCGCGTTGACCGATGCGGCGGTGGCCGGCGGCTCCAGGCGAACCCACACCGAGCCTGGCCCACCGGTGAGTACCTCGTTTGCGTCCTGCGTCACGCCGGCGAGTGAGGAGAGCACCGCCACCGCCCTGGCACGGTCGTCCACCTCTAGGCGGATCCGATCGGACGAGGCCCTGAGCTTGGAGGGAGGCCCCTCGGCAACCAGCCGGCCGCGCGCGAGCACCCCGACCATGTCGCACATCGCCTCCACCTCGGCCAGGAGATGGCTGGAGACAAATACGGTCGTGCCCTCGTCGGCGAGACGCCGGAGTAGAAGACGAACCTCGCGCATGCCCTGCGGGTCCAGACCATTTGTCGGCTCGTCCAGAACGAGCAGCTCAGGTTGCCCCAGCAGGGCAAGGGCGATCCCCAGCCGCTGTCGCATGCCCTGGCTGTAGGCCTTGACCTTCTTTCGGGCCGCCGCCTCCAGTCCGACCAGATGCAGGACCTCATCGATGCGAGCGAGGCGCCGGTCACGGTCCGCGGCGGGACCCGCCGCCCTGGCGAAGAACTCCAGGTTCCGACGGCCGGAGAGGTATTTCCAGAAGGCCGGTTCCTCGATGATGGCTCCCACCTTCCTCAGGGCCCGGCTGGCCCGAGCCCTTGCGCCGTCCCCGAACACGGGCTCCCCCAGTACATCCACCTCGCCGGCCGTAGGCAGGATCAGCCCCAGCACCATGCGGATCGTCGTCGTCTTGCCGGCGCCATTCGGGCCAAGGAATCCGTATAGGACGCCCTGCTCGATCGTGAGGTCGAGAGCGTCGGCCGCCGCGACCGACCCATATTTCTTGGTCAGTCCTCGCGTGACGATCGCGTTCAGGAGAGCTCCGGCTCGATCGCGCCCAGAGCGGACTGGGGGACGGCCCCGTATAGAAGCCACGCGTGGTCATCACGATCGACGGCGCGCACGGACAACAAGGGTCCCGAGAACGGGAGGAGCGAGGTGAGGTCGAACCCCCCGCCTTGCTGTTGCAGCTCGGCCAGAGGCGGCGTGCGAAGCGCAACGATCGTCGTCCAACCGTCTCCGAAGACTCGCACCGGGCCCTCCGGGCCGAATCCGTATTCGCCCTCCATGCTCCTCGAACCATTGCCCCACGCGTCCGCATCGCCCGCCTGGCCCAGCCGTCCGTTGCCATCGTGGGAGAGGTCCTCGACCTTCGCGCCCTCGGGGGGAGCGAAGCGGTAGACGTCTGGGTCGACGGGTCCGAAGCTCACCGATGTGAAGGCCACAGACACAGAGGCCGACCGCGCTCCTCTGGCGTAGACGGCCACCCGGAGCGGAAGCCGCCGCTCGGCGTCAATGCTGATCTCGATCCTGCCGACGAGCGTTGCGGTCGTCCGTGGCTCGATCGCCAGGACGTAAACGCCCCGGCCGGCGACCCGGGCCGTACCGGCAACAGTGAC
>Ga0210378_10001226_pt1 | contig 13417 bp, 12 predicted proteins | sample PLM1_60_b1redo_FD_155465 | JGI IMG/M metagenome (GOLD analysis project Ga0210378, IMG submission 155465) | Groundwater sediment microbial communities from an aquifer in East River, Colorado, USA - PLM1_60_b1 redo | ecosystem: Environmental > Terrestrial > Soil > Riparian zone | place: USA: East...
GGGAGGACTCCTAGCTCGTCAAGCCCTCGCAGGTGTCTGTCATCGCCTGGAGGTCGGCCGAGAGCGTCGGTGCCTGGCCTCCCACCGCCATGGTCGTGGCGTCCGCGAACAGGGCGACAGCCCTGGCGCGTAGGATCGGATTGGCCGAGGCCAACGCGTCGTTGTAGACCTGCCCGAGCTTCGCTCTAAGGTCAGTCGCCGCAAGCGTGCCCGCGGTACGCGCCGCGATGAGCTCCTGGAGGCCGGCGCACGCCCGCTCGGCGCCCTGGTCGGCGACCGCCGCCCCTCCCGAGGCCGCCCCGGCGGAACACCCGGAAACCAGCAAGGCGGTGGCCAACACCACCCCTCGAACTGACGCGGAGCTCACGGGACAAGTTTCGACCGGCCTCGCGGGCCGATTGAGGAAACCCCGAGCGGTCCGCGGGTGTACGATCCCGCGTCGCGATGTGCTACGACTCGAAGGCTCGTCCGCCGCTGCCGCCGATCAGCGGCGGAGCGGACCGGACCGGGCAGGACGTCGAGCTCATCGCGGCCGACGGCAACCGTTTCGCTGCCTATTCGGCGCTGGCTGCTGCTCCGGGCGGCCCCGGGATCGTGATCGTGCCCGACATACGGGGGCTGCATCCCTTCTACCAGGAGCTGGCGGAGCGTTTCGCGGCCGCCGGGATCCATGCGACCGCCTTCGATTACTTCGGGCGGACGGCGGGAGTCGGGTCTGGAGAGGCTAGAGGCGACGACTTCGACTACATGTCGCACGTCGAGCGGACGACCCCTGACACAATCGCCCAGGACGTGGCCACGACCGCCACCCATCTCCGGTCACCGGACGGCGGGTATTCGTCTGCGGTGTTCACGGTGGGCTTCTGCTTCGGAGGGAGGAATTCGTTCAACCAGGCGGCGCGAGGCCATGGCCTGGCCGGAGTCATCGGCTTCTACGGCCGGGTGGCGCCGCGGGACCGGGATGACTTGAACGCCCCGGTGCTCCTGGTGCCCGGCTTCGAGTGCCCGGTGCTGGGGCTCTTCGGCGGGGCCGATCAGGGGATCACGCGGGAGGACGTCGAGGCGTTCGGGCAGGCGCTTGACGCGGCCGGGGTCGCCAACGAGCTCGTGACATACGATGGGGCTCCGCACTCGTTCTTCGACCGGACGTTCGACCAGTACCGCGACGCGTGCGACGACGCATGGCTGCGGATCCTGGCCTTCATAGACAGATTGGGAGGCGAACGATGATCCGACTCGGTCTGCAGATCCCGAGCTTCACATATCCTGATGTGCCCGACGACCGGCTCTTCGAGCGGATCGCCGGGATCGCCGTGACCGCCGAGGGCGCCGGCTTCGACTCGATCTGGGTGATGGACCACCTCTACCAGATCCCTTTCGTGGGTCCGGTGACCGACCCCATGCTCGAGGCCTACACGTTGCTGGCCGGCATCGCCGCCCGCACCAGCAAGGTGGGTTTGGGCACACTGGTCTCCGGCGTCACCTACCGCAACCCGGCGCTCCTTGCCAAGATCGTCACGACGCTGGACATCGTTTCCTCGGGTCGGGCGATCCTGGGCATCGGCGCCGCCTGGAACGAGGACGAGCACAGGGGCTACGGCTTCGACTTCCCGCCGGTTCGCGAGCGGATGGAGAGGCTGGAGGAAGCCCTTCAGATCTGCCGGGCCATGTTCACGGAGGAGACGCCCAGCTTCAAGGGAAGGCACTATCGGATCGACGGCGTGTTGAACCATCCCAGGCCGGTGCGACCCGACGGGATCCCGATCCTGGTCGGCGGCAGCGGCGAGCAGAAAACCCTGCGTCTGGTCGCGAAGTACGCGGATGCCTGCAACCTCTTCGGCGACATCCCTACGATCCGCCACAAGCTCCAGGTGCTCGAACGCCATTGCCAGGAGGTCGGTCGCGACCCCGCAGAGATCACCAAGACCCGCCTGGGTCCCCTGGTGATCGGACCGACCCAGGCCGAAGCCGAACGAAAGGACGTGGCGACACGAGAGGTCCGTGGCTGGACAGAGGATCAGTATCGGGCGATGGTCGTCTCCGGCGACCCCGATGAGGTGGCGAATCAGGCTCGGGCCTTCCTCGACGCCGGACTGGACGGCTTGATCTTCAACATGCGCGACGCGTACGACCTCGACTCGGTGGCGCTCGCCGGCAAGGCCCTGACGTCTGCGTTCTGAAGCTTGGGTGATGGACGTCAATGAGGGACTGCTTGCGACGAAGCTGGAGGAGCTCGACCGGCTCCTCCCCGACTCGGGTGACCTGCGACGCTTGCTCGAGTCATTCCTGCGAACGGCGAGCGATGGAGAACTGGTGCGTATCAACCCCGTCGCGTTCGCCCAGAGCCACGGCTGCAACGAAGCGGCTCTCATCGATCTCTTCCTCCACGGGCGCAAGGTCGGTCTCCTGCGGATGGAATGGCACTACGTGTGCCCAGGCTGCGGCGACATCGTTGAGAGCTTTCAGTCACTCAACTCGGCGACGGCTCATTTCTTCTGCCAGGTCTGTAGCGCCGATCGCGAAGCCGATCTGAGTGACTTCATCGAGATCACCTTCAGCGTCTCGAAGGAGATCAGAGAGTCGCGCTACCACGACCCGTGGTCGTTGAGGCCCGAGGAGTTCTTCTTCGCCTACCGCTTTACGGAGAACGGCGTGGTGCATGACGGATCGCCGTTACGCGAGCACCTGCGGCGCCATGCAGCCTTCTGCGCCTTCTTCGAGCCGGGCCAAACCATCACGTTCGAGGCCACTCCCGATCCCGGATACCTCTGGTTCACGAACGGACCGGTGCTGATCGTGCGCAACGATCGGACCGACGAGACCCGGCGTTTCGCCTTCGATTACACCGGTACGCGATCCCCCGGGTACGAGGAGGAAATCGCCGCCGGCCCGGTGCGCGTCGAGTTCACCAACGCGACCGACGAGCGATTCGCCCTGCTTGTCGTCAACCTCCCGGGCGACTACGAGTGGACGATGAAGCCTTTCCTGTCCGGTGCCCAACTTCTCTCGAACCAGACGTTTCTCGATCTATTCGAGTCGGAGACGATCGTCGCAGCGGAGGGCCTCGCGGTGAAGCGACTCGCCTTGCTGTTCACTGACATCCAGGGCTCGACCGCGCTCTACGACCGAATCGGCGACATGAAGGCGTTCGACCTTGTTCGCCTGCACTTCGGCTACCTGCGTGATTCCATCTCCCGGAATTCGGGAGCGCTCGTGAAGACGATCGGCGATGCCGTGATGGCGAGCTTTCACGACCCGCTCGATGCGCTGAGAGCTGCATTGGATATGCACGCGCAGATCGCCCGTTTCAATGCGGAGGCCGGCAACGACCTGATCGGATTGAAAGTCGGTGTCCATGTGGGCACGTGCCTGGCCGTGACGCTGAACGGTCGACTGGACTACTTCGGCCAGGCAGTCAATCTTGCTGCCCGCGTGCAGGCGCTGTCGGATGCCCACGAGATCTACCTCACCGATGAGATGCTGTCGATCCCTGGAGCCGAGAAGCTTCTGGCCGCGTTCGCGACCGAGGCGCGATCGGTGCAGCTGAAGGGCGTTCAAGGATACGTACGAGTTCATCGCGTGTATCCCAGGGTTGGACTTATCGCGGCGCCGTGAGCAATCCTGGCACGATGCAGGCCGAGACCAGATACGCGCGGCTGGGGCAGGAACGGGTCGCCTATCAGGTGATTGGGGAAGGGCCACCCGACCTGGTCCTCACTCCCGGGAGCTTCAGCAACATCGATGGGGACTGGGAGGATCCAGAGTCCTCGCTCCGGTACGAAAGGGTCGCCACCTTCTGCCGCCTTATCCGTTTCGACCGGCGAGGCACTGGTGCCTCGGACCCCTTACCGCTTCAGGCGCTTCCCCCGTGGGAGTCCTATGTCGAGGAGCTGATCTGCGTGATGGATACCGTGGGCTCGGAGCAGGCGGCGATCTTCGCCGCCTTCGACGCGGGGCCCATGGGCATGCTGTTCGCCGCGACCAAGCCGGAGCGAACCACCGCGCTGATCCTCGGCAACACCTCCGCCCGATTCCTCGCCGACCAGGACTACCCGATCGGATACCCGCGCGAGGTGGCCGAGGAAATGATCAATGGACTCGGGGAGACCTGGGGAGCGGAGGAGCAGGCGTGGCTAACGGCCCCCAGCCGGGCCGGGGACGAACGGTTTCGACGCTGGTACGCGAAATACACGCGGTCCGTGGCCAGCCCCGGCGCGGTTCAGGCGTTCTTTCGCGCCACCCTCGACTCCGACGCCCGGCACATACTTCCGTCCATCCATGTCCCCACATTGATCATGCACCGGACGAGCTTCGTCCTCCTCCCCCTCGAACACGGGAGGTATCTGGCCCAGCACATCGAGGGCGCGCGGTTCGTCGAGATCCCTGGCTCAGACGGCGCGCTCATGTGGGAGCACGGCGATCTGGTCGTCGACCACGTCCAGGAGTTCTTGACGGGCGTCCGGCGGGCGGCCGAGCCCGACCGGGTCCTGGCCACAGTGCTGTTCACCGACATCGTCGCGTCGACGGAGCGGGTGAGGGATATGGGCGACCGCCGGTGGCGCCAGCTCCTCGACCTCCACGACGAGATCGCGCGTCGGCGGATCGATGAGTTCCGGGGCCGCCTGGTGAAGACGATCGGCGACGGCATCCTGGCCACGTTCGACGGGCCCGGCCGCGGGATCCGCAGCGCACTTGCCCTGCGCAACGACCTCAAGGACATCGGCCTCACGATCCGGGTTGGGGTGCATACGGGTGAGATCGAACTCCGCACGGATGATGTTGGCGGGCTGGCGGTGCACATCGGGGCTCGGGTGCTCGCGGCAGCCAGGCCCGGCGAGATCCTGGTCTCGAGGACCGTACGGGATCTGGTCTTCGGGTCAGACGTAGTCCTGGAGGACCGAGGGATCCACGTCCTCAAGGGCGTCGAGGGCGATTGGCAGCTCTTCGCGGTGACCCCGTAAGTCGCTACTCGTCGGCCGAGCCTCCGACCCGGAAGCCCATCTTGTAGACCATCCTGCCGCCGATGTCGGCGCCTACGGACACGACCAACACGCCGATTACGTCCAGGATTATCCAGATCGCCTTCGCCTCGGCCAGGTGGCGATCCGACCAGCGCAGCGCGAAGTTCAGGATGAACACGCCGGCCGCGGCGAGCTGGACCCACAGATGCTGGTTCGCCACACCACGGATCTTGGATCCCGGGCGCATCGTCGATCGGTCAACCAGACCGGTGATCGCCGCTGCGGCCGTTCCGGCGAAGGCGCCGATGATGAGCCAGGAAGCGGCGAGCGGCGCGAACGGGAAGGTCCACAGCTTGGACAGGACGTCCAGCCCCAGCGCGCCGAAGTAGAAGGCGATGGGGAAATGCACGAACATGGGATGGGTCACGCGGTCGAACGGCCGGCCCTGGATTATCTCCCTCAGCGTCCAAGGCCTGGTCTCGCCCGACGGCGATCGGTGCTTGAGCTGTATGCCCACGGCCGGAGCCTCCTTCCATTCCAAAAGGTCTTGGGGGATTCTCACACTACGGAGATGCCGATGTGCAGTACATTCCGGTTCTAAGGCAACGGGAAGGAGGTGAGGATGGGACAGCGCTACGTTAGGCTCACCGAACCGCTGGTGCGCGAGGACGGCTCATTACGGCAGGCGAGCTGGGACGAGGCTCTCGATCGGGCGGCGGCCGGCTTCGCCGTCGCTGCCGAGCGGGGCGGGACCAGGTCGTTCGGCCTGTTCAGCTGCTCGAAGGCGACCAACGAGATGAACTTCATGGCTCAGAAGTTCACCCGAGCAGTCATGGGCAGCAACAACGTCGACAGCTGCAACCGCACCTGACACGCCCCGAGCGTCGTCGGTCTGGCGGCGGTCTTCGGTGCCGGGGGCGGCACCAGCTCGTACGAAGAGATCGAGAACACGGACGTGATAGTGCTGTGGGGGTCTAATGCCCGTGAGACCCACCCCATCTTCTTCCACCACGTCCTGGCAGGCGTGCGCCGAGGCGCGCGTCTGTACGTCATCGACCCCCGTCGCACGGACTCGGCGCAGTGGGCGGATGTCTGGCTGGGGCTGGACGTGGGCTCCGACATCGCGCTGGCGAACGCGATGGCCCGGGAGATACTGCACGCAGGACTGGAGAACAGGTCCTTCATCGAGCGCGCCACGACGGGGTTCGAAGAGTACGCCGCCTGCGTCGAGGCCTACACGCTGGAGCGCGCGGAACGGGAGACGGGCGTCCCGGCCGAGGCCATCCGCGAGCTTGCGCACGCCTACGCGAAGGCCGATCGCGCGCAGATCTGCTGGACCCTCGGTATCACCGAGCACCACAACGCCGTCGACAACGTGCTGGCGCTCATCAATCTCGCACTATTGACCGGCCACGTCGGCCGGTACGGCTCGGGGCTCAACCCGCTCCGCGGCCAGAACAACGTCCAGGGGGGCGGCGACATGGGCGCCATCCCCAACCGACTCACCGGCTTCCAGGACCTGGAAGAGCCGGAGATCCGCGCGAAGTTCGAGCGTGTTTGGGGCACGCCGGGCAGGATCCCACCCGAACGCGGCTGGCACCTCTCAGCAATGTTCGAGGCAATGGATCGCGGCGAGCTGACCCACCTGTACGTGATCGGTGAGAACCCCGCGCAATCGGAGGCCGACGCCCATCGCGCGCTGAGGCTGCTCGATGGACTCGAGCACCTGGTCGTCCAGGACATCTTCCTGACGAAGACCGCCTCGATGGCGGACGTGGTCCTGCCGGCGTCCGCCACGTGGTGCGAGGCCGAGGGGACGGTGACCTCGAGCGAACGGCGCGTCCAGCGCGTCCGCAAGGCGCTCGACCCTCCCGGCCAAGCCCGCGACGACATCCTGATCATATGCGACATTGCCAGACGGCTCGGCTATGACTGGGGCGAGCCAACCGCGGAGGACGTATGGAACGAGGTCCGGGCTCTCTCTCCCATGCACGCCGGCATGTCGTACACGCGACTCGAGGCGATAGGCGGCATCCACTGGCCGTGCTACGACGAGAACCACCCAGGCGAGCAGTTCATCCACAGCCGGCTCTGGGATGACGATCCGGGGAAGCGAGGGCGACCCGCGCCGTTCCACGTCGTCGAACAGGAGCCGCCGGTCGACGAGCTCACCGAGGAGTTCCCGATCCGCCTCACGACCGGCCGCAGGCTCGATTCGTTCAACACCGGCGTGCAGACCGGAGGGTACCGCTCGCCCATGCGGCGGGGGGAATCGCTCGACCTCTCGCCGGAGGACGGCGAGCGCTACGGTCTAACCGAAGGCGAAGTGGTGAAGGCGAGCTCCCGCCGTGGGTCCGTGGAGGTCCCCGTCAGGTTCGACCAATCGCTCCGGCCTGGACTCGCCTTCATGACCCTGCATTTCGGCGACGACGTGATGACGAACTTCCTCACGATCGATGCGACCGACCCCAAATCCGGCACCGCCGAGTTCAAGGCGACCGCCATCCGAATAGACCGGCTGACCGAGCCCGCGAGGGCCTGAGTGGACCTCCATCTCCTCGAGGCGCAACCGACCGCCGAGGAGCGCGAGGCGGTGGACGACCTCCTCGGCCCTCCGGAGACGGGATGGGAGGGCGGCGAGCGCCGCCCGGAATTGGAGGGGCACGTCTCCAGAGGCGGCCGCGAGGCCAGATCGAGGCGTGACCTGCTCCTGCCGGCATTGCACGCCGTCCAGAACCGGATGGGATGGATCAGCAAGGGCGCCCTGGGCTACATCTGCCGCCGGCTGACGGTACCGCCGGCCGAGGCGTACGGCGTGGCGAGCTTCTACGCGCTGCTCTCGCTGGAGGAACGACCCCCGACAGTCGTGCACGTCTGCGACGACATCGCTTGCATGGCGAACGGCGCCGAAGAGCTGTGCGCAGACCTTGAGCGGGTGTTCGGAGCCGAGGGCGAGCCTGCCCTCGAAGGTCGAGCCACTTGGAAGAGGAGCCCGTGCCTCGGCATGTGCGAACGCGCTCCAGCCGCGCTCGTTCAGGGCTCGGGGCAGCAGGGCGGCAGCCTGTCCATAGCGAATGCTTCGATCCAGGGCCTCAAAGCCGTCCTCCAGGGGGGCACGTGGGCTGTGGGCTCGACGGGGTCGGAGTCGGTGCCCCAGGTGGAGCGGCCGAGCACGCGAGAAGGATTGCGGCTACTCCGGCGGGTCGGCAGGGTGGATTCGCATTCGCTGGACGAATACAGGGCCAACAGTGGCTACGAGGCACTCAGGGTCGCCGTTGGGCTCGGCCCCGAAGGAGTCATCCGTGAGGTCAAGGACTCGAGGCTGCTCGGGCGCGGGGGCGCCGCCTTCCCGACCGGGGTGAAGTGGGAGGCGGTCGCGAAGCAGACGGTTCGTCCGCACTACTTCGTCTGTAACGCCGACGAGTCGGAGCCCGGCACGTTCAAGGACCGAGTTCTCATGGAACAGGACCCATTCGCGGTCATCGAGGCGCTCACGATCGCCGGCTACGCGACCGGTTCGGAGCGCGGCTTCATCTACATCCGGGGCGAGTATCCGCTCGCCCTTTCCACGCTTGAACATGCCATCGAACAGGCTCGCGCGCGCGGGTTCCTGGGCGACGACGTGATGCGTGAAGGATTCGCCTTCGACATCGAGCTCCGCCGGGGCGCCGGCGCGTACATCGCCGGGGAGGAGACGGCCCTCTTCAACTCGATCGAGGGGAAGCGGCCCGAGCCCCGGAACAAGCCGCCCTTCCCGGTGACCCACGGTCTGTTCGGGAAGCCGACCGGGGTCAACAACGTCGAGACCCTGGTCAACGTGCTGGAGATCCTGCGGATCGGTGGGGCGGAGTACGCGAAGGTCGGCACCCCCGATTCCACCGGTTGGCGCCTGTTCTGCCTGTCCGGGTGTGTCGAAACACCCGGACTCTACGAGGTGGAGTTCGGTACGACGCTTCGCAAGCTGCTCCAGCTGGCCGGCGGGGTGCGGGGCGGCAGGCCGCTGCAGGCGGTGCTGCTGGGCGGTGCCGCCGGGTCGTTCGTCGGGCCCGACGAGCTGGATCTGCCGCTGACGTTCGAAGGGACGAAGGCCGCCGGGACGACCCTAGGGTCCGGTGTGGTCATGGCCTTCGACGATACAGTCGACCTCGACGCGATCCTGCTCCGGATCGCCCGGTTCTTCCGCGATGAGTCCTGTGGTCAGTGTGTCCCCTGTCGGGTTGGGACCGTCCGGCAGGAGGAGCTGCTGCACCGCCTGAGGGCCGGTCGGCCGATCGGTTCCAGGGAGGACGAGATGGTCCTCCTGAACGAGATCGGCCAAGCCATGCGGGACGCCTCCATCTGCGGTTTGGGCCAGACCGCCTCCTCGGCCATCCAGTCCGGGATAGTGAAGCTCGGCGCGTTCAACGGGAGGGAGAAATGAGCACGCCGATCCCGATCGGGCCACCTCGGCGCCTCGTCGATCTGACCATCGACGGAGTGGAGACTCGGGTGCCGGAGGGCACGACGCTCCTCCAGGCGTGCCGGGAAGAGGGCATCGACACGCCGACGCTCTGCTATCTGGAGAATCTGACCCCGGTGAACGCCTGCCGCGTCTGCGTGGTAGAAGTCGAGGGGTCCCGGGTACTTGTGCCGGCCTGCTCGCGCAAGGCCGAGGCCGGCATGGTCGTGCACACCGATTCCGAACGCGTCCGCTTGTCCCGCAAACTGGTGATCGAGCTGCTCGCCTCCTCGGTCGACGTGTCGCTGGCCGGGCCCGCCACGCCCGACAGGAGCCTCGCAGCTTACGCCCAGCGATATGGCGCCGACCCGCAGCGGTTCGGGCCGTTAGCGCAACCGGCGCGGGCGGGAGCGCGTGATGCCCTCGTCGCGGGTGAACACGAGCCGCCCGAGCCGTCGGTCGCGGCCACTGTCCACCAACGTGTCAAGGTCGACAACGAGCTGTACGTCCGCGACTACTCCCGATGCATCCTCTGCTACAAGTGCGTCGAGGCCTGCGGCGTGGACGCGCAGAACACCTTCGCGATAGCCGTCGCGGGCCGAGGCTTCGACGCCCGCATCTCGACCGAGTTCGCCCTCCCGCTCACCGAGTCCGCATGTGTCTACTGCGGCAACTGCATCGGCGTGTGCCCGACAGGCGCGCTTATGTTCAAGAGCGAATACGAAATGCGCGAGGCGGGCACCTGGGACGAAACCCAACAGACTCAGACCGACACGATCTGCCCCTATTGCGGCGTGGGCTGCACGCTCACCCTGCACGTCCAGGACAACGAGATAGTCAAGGCCACCTCGCCGCTGGACCACGAGGTCACCAGCGGGCACCTGTGTATCAAGGGCCGCTTCGGCTGGCAGTTCGTCCAGAACCGGCCGGACTAGGAGCTGGTTAGTCCTCCGGGGTGTGAGCTCCTAGCAGCGGAATTCGATCAGAGTGTTGTCGATTGAGTTCTGCTCGAAGTGCCCGACAGCCCAGAATCGGCTCGTTCCATGGACTCGGGCAACGGTGGAGAGCGCGTTCGACTCCGAACCCACATTCGGAGTACGCGCGACACTCCATGAGTTCCCGTTCCAGTGCTCGGCGAGGGTTCGCGTGGCCCCGAACGGCTCGTTCGACCCCCAGCCCACCGCCCAGATGTTGCTCGAGCCGGCGGCGGCCATCCCGGTCAGGAAGTTCAGGTAATCACCAGGGCTCGGGCTCGGCACGACTGACCACACTGTTCCGTCCCACTGCTCGCTGAGGGTGTCGGCGGCATTTCCGTTCAACCAGTTGCCGACGGCCATGGCCGATCCAGACCTCAGCGCCACGGCCGCGTAGAGCACGTTGTTCCCGTCGCCAAGGTCCAGGCTCGGCACCACTTTCCAGGACGTGCCGTTCCAGTGCTCGGTGAGCGTCTGGAACCAGGGCACCGAGTAGCTGCCCACAGCCCAGATATCCGAACTCGACCGGGCCGTCACGCTCCACAAGAAGTTCTCGTCCGTGCCGACGTTCGGCGTCGACACCACCGACCAGGAAGAGCCGTTCCAATGCTCGGCGAGGGTTCGGCGGGGCAAGACCGGCGAGTCGTAACCCACCGCCCACACGTCGCCAGCCGAGACCGCCACAACCGCCGTGAGGGCGTTCTCTCCCGCGCCGACGTTCGGAGTCGGCACCACGGACCAGGAAGAGCCGTTCCAGTGCTCGGCGAGGGTACGGAAGGTCGACCCGTCGTCGTAGAAGCCCACAGCCCATACATCGGTCGCCGAAACGGCAGTAACCGCGCCCAACACGTTGGTGCCTGTCCCCACATTCGGCGTTTCCACGATCGACCAGTGCGAACCGTCCCAGTACTCGGCTAGCGTACGGTAGGTGGACCCGGTGAACGAGCTCCCCACCGCCCATGCGTCGGACTTCGAGACTGCGGTCACACCGGCCAGGGAGCTCCCGTTCGAGCCTGCGTTGGGGCTCGGGACTACGGTCCACCTGCCGCAGGGGAGCGCAACCGGATCCCAGGGTGCCGATGCCGCGCCCGATGGGCTCCATGCGCTGATGACGAACAGCGAGATTGAGACAACTATCGCCAAGTTCTTGCGTACCCAGTCGCGTCTAGCCAAGGATTCGGGCCTCTCCGTAGCCGGCGGTTAGCGTCTGGGCGCCTGTGAACCTGCTGGGGTGGAACTGCTCGAGCCCCGGGATCTGTTCGCCCATCACCATCGCGGCGACGTGCGCGCCGAGGGCTGGGGCAAGCTTGAACCCGTGTCCGCTCGTTCCGGCGTCGACGAAGATGCCGGGAGCGATCTCTCCGATCACCGGCATCCAGTCGGTGCTCACGTCGTACAGGCTCGCCCAGCCCCCATGGACCTCCGCCCTCGAGAGTTGCGGGACCCGCCGGACGACGGCTTTCGAGAGTTCCTCGATCTCCCCTTCGATCAATTGCTCGGGATAGTCGTCAGGGTCTGCTTCCGAAGCGGAGTGCAATGGCCCCACGAGGAAAAGCTCCTGTCCTTCGGGCTTGAAGTAGTACCCCCCGACGATGTCCGCGTGAAGGGGCATCGGGTCTGCGGTTGCCCAGCGGAACGTACCGACGATGTGCCGCTCGACGCTCAGCGGCAGGTCCACACCGATCTGGAGGACCAGCGGGCGTGTCCATGGTCCGGCAGCGATCAGCACTCGATCGGCCTGGGTTGTGGTGCCGTCCGAAGTCACCACGGTGGCACCGCTGCCCCGTGGCTCGATGCCGGTCACCGCCCGGCCCAGCCGGGGTTCCGCGCCGAGTTCGACCGCCCGGTTGAACAGACCCAGGGTTGTCCCCGCCGGATCCGCGTAGCCTGCGTCCGCCTCCCACGCGCCCAGCCCGATGCCGTTGAGGTCGAAATGCGGAAAGCGGCGCGCGATCTCGGTCGGCTCGAGCAACTCCGTCGTGATGCCCAGCTCGTTTAGCTGCGCGACGGCCTCCTCCACCTGCTGGCGATCCTCGGGCGGATGCAGGAACAAGGCGCCCGTGCGCCGGTAGCCGGAGTCGGAACCGGTTAGCTCACGGAAGCCCGCCATCATCCGGATGCTGTCGCGGGCCGCGCAAGCCAGGAACTCGTTCGTGTAGTACGCGCGGCACACCGCGCTCGAGCGGCCGGTGGGACCTCCGGCCGGCATCCCTCTGTCGAAGACTGCGACCTTCACGCCCCGGCTCGCCAGATGGTAGGCGGCGGACGCGCCATGGATCCCTGCCCCGATCACCGCGACGTCAAGAGTCGTCATCTGGCGCCGGTCAGTGTATCCGCGGCAACCGTTCCGCGCGCCCGAACGATAATGGAGCCATTCGTTACGCGATCGCTTGAAGGGAGACGCTAATGGAGCATCGGCATCTCGGCCGTCTGGGCCTCCTGGTGAGTCCGCTCTGCCTTGGCACGATGAACTTCGGTCCGATCACCACGGAGAAGAGCGCGCACGCGATCATGGACCGCGCTCTGGAGCACGGGATCAACTTCTTCGACACCGCCAATGTCTACGGTTGGAAGTTGGGCGAGGGTGTCACCGAGCAGATCATCGGCAGATGGCTGGCGAAGGGCGAGCGGCGAGAGAAGGTGGTTCTTGCCACGAAGGTGTACGGACGCATGGGCGAGTGGCCCAACGAGTCTCGGCTGTCTGCCGCCCACATCCGCAGCGCGTGCGAGGGAAGCCTCCGGCGCCTTCAGACGGACCACATCGATCTCTACCAGATGCACCACATCGACCGCGCCACACCCTGGGAGGAGATCTGGCAGGCCATGGAGCAACTGGTCCAGGAGGGAAAGATCATCTACGTCGGAAGCAGCAACTTCGCCGGCTGGCACCTCGCCCGGGCGAACGAGACGGCTCGCGCCCGCAACTTCCTAGGGCTCGCCTCAGAGCAGTGCCTGTACAACCTGTCGGCCCGGACGGTCGAGTTGGAGGTCCTGCCCGCGTGCCGGGAGTATGGGATGGGAGTGATCCCGTGGAGCCCGCTGGC
>Ga0210378_10001227_pt1 | contig 13415 bp, 13 predicted proteins | sample PLM1_60_b1redo_FD_155465 | JGI IMG/M metagenome (GOLD analysis project Ga0210378, IMG submission 155465) | Groundwater sediment microbial communities from an aquifer in East River, Colorado, USA - PLM1_60_b1 redo | ecosystem: Environmental > Terrestrial > Soil > Riparian zone | place: USA: East...
GGCACTTGCCACGTCCCTGGTCTCGACCGCGGACACACCGACCACGTCGGTCCAGCTGTTCACCTCCGACACCACGATCACCGGCAGCGTCGCTGGCCGATCCGGCACGCTGATCATCAAGAACGCCGGCGCGTTCGCCTCGGCCGGCGACGGCTCGATCGTCGACCTGCAGACGATCGTGGGTGGCACCGGCGGGCTCGCCGGGGCGAGCGGTGCATTGCGCGCGCAGGGCACCTTCACCTTCCCCGACGGCGGGCGCTCGGACTACACCGGGACCGTCTGCCTGCCGTAGCCACGGTGCGACCGTGGCCGGGGTGGCGCAACGGTGTCTGGCGGAGTACGTTATACGAACTATGGTGCGGCAGACGAACATTGGTCGTGAGTGGTAAGGGGCGTTCTGGCGCCCTTTACCACTCACGGGGCGGGGTTGTGAGCATGGCGGAGTTCTCCCCGGTGTTCTCCTCGGTGTCCGACGTTCGCGACCGGCTCGCGGCGACGGGCTACCTCGCGGACGAGGCGATCGCGACCACGGTGTTCCTTGCCGACCGGCTCGGCAAGCCGATGCTGGTCGAGGGCCCGGCCGGGGTCGGCAAGACGGAGCTGGCCAAGGCGGTCGCGCAGGCGACCGGGGCCGGGCTCGTGCGGCTGCAGTGCTACGAGGGGCTGGACGAGGCGCGCGCGCTGTACGAGTGGAACTACAAGAAGCAGCTGCTGCGCATCCAGGCCTCGCGCGACGACGCCGAGTGGGACGCGGTGCACGACGACGTGTTCAGCGAGGAGTTCCTGCTCGACCGGCCGCTGCTGGCGGCGATCCGGCGATCCGAGCCGACGGTGCTGCTGATCGACGAGACCGACAAGGCCGACGTCGAGGTGGAGGGCCTGCTGCTCGAGGTGCTCTCCGACTTCCAGGTGACCATCCCCGAGCTGGGCACCATCACGGCGAAGCGCCGGCCGTTCGTGGTGCTCACCTCCAACGCCAGCCGGGAGCTGTCGGAGGCGCTCAAGCGTCGCTGCCTGTACCTGCACCTGGACTACCCGACGCAACAGCGGGAGAAGGAGATCGTGCTGGCCCGCGCTCCCGAGGTCGCCGAACGGCTCGTCGAGCAGGTGGTGGCTGCGGTGGCGGCGCTGCGCCGGCTGGACCTGCGCAAGGCCCCGTCGATCGCGGAGACCATCGACTGGGCCCGCACGCTGGTCGCCCTCGACAAGGACGAGCTGGACGCCGAGACGGCACGCGGCACGCTCGGCGTCGTCCTCAAGCACGCCGCGGACCAGGAGCGGGCCGTGCAAGCGCTCGCCCTCGGCTGAACCCCGGACGGAAAGAGAGAAGAGCATGCCAGAGGCGTTCCTGGTCGGTGGTGTCCGCACGCCCATCGGGCGCTACGGCGGGGTGCTGGCCGACGTGCGCCCCGACGACCTGGCGGCACTCGTGGTCGGCGAGGCGGTCCGGCGGGCCGCGGTGGATCCGGAGCACATCGACGAGGTGGTGCTCGGGGCGGCGAACCAGGCGGGGGAGGACAACCGCAACATCGCGCGGATGGCCGTGCTGCTGGCCGGCCTGCCGGACACGGTGCCCGGCTACACGGTGAACCGGCTCTGCGCCTCCGGGCTGAACGCGATCGTCACGGCGACCCAGGCGGTGCTGTCCGGGATGGCGGACGTGGTGGTGGCCGGCGGGGTGGAGTCGATGACCCGCGCGCCGTGGGTGCTGGAGAAGCCGGCCCGCGGGTGGGCGAAGCCGGGCGAGGTCGTGGACACCGCGCTGGGCTGGCGGCTGGTCAACCCACGGATGCCGGCGCTGGACGGCGGCGAGGCGACCATCAGCCTCGGCCAGACCGCGGAGAAGGTCGCCAGGCTGGACGGGATCACCCGCGAGGAGTCCGACGCGTGCTCGCTGCGCAGCCATCAGCTCGCGGTCGCCGCGCAGAAGGAGGGCAGGTTCGACGCCGAGATCGTGCCGGTGGACACGCCGGCGGGCACGGTGGCCGTCGATGAGGGGCCGCGGGCCGACACCAGCGCCGAGCGGCTGGCCAGGCTGCGGCCGGTGTTCGACCGGGACGGCATCGTCACGGCCGGCTCGTCCAGCCCGCTGTCCGACGGTGCGGCCGCGATCGTGGTCGCCAGCGCCGCCGCGGTGCAGCGGTACGGGCTGGCGCCGCGGGCCCGCGTCGTCGGCGCGGCCAGCGCCGGCGTCGCCCCGTCGGTGATGGGGCTCGGGCCGGTGCCGGCCACCGAGAGGGCGCTGGCCCGCGCCGGTTGGACGGTCGACCGGCTCGACGCGGTCGAGCTGAACGAGGCGTTCGCCACGCAGTCGATCGCGTGCCAGCGGCGGCTCGGCCTCGACCCGGCGACGGTCAACGCCGACGGCGGGGCGATCGCGCTGGGCCACCCGCTCGGCTGCTCCGGCGCCAGGCTGGTGGTTACCCTGCTCGGCCGGCTGGAGCGCGACGGCGGGCGCGGCGGCCTGGCCACGATGTGCGTCGGCGTCGGCCAGGGCCAGTCCCTCCTCATCGACCGCGCCTGACCCGCCGCGCGCCTCGGCACGCGCGCTCCAAACCCGCGATAAGCGGGCGTATCGCGCATCGCGCGCTCTCCAAAACCGCGATAAGCGGGCGTATCGCGCATCGGTGCCGCCCCCCGGCGCCGCCCACGGGGTCCCCCGGGGTCCCGCGGGGGTTAGGCGATGGCGGTTATGGCGTCGGCTAGCTGGTGGAGGGTGGAGACCTCGAAGACCTGCGTGGCGCGGGCGGCGTAGGCGGACATGGCGGAGTCGGTGGTGTCCCACTCGGGCCGCGGTTCCGGGTTGAACCAGTACAGCCGCCTGGCGAGCCGGTGCAGCTGCGCGGTCTCGGCGAGCGCGGGCAGCCGGTCGTGGCCGCGGGCATCGCCGACGACGAGCACGGTCGTCTTGCCGGTGACGGAGTCCGGCCAGCGGCGCAGGAACTCCGCGAAGGCCAGCCCGTAGTCGCTGCGCCCGTCGCCGGCAACCAGACCGCGCCGGCCGAGCAGATGGTGGGCGTCGATGACCCCCGGCGCCGATTCGAGGAACGCGGTGACCTCGACGATGCCGTCGATGAACACCCACGACCGCACGCGCCGGAACTCCTCGTGCAGCGCGTGCAGCAGCGACAGCGTGAACGGCGCGAACTGGGCGACCGACCCCGAGACGTCGCAGAGCACCACCAGGTCGGGCTTGGTGGGGTGGCGGCGGCGCATCCGCGGGGTGAGGGGCACCCCGCCTGAGCTCATGCTGTCGCGGATCGTGCGCCGCATGTCGAGGTGTCCTCGGCCGCGGCGGCGCCGGCGCCCGAGGCGGGTCGCGATGCGGCGGGCCAGTGGTCGTACCGCGGTGCGCAGCGCGGCGAGCTCGTCCGGTGCGGCGCGCAGGACGGTCAGGTCCTGCAGGTCGCCCGGCGGCGGCCGCGGCGGCCCGCCGTCACGGTCGGCGTCGTGCAGGCGTTCGCGGACGAGCTGTGCCAGCAGCCGCAGCACCTCCTCGAGCTGGGCGTTGGCCTGCGCGACGTCGAGTTGGCGCTGCAGCGCGCTGCGTTCCTCCTCGCTGCGCACGAGCTGGTGCAGGACCCTGGCCAGGTCGAGGCGGCGCAGCACCCGCTGCAGGTGGTGGCGATCCGTGCCGGCGGACTCGTCGATGCCGGCCCAGCGCGCCACGGCGTCCTCCAGCGCGGCGGCGACGCCGTCATGGTCCCCGCCGCGCAGCGCCTCGGTGAGCGCATGCCCAGGGCCGTCCGGCCGCCCAGAGTCGGACCGCCCAGAGTCCGGCCGCCCAGAGTCCGGCCGTCGCCCGACCCGCGGGCTGGGGAACAGCACTCCGAAGAGGCGGTCGAAGACGTCGTCGTGCACGTCGTCCTTGACCATTGCGGCCCGCAGCGCGGCGCGGACCACGCCGCGATTGGAGACGTCGACCTGCGCGAGCGCGGCGATGGCGTCGATCGTCTCGCCCGTCGAGACCGGGATGCCGACGGCGCGCAGCCCGCCGGCCAGCGCGACCACCGCACCGGCGACCGTAGACGGGGTCGCGGGCAGGTTGTACTCTTCACGAACATCAGTCCGCATGGCGAACAGTCTAGGAGCTCTCCATGGCGCTGCCAAGCACCCTGCTCGATCTCGGGCTGACCCTGCGTGCCGAGCACGACGGCGAGCGGCAGCGGCACATCGCGCAGCTCGCCGCGCGGCTGGGCTTCCGGTACGTCTGGCTGCCGGTGTCCGCGGACGTCGTGGCCGCGGACACGGTGGCGGCCACAGCCGCGCTCGTCGACCAGGCCCGGCCGGCGCGGGTCGGACTGGTCGTCACCGACGGCCAGCCGGACGTGGTTCAGCGCGTCGCGGCGCTGCGCGCCGGGGACCTCGACGTCCTGCTGGAGATCCACGCTCCTGTCCAGCGGCGCGAGGAGCTCGTCGCGGCCGTCGGGGGGCCATCGCAGTGGCGGGAGCGGGTCGTCGTCCCGTGGTACGACGCGGACGCTGCCGGTCTCGTGGTCCTCGCCGAGGAGGCCGCGAACCTGGCCGCGGTGCAGGCTTCGCTGGCCGGCGCGGCCGCCCGGCGTCTGAAGGACGGCCGCGTTCGCCGGCGCTTCCCGATCTCGGTCGCGCTCACGGTGTCGATCGGCCGGACCATGAGCGAGGCGCAGGCGCGGGCGATGCGCGACCCCGCGCTGTCCGGCGTGCACGACCCCCGCGCCGCCGGCCTGTTCGGCACGCTCGAACAGGCCCAGGAGCAGGCGCTCATGCTGGCCCGCGCCGGCGCCGACGCGGTGCGCGCGACGCTGGCGGACGAGCGCGACGTGGCCGACCTGCTCGCCCAGCTTCGCGCCGTCGCCGTCGGCCCGACACCGGTGCTGCACGGCCGGCACGCCTGAACCGCAACGGAGGACACGACCATGGCCCTGACCACGGAGACGATGACCGACGAGCAGCGCAAGTCGGTCGCAGTGGAGTACCTGAAGGCGTTCGACAACGGCGGAGTCACCTCGACCGGCGGCAGCATTCTCGACCTGTTCGCCGACGACGCCCAGGTGTACTTCCCCAAGTGGGGCCTCGCCAGCGGCAAGGAGCAGATCGGCGCGCTGTTCGGCGACGTCGGCGGCGCCATCAAGAGCATCGAACACCACTACTCGCACTTCAACTGGATCTTCTCCGGCAGCGACCTTGTGGTGTGCGAGGGCACCAGCCATGGGGAGCACCGGGACGGCCCGTGGCGGGCCGGCGTGCCGGAGTGGGGCGCCGGCCGCTGGTGCGACGTGTTCGAGATCCGCGACTGGAAGATCCATCGGGTCTTCATCTACCTCGACCCCGACTACGCCGGCCGGGACACCGACCGGTACCCGTGGCTGGCGACCGGCGACTGACCGACCGGCGACCGACCGAACGGCGGACCGACCGGCGGTCGATCGTCAGCGGCGGATCGCCAAGTCAGCGTCGATTGCCCGTGCGGTCTGCAGCAGCTCGGGAACGAACTCCCTGCGCAGCCGGTCCAGGCTGACCCTGGAGGCGTGCGCCGTCGCGTTGATCGCCGCGACGACGCTGCCGGACGCGTCATGGATCGGCGCGGCGGCGGAGCGCACCCCGACCTCGAGCTCCTGGTCGATGACCGCGTAGCCGCAGCGCCGGGTGTCCCGGATGATCTGCCGAAGCCGCTCCGGATCCGTCACGGTGCGCGCGGTCAGCGGCCGCAGCTGCGCAGTGCGCAAGTAGTCCTCCAGCTCGGGATCGGGAAGGCCGGCGAGCAGGACCCGCCCCATCGAGGCGGCGTAGGCGGGGATCCGGCTGCCGACGGCCAGCGCGATGGTCATGATCCGGGTCGTCTGGGCCCTGGCGACGTAGACGATGTCGTGCCCGTCGAGCGCCGACGCCGAACACGACTCGTGCAGCCGCTCGGCAAGGTGAACAAGGTGCTCCTGGGCGATGTCGGCGATCGACACCGAGGACAGGTACGCGTACCCGAGCTCGAGGACCCGTGGCCGCAGGTAGAACCGCCCCTCGTTCTGGCCGACGTAGCCGAGCCGTTCCAGGGTGTGCAGGAATCGCCTGGCCGCCGCGCGGGTGAGACCGGTCTCCCTTGCGACGTCGGCGATCGTCAGCCGCGGCGTCCGCTCGGAGAAGCAGCGGATGACGGCCAGTCCCCGGTCGACCGACTGCACGTACTCGGAGCGCGGCTCGCCGTCGGTCCTTGCCACGGTCGGCACCCCCTGTTCGGTTCGCTATGCGAACGGTAGCGCGCAATTCGAACTCTCGCACCCCTGGCGAGGTCTTGACACCGGGTCCGCGCAGGCGCACGCTTGGCGGCGCGGACATAAGCGAACACAAGTTCGCATCCCGAACATCTAAGACGAAACGTCGGAGGTGCGCATGAGCGCCCCATCGCTGAAGGGCAAGGAGCGCGCGTCGTACGTGACGCGGTTCGGCTCGCTGGAGAACTACGACAAGGGCGGCGTCGAGATCATCAACGACGACCCGCGGCACTACGCGTTCTCGAACGTGTTCGAGGTGGCCAGCCACGCGAAGCCGTACGAGAAGATCGCGGTCGGCAAGAACATGGAGTACGTGCTCGAGGCCATCCGCGCCGAGGGCGTCAGCGGCTGGCGCACCGCGGCGCACGACGAGTTCGCGCTGGTGATGGACGGCGAGGTGGAGATCACCCTCGTCAAGCTCGACGAGAGCCCGCTGCCGGCCGACGCGCAGGGCTCGGTCGCCGTCGAGGGCGAACCGGTCGGCCGCCGGATGGGCCGCGTGGTGGCCCGGCGTGGCCACCTGACGCTGCTGCCGGCCGGCGCCGCGTACCGGTTCTCGGCCGCGAAGCCGGGCGTGATCCTCATGCAGACGATCGCCGGCCCGGACACGCAGTACCGCTGGGCCGAGATAGCCCAATCGCTCTGACCCGACGGGAGCCATTGACCATGACAGCGACCATGCAACCGACGATCGTCGGCTCGCAGCCCAACGCCGAGGGCTATCGCGATTTCACCCTCGGCCAGTTCCACCTGCGCCGGGACGAGTACTTCGCCTACATCAGCTGGCCGACCGGCAGCCACATGATGAGCGTCGACGCCTTCCTGCGGGCGCTGCAGCGCGACGTGGCGTGGGACTTCTTCTACGGCACCGTGAACTTCGACGGCGTGTTCGGGACGGTGAACCACTACGGCACCGTCGACATCTTCGCCGGCCGCTACAACGAGGCCTACCGCAAGGCCGAGCTGGACTACAGCGAGAACGTCGAGACGCCGCTGATCCGCGAGACGTTCAAGGCGATCCTCGACGACTGGACGAACGAGACGTTCGACCCGTTCGCCTCGCCGCACGAGACCGGGTCGGCGTTCGGGATCAAGAACGGCGACAACGCCGGCGCCGTCCGCCGGGAGCGGGTCACCGCGCAGCGGATGGTCGGGGTGCCCGGCGACGCCGTGCTGCGCAGCGACGAGAGCGGCTACCCGGTGAACCGGATGTTCGCCGACGTGCCGCAGGACGAGCCGCTGGTCGAGCCGGAGCCCGGCTTCGAGGGCGAGGTGGCCTCGTTCAGCCTGTTCGCCTACCTGTCCCGCTCCGACGTCACCTGGAACCCGTCGGTGGCAAGCGCCTGCAAGGACTCGCTGTTCTGCCCGACCACCGAGGAGTACATCCTGCCGATCATCCACGGCAACGACCGGGTGGAGTGGTTCGTGCAGCTCTCCGACGAGATCACCTGGGAGGTCGAGGACCGCGACACCGGTGCCGTGCGCGCCCGCGTGGTGATGAAGGCCGGTGACGTGTCGGCGATGGCGGCCGACATCCGCCACCAGGGCTACTCGCCGAAGCGGTCCATGCTGCTGGTCTGGGAGAACGCCAACCCCGACCTACCGGAGCTGATCGCGAGCGGCAAGACCCCGACGTACCCGATCGAATTCTGAGCGGGCTGGGCACCCGTGCAGACCAAGCTGTTCATCAACGGCGAGTTCGTCGACGGCCTCGACGGCGCCACCATCGACGTCCTCGACCCGCACGACGGCAGCCTGCTGGCCGAGGTCGCGCAGGCCCGCGCCGCTGACGTTGACCGGGCCGTGGACGCCGCCGCGAAGGCGTTCGAGGACTGGCGGCACTGGCCGGCTGAGCAGCGCGGCCGGCTGCTGCTCAGGCTCGCCGACGCCGTCGAGGCGCACGCCGAGGAGCTCGCGCTGCTGGAGACCCGCGACACCGGGCACCCGCTGCGCGACACCCGCAACCTGGACGTGCCGCGCACCGCGGCGACGTTCCGCTACTTCGGCGGGATGGCCGACAAGTTCCAGGGCGCGGTGGTCCCGGTCGAACGCGGCTTCCTCGACTACGTGCTGCGCGAGCCGATCGGGGTCGTCGGCCAGATCGTGCCGTGGAACTTCCCGCTGATGTTCACCAGCTGGAAGATGGGGCCGGCGCTGGCCGCCGGCAACGTCGTCGTGCTCAAGCCGTCCGAGCTCACGCCGCTGTCCACGCTGCGGGTCGCCGAGCTGATGGCCGGGGTCGGCTTCCCGCCCGGCGTGGTGAACATCGTCACCGGGTACGGCGCGACGGCCGGGGCGCGGATCGTCGAGCACCCCGGCATCGGCAAGGTGTCGTTCACCGGGTCGACGCTGGTCGGCCAGGGCATCGCGCGGGGCGCCGCGGCCACGCTCAAGCAGGTCCACCTGGAGCTGGGCGGCAAGGGCGCGAACATCGTGTACTCCGACGCCGACCTCGACGCGGCCGTGCAGGGCTCGGCGTTCGCGATCTTCCACAACCAGGGCCAGGCGTGCATCGCCGGAAGCCGGCTGATCCTGCACGAGTCGATCGCAGAGGAGTTCCTCGACCGGTTCACCGCGCTGGCCCGCTCGGTGCGGCTCGGCGACCCCAAGGACCCGGCGACCGAGATGGGTCCGCTCACCTCGGCAGGGCACCGTGACCGGGTGCTGTCGCTCATGGCGGTGGCGCGGGAGGAGGGCGACGAGATCCTCACCGGCGGCAAGCCGCCCGATGGGCCGCAGTTCGCCGGCGGCTGCTACCTCGAGCCCACCGTGATCGCCGCGAGCCCGAGCCACCGGGTCGCCCGCGAGGAGGTGTTCGGCCCGGTGGTCGCGGTGCACCGGTTCCGCACCGACGCCGAGGCGCTGCAGCTGGCCAACTCCGTGCCGTACGGCCTCGGCGGCGGCCTGTGGACCCGCGACCTTTCCAGGGCCCACCGGGTCGCCCGCGACCTGCGCGCCGGCATGGTCTGGGTCAACTCCTACAAGCGGGTCAACCCCGGCTCGCCGTTCGGCGGGATCGGGCAGTCCGGCTACGGGCGCGAGATGGGCTTCGATGCCATGCACGAATACACCGAGGCGAAGGCGGTCTGGATCAACGTCGACGCCGAGCTGCCGAGGCTGTACGGCAATGGCTGAGCTCACCACGCTGGCGCAGGCCGTCGCCGGCCTGGTGCACGACGGCGACACGGTCGCGCTCGAGGGGTTCACCCATCTCATCCCGCACGCCGCCGGCCACGAGATCGTCCGCCAGCGGTTGGCCGGGCTCACCCTGGTCCGGATGACCCCGGACGTCGTCTACGACCAGATGATCGGCATGGGTGTCGCGGACAAGCTGGTGTTCTCCTGGGGCGGCAACCCTGGCGTCGGCTCGCTGCACCGGTTCCGCGACGCGGTCGAGCACGGGTGGCCGCGGCCGCTGGCGATCGAGGAGCACAGCCACGCCGGGATGGCCGCCCGCTACACGGCCGCCGCGTCCGGGCTGCCGTTCGGGGTGCTGCGCGGCTACGTCGGCACCGACCTGCCGGCGCACACCGACACGGTCGCGCCCATCACCTGCCCGTTCACCGGCGAGCAGCTCACCGCGGTGCGGGCGCTCGAGGTGGACGTCGCGGTGATCCACTCCCAGCAGGTGGACCGCGCGGGCAACGTGGGGTTGTGGGGGATCACCGGGGTGCAGAAGGAGGCGGTGTTCGCCGCGAAGCGCTCGATCGTCACCGTCGAGGAGCGGGTCGACAGCCTCGACTCGCGGGCCGCCGTGGTGCTCCCGTCCTGGGTGGTCTCCGCCGTCGCCGTTGTGCCACGCGGCTCGCACCCCTCCTACGCCATGGGCTACACCGACCGCGACAACGCCTTCTACCAGGCATGGGACGCGATCAGCCGGGACCGTGACGGCTTCCTCGCCTGGATGCGCCGGCACGTGCTGCAGACCGGCGACTTCGCCGAGCACCTTCGCCTGCTCGACAAGGAATCGCGGGCAGCGGCATGAGCGCCGCTGTGACCGACACTGCCGCGGCTCCCGCGGGGCTCAGCGCCGACGACGTCATGACCGTCGCCGCCTCGCGGCAGCTCGCCGACGGCGCGGTGTGCTTCGTCGGCATCGGGCTGCCGAGCCTGGCCGCCAACCTGGCCCGCCGCACCCACGCGCCGAACCTGGTCCTCGTCTACGAGTCCGGGACCATCGGCGCCAAGCCGACCGTGCCGCCGCTGTCCATCGGCGACGGCGAGCTGGCCGAGACCGCCGACGCAGTGGTGTCCGTGCCGGAGATCTTCGCCTACTGGCTGCAGGCCGGCCGGGTCGACGTCGGGTTCCTCGGCGCCGCGCAGATCGACCGGTTCGGCAACATCAACACGACCGTGATCGGGCCGTACGACGCGCCGAAGGTGCGGCTGCCCGGCGCCGGCGGCGCGCCGGAGATCGCGTCGAACTCGCGCGAGGTGATCGTCGTGCTGCGGCAGAGCACCCGCAGCTTCGTCGGCAAGCTCGACTTCATCACCAGCGTCGGCCACCTCGACGGGCGCGCCTCCCGGCAGCGCGCCGGCCTGCGCGGGCGCGGCCCGACCGTGGTCATCACCGACCTCGGCGTGCTGCGCCCGGAACCGGAGACCAACGAGCTCGTGCTCACCGCGGTGCATCCCGGCGTCGACCCGGCGACCGCGGTGGCCAGCACCGGGTGGCCGCTGCGCGTTGCGGACGGCCTGCAGGTGTCCCCGCCGCCGACCGCGGAGGAGCTGCGCGTGCTGGGGATGCTGCAGGGGCGGCGGCCATGACATCGTTCGTGCACGAGGTCGCCACCGGCCGCGTCGTCTTCGGCGCCGGTGCGCTGACGCGGGTCGTCGACGAGGTGCGGCGCCTGCACGCGCGCCGGGTGCTGCTCATCGGCGGCGGCCACGAGAAGGTCTACGCCGACCTCATCGCCGACGACCTGGGGGAGCTGCTCGCCGGGCGGATCGACGAGGTCGTGCAGCACGTGCCGGTCGCGGTGGCCGACCAGGCGACGCGCACCGCGACCGAGCTTGCCGCCGACCTGCTGCTGTGCGTCGGCGGCGGCTCGGCCACCGGGCTGGCCAAGGCGGTCGCCCTGCGGCGCGGCATCCCGATCCTGGCCGTGCCCACCACCTACGCCGGCAGCGAGATGTCCGACATCTGGGGCCTGACCGACGGGGACCGCAAGACCACCGGACGCGACCAGCGGGTGCTGCCCAGGGTCGTCGTGTACGACCCGGAGCTGACCCTGTCCATACCGGCCGAGCTGACCGCCACCAGCGGCATGAACTCGCTCGCGCACGCCGTGGAGGCGCTCTACGCACCAGACGCGTCGCCGATCGTCGCGCTGATCGCCGAGGAGTCGGTGCGCGCCCTGGCCGGGGCCCTTCCGGTGTGCGTGCGGCGGCCGGAGGACCTCGACGGCCGCTCCGGCGCGCTCTACGGCGCGTTCCTGGCCGGTGTCGCCCTCGGCAACGCCACGATGGGCGTGCACCACAAGGTCTGCCACGTGCTCGGCGGCGCCTACAACCTTCCGCACGGCGGCATCCACTCCGCGGTGCTGCCCTACGCCACGGCGTACAACCGCGACCACGCCCCCGAGGCGATGCGCCGCATCGCCGCCGCGCTCGGCAGTGGGCTCGGCACTGGGCTCGACACTGGGCTCGACACAGGGCTCGGCACTGGGCCCGGAACTGGGCTCGGCGCAGGGCCCGATACCGGGGACGCGGCGCTGGGCGTGTGGCGGCTCGCGGACCGGATCGGTGCGCCCACCGACCTCGTGTCCGTCGGCTTCGACCCGGCAGCGATCGACGAGGTGGCAGCGGCCGTCGCCGCCGCGCCCCCGACGAACCCCCGCCCCGTCACCGAGCAGGGCATCCGCCGGCTCCTGGCCGCCGCCTGCCGTGGCGAGCCGCCAGCTCGTGAGGAGACGTCATGACCGACAGGCTCAAGACCGCGCTGCCGCGGATCGTCGCGGCCGTCGAGCGGCTCCTCGCCGAGCAGGACCTCACCTACCCGGAGCTGTTCTCGGCGCTGCTGTTCCTCAACGAGGTCGGCGCCGCCGGTGAGATGGTGCTGCTCTCCGACGTGCTCGGGCTGTCCAGCAACGTCGAGCGTCGGGACAGCGCTGGGCTCGGCGGCACCGCGAGCAACGTCGAGGGCCCGTTCTGGCGGGCAGGCGCGCCGCGCTACGCCACCCCCGCCGACCTGGTGTCCGCCGGCGAACCTGGGGAGCGGCTGGTCATCTCGGGGCAGGTCACCGACGCCGGGACCGGCGAACCGCTGCCCGGCGCCGAGGTCGACGTGTGGCAGACCGACGCCGCTGGCCACTACGACCACGAGGACCCCGCGCTGCCCGAGTGGCACATGCGCGGCGTCGTCGTGGCCGACGACCACGGCAGGTACGGCGTGCGCGTGGTGAAGCCGCTGGCCTACCAGGTGCCGACCGCCGGCCCGGTGGGCCGGCTGCTGGCCGCGATCGGCCAGCACCCGTGGCGGCCGGCCCACACCCACTTCATGGTCTCGGCACCCGGTCACGCCACCCTGACCACGATGGCCTACTACGCCGGCGATCCCTGGCTCGCCGACGACACCATCGAATCGGTCAAACCCGAGCTGGTGCTCGACCCCAAACGCGCCGCTGACGGCGACTGGCAGGTCACCTTCGACCTCGCGCTGCGGGCGTGACCCGTCAGGCGCGGTTGCTCCACCAAGGCGAACGGCCGTTTCCGGGTGACCCAGGTGTGGGTAGGCCCAAGGAGAAATGGCGGCTCGCCGGTGCGGCGCAGGTCCTGCCGGCAGCGGCCTCGAGCACTACTCGACGGAGGTTCAGCCATGACATCCACGGCAACAAGGCCCGGCGACCGCGGGCACTCACCGGTCCGCTGACCGGCGCCAGCTTCGTCGGCGGGGTGGGCGCAGCGATGGCCCTGGCCGACTCGCCCTTCCCGCGTCCCGGTTCCTCGACCGCCCAGATCCGCCGCCGTATCAGCCGCGAGCACTCCGGCTGACACGGCGGTGGATTCAGGGCCGAGCGCCACGCAAAAATGTACGCGGTGCCTAATTGTCAGAATGGTGGTGGTGGTTCGGCGTATTCGATGGTGAAGGCGGGTTGTTTGATGGTGAGGGGTTGGCTGATGGGTTCGGCGGGGCGGACGTAGGTGATGCCGGCGGGGCTTAGCCAG
>Ga0210378_10001228_pt1 | contig 13413 bp, 8 predicted proteins | sample PLM1_60_b1redo_FD_155465 | JGI IMG/M metagenome (GOLD analysis project Ga0210378, IMG submission 155465) | Groundwater sediment microbial communities from an aquifer in East River, Colorado, USA - PLM1_60_b1 redo | ecosystem: Environmental > Terrestrial > Soil > Riparian zone | place: USA: East...
GCACGACCACGTCGGGCCGGGAACCGAGGGCGACCAGGGCGTCCCCGTACGCCTTCCGGGTGGCGACCTTCTCGCCTTTGCCGTAACGGGGCAGCGTGACCGGCCCGGTGGCGGCGGGCCGGGCAGTCGGCGACACCGGCTGCGGCAGCGGGCCCGCAACTTGTAGCTGGCGTACCCCCCCGAGAGCGGCCCACCGCCGGGTCGGCCAGGTCCGGCGGCAACGGCTTGCCGTGCCAACCCGGCTGATCCTCCACCTCCGGCACACCCTTGCCCTTGATGGTGCGCGCCAGCACCGCCGTCGGGCGGCCGGCCTGCCGGGCTTGCGCGAACGCCCCGTCGATGGCGCGCAGGTCGTGACCGTCGACGACCGTCGCCTGCCAGCCGAACGCCTCGACCCGACGCCGGTAGGTCTCAAGATCCCATTGCAGCTCAGTCGGCCCGCGCTGGCCCAACCGGTTCACGTCCACGACCGCGGTCAGGTTGCCCGGTTCGTAGAAGCCGCCCTTGTCCAGCGCCTCCCACATCGAGCCTTCGGTCATCTCGCTGTCCCCGCACAGCACCCAGACGTGAAACGGCACCCGGTCCAGGTACCTGCCGGCCAGCGCCACGCCGACGCCGACGGGCAGGCCCTGCCCGAGGGAGCCGGTCGCCACATCCACCCAGGGCAGCACAGGCGTCGGATGGCCTTCCAGCCGGGACCCGAAACGACGGTAGGTATTGACCAGCTCCTCGTCGGAGATGACACCGACCGACTTGAACACCGAATACAGCAGCGGCGACGCGTGGCCTTTCGAGAAAATCAGGTGGTCGTTCGCCGGGTTGTCGGGATTCCGCCAGTCGCGGCGCAGGTGCCGAGCGATGAGCACCGCCAGCAAGTCAGCCGCGGAAAGACTCGACGTCGGGTGTCCCGAACCGGCAGCCGTGCTGCTACGAATCGAGTCCACGCGCAATTGTGCGGCCAGCTCACGCAGCCGAGCCACTTCCTCATCACCGAGCGCGGACGTCGCGCCCCGGGTCACCGTCATGATCACCTCCACTGCCTCGTCGCTGCCACACGGCGGGGACCGCGCTCCCAAACTCAGCCCGCCGGCTCAGCAACCGACATTCCGCCGCGCGTACCCCGGAATGGAATCCTCAACCCGCCGTGGATCCTCGGCGGTGGCTCTGCCTCCCGGCTCGCGACGGTGCAGCCGTCCGACTGCGGCGGCACCAGACGGAGAGTGACGACCTGTCGCCCGACCTGTCCTCCGACAGGTCGCCCGAACGCCGCCGACCGGCCGATAGCGCGCCGTCTCCTGATCACGCACCGTACTCATCATCACGCACGGCACACCGGCCGCCCAGCAGGACCCGACCAGCGACGTGTGGACCTGGCGACGCGGAGATCAGGAGGAGCACGATGCGTAGCGTGCAGATCGTGAAGAGGCCCGGGCCGCCTCGGACCCCCGAGCCGCTGGACCTGCGTACCCCGTCGGGACGGCCCCTGCCGTTCTGACCACCCCGACCGCTGTGGAGGCACGCGGCCGCCGTCGGCGAGTCGGATTGGTCGTCGCTGCCATGGCTACGGTTACGGCTCGGCTGTTCGGCGCCATGGGCCTCCTGCCGCCGGACCGCCGCCAAGGCCCACGTGATGCCGTCAAGCTGGTAACCGAATCACGCGGGGGTGGACGACGCCCGGCCCCAGCTGGGGAGGCCGTCGGGTGTGGCCAGACCGACCCGTTCACGCCGGCCGAACCCGGCGCGCTGGCCGGCTGGCTCGCCCGGCAGGGCCCGCGCTGCCAGGCTGTTCGTAGCCGGGCAGGGAGCTGATGATGCCGACCCGAGAACCCATCGACGGACTGAGTGACAGGGCGGCCGCGGTCGCGGGTGCCGACGTCGGAGATCCCGCCGTACGCCGCGAGGCGGTCGGGTGGTTCCGGTCCCACTGGGAAGCGGTGGCGGGCCTGATCGACCAGGCCCGCCGGAGCCAGGACGACCCGGCCTTGGCGAGGCTGGTCCAGCAGGTGGCGCCCTACCTGATGGAGATCCGCGACTGGTCCGCGCTCGCCGAGCTGGCGGGCGCGGGCGCCGAGGCCGCGGCACGGGTACGCGACGGCGAGGGCGAGCTGCAGCTGGCCCAGCTGCGGGGCGTCGCCCTGCAGCAGGGGGACGACGAGGCGGCGGAGCACGTCTGGGAACAGGTGGCCGAGCTCGCCACGGCGCGGCGAGACGAGCGGGTGCAGTCGGTCGCGTTCGCCCACCTCGGCCAGCTCCACCGCCGCAGGGGGGACCTCGACGGTGCTGCCGGCCTACTGCGTCGGGCCCTGCTGGGGTACGAGGCGATCGGCCACCGCGTGGGCCAGGCACGAACCCTCGGTGACCTGGCGAGCGTGCTGTACGACCTCGGTGATCCGGACGAGGCGGCGCGCAGCGATCGGCGATCTCTGGACCTCTTCCGAGGCGCCGGGGACCGTGCCGGCGAGGCCCAGGCTCTGCGCCGGGTCGGCGCGGGCCACGCCGAGCGCGGGGACTGGAAGCCAGCGCTGTCCGCGCTCTCCGACGCGACAGCGTTGTTCGAGGAGCTCGGCGCGGTCACGGATGCCGTGGAGGCGCGCTTCACCGCCGCTCGGGTGCATCGCGCGCGCGGCGACGCGAGGACCGCCCGTGCTGTTGCCGCCGCCGCACTCGCAGCGGCTGAGGCGACGGACGACGTCCGAGCGGGCGAGCTGGCCGAGTTCGTCGCCGTGCTCGAGGCGGAGGAGGGCATCGACGCGCTGCTGGCGGCCGCGCGTCCGGCCGACCGGGACGCCGTTGCCGCGCGGCACCCTGCCGTCCTCGGTCCGCTCGCCCTGCAGATGATGCTCGTCCGACGCGGCGCCGGCCGCCATGGGACTCGACGGTACGACACCGCGCTCGACTACCTCGCCGGCTGTCCCGACGGGGCGCTCGCCAGCCGGCAGCAGGTCGCCCTCGACGAGGTGACGCGGCTGGCTGGCGGCAGCACCGCCCGGTTGTCAGCGACGGTGCTCGGGCTGGTCCGACAGCTCGTCACCGCCTCGGGCGACGAGGAGATCGACATCTTGCGCAGGCTGCTGGACGCCCTCCCCGCCGGCATGCCGCTGTTGCGCGGCCACCTGCTGCTGCGGCTGGCACGGGCGCACGCCGGCCGCACCGGCCGGCATCCTGCCGACCGGAGCACCGCGGTCCGGCTGGCAGAGCAGGCCGTCGGCATGCTCGACGCCGCCGTGGCGGAGAGCGAGCGGGCCGCCGAGGAGTGGGCGGGTGCGCAGGTGTTCCTGGGCAGCGCGTATCGGGCCAGGGGCGAGCGCCCGCACGACATCGAGGGCGCTCTGGCCTCGTTCCGCCGGGCTCTGGCCGTCTACCGGCGCCGCACCCACCCCTACGCGTGGGCCGCCACCCTGGCGAACCTCGCCAACGCGTACTGGGATCGGCGGGGCCCGGACCGGCGCAGGGACCTGGAGCGGGCGGTGCGACGGCATGGCGCGGCCCTCGCGGTGTACACCAGGGAGGACCACCCAGCGGAGTGGGCACAGACGCAGAGCAACCTCGGGCTCGTCTTGTCCGACCAGGCGTTCACCGACGATCCGGCGAGCCTGGAGGCAGCCGTGCGGCACTTGCGGCGGGCGTACGAGTCGCCCGTGTTGCCTCCCGAGGCGCGCGGTGCGGTGCTGCTCAACCTCAGCCAGTGCTACGACCGCCGCGTCAGTGGCGACCCGGACGACAACCGGACCGCAGCACTGCGCTACGCCCGCGAGGCGTTCGACCTCTTCGCCGGCCTGGGACAGCCGCTGGACATGGCGAACGCGGCGTCGGCCGTCGCCGGCTCGCTGGGCAACCGGGAGATCCGCTCCGGCAGGGACGACCTGGACGAGGCCGTCGCCTGGTACGAGCGGGCACTCGCGCTCGTCACACCCGACGCGGCACCGCTGCTGTGGGCCGGCATCGCCGACAACCTCGCGAACGCCCTCGCCCAGCGCGACGACGGCGATGACCTGAGACAGGCGGTGGAGCTGAACAGCGCCGCGCTGGATGTCTACACGCGACACTCCGACCCGTTCGAGGAGGCGCGCACCTGCTACAACCTGGCCAGCACGCTGCACCGGATCGAGCCGCCCGACCTGGACCGGATCATCGCGCTGCTGGAGCGCAGCCTCGTCGTCCGCGCCTCGGACGCGGTTCCGCTGGAGTGGGCGGAGTCCGTGACGGAGCTGGCCCGCGCCAAGCTCGCGCGCGCGGCCGCGGGTGGCGGTACGGCCGAGATCGAGGCCGTCCTGGTCCTGCTCCAGCCAGTGGTCGCGGCCACCATCTCCGGTGGCGCCCCCGACCACGCCCGCCGCGCGTGGGGCCTGCTCGGCGCGGCTTACGCGGACCTCGGACGGTGGAGCGACGCGGCGCACGCCTTCGGCCAAGCCGTCAACGCGGCCGACCGGCTCTACCGGGCGTCGCTGCTGCCGCGCGGCAAGGAGGCGGAACTGGTGCAGGCCGCCGACCTGCCCCGGCTGGCGGCGTACGCGCTGGCGCGCTCGGACCAGCCGGTCGTCGCGGTGGAAGTGCTTGAGGGAAGCCGTGCCCGCCTGCTCGGGTACCGGCTGGGACGGGACCGGGCCGACCTGACCGCCCTCGCGGCCGAACACCCGGCCGCGGCGGCCGCGTACACCGCGGCCGCCATCCGGATCCGGGCGGTGGAGCAGGCGCAGCGGCTGGCGCCCGCCGGCACATCGGAGGAGGCCGGGCGCCGGATGCGCGCCGAGATGACCGACGCCCACGCACAGCTCGACGCCGCGATCACGGCGATCCGGGAGCTGGCCGCCTTCTCCGGGTTTCTGGCCGACGAGGCGGGTCCGGTGCTGGACCGGGCGGTCTCGTCGGGACCGCCGCTGGCCTACCTCGTCACGACCGCATACGGAAGCGTCGCCCTGCTGGTCCGTCACGGCGTGGAGCATTCCGGAGGACGCCGGCTGGAGGTCGACGCGCTGCCGGGCCCACTCACCGAAGGCGAGCTGCTCCGCGTCCTCGGAATGGACTCCACGGCGGAGACCGCCTTGAGCCAGCTGCTCGCCGTCCTCGGCGACGGCCTGGTGTCCCCGCTCACGGCTCGCCTCGCCGACCTGGGCGAGCCCGCCGCCGTGCTCGTTCCCACCGGCATACTGGGCGCCCTCCCCGTGCACGCCGCCCGTTACCGGCGCGGCGGCCGGGTCCGCCACCTGCTCGACGACGTGGACGTCGGCTATGCCCCGTCCGCCCGCATCCTGGTCGCCGCGCGGGACTCGGCCGGCGCGTCCTCCCTGCCCACCGCCCGGCTCGTCGGGGTGTCCGAGCCGACGCCGTCGGAGCCGCCGCTGCCCTGGACCCGCGCGGAGCTCGCCACGGTCGATCGGTTCTTCGGCGGCGGCGGCGAGCTGCTCTCCGGGGCGACGGCGACGCGGGCCGAGCTGGTGCGGGCGTTGCGCGGGGCGAGCCACGTCCACCTCGCCTGCCACGGCTGGTACGACCCCGCCGACCCTCTGGACGCCTACCTTGCGCTCGCCGGCGGGGATCGGCTGACCCTGCGCGAGCTGTTCGACCAGCGCTTGCTCGACGGGGTCCGCCTCGTCGTCGCGTCGGCCTGCGACACCGCCGTGACCGACATGACCCGGCTACCCGACGAGGCGATCGGGCTGCCGGCCGGGTTCCTCCAGTCCGGGGCGGCCGCCGTCGTCGGCAGCCTGTGGGCGGTCAACGACTTCTCGACCGCCCTGGTGATGGCCCGGTTCTACCGCAACCACCTGCGCGGGGACCCGGTCGCCGGCGAGCCGCCGATGCCCGTGGCGCGGGCACTGGCCCGCGCGCAGACCTGGCTGCGGGACGCCTCGGCGGCCGAGCTGACCGCGTTCGCGGTCGAGGCCGGCCTGCTGCCGGCGGCCGCCGCTGCTGTTCCGGCGGGTCTGGCGCGACACCCGTTCGCGGACCGCCCGCGGCACTGGGCTCCGTTCCTCCTCGTCGGCGGATGAGGCGGGCAACCGCTAGGGAGTCAGCCACTCGAGGAGCTGGCTGCGCACAACGGGCTCACGGAAGAACGTCGTGTGCGCGATCGCGGCCGAGGACGGTACGACCAGCGGATCGGCGATCCGGTAGCCGCCCGCGCTGTGCACCCCCTCAGTCGGCACCACCAGGTCGTTCGCCGTCGCGAACAGCGTGTCGACCAGGGCGTCCAGCGCACGCAGCGGCACCCGCCCGGACGCGCCGTCGAAGTCGGTCGTGATGGCGTACCGCTCCCTGGCTCCGTCATCCGCGGCGTTGAGTGCGGCCAGCTCCGGGCCGGCCGGGTCCATCGCGGTCAAGCCGTCGAGGTCCTCAAGAACGCCCAGGGCGAGCTGCTTGACGACCTCCACGACCGCTTGCATCGGGGCGGCGATCGTGTCGTCCGGGAACAGCGCGAGCACGTTGCTCAGCACGTCGACCAAGCTGCCCAGTCGCTCCTCGCTGGCCAGCACCGTGCCGGCGTTCGGAGTCGCGACGTGGACGAGCCGGCGCAATGTCAGCCGGTTGCTCGGCGACGACCGGGCGCCGAGGAGGGACCGGGCCACCAGTCCGCCACGGGAGTGCGCGACGACGTCCAGGTCGAGCGGGCCGTACGGGCCCAGCTCCGCCAGCAGCCAGGCGGCGTTGTCGGCCGGTGCGACGTGCACCGTCGGGTGGTCGAACACCAGGATGCGGCCCGCGTAGCGGTGGTACACCTCGGCAGCAGTGAACGGGTCCGCGGCCAGGCCCCGGAAGGCGGCGCTTCCTGTGCTGAAGGTGCCGTGAACGAGCAGCAGCACCGGACCAGCATGGAACTGCTCCCTCTGCGAGTCCGGCATCTTGCGGGAGTCGACCAACTCGTCCAGCCCCGGTCCTACCGGCACCACCAGCCGGTACGGCCGGTACCGCCGCTCCCACCACGACACCAGCGCGCGTCCGCCCGCGCCAGCCGCGGCGCGGACCGGGAACCGCACCAGTTGCAGCACCTTGCGGACTCCGTACGCGAGGATCCCGCGATCGCTCGCACCCTCCTCGGGCAGGCTCAGCTGCTCGACGGGCACCCGGAAGACCTGCCGGTCCGCCGCCCGGTCCGGCCCCGGGCCAAGAGTGACCGGCGACGGCAGATGCCAGCGCAGCACACCGGTCGCGTCCACCTCGACGAGCACCTGGACGGAGTCGTCCGGCGGTGCCTCGACGCTCAGCTCGACGACTGGTCGATCGTCGGTCCCCCGCGTGCCGCCAGGGGCGCCGCCCGTCAGCAGGTCGTCGAGGGCCAACCCGTCAACCGCCCGACCTCCGGCGTCGGCGACCGCGGCCGCCACCACGTCGCTGCCGGCCGCCGGAAGCCCGGCATCCGCCAGCGTCTCGGCGAGCGTCCCCGCGGGGTCGCGGTCGCCGCCGGCACCCGCGGCCCGCGCCCGCTCGGCGGCGCCGGCCACCCCGTCTGCCACCAGCCGGAACGCGCCGACCATCAGCAGATCCCCCGAGCGGAACCGGTCCATGTCAGCCTCCCGGCGTCCAGCCCAGCCGGAGCCGGGGGTGGCCGAAGAACAGGTACGCGAGCCTGGTGCCGTCCGCGCTGCCCTCTCCGGCCCCGATCGCGGCCGCCCGGCGCTCGTCGGCGAGCACGTCCGACGGGTGCTGACCCGCGAGGACGGCCGCGAAGAACCGGGTGGCGACCCCGCGGGCCACGGTGTCATCGACCTTCCACAGTGGAGCGATCACCGCGGTCGCACCCATCCGCAGGAACGCGGCGACCATCCCGGCGTAGTCGCCGAGCATCGTCTCCCCCTGCCCGAGCTGGCAGGCATTGAGGAACACCACCCGCACCGGAGACTCCTCCACCCCGTACACGCTCACCGGGTCCAGCGTGGTTTCGATGTCGTCCATCAGGATCCCGGCTCGCAGTCCGCTCGGGTCGAACCGGCCGTGCACCGCGAAGTGCACCACCTCGGCCCGCGGTTGTCCGGTGAGGCAGCCGAGCACGGCATTCAGCTCGGCCCGCACAACCGTGGCGCCGTACGCCGCCCGGAGGTCCTCGGCCTCGGCCTCCGCCTCGGCCAGCCGCCGCGACCCGGCGTACTGGCCCTTCACGACGACCATGCTCCGAGCGTCCACATGGGACGGTGGCACGGGGGTGCGGCCCTGCTCCCGGTAGATCCATCGGCCGACCGAGGCCTGCGCCCCGAGATACGGCGGGGCCTCGCCGTCCCACCGATCCGGCACCGCGGCCAGCTCCCACGGGACGTAGGGCTCGGACGTGCACAGCAGCAGGGTGGGTCGGGACCGGATCCGGGCAGCGGCCCGCAGCGCGACCCACAGCTCCTCGGGTGCGGCGTCCGCGACGATCCGTGCGATCCCGCGAAGGTAGTAGCGCAGGTCGGCCGCTCCCTTGCGTGCTTCAACACCCTCCATCACCCTCCGCACCCAGCTGGACACCCCGCTGTCCAGCGTCGTCTCCACCGGGTCTCGGGGAGTCGGCACGGCCGCGTGCGGGGATCTGATGGACCAGAGGAGGTTCCGACCAGCTCCGCTGTCCCCCGCCGCGATCACGACGGTGAGATCCGGGTCGTCGGCGCCGGCCGGCAGCGCCCAGTCGTCGCCCGGGGCATCGAAGGCTCCCGGCTCGGCATCGGCCGAAGCCGCCGGGTCGCCGGCCGACAGCACCTGCACCGAGCGGGTCGCGACGCCGAGCGTGTGCCCGTCGACGGCATAGACGGCGAGCAGTGTGCGCGCCGGGGGAAGGTCGTCCCGGTCGTCGGCGACGAGCCGGACCAGCGCGTACGGGTACGGGTCGAGCGGATCGACCGCGATGTCCACTGTGGAGCCCCCGCCGCCAACTCTGGTGAAGCCGTCGACGAGCAACTGCACCGTCAGGGTGAACGCGACGGTCGGCACGGTCAGCGGGCTGGGCTGCAGGACGCCGGCGGACGGGCTGGGGGCGAGCCCGACCAGGACGGCGAACTCCTGGCCGGCGGTCACCGTCTGCGGTGCGTCAAGCCGGGCATAGGCGGTGCGCGTCGTCTGCTCTGGCTGGCGGTCCTGCTGACGCGGCGCGGCCGTACCGCCCGGAGGGGAAGCCGCGGGAGGGCCGGCTGGCATCGGTTTTCCGCCGGTCGGCCCACCCCGGTACCCGCCGCCACGCTCGGCCTCGATCCAGTCCAGTTGGGGCACGGCCTCCACGCCGTCGCGGTCGGAATCCGACCTGTCCGGCTCCAGCCGCCCCGACCTTCGGCGCCGGGGCCACAGGCGGAACCGCGGAGTCGGTGCGCCCTCCCCGCGGTTGGACGGCAAGGCCGCTGCCGGAGGAGGGGCCGGCGCTCCCGTCGGCTCGGTGAGCAGAACCAGGGCGACGTCGGCCAGCGGCGCGTCTGCGCTCGCGGGTGATGGAGGCGGCCTCGTCAGCCCGGCGAGCAGCGGCGCCGCGGCCGCGAGCGCGCGGGCGCAGGTCAGCCGCTCCGCGGGCTCGGATGACTCCAGCCACGGGCGGACGGCTCTCAGCACGCCGGCCGGTTCGCAGCATGACAGCAGGCCGCCCGCCCAGGCCATCCGAGCCGAAGGCAGCCGCCGTAGGCTGACCGTCCCGACCTCGAGCACCTGATCTATCTCTGGGCGGACTCCGTCCGCGTCGATCGCGGCGATCAGGGACCCGCTCCGGCTGGTGAGGAGTGCGTCGTCGGCATCCTCGGCAGCGGCCGTCAGCAGGGCCGCGAGCTGCGCGGCTCTGCTGGCCGCTGCCGGGTCCCGCTGCCCGGTCGGGCCTGGGAGCCGGGCCGGGCGTGCGCGCCACGCCGGAGCAGCGCCGAGCGGCAACCGCCGCAGCGCATCCCGCGCAGCGGCCCGGACCTGCAGGTCGCGGTCTTCGTCGGCGAGCCGCGCCAGAACCCGCACGTCGCTCAACCACAACATCGATGCCAACTCAACCCCCGGGACGCGGCCGACCGCACCTGCATCATCGTGCCGCATCCATCGCCCTGGCCCCGCCACCGGGCGCGACTGCGTCTCACCCGGTCGGGCTCGTCTTGCTCCACCGTCCATCCAAGGATCCCTCCCGCGACACCGGCTGTGCCGAGGGGGGCCGGCTCGGTCAGTTCAGCGGGCCTCGCAGGTCCCATCCCGGGGTGGTCGGGCGGATGGTGAGCTCGGTGTCGACGATCTCGCTTCCGCAGTGGCGGCACGTGGACGCCATGTCCAGTTCGTGGCCGCAGCTGTGCTCGAGCACGACAGGTGGCTCATTCACGGCCCACCTGTCCCCCCAGGCGCGCAGGGCGTGGATGACCGGGGCGAGTTCCCGGCCTGCTTCGGTCAGGTGGTATTCGTAGCGTCGGGGGCGGTCGCTGTACGGGCGGCGCTCGATCACGCCGGCGTCCTGCAGGGCGCGCAGCCGGGCGGTCAGCCGGTCGCGCGGGGCACCGGTGTTGCGGGCGATCTGGTCGAAGCGGTGGTTGCCGAAGATGAGTTCGCGGATCGCGAGCAGCGCCCACCTGTCGCCCACGAGGTGCAGCGCCGCCGCGATCGAGCAAGGCCGGCCCGGCAGCGTGTCGCGCGTGGCGGAGGGAAGTCGAGATGGTTCCACCCCTCTAGGTTGGCATATCAAACTGACCGCGGCTACGGTGACCGCGTGACAGTTCGAGTCTCAAACCCAGTGCCTCCTCCCGTCGACCGGCGAGCGGTGTTCGCGACCGTGGTCGCCGCGGTGTTCGTCTCGAACCTGGACCTGTTCGTGGTGAACGTGGCGCTGCCGTACATCGGCGAGGACTACCGCGGCGCGTCGCTGGGGTCGCTGTCGTGGGTGCTCAACGCGTACGCGATCGTCTTCGCCGCGCTGCTCGTCGTCGCCGGCAGACTCGCCGACCGCGGCGGCCACAAGGCCGGCTTCCTGCTGGGGCTCACGGTCTTCACCGTGGGCTCGGTGCTGTGCGCGGTGTCCCCCGGAATCGGCTGGCTGGTGGCCTCCCGGGTGGTGCAGGCCGCCGGTGCCGCGGTGCTGATGCCGACCTCGCTCGCGCTGCTGCTGGCCACGACGTCAGTGGAGCGGCGGACGGAGGTCGTACGCGCCTGGACCGCGGTGGGTGGCGTCGCCGCCGCCCCTCGGCCCGGTGTTCGGCGGTCTGCTGGCGCAGGCCGACTGGAGGTGGGTGTTCCTGATCAACCTGCCGGTCGGCGCCGTCGCGCTGCTGGCCGGCAGCCGGGTGCTGCCCGACGTTCGACCCGGCGACTCAGGCGCGCTGCCCGACATCCTCGGTGCGGCAGTCCTGACCGTCTCGATCGGCGCCCTGTCCCTCGGGCTGGTCAAGGGCAACGAGTGGGGCTGGGACTCGGGGCGGACGATCGGCAGCCTGGCTGCGGCCGCGGCATTGGCGGGGTGGTTCCTGGCCAGGTCGGCGCGGCATCCGTCGCCTGTCATCGAACTGCCGCTGCTGCGGACTCCCGCCTTCGGTACCGCCACCGTGGCGGCCATGCTGTTCGCGGTGGCCTTCGCCGCCATGCTCCTGTCCACCGTGCTGTGGTGCCAGCAGGTGTGGGGCTACTCCGCGCTGCGCACCGGTCTCGCGCTGGCACCCGGGCCGCTGATGGTGCCGGCGCTGGCCATCGGGGCAGGACCGCTAGCCCGTCGAGTGGGTGCCGGTCCTGTCGCGGCCGCCGGCAACCTCGCCCTCGCCGCAGGCGTCGGCTGGTGGGTGGCCGAGATCGGCACCCGCCCGCACTACCTCACCGAATTGCTGCCCGGCCTCCTGCTCACGGGCGTCGGAGTCGGTCTCGCGCTGCCCACCCTGATCGCAGCCGCGGCCACCGCGCTGCCACCGCCGCGGTTCGCCACCGGATCGGGAATCGTCACCATGGCACGGCAGGTCGGAACGGTCCTCGGCGTCGCCGTCCTGGTCAGCGTTCTGGGCACCCCCGGCAGCGCCGACGAAGCGCTCACCGCGTTCCGCCGTGGCTGGACAGCCACCGCGATCATCGGCGTCACCGCCGCAGCCGCATCCCTCGCGCTGCGCCGCGGCCCGGCGCCGGCGCCGACCGGCGCACCGGCGACCGGATCACCGCTCCAGCCGCCGCCGGCGCCGGCCGATGACCCCGCCGGCCGGGCCGGCCAGCGACCGCACGCCGGCGACGAGGAATCCGCAGGGCGCTCGACCACCCGCGACGGGTCACGGCGCTGGTGCTGCTGAACACCTACTACTCCCGCATGCCCGAGCTGCGCACGCCAGAGGCGATCCGGCTGTTCTCCACGCCCGTCGTCCGACCGGTCGCCCGCCGCGCCTCGCGCCTGTTCGGCGACCTGCTGTTCCGGCGCATGTACCGCTGGCAGGTGGGACGCTTCTTCCGCGACCCAGCGGTCCGGGCCGAGTTCCTGCCGCTGCTCTACCAGCAGTTCACCGCCGCCCCGAGCACCCACGAGGCCTTCTTCCGCCTCAACCAGGACCTCCCCTCCACCGTCGCGTCCCGAACGGCGGCGCTGCCCCGGCTGCGGCAGTTCACCCGCCCGGTCCGCATCGTCTTCGGCGCCGCCGATCCGTACCTGAACAGCCGGGTGGCACGCCGGTTCCACCAGCTGCTCCCCACCTCGGAGCTGTTTCTGATCCCCGACGCCCGGCACTACGTGCAGATGGACCGACCTTCGCAGGTCGCCCGGCTGATCCTCACAATCCCGGCGGGCGACTCAGGCTGACTGGTGACGCCTCAGATACTCACCCGTGAGCGAGTTCTCGGCGGCGAGCAGCTTCTCCGGCGTCCCGGCGAACACGATCTCACCACCGTTCTTGCCGCCGTCCGGGCCCAGGTCGATGATCCAGTCCGCCTGCTCGATCACCGCGAGGTTGTGCTCGATGACCACCACGGTGTTGCCCCGATCGACCATGCCGTTCAGCAGATCCAGCAACATGCCTATGTCGGACATGTGCAGCCCGGTGGTCGGCTCGTCGAGGATGTAGAGGTTGCCGGTGCCGGCCAGCTGGTCGGCGAGCTTGATACGTTGCCGCTCGCCGCCGGACAAGGTGCTCAGGGACTGACCGAGCCCCAGGTACCCCAATCCGGTGTCGATCAGTGCGCCCAGCCTGGTGCGCACGTCACGCTCCGGGAAGAATCCCGCCGCCTCTTCCGCGGACATCTCCAGAACGTCGGCGACCGATCTGCCACGAAGTCGGTGCGCAAGTACGGATTCCTTGAAGCGACGACCGTCGCAGCTTTCACAATGAGTCGTGACTGGGTCCATGTACGAGATCTCGGTGATGAGCAGCCCGCGACCCTGACATTCCTCGCAGGCCCCTTTCGAGTTGAAGCTGAACAGGCCCGCATCGACACCGTTGGCCCTGGCGAAGAGCTTCCGCACCGGGTCCATGAGACCCAGGTAGGTCGCCGGGGTGGAAACGAGATGACGTCGGAATCGGAGCCTGATCCACGAATATCGCG
>Ga0210378_10001229_pt1 | contig 13408 bp, 14 predicted proteins | sample PLM1_60_b1redo_FD_155465 | JGI IMG/M metagenome (GOLD analysis project Ga0210378, IMG submission 155465) | Groundwater sediment microbial communities from an aquifer in East River, Colorado, USA - PLM1_60_b1 redo | ecosystem: Environmental > Terrestrial > Soil > Riparian zone | place: USA: East...
CGCCGCTGCCGTTCGTTGAGGTGGGGCAGGATCGCCGTGAAGGTCGCTGCCAGTACCGCGTCGGTGTCCACCCGGTGACCCTACCCCAACCACCCCATCCATTCAAAATAATTCTGCGGCAGCTCCTTAGCGGCCTCTAACCTTGCTGAGCAGGGTCGGCCGATCGAACGTGGCGGCTACTCCCAGTCGACCCACCCCATGGTGGTCTGCAGCAGGTGGTCGTAGTCGCCGCTGGTCGCCTTCGCGAAGTAGTCGTCGATCTCGTCCTGGGGCACCCCGGCGCGGCGTAGCGCGCGGGCGGTGCGTCCCAGGATTGCGAACGCGTTGCCGTCCTCGCCGGTCAGCTGCACCTGGACGTCGGGGTAGCGCGGCTGCTGGGGGTCCTCGGGCATGGTGACCTCCGATCGTGTCGCACGTTCCAGTTGGGCGGTGCCGCCGGGCACGGCCGAATCTGGGACCGGCCTGTCGCCGCGGCCGATGAAGGGGTTTCGTGTCCGCCGCCGCTATGGCGCGTTCCTTGTCCTTTCCTTCACCGGCCCTGGCCGACGACTCGCGGGTCGATGACGGTGGCGGCGACCGTTGCGTTGCCGGCGCCCGCGCGACGCAGCCACGCATCGACAGCCGGCTGCCGGCCGGCGACGACGCCGGCCAGTCACGCAAGGGAGGGAGCCGATCGTAGGTGGCCGGCAACGGTGCGTGGGCCGGTCGTGGGCCGCGCACGGCCTGGCTTGGTAGCAGGGGCGCAGGGGGGTGCCGGTGGCCGCTGGGCCGGTCGTCACAGCGGCGCGGGTGGCCTGTCGCCGGAGCGACGACGTGGCGGCGGGTGGTGGTTACGACCATCCTCGGCGGCGGACACCCCTGGCGTGGTCGTCGATGGCGTCCCAGTCGGGGCTGTCGGTCCAGGCCGGCTCGGCGACCGGCTGCCACCCGCGGTCGAGGGTGGTGAGCACCCGCAGCCGGTCGGGTTGGATCACGTAGGCGTAGTCGACCCAGGCGGCGCGGGCGGTGTGGTCGGTGAGCGGCGGGCGGGGCGGGTCGTGCCGGCCGCCGTGGCAGTAGCACTGGTTGCGCAGGTCCTGGGGGTCGGAGCCGGGCCGGTAGCCCGGTTGGGCGGCAAAGTCGCCGTGCAGCACCGACCAGCCGGCGGGGTGCTCGTCGATCAGGTAGCGGCAGGCGGCATCGTGGTCGCCGGCGAAGTGGCCGGTGACCGCGTCGAACAGCACCCGGCCCTGGTGGGCGGGGTAGCCGTCGTAGTGGCAGTAGGTGCCGTGGAAGCCGCCGTCGGGGCTGGGGCGGGCGATGACGGATCGGGTGCTCACAGGCTGGCGCCTCCCTGCTGAGTGCTGGTGGGCTGGCTACCAGCCGAGCTGCTTGCGGACGGTCTCGGGCAGGTAGCCGAGCTGGGCGCCCTCACCGATGTAGACGACCGGGTCGTCGTCGCCGGATTGCCTGGACGGCGGCGTGGTCGCGGTCGATGGCGTACTCAAACGGCCAGGCGGGCTGCTGGGCGAGGCGGACCTCGGCGTCGGGGTCGCAGGCTTCCAGCTCTTCGATCAGGTCGACGACGGTGACCTTGTCGGCGTGCATGGGCTCCCTCCGATCTGGGGGTGGCCGCTGGGATGGTCGTGGTCGTGGCCCTGAGCGCGTCGACGGGCCCGAACGGGGTTCCGCGGCGGCGGAGCGCCGACCGGGCGGGCGCTCGGGTGGTCAGCGCACCACGGTCCCGCCGTGGGTGGCGGACTGGCGCAGGAACTCAAGCCAGGGGATCCACCACCTGATCGGCTGGCCCTGGTCGTCTTTGGCGACTTCGGGCGCACGGGGCAGCGCCGCGCGCAACTCCTGGGGGGTGATGATCCATTCGTGCAGGCCCTCGAGCTTGTGCTGGGCGATCACGCGGGCGCCGCAGGGGTCGGCGGCGGCCGCCCGGTAGTCGTCCAGGAACGCTTGGAGCCCCTCGCTGGGGGTGAACGGCTGGCGGAGTTCGAGCGCCTCGTCGTAGGCGGCCCACTCGTCGTGGCTGGTGCCGTAGGCAGTGGGCTGGGGTAGGCGCGGCGGGCGGGTCGGCTGGACCGCGCCGGCCTGGCGCAACCGCTCGCACGCCAGCCGCGTGGCGGTGTTGTTGAGCTGGTAGTAGGCGCCGCCGGTGCGCAGGTAGGCATCCCAGGCGGCGCGGCGGTCGGCGTGGATGGCGACCGCGCGGGGGTCGGCGGCTGCAGGGTCATCGAGCAGGGGGGCGAAGGGCTTGACGCCGTGGGCGATGAGGTCGGCGTTGCGCTGGTCGGCGAGATCGCTGGCCGCAAGCGCCGCGTGGTAGGCGTCGTTGTGGGCGTCGCGGAGCTCGTCGGGGATATCGACCCAGTGGAAGCTGAACGCCATGGGCATCTCCTGCTTGGCGGTTGGGCGGGCCGGCGGGTCCGGGTCGCCGGGTGGGGTCGGTGACCTGGACGCGGCGGCCGGGGCGGAGGGTGGCGGGCTGGCTGCCGGGCAGCTTGCGGAGCTGGTCGCCGGCGTCGGGCGGCATTCACAGGGTCGATCGCGAGTCCCGGAGCCACGTCGACGGCTGGCCACGGGTTGCTGTGCATCCGCCGGACGGCGCCCTGGTCGCCGGGCGCGGCCGCATGGAGGGGTCGTCGGTGACGACCAGCTCCACGCGGTCGCCTTCCTCGAACCTGGTCATGCGTGCCTCCCCTCTGTCGGGGGCGGGGTGCTGGGCGGGGTCGTGGGGTACCAGGCGTCGGCGAGGGCCGCCAGTCGACGGCGCGGCCCGCCGCCGCCGACCGGCAGCCACACCGCCTCGGCGGGGCCGCAGGGGGTGAGGGGGGCGGCGGTGGCGACCCGCACCCCCGGGTGGAGCAGCACGCGGCGGGCGGCCGCCTCCCGCGCCGGCGTCGGCAGCCACACCAGCAGCGGGGTGGCGATGCCGGTGGCGTGAGCCAGGTCGGCGTAGCCGGTGAGCTTGCCGGCCAGCCGCGCGGTCGGCTCGGTGCCCCGGTCGTACTCCAGGAAGAAGTCGACCTCGCCGCCGCCCTGCTCGCGCCAGCGGCCGTAGGCGTCGGGGTGGACCAGCCTGCCCCAGCGCGCCGCGCACCGCTGCGCCGGCCACCAGGCCATCAGCACAGCGCCCGGCTGTTGGCGGGCGGCGCGCGCCAGCGCGCAGAAGAACCCGTTGACGCCGACGAGGTGGGCCAGCTGCTGCGAGGTGGCCAGCCCGAGCAGCCGGTCGCGGCGCCAGCCGAGCTGCTTGACGGTGACGCCCCGCTCGGCGGCCAGCACGGCCGCCCCGGCGGGGCCGAGGACGTAGTGGTAGGGGGCGCTGCCGTGGCGCCGGTGGGGACGGAAGCGGTCCACCACGCCCAGCCGATGCAGGATGACGAGCCGGTGCTCGGCGGTGTCGGTGCCGGGGAAGGCCAGGTCGGTGAGCTGGCCGGTGGTGAGCACGCGATGCTCGGCCAGCAGCCGGCACAGCATCCGGTCGCGGTCGGTGAGCCGGCCGGCCAGCCCCGCCAGCCGCGCCGGGGTGGTGCGGGGCCGGCCTGGCCGGTGGGGTCGCGGGTGGGCGGGCCGGGCGGCCGGGGTGGGCGGCGGCTGGTCGGTGGTCTGGTGATCGAGGCGATGCTGCTGGTGCATCCGTGCCTCCGCTGCAGTGCGAGCCGGGGCCGCCCCGCGGGCGCAGCGACATGCGCGGTGCTGCGCGACCCGGGGTGCTCGGTGATCGGGTGGGGCTGCCGGCCGCTTCGGGCGGCCGGGAGCGTGGCGCAGGGCCGGCATGCGGGCGCAGGCGAAACCCTTGAGAGGAACGCCAGCGCCCGCATGCGGAACAGCGCCACCAGTCGCGACGTCGACCCGCCGCGGCACAGCGCCACCGTCCAGCGGAAACGGCCTGGCGGCGGCCTCCGAGCTTGACCCGGAGGCCTACCGGCACACCGGCCCACCGCCGACATGGCGCCGACCGGATGTTGGCGTGGCCAGGACAGCCCGCCGTACGGTCGGTCGTGGTGGTCATTCACGTAGCTCGCTCTTCCTCGCGGGTGGTCGCCCGATGGCTACCAGCCGAGCTGGGTGCGGGCGGCCTCGGGCAGGTAGCCGAGAGGCTCGCCCTCCCGGAGGAAGACCACCGGTCCGTCCTCCAGGTCCGGGGCGGCGGCGGGATGGTCGGGGTCGACCGCGAACTGCAGCGGCCAGCTCGGCTGGTGAGCCAGGCGCACCTCCGCGTGGGGATCGCAGTCCTCCAGCGCCTCGATCAACGCCTCGACGGTCAGCTTGTCGCTCCAGAGCATGGGCGGCTCCTTGCTGGTGGTGCCGGCGGATGCGGAACCCGCGCGGCCGCGGGCGGTGTGCAGGTCGGCCAGCCACCGAGACCACCCGGGCTGGCGGTGGGTCGAGCGCGACCGGGGGTCACCGTCGATGGCGGCAGCCCGGCCGCGGCGGGCGATCGGCCGCGCAGGCGCACGCCGATGCTCACCAGGCGGTGGGGTGGGTGTGGCCGAGCTGCTCACCGGGGTTCTCGGCGTGGTCCAGGTCGTGCTCTTTCACCAGCCCGATCACACCTTGGGCGTGCAGCAGCCAGCGCCCGGTGTCGCCGCTGATGCCGTGCTCGTCGGCGAGGTGGTCCAGCAGGCTGTCGGCGGGCTCCCCGACGATGGCAGGCAGGCCGAGGACCGGGTTGGGTGGCCTCCGGCAGCAGCTCCTCCAGCCGGTAGGGCAGGTTCAGGAAGTTCTGGCATTCGTCGACGTACAGGCTGGCCGGGGTGCGGAGCCGCTGGCCGGTGCGGGCGCGGGCGGTGGCGGCCTGCCAGACGCGGGCGACGACGAAGCTGCCCAGCAGCCGGCTGGTGTCGTCGCCCAGCAGGCCTTTGGGCAGGCGGACCAGCAGCACCCCGCCATCCAGCACCGTGGTCATGTCGAAGCTGGAGGTGGCCGAGCCGACCACCGCCCGGACAAACCCGCGCAGCAGGAAGGCGCGCAGCCGGGTCATGATCGGGCCGATCATCTGCGCCTGCGACGCCGGGCTCTGCTGCTCGTACCAGGCCCAGAACCCGCCCAGCCCGATCGGGTCGTCCAGGCCCACCAGGTAGGGCCGGCGGAAGGTCGGGTCGGCCAGCAGCCTTGGCACGTCGGCGAGGGTGGCGCCGGGGCGGCGCAGCAGCGTCAGGCAGCTCGCCCGCAGCACGTCGTCGATCCTGGGGCCCCAGTGGGCGATCCAGATGCGGTGCAGGATCCCGACCAGGTGGTCCACGGCCAGGTCGGGGTCGTCGCCGTCCAGCACGTTCATGGTCGGCGGCGCGGCGTGCTCGTCGGGGTCCAGCAGCACCACCCGGCCGACCGCCTCCTCGGGGATGCGCTCCAGGAGGTCGGTGACGAGGTCGCCCTTGGGGTCGACGACCACCACCCCGCGGCCGGCCGCGATGTCGGCCAGCGCCAGGTTGGCGATCAGGGTCGACTTGCCGGACCCGGTGGCGCCGAGCAGGTGAGTGTGGTAGCAGGCGTCGGCGGCCTGAAGCGCCAGCGGCCGGCGCGCGCCGATCTCGGCGTCCCCCAGCACCTTGCCGCCAGAAGGCGCGCCGGGCGGCAGCGGGACGGGGCGGGCGCCAGCGCGGGCAAGGCCCGGCACGGCCGGGTCGACGGGCAGGTGCGCCAGGGCGGCGAGCTCGGCGGCGGCGAGCAGGTCGCCGCGGCGCAGCGGCCGCGCGGCCAGCGTGCGCGCCGGCAGAGCGAGGCGGCGGCGGATCAGGCGATTGCGGCCGGCGTAGACCGCGAACGCCGCCTGCAGGGCGTGGGCGCGGGCCCGCAGCCGCCCGGCCCCAACCCGGTCGGCGGTGGTGGCGACCCCGTAGCGGACCGCGACCTGGAAGCAGGGGCCGGCCAGCTTGGCCAGCAGCAGCCGCGCGTCGGCCGCCCGGGTCGGGTCGGCGGTGGCCGCCGGCTGGCGCCGCCCACCTCCCGCGCCCGGGGTGGCCAGGTCGAGCAGCCGCCCGACCAGCGGCGCACGGCCGCGCCCGGCGGCCAGCCCGCGTGCGGCGGCATGGGCGCGGGCGAGCCGGCGGCCACCGGCCGGGCGGGCCAGGACCTGCACCACCGCGACCTCCCCGGCGGCCAGCTCCCCGGCCGCCCCCAGCAGGCCCCGCAGCGGGTCGGCCCAGTGGTCGATGCGCAGCGGCAGCCACGGCGTGGCCAGGCGGAGCTGACCGCCGAGCACGCCGGTCGCGGCCTGAGGCAGGGGCGGCCGGGCGGCTTGGGTGTCGGCGCGGGCGCCCGGCCAGACCGCCTCGACCGCGCGCTCGACGAGGCGGGGCGCGATCATGCCGGGCACCCAAAGCCCAACCAGCAGGCCCTGGACGGTCCAGACCAGCTCGAACGCCACGTGGGGGCGCAGCCGCCACGCGCGCCGCTGGCGCAGCAGCCCGGCGAGGTTGGCCCACAGCGCCTCGGCGGCGGCGGGCTCGACCGCCGGCGGAGGCAGGATCGCGACGAAGCGAGCGTCCTTGCCCAGCCGCCGGATCCGCCACCGGTCGGCGGCGACCCCGCAGCCGGCCGCCAGCACAGCACCAACCCCGGCGGCCACGGCGATCCATGGGAGCCACATGCCGGTGGCGTCGGCCAGCCGCGCGACCCAGCCGGTGACGGCGGCCCAGGGGTCGAGCAGGAACCGCACCAGCGGCCCGTCGGGCAGCTCCGGTGGCGGCTGGTCGGCGCGCAAGACGAACGGCACGAAGGCCGCCGTTCGTGGGCGCAGGGCAGCGTGGACCGAGGACCAGCCAAACGGCCTCATCGCTGACGTGGCGGCAGGCCAGAAGACCACGGAACAACCCTCCTGATGGGCCGTGATAGGTGCGATGGCGGTCACGCGAAGCTGATGTGGACGTGCCGGAAGTGCTGGCGGGCGCAACTGCTGGCTGGGTCGCGGCAGCGGTGCCAGGCCGGCTCGGCGGCGCGGAAGTCGATGATCTGGCCGGCGAAGATGACGTAGGTGACCCGCAGGGCGCCAGCGTTGGCGGCGGCCCAGGCGGCAACCTGCCAGCCGAGCGCGCGGTCGTCGCCAACCATCACGTCCAGCGCGTGCGCCTGGCCGCGCCGGTCGGGGTAGTGGTCGGAGCCGGCGACGTGGCCGCGGAAGTCGGGGTCGCACCCGCCGATCTGGGTGATCCCGAAGCCGGCCATGATGGCGTACCTGGCGTAGTCGGCGGTGGGTGCCAGCCCGCAGGGGCCGGGCGTGCCGTAGCCGGGCGGGATGCCAGGGACCACGAGGGCGGCGATAGCACGGTCGGCGGCGTCCAGGTGGCCACGCCAGGCGCCGCTGGTGTAGGCCGTCCATGGCGTCCAGTCGCGCCCACCCGCCGAGATCCGCCAGGTCTGCCCCGCCGCGCAGGCCAGCCGGTAGGCACAGGCGTCGGCGACCTCAGGGTGGTAGCAGGAGTTGAGCTGCCAGCCGCCCCGGTCGACCGACCCGTCCGGGCAGCCGGGGGTCGGCGGGTTACCTCGCCTGGCGGCCGGGTCGCCGCCCGATTCGGCCAGGCCGACCGCGACCGCCGTCCGCAGCGGCTGGCCCGCGAAGCCGGCATGGCGGGCGGCGGCGGCCAGCCCCAGCGCGCCGCCCGCCGGGATCGGCCCACCGCCCACGCCGGGGAGGACGGCGCCGACCGCCGCGCCGATGACCAGCACCGGCAGCAGCAGGAGCGCCCCGACCGCGGCCAGCCAGCGCCTCACCGGCCGGCGGCCTCGAGGTCGGCCAGCTCAGCGGGGTCGGTGGTGACCAGGGCGTGCTCGGCCGGGCTGGCCTCGGCGCGAAACGCCACCCGTTCGGTCCCGGCGGCCAGGATCCCCTCGCCGACCCCGGCGGCCAGCAGGTACTGCCGCTCACCGTCGGACAGGCCAAAGGTGGCGGTGAGCTGGTCGATCGCCTGGGGGGCTTGGCCGAGCAGCAGCTGGGTGGCGGCGTTGGCGACCACCGCCTGCCCGAGGTCGCTAGCGAGCAGGTCGGTGGCGTCCTGGGTGACCACCGCCAGCCCGCACCAGTGCTTGCGGGCGCTCTTGGCGAGCCGGTACAGGAACCGTGCGCCGACCGGGTCGCGGGCCAGCAGCCACGCCTCGTCGATGACCACCAGCCGCCGTCGGCGCCGCTGCGGGTCGGCGACCTGTCGCCAGAGGTGGTCCAGGACCAGCAGCGTCCCGGCGGCTTTCAGCTCCTCGGGCAGCGCCCGCAGGCTGAACACCACCAGGTGGCCGGTGGGGCGGGTGGTGGTGGGCCCGTCGAACAGGCCCCGGTGGGTGCCGGAGACGAACGGGGCGAGCCTGGCGGCGAGCTGGTGGGCGGCCGGGTCGCCGTCGCCCTGCAGCGCGGCGGCGAGGTCGGCCAGCAGCGGGGTGGGGCGGGCGTGGGTTCTGGGGTCGGCGGTGATGCCCCGGGCGGCGTAGGCGGCGACGATGGCGCGGTCCAGCGCCGCCCGCGCCGGCGGGCTTGGCTCCTCGCCCAGCAGCACACTGACCAGGGTGTGGGTGAACAGGGCGCGGCGGGTGAGCGCGTCCTCCGCGTCAGGGTCGAGGTCCAGCGGGTTGAGCCGCACGCCCTTCGCGCCGAGGGCCAGGTGGGCGCCGCCGACCGCCTCGGCGAGCCGCCGGTACTCGTCTTCGGGGTCGACGACGGCGACCTCCACCCCCTGGTAGAGCCAGCGCAGCGCCTCCAGCTTGGCCAGGTAGCTCTTGCCGGCGCCGCTTTGGGCCAGCAGCACGCTGTTGTAGTTGGGCTGGGCGAAGCGGTCCCACAGCACCAGCCCCTGGCTTTGGGTGCTGCGCCCGTACAGCACCCCGCCGGCGGCGTTGAGGTCGGCGGCGGCGAACGGGAAGCAGGCCGCCAGCGCGTCTGTGTCGAAGCTGCGACGCAGCCCGAGCAGGTCAAGGCCGAGCGGTAGGGTGGTGATCCAGCCCTGCAGGTGCCGGAAGGTGGCCGGGTGGGCCTCCAGCAGCAGGCTGGCCAGCAGCCCCTGCACCCGGGCGCATTCGGCGTCCAGCTCGGCGGGGTCGCGGCCGCGGACGGTCACGTACAGGCCGACCCGAAACAGCCGCCCGTCGCCGCGGGCGAGCCGCTGCGCCAGCGTGCGGGCGTCCTCGGCGGCGGCTTCCGCCTGGAAGTCGGCCAGGCGCCCGTGGTCGGCGTCAAGGCGCCGGGAGGACTCCAGCCTTGCGAGCTGCCGGCGGAGCCGCTCGGCGGCCACCTGTGGGGGGACCGGTTCGACGTGCAGGGCGACGTCCACCGGGCCCGGGTGGCAGACCAGTGGCTCAAGCCAGCCCGGTCCGACCTCCCGGGGGTAGCCGACGACCGCGAAGGTGCGGCACAGCGTGCCGCCGGCCTGAAGCTCCCGGGCGCCGACCTCCAGGGCGTCGGGGCCGGGCAGGCCGGCCGGCGGGAGCGGCTGGTACCTGCGGCGCCAGGACCTCATCGGCGCCTCCCGGTGATGACGGCGCCGGGGGCGGCCTGGCCGGTGGGGCGCGGGGGCGCGTGCGCGTCGGCGGCGCGGGCCAGCACCCGCGCGGCGCTGTCCTGGTCCAGGGGGGTGAGGGTCACCCCGGCGGCGGCCAGCAGCGCGGCGGCCTGCTCGGCGCGGCGGGCAAGCGCCGCCGCAGGGTCCGGGGTGCCGGCGGGTTCGCGCAGGACCAGCAGCCGCTCCCGGCGCAGCACGTCGCGGCGGGCGACCAGGTCGGCGAGGAAGTCGGCATGCTCGCCGGCCGCCTGCTCCAGCGCCGGGTGCGGCAGTCCGGGGGCGGCCGCCCGCAGGTCGGCGACCACCGCGCCGAGGTCCACCCGATCGGCGCGTACCACCACCGCGAGTGGTCCAGTGACCGCGTGCAGCAGGCGGGCGAAGGCCGCGACCAGCGCCTGCTGCTCGGGCTGGCTGCGCAGGCGGAGGTTGACCGCGGTGGCGCGGCACAGCAGCGCCGCGCCGTCGGCGCCCAGGTCCACTACGCCGTCGTCGTGCAGGCCGCTGATCGGGCCGGCCAGCGGCGCCGGCGGCGGCCCGGCGGCGGCCCAGGCGGGCGGGGCGGCCACGCCCTCGGGGGCGGGCACCAGCCGCCGCGGGGCGCGCCGCTGGCGCAGGGCGGCCAGCGCCAGGCGGTCCAGCGGCAGTCCGTCGCGCCACCCCAGCGCCAGCGCCACCCCGACCAGCGCGGGCGGCGCGGCCAGCGCCACCGCCACCGGGAGCGGCAGGACGAGGTCGGCGGTCGTGGCCAGCGCCCAGGCGACCGCGCCGCTGGTGGCGAGGATGGCGAGCTGGCGGGCGGTCAGGCCGGCCAGGATCCGGTCGGGCCGGTCAATGTCGGCCGGGATGCGCACCCCGCTCATCCGGCCACCGTCCGCAGGCCGCGGCGTAGCAGCCGGTAGACGACGTAGGACTTGGCGATCCCGACCAGGGTGCTGGGCCGGCCGGCGAACACCATCCGGCCCGCCCAGGCGGGGATGCGGACCAGCAGCCACAGCAGGCACACCGCGACCAGCAGGTCGACCAGGCGGCCGCCGCCCAGGCCGACCACCTGGGCCCGGTCGGCCTGGAAGAACACCCGCAACGCGGTGATCAGCGCCAGCGACTGGCCAATCTGCACGCCCAGGCAGGCCGCCAGCGCCCGCCACCACCACTGCGCCAGCTCCTCGGTCTGCGGCAGCGCGTGGCAGGCAAGCGCCAGCGGCGCGGCGACCACCAGCACCACCAGCAATGCGACGCGCACCACGTAGCAGGCCACCAGCACCAGCGCGAGTACCACGACCACGAGCGCGACCAGCACCAGCAGCAGGTCAGGGTCGTCCAGCGGTGGGGCCAGCACCGCCTTGAGGGTGGCGCTGACGTGCTCGGGTGGGACGCCCTGGCCGAGCAGCGCGGCCGAGAGGGCGTTGGTCAGCTGGATCGCGTGGCCGACCACCAGCAGGCTGAGGTTGCTGGCGACCATCCCCACCACCAGCCGGGGGGCGACGTCCTTGACGGCGTAGCGGGTCTGCAGGCTCTCGTGGACCATCAGCAGCAGGCCGCCGACCACCACCAGCAGCACGTAGCAGGTGTTGGCCAGCGCCGCCGAGGTCCCCCACAGTTCCCGCACCCGGCCGCCGGGGGCGGTCAGGTCGGGGGTGGCCAGCACGCTGCGGCCGACCAGGTCCAGGGTGGGATTGAGTGCGCTGGCGACCAGGTCGCGGAACCAGCCGTTGATCGCCTCGCGGATGCGCCCGGCGACGTCGAACAGGCCCGGCTGGCCCGGCGGGCTGGGGGCCGGCGCGGCCGCGGCCGTGGCCGGCGGCACGGGGGCTGGTGGTGGCGGGGCCGTGGTCGGCGGCACCGGCTGGGTGCCGGACGGCGGCTGGGCGGCGGCCGGGCCGGCAAGCCACAGGCCAGAGAGGGCCAGCAGACCGGCGATAGAAAGGCGCAGCAGCGGGCGCATCGCTAGGCCCCGACCACGTACTTCAGCAACCCCACCAGCGGAGTCGCCAGCGCTGCCAGGGCGTAGCCGATCGCGGCCGACTTCAAGGTGATCTTGGCCTTCTCCACCTGCCCGGGGTCGCCGCCGGCAAACAGGTAGCGGACCCCGCCCACGGTCAGAAACAGCGTCGCCAACCCCGCCAGCAGCCCGACCAGCAGGTTGCGCAGGCGGTCGATCACCCCCGACAGGGTCGGGTCGACGGCCTGCGCCAGCGCCGGAGTGGCGGCCACGGCGACCAGCACAACGGCCAGCGCGCCGACACGGGCCAGCCGACGCAGGCGGCGGAGCATGACTCGGGACATCACAGCAGCTCCGTTCGTTCACGACGAAAAGGCAGGCCGAGAGGGCGCCGGGAGGGCCGCCGGCCGGGCGTTGGGCCAGCTCACCTCCTTCGCCAGGAAGCCACGGCGGCGCAACCGGTGGCACCCGGCCGACGGCCCTCCCGAACTGCCCCTCACTCAAGAAACCCGGTTCACGGACCCGCCAGGGCGAAGACGGTCAAACCGGAGCCAGGCGACGAGCCGGACCTCAGCCTGCTGCCGGAACCGTTTCAGCTGCCCGTACGGCACCCCCCACGCCGCCGCCAGCTCCTTCAGGCGGACCCCACCCACGCGGGTCTCCCCGATCACCTCGGCCTCACCGGCCGACAGCACGCCCACCCGGACCGCCTCGGCCAGCACGAAGTCGGGATGGCCGGCCGGCCGGGGCGGCTCGGCCGGCAGCCCCCGCGGAACATGCCGGGCCCGCCAGGCCCGCTCGGTCTCAAGCAGCCGATGCGCGGCCCGCACCGCCGCCCACACCAGGCTCGCTGCCGGCCGCCTGGTCGCCTCGTCGAACCCCGCGACCGCCTCCACCAGCCCCGCCAGCACCGCCGCCTCCAGGTCGGCGGCCTTGCCCGGGCAGGCCCGCGCCAACGGGGTGGTCAGCCGCCGCAGCCCCGGCAGCAGCACCCCAGCAAGGCCCACCATCGCGGCCCCACCGTCGCGGCGGGCGCGCCGCGCCAGCTCGGCGACGGCGGCGTCGCGGGCGGCGAACGCCACCGAGGGGTGCAGCAGCATGCCCCGCAGCTCATCCAGCGGGATCAAGCGGGGCGGCAGGCCGTGGTCGACCAGGCGGCCGTCCAGGCTGAGGGGGTCCGGCCCGGAGGTCAGCAGACCAAACGCCGTCTCCAGGGTGTCGTAGGGGGAGGGGTCCCGGCGTGCCACGAGCGGCTCCCTTCCGAATGCTCGGGGATGGGAGCCGCTCATTGACCTCTCGCTAGCCGGCCGTTCAGCTCGGCTGCTGTGATGCCGCCGAGTGGCGGGTGATCGAGGGGTGAACGAGCCGCTGCCGGGTGAACGGTCGGTGATCGGCGAGTGATCGAACGGTGAGCCGGCAACGCGGCGGGGAGAGGGCCGGGTTCCGGCGCGCATGCGCTACCCGGCCGCTCTCGCCGAGCCACGTTGTCGGACCGGATCCCATACTGGGGATGCGCGGGTCGACACGGCGGAGCGAGCCATGGGGTCACTTGAACGTGGAGGCGGGACCGAGGCCAGATGAGCGGCTTTCCGGGGAGCGCCTACGGCTCGGCCAGCGCCGGATGGGCGGTGGTCACCGCCTCGGGCATCGTGCAGTCGCGCTGCGGCCGCCGGATCGACGGCAAGCCGCCGACAGCCTGCCCGGCCTGGCGGTTAAGTCGGCCCGGGATGTCGTCGTGGCGACCCTGCTTTGCGTGCGGAAGCGACCAGGTGCCCGTGCCGGACTGAGCATTATTGCGCTGGATGCAGCATCCTCTAGCAGTCCTGGTGGTGCAGCCCTAGTCGGGTCGGAGCGTGCGCCACCAGGCTAGACGACCTATTCCAAGGGGATCGGCTACGAGCTGGGGCGTGTCGGCCCTGAACAGCAGGCGAGGGCGTCCATGATCGGCGTTGCTAACCCAACGTCGAGCCTGGAGGCCCGGTGGACGCCGATC
>Ga0210378_10001230_pt1 | contig 13396 bp, 11 predicted proteins | sample PLM1_60_b1redo_FD_155465 | JGI IMG/M metagenome (GOLD analysis project Ga0210378, IMG submission 155465) | Groundwater sediment microbial communities from an aquifer in East River, Colorado, USA - PLM1_60_b1 redo | ecosystem: Environmental > Terrestrial > Soil > Riparian zone | place: USA: East...
ACCGACAGCACGATCGTCCCCGTCCGCTCGGGAACGCGGCGGAACAGCAGGCTCAGCGCCGGGACGAGCAGCCCGAGCACGAGCAGTTGCCCGAGCTCCACGCCGACGTTGAAGGAGAGCAGCGACGTGAGCAGGTGGGACCCCGCGAATTGCAGCGTCTGGCGGAGGGCGAACGAGAACCCGAACCCGTGGACGAGGCCGAAGCCGAACGCGATCATCCAGCGCCGCCGGGGCTGGGGGACGACGACGTTCTCGAGCGCCATGTAGACGATCGACGCCGCGATCAGGGTCTCGACGAGGGGCGGGAACCACAGCCCATCCGGAGCGAGCCCGAACGCGGACGCGATGAGCGTGATCGAGTGCGCGACCGTGAACGAGGTGACGACGAAGACGAGCGCGCGCAAGCGCCGGAGCGGGATCACCAGGCAGAAAAGGAAGAGCAGGTGGTCGGTGCCGTCGAGGATGTGCCGGAAGCCCTGCTCGACGAACCGAAGGGCGGCCTGATGCCACCGCGGATCGAGCCGGACGAGGCGCGGATCGCCCTCGAGCTCGAAGGCGCGCACCGCCCCGCCGGGCGGCAGGAACCGGAGCGCGGTGACCACGTGCAACCCCAGGCGCCCGAAGCCGGGACGAATCGAGAACCGGGAGGCTTCCGACTGGATCGGATACTCGAAGAGCACGTCGAGCATCCCCTGGCTCCAGTAGAGCTCGGTGTCGTCGGGAAGGGGGGGGCCCGTGACGTGGGCCAGGGCGTCCTCGTAGCGGCCGAAGCTCCCGTCGGATGGCAGCGACACCCGGGCGGCGACGATCCTTGGTGAGGACAGCCTCGTGTCATCCTCGTACAGCTCGACCGCGTCCGCGATCCACAGGTTCGCCGCCTGCCGGAGCGGGCCATCGACGCTGGCGAGATCGAGGTAGACCGGCCCGCGGGTCGGAAAGCTGACGTCGCGCATGGCGGCGAGCGGCGCGCGGACCAGCAGGCGCAACCGCTGGCCTTCCGGCTTCAGGAAGGCCTGGACGATCACGTCCGCCGGCACGTCGTGCGCGACGGCGGGAGGGGCGACCGCGAGGGCCAGCCCCGCCGCCAGCGCCGTCAGCAGACGCCGCCTCATGAGCTCGGCCATCCGGCGTGAGTGTATACTGCCGCCTTCCGAGGAATCAGACCATGGCGCGCTCCAAACAGAAGCAAAACGTCCTCGTCGGTGCGGGCTTCCTCACCCTCCTCGTCGCGCTCGCGGTCGCACAGTTCGCGCTCGAGACGAGGGCCGCGGCGCAGGGCCAGAGCGCGATCCAGGCGCCGATGTTCGAGGTGGACCCGTTCTGGCCGAAGCCGTTGCCCAACCATTGGGTGCTGGGCTCCTCCGTCGGGGTGACGGTCGACCCCCGGGACCACGTCTTCATCGTCCACCGGGGGGCGATGTCGCTCAACGAGCGCACGGAGATCGGCTTGGCCACGAGCCCGCGCACGGCCGAGGCATGCTGCCTCTCCGCGCCGCCCATCCTCGAGTTCGATCCGGTCGGCAACCTCGTCGGCCATTGGGGCGGTCCCGGGCCCGGATACGAATGGCCGGCCTCCAATCACGGCATCACCGCCGACGACAAGGGCAACGTGTGGATCGGCGGCAATGCCGCCAAGGACGCCCACATCGTGAAGTTCACGCGGGACGGGAAGTTCCTGATGCAGTTCGGGCGCCAGGGCAAGAACACGGGCAGCCACGACCCCGAGAACTTCGGCCAGGTGGCGAAGATCTTCGTCGATCCCAAGGCCAACGAGGCCTACATCTCCGACGGCTACGGCAACAAGCGGGTGGTCGTCATCGACGCGGACACGGGCAAGTTCAAGCGCTACTGGGGCGCGTACGGCAACAAGCCCGACGACACCGACCTCGGCAAGTACGATCCCGATGCCCCGCCCGCGCAGCAGTTCCGTACGCCGGTCCACTGCGCGGAGTTGGCGAACGACGGGCTCGTGTACGTCTGCGACCGTCCGAACGACCGGATCCAGGTGTTCCAGAAGGACGGCCGGTTCGTGAAGGAGGCGTTCATCGCCAAGCGGACCCTGGGGGACGGCTCGGTCTGGGACATCGCCTTCTCGAAAGACCCGCAGCAGAAGTACCTCTATCTCGCCGACGGCAAGAACGAGAAGGTGTACATCCTGGACCGCGACACCCTTCGGATCCTGACGACCTTCGGGGACGGCGGGCGCCAGCCGGGCCAGTTCTTCGGCGTTCACAGCATCGCCACGGATTCGAAGGGCAACATCTATACCACCGAGACCTACGAAGGAAAGCGCCTGCAGAAGTTCGTGTACAAAGGTCTCGGGCCCGTCGTGAAGCCAGACCAGGGAGCACCCTGGCCGGCCACCGTCAAGAACTAAGGCCGGCGAGCGAAGCGCGATTCATTCGCGCGTAGCGAGCGGGGGGTCTGGGGGGTGCGCCGCTAGCACCCCCCAGCTCGATGACGCCGCCTACTTCTTCACGTATTTCTTCAGCGCCCGAGTACCGACTTCCGCGCCGTAGACGTTGCCCTGCGCATCCGCCGCCACGCCTTCGGCCGCGCTCGTCACCACCTTCTCCGGGTCCGGCTCCGGGTCGGGAATGAAGGCGGTCACCTTGCCGTCCTTGGCGCTTCCGATCCTTATGCCGCGCTTCCAGCCCGGGTTGGTCTTGCTGTTCGACTCCGAGTCCGCCACATAGAGGACGTCGTTCCTGTCGATGTAGACCCCGCTCGGCCGGCTGAACTGCTTCCATTCCTCCAGGAACTTGCCCTCCTGGTCGAAGATCTGGATCCGGTTGTTGCCGCGGTCGGCGACGAACAGGCGTCCCCCGGAATCGAAGGCCAGGCCGTGCGGGGTATCGAACTCGCCGGCGGCCGATCCTCTCTTGCCCCAGGTCTTGATGAATTTCCCGTCCTTCGAGAACTTCACGATGCGCGCGTTCGAGTTCTCGTCGTGCCCATCCGCGACGAAGATGTCGCCGCTCGCGGCGACCGCGACGTCGGAGGGCTGATTGAAGACGTCCGGGCCCTCGCCGGTGACTCCCGCCTTCCCGAGCGTCAGGAGGAGCTTTCCGTCCCGGCTGAACTTGAAGACCTGGTGCCCCTTCCCGTCCCGCCCCCGCGCGTCGGTGAGCCAGACGTTCCCGGACGGGTCCACGTGGATGCCATGAGGGAAGACGAAGATTCCCGCGGCGAAACTGTTCGTAAGCCGTCCGGACTCGTCGAACCGCAGGATCACGGGCAGGCTCGAGCCGGCGCAGGTGTTCGCGCCACATCTCTCGCCGACCCAGATGGACTTGCCGTCGCGAGCGACGTCCACGGCGCTCGTCGCTCCCCACGTCCGGCCCTCGGGCATCTTCGCCCAGCCCTCCACCGTCCGGTAGGGATTGGGCGGGGAGTCGGAGGACTGTGCGTGCGCCCATGCGCCTGTCGTCACGAACCCTGCGACGAGAGCTCCCGCCAGCGTGAGCCGGGCCCGACTTGCGTGCCTATCGCCGGATGTACTCGCCACCCTTGCCTCCCGTTTTCTTCACCAGGCGAATGTCGGTGATCGTCATCGCTTTGTCGGCGGCCTTGACCATGTCGTAGACGGTGAGGGCGGCCACGGCCACCGCGTGGAGCGCCTCCATCTCGGCGCCGGTGCGCGCCTCGGTGCGTACGCGGGCCTCGATCTCGAAGCCGTCCCTCCGGGGCCGCACCTCGACGTCCACGTGGGTGAGAGGAAGAGGATGGCAGAGGGGGATCGCCTCCGCGGTGCGCTTGGCGGCCAGGATCCCGGCCAGGCGGGCTACCTCCGCGACGCCACCCTTGGGAAGGCGTCCGCTGAGCGCCAGGCGCAGGGCGGCGGGGGCGATGCGGATGCGGCAGCGGGCCACCGCCTCACGGGCCGTGACCGGCTTGGCCGAGACGTCGACCATGCGCGCCGCGCCGCGCGCGTCGAGGTGCGTGAGGCGGGACGCCGCTCGCCTACGCGGAACCGTCGCGCTCCAGGAAATTCCCCAGCAGCAGGGCGGGCACCTTCTCTCCCGCCTCGGCCCGGAGCTGCCCCGCCTCGAGAACGACGAGGGCGTTGGCCTGGGCGTGGGCCACGACGTCCGCGGAGCCCTGGGAGGACACCGGGCGCGCCACGAGCCGGCCGCCCTCGAAGCCGACGCGGGCCGGCGAGTAGGCCTGACGGCCCGAGCGGTTCTTCACCGCGTCGAGCAGCTCGACCACGACCCGCGGCCGCGACACGACCTTCGCCCCTTGCATCCGCAGCAGCGCGGGGCGGACGAAGACGTCGAAGGTCACCTGGGCCGACACCGGGTTGCCGGGCAGGCCGAAGACGAGCTTGTCTCCGCGACGTCCGAAGACCAGCGGCGCGCCCGGCTTGATGGCGACCTTGGTGAAGAGGAGCCCCACGTCGAAGCGGGCCAGGACCTCTTCCACGAGATCGTACGCTCCCTCGGAGACCCCGCCGGAGATGACGAGCACGTCGTCGCGGAAGCCGTCGCGCACCGCCTCCGCGATGCGCTCCGACTGGTCGGGCACCACGCCGAGGGAGCGCGCCTCCGCGCCCGCCCACTGCGCCTGCGCCATCACCGCGTATCCGTTGCTGTTGCGGATCCGCCCGCGGCCGGGCGTCTCCCACACGTCCACCAGCTCGTCGCCCGTGACGAGCATGGCCAGGGTCGGACGCCGACCCACGCGCACGCGACCCTTGCCGGCCGTGGCCAGCACCGCCACCGAGGCGGGATCGATCGTCCGCCCGCGGTCCAGCAGCCGGTCGCCCGCGCGCACCTCCGCGCCCTGACGCACGATGTGGGCGCCGGGCTCGACGGGGGCGAGGATCTCCACCCGCCGGCCGCCCTCCACCGGCCGCGTCTTCTCCACCGGCTGCACGGCGGTGGCGCCCGGCGGCACCGGAGCCCCCGTCATCACCTGGATCGCCTGCCCGGGCTCGAGCGCTCGCTCGGGCCACTGGCCGGCACGCACCTGGCCGGCGACGTCGAGGATGGCGGGCGTCTGGGCGACGTCGGCCGCTCGGACCGCGTACCCGTCCATCGCCGAGCGGTCGAACGGCGGCAGGTCGAGATCGGCGTGGACGTCCTCCGCGAGGACGCGGCCGACGGCTTTCGTCAGGTCCACCTCCTCGGTAGGCAGCACCGGAGTGTGGTCGAGGACGATCTCGAGGGCCTTGTCGACGGGAATCACCACTTCACCCAACAACCATTCTATCGGTACACGCAAGAAGCCTGTAGCAGCGAGCGAGGGGTCCCCCCGAGCGAGCGACATGGGGGGGAGCGCGTATGCGCGCGGGGGGGTGCTTTCCGTACTGCATACCCCCCCGAATTAACGAATGAACGGGTCCCCCCGAGCGAGCGACATGGGGGGGAGCGCGTATGCGCGCGGGGGGGTGCTGTTGTGGGTTCGCACCCCCCCGAATCTGTCTAATAATGGCTGAAATGGTCCCCACGGTGGAGTGGAAGGACGGCGAGGTCGTCCTCATCGACCAGCGGCGGCTTCCCGCCGAGCTGGTGATGCTGCGCTGCCGCGACCACCGCCAGGTTGCCGCCGCCATCAAGGACATGGCCATCCGGGGCGCGCCCGCCATCGGCGTGGCCGCCGCTCTCGGCATCGCCCTTGGCGTCCGCGGCACGGCTGCCGAAGGCGCGGCGCTGCGGGCGGAGTTCGACGGCATCTGCCGGGATCTCGCCTCTACGCGCCCCACCGCCGTCAACCTCTTCTGGGCGATCGAGAGGATGCGGCGCCGGTTCGCGGCGGAGCAGGGCCGGGGGGCCGAGCCGCTGCGCCAGGCCCTGCTCGACGAGGCCCTCGCCCTCCAGGCCGAAGACCTCGAGGCCTGCCAGCGCATGGGCGACATCGGAGCGGAGCTGATCCCGCCACGCGCCCGGCTCCTGACCCACTGCAACGCGGGGGCGCTCGCCACCGCCGGCTACGGCACGGCGCTGGGCGTCATCCGCTCCGCGGCCCGGCAGGGCAAGGTGGCCAACGTCTTCGCCGACGAGACGCGTCCGTACCTGCAGGGCGCCCGGCTCACCGCGTGGGAGCTGGCCCAGGACGGCATCGCGACCACGCTCATCGCCGACAGCATGGCTGGCCACCTGATGGCGAGGGGCGAGGTGGACGCGGTGGTTGTCGGCGCCGACCGCATCGCCGCCAACGGCGACGTCGCGAACAAGATCGGCACGTACACCGTGGCCGTGCTCGCCCGCGAGAACGGCCTGCCGTTCTACGTCGCGGCGCCCATCTCCACGATCGACCTCCGCACGCCGTCGGGCGAGGGGATCCCGATCGAGGAGCGCGCGGCCGAGGAGATCACCCACCACGGAGGGCGCCGGATGGCTCCCGAAGGCGTGGCGGTGCGCAACCCCGCCTTCGACGTCACTCCCCACCGGTACGTGACCGCCATCGTCACCGAACGCGGCATCGCCCGAGCGCCCTACACCGAGAGTCTCGCGCGAATAGTTGCGTTGCCTTTCAACGCAGAGAGCGCAGAGGCTCGCAGAGAAAAGAAATAGATGACCGCATCTGCCGTTCCAACATTTTCCTCTGCGTTCCTCTGCGGCCTCTGCGTTGAAGAGCCGAAGGCCTAGCCTTGCGTATCCTGGCCATTGAAACGTCCTGCGACGAGACGGCGGCGGCGGTCGTCGAGGACGGCGCGCGCATCCTCTCCAGCATCGTCTCCAGCCAGGCCGCCATCCACGCCCCGTTCGGCGGCGTGGTGCCCGAGCTCGCCTCCCGCCACCACCTGGAGAACATCTGCCCGGTGATCGCGGGGGCGATGGCGGAGGCCGGGATCGGCTTCGCGGATCTCGACGCGGTAGCGGTCACGCAGGGGCCGGGCCTCGTTGGCGCCCTGCTCGTAGGCGTGCAGGCGGCCAAAGGGGTCGCCTTCGTGCACGGCAAGCCGCTGGTGCCCGTCCACCACATCGCAGGTCACCTCCAGGCGCCCTTCCTCTCCCATGGCGGCGCGGTACCCTTGCCGGCGATCGCTCTCGTCGTCTCCGGCGGCCACACGAGCCTCTTCGAGGTGCCGGCCGAGGGCGAGTACCGCCTCCTCGGGCGGACCCGGGACGACGCCGCCGGCGAGGCCTTCGACAAGGTGTCCAAGCTGCTCGGCCTGGGGTATCCCGGAGGGCCGGTCATCGATCGCCTGTCGCAGGGAGCCGACGACCGCGCGGTGGAGTTTAAGGTCGCGCGGATCAAGGACGGCACGCCGGACTTCTCCTTCAGCGGGATCAAGACCGCCGTGCTCCATCACGTGCGCAAGGCGGGGATCGCGCCGGTGGCCGATCCCAGCGACGTGCCCGCGGAGGTGAGGAATCTCGTCGCCTCGTTCCAGCGCGCGGTCGTCACCGCCCTCGTGCGACGCCTGCGCCAGGCCGCGCAGGAGCAGTCGCCCGCGAGCCTGCTGCTGACCGGCGGCGTCGCCGCCAACAGCCTGCTGCGCAAGGAGGCGGCCCGCGCCGCCGACGAGCTGGGCCTGCCTCTCTTCGTGCCGCCGATCGCGCTCTCGACCGACAACGCGGCGATGATCGCCGCCGCGGGCTTCGTGGCCTTCCGGAAGGGGGTGCGGGGGGGCTGGGACCTCGACGCCGAGCCCCATCTGGCGCTCGGCTGAGCCCGTCGGGCGCAAATATTGACAGCCCCCAGGCGCCCGGCTACGATGGATCAACATCGTTTCCGGAGGTGCCGTGCGATCTGAGAAAGCCGACCCTGCCCTGCGCCAGGCCCTGTCCAGCTTCTACCGCGAAGAGTTCCTGAGACATCTCGAGCAGCTCGAGCTGAACGGCCTCGTGAACGAAGGCAACCGCGCCGTGATGAAGCGGGCCTGCACGAAGCTCATGGCCGACCTGGACCAGGTGTGCTGCCGCGACGACTTCCCCGCCGTCGCCGAGACCCTGCTCCAGAACTTCGAGCTGCTCACGCGCCTCAGCGAGCTGGATCCGCGCCAGGCACACTGAGCCGGCGCGGGGGCTCTCCCCGCCTGCGCCGCGCCGCCGCGGCCGTTCTCGCTGCCGGTCTCGCCGCCGCCGATCCCACCCGCCTCATCCGTCGTCACCTCGCCCTTCGCGGCCGTACGCTTCGCGCGGCCGGTCGCGCTTACCCGCTGGACCGCGGGCGGCTGGTCCTCGTCGCCGCCGGCAAGGCCGCCTCGGCCATGGCCCGAGCGGCCGAGCAGATCCTCGGTCCCGCTCTTTCCGAGGCGCTGGCCGTCGACACTTCCGAACACATTCCCCTCGCGCGGACCCGGCGCCTGCTCGCCGGCCATCCGGTCCCGGACGAGGCCGGCCGGCGCGCCGCCGACGAGGTGGAAGCGCTCGCCCGCGGCCTGGGCGCCGACGACCTCCTGCTCCTCCTGCTGTCGGGGGGGGCTTCGGCCCTCCTGCCCGCACCCGCCGAGGGGCTCACGCTCGACGACAAGGCGCGGACGACGTCGGCCCTGCTGCGGGCGGGCGCGTCCATCGGCGAGCTAAACGCCGTGCGCAAGCACCTCTCGCGCTTGAAGGGCGGCGGGCTCGCGCGGGCGGCCGCTCCCGCCCGCATCGCCTGCCTCGCCTTGTCGGACGTCGTCGGCGACGATCCGTCGACAATCGCCTCCGGCCCCGTGGTGCCCGACCCCACCACGTACGACACCGCCCTCGACGTGCTCGACCGCAAGGGGGTGCGGGAGATGGTGCCGGCGGCCGTGCGGCGCCACCTCGAGGCCGGCGCCCGCGGAGAGCGGCCCGAGACGCCCAAGCCGGGCGATCCGCTCTTCCGCCGCGTGGGCTTCGACGTCGTCGGCAGCAACCGGCTTTCCGTGGCCGCCGCCGCGGACGAGGCGCGCCGCCAGGGGCTGCGCCCGCTCGTGCTGACGACGAGGCTGGAGGGGGAGGCACGGGAGGTGGCCAAGGCGCTGCTGGCGATCCTGCGGGAGTGCGTCGAAGCAGGCCGCCCGGCCGCCCCCCCCGTGTGCCTCCTGGCCGGCGGCGAGACGACGGTGACCGTCACCGGACCCGGGCGCGGCGGGCGCAACCAGGAGCTGGTCGTCGCCGCCGCCGAGTCCCTCGCGGCGTTCCCGGTGCCGGCCGTGGTGGCGAGCCTCGCCACCGACGGGATCGACGGCAGCAGCGACGCCGCCGGCGGCGTCGCGGACGAGCGAACGCTGGCGCGGGCGCAGGCGCTGGGGTTGGCCCCTCCTTCGATCTTCCTGGCCGAGAACGACTCGCGGAGCTTCCTCGGCCCCCTGGGCGACCTCATCGTCACGGGGCCGACGGGGACGAATGTGATGGACCTGACGGCACTTCTGGCGTCGTAGCGCGCGCGCCCGAGGGCCGCGCCCGGCTGTTATAATCGCCACAGTCCAGGTCCCGTCTCGAAGCGCAGGAGGCTCGTGGCCGAGAAGAGGCCCGCCAAGGATCGCGAGGAAGACCCGCCTCCCGAGGAGGCGGCCAGCGGCCTCGCGGAGCTGCTGGAGCCGGCCGAAGTCCCTTCGGCCGACGTCGAGGGCCGCGCCCGCCTCGCCGAGGACCGGCTGAGCGAGGTCCTCGACGCCTACCGCAAGCTGAAGACCGAGAACGAGACCTTCCGCGACCGCACGACGCGCAACGTGGAGCGCAAGTTTGAGCACCGGCACGAGCGGCTGCTGCTGAAGTTCATCGACATCATGGACAACCTGGACCGCGCCTTGGAAGCGTCCCAGGTGAACTTCGCCAGCCCGCCCCTGGTCCAGGGAATAATCCTCGTCCGCACCCAGCTGCTGCAGACGTTGAAGGACGAAGGCCTGGAGCGCATCCCGGTGCTCGGCCTCCCGTTCGATCCCCACGTCAGCGAGGCGGTGGCCACGGAGGCGGTGAGCGAATCCGAGCACCACAACGTCGTGGTCAAGGAGCTGCAGCGCGGCTGGCGGCTGAAGGACCGCATCGCGCGGGCGGCCCGGGTGGTCCTGGGCGAATACAAGGACGGGCCCGTCGTGACCCCCGCCTCGGCGGAGGAGGAGCTGGTCGAGGAAGAAGCTCCGGCGAGGCCGCCCCGCGAGGGCGAGCCCAGCCTGGAAGACATCATCGCCCGCGCCGAAGCCGAGGACGCGTCCACCAGCCCTCCTTCGGCGGCCGCACCGACCTCCGACTCGCTTCTGGACGGCCTCCTCGACGAAGACAAAAAGGGGAAATAGCGAGCAGCGAGACGACTAAGACAGCACGCGCAGGAGCAGTGCCGCTATCCCGGCCCCGAACGCGGTGTTCAAGACGTTCAGGGCGTCGTTACCCATCCAACCGCGGCGCTCGGCCACCGTGCCCAGGACGCTCTCGGCCAGGCTGCCGAGAAACCCCGCCAGGGCCACGATCGGAACGAGCGGCCACGCGTAGAGCCGGCCTACAGGCCCCATGACCGCCACCAGCACGGCGGCAGCGGCGCCCGCGAGCGTCCCTTCCAGGCTCACCGCGCCTTCGGTGCCGGGGGCAACGGGGCGGAGCGTCGTGATGAGCACGGTGTGGCTGCCGTAGGCCTTCCCTATCTCCGAGGAGCACGTGTCGGCCGCGGCCGTGGCCACCGCCGCCGCGTAGCCCAGGGTGAAGAGCGTCGCCAGCTCGGCGGGGGTCATCGCGGCCAGAACGGCGAGGACGGCGGGGACGCCGCCGTTGGCCCACGCGTTGCGCCAGCCGCGAGCGCCTCCCTTCGCCTGGGCGATGCCCCGGGCGACCTTGCGCGCGTGGCCCAGGCGGGTCGCGGCGCTGCCGAGCACGAAGAAGACGATCATCAACAGCAGGCCGGACGCCCCCAGTCCCGCGGTGATGGCCGTGCCGATGACCACGGCCGAGACGGCCCCCCCCACGTCGAGCGCCGACGCGGCGTAGGCGCCGGCGGCGATCACACCGTTCGCGACGAGGCCCAGGAACACCCGGTCGCCCAGCTGGGGATCATCGAGCAGGAGTCGGGGCTCGGACGGGGAGAAGAGCGCCAGGGCCACCGCACCCACCACGGGAACGGTGAAGTTGTCGTCCAGGGTCGTCGGCATCGACTCCACGAAGGCACACAGCAGGACGACCGGGACGGTGACGCCCAGGATGCGCGGCGACGCCCATGACGCCAGGGGCAGCCGCATCGTCCAGGCGGCCAGCGCCGAGCAAGCCATCGTGCCGAAGACCATGAAGGCGAGCAACCCCGCCCAGCTCTTGCGGGGATTCCACGGGAGGCGGGGCCCGCCGGCGGCGAGGCCGAAGAACGAGGCCATCCCGTCGCCGAGAGCGAGGATCCCCCACACGGCCGCCGCCTTCCACAGCTCGTCGTGGAAGACGAGGATGAGGGCGAGCACGGCCAGGGGATAGAGAAGGATGCCCAGGGGGTAGCCCCGGCCGTGATCGGGCTCCCGCCACAGCCCGCGGCCGCCGAGGCGCGGCAGCGCGTACCAGTTGAAGAAGAAGGCGGCGATCGCCATCAGGGCCGCCTGCCGCCACGTCATCACGCGCAGCAGGAAGGCGAAGCCGCCCACCGCCATGTGGACCAGCTTCCGCTTCGCCTCTTTTGAATCGAGCAAGGGGGCGCTGCGACGCGCCCCCTTGAACCCCCGCTCGCTACGCGCGAATGAATCGCGCTCCGCTCGCAGCGGTGGTTCGTGTTCGTCGTTCATCACTACGCGGGGGCGGCGCGCAGGCCCACGCGCTCGCGCCAGTAGTCGAGCAGGTCGCGCAGGGTGCGGTCGATGGGGATCTCCGGCTCCCATCCGGTGGCCGCGCGCAGGCGGCTCGGGTCGCCGATGAGGATCGGCGCGTCGGCCGCCCGCAGTCGCGCCGGGTCCACGTGCACCTCGACGCGCAAGCCCGAGAGTGCGATGAGACCTTGCAGCAGCTCCCCCAGCTTCACGCCCCGCCCCGAGCAGACGTTGTAGACCTCCCCGCGCGCGCCGCGGTCGAGGAGCGCCCAGTACGCCCTCACCACGTCCCGCACGTCGGTGAAGTCACGCACCGACTCCAGGTTGCCCACTTCGAGGCGGGGCGGCCGCTGGCCGGCCTCGATCTCGGCCAGCTGTCGCGCGAACGAACTCTCGGCGAACTGCTCGCCGCGGCGGGGGCCGGTGTGGTGGAAGGTGCGCGTACGCACGACGGGCAGGCCGGGGGAAAGGGCGTATTGCAGAGCGAGGTAGCCTGCGGCCACCTTGCTCGCCGCGTACGGCGAGGCCGGGCGGAGCGGCGCATCCTCGCGCAGAGGCAGCTCGTGCGACAGGACGAGACCGTACTCGTCTGCGCTGCCGACGGCGAGGATCCGCGGCGCCGCCGGCTGGACGCGGGCGGCCTCCAGCAGGTGCAGCATTCCGAGCACGTTCGTGTGCAGCGTGCGCTCCGGGTCCTCCCAGGACCGCTGGGGGCTCGATTGGGCGGCGAGGTGGATGACCCGGTCCGGTGACACTCGCGCGATCGCCGCCCGGACCGAGGACGCGTCCTCCAGGTCCGCTTGGACGATCTCGATGGCGAGGCTTTGGGCGCGGCGGCCCGGGCGGCTGTCCAGGCCTACGACGACGGCGTCGGGCGCCTCCCTGCGCAGGAAGTCCACCATGTGGCCGCCCACGAAGCCCGCGACCCCGGTGATGAGGACCCGCATCGCTGCTCAGCCTTCATAATGGCGCCGGTAGTGCTCGCGGAAAGCCGGGTTGCCTTCCTTGAGCGGGCGCCACCAGCCCTCGTTCGCGCGGTACCAGTCCACCGTCGCCCGCAACCCCTCCTCGAACGGTACCTGCGGCGACCAGCCGAGGCCGCGCAGCTTGCTGCAGTCGAGGCTGTAGCGGCGGTCGTGGCCGGGGCGGTCGGTCACCCGGCGGATGAGCGTCTCCGGCTTGCCGAGCAGGCCGAGGATGCGCCGGGTGAGCTGGATGTTCGGGACCTCGTTGCCTCCCCCCACGTTGTAGGTCTCCCCCGGCACGCCCTTCCCGATGAGCAGGTCGACCGCCCGGCAGTGATCGTCCACGTGCAGCCAGTCCCGGACGTTCATCCCGTCCCCGTAGAGCGGCAACGGGATGCCCTCGAGGGCGTGGGTCACGAAGAGCGGGATCACCTTCTCCGGGAACTGGAAGGGGCCGTAGTTGTTGGACGCGCGGGTCACGATCACCGGCACGCCGTAGGTGGCCCAGTACGAGTAGGCCAGGCGGTCCGCCCCCGCCTTGCTCGCGGAATAGGGGTTGCGGGGCATGAGGGGGTCGCTCTCGGTCGACGAGCCGGACTCCACGCTGCCATAGACCTCGTCGGTCGAGATCTGGACGAACAGCTTCAGCCCTTCCGCGCGGCGGGCCGCCTCGAGCAGGACGAAGGTGCCGTAGACGTCCGTCATGATGAAGCCGCCCGCGTCGTAGAGGGAGCGGTCCACGTGCGTCTCGGCGGCGAAGTTCACGACGTAGTCGCAGCCCGGGAGCACCTCCGCGACC
>Ga0210378_10001231_pt1 | contig 13393 bp, 15 predicted proteins | sample PLM1_60_b1redo_FD_155465 | JGI IMG/M metagenome (GOLD analysis project Ga0210378, IMG submission 155465) | Groundwater sediment microbial communities from an aquifer in East River, Colorado, USA - PLM1_60_b1 redo | ecosystem: Environmental > Terrestrial > Soil > Riparian zone | place: USA: East...
GATCAAGTGGTTCCTCTGGGCGATCGTGTAGAGCTCGTCGCGAATCCCTCCCGGCTCGTCATATGACCTCCAAACATCGAAGCCGGCGGCTGCCTGCGCGGCTGCCTGCTGCTGGACGGTCAAGCCATCCTTGTTGCGCTTGAGCGCGAGCCTGACCCCTTGGGCCGTGAGGCGGTCGCGCTCGCGCGCGGACAGGACAAGGTCGACGTGCACCGCGCCGGCGACCTGCTTTGTCGCCGCGACGTCGACGCCCTCGCTAGCGAGCTTGCCGATCGTGGCTTGATCGACCGTCGCGGTGTACATCTCCAGCTTGCTCTTGTCAGCGCCTGCAGCCCAACTCGTGAAGACGAGGGCGGCCGCGAGCGCCGCAGCAACGAACCCTAAACGTTTCATCTGCTCCCCCTGGTCGCAGTTTCCACCGCAAAGACGGGCCAGAGTCTCTCAAATAGCCGGAAGATGCGCCGACTAGCCTCCCGCAAGCGCCCGGCGCACCTCCGGGCTGAGTGGGGCCGGTCGGCCCTCGGCGTCGACGTGGACGACCGTGTGGCGGCCGCGGATGCAGATCTCGCCCTCGCGGCGGATCTCCCAGCCGTAGGTGACCGAGCTCGTGCCGACGTGCTCCGGGGCGAGCTCGAGCTCGAACTCGTCTTCAAAGCGCAGGACAGCGAGGTATTCGGCTTCGACAGCGCGTCGTGGGTAGTCGGCCCAGTCGTCCAGGAGCCCGAGCGATCGCAGCAGCGCCGTCTCCGCCGCCTCCGCCCACCGGAACGCCGCAGTGAAGTGGATCCGGCCGCCCGCGTCCGTGTCGACCCAGGCGACTCGCGACTGTGCGACCTGGCGAGACGCGGCCATCGCCGCCATCGTGTCACTCTCGGCTGGATCCAGGCATTGGAATGTTTGGATCCCATATCTGAGAAATTTGGCTCTTGACGGTGACGGTTTGCGTATCTAGGATCCAGAAATGCTTACGGATGTATCCGAACGGCTCGACCGCGACTCGTTCTCGGAGCCGGAGCAGCGTGCGGCGAAGCGCGGCCAGGCACTGACCACGGCCGAAACCGCCGACTGCACCTGCCCCGACTTCTGCGAGCGCGATCACGACACCGACTGAGGGAGGCCACGTGAACCTGAACGGCAACCGCTGGCGCGGCGTAGAGCGCCCCTACTCCGAGGATGACATCGCGCGTCTGCGGGGTCGTTTCCAGATCGAGCACACGCTTGCCCGTCTTGGCGCCGAGCGGCTCTGGCGGCTCCTGGCCGAGGAGGACTACGTCGCCGCGCTCGGGGCGCTCACCGGCGGCCAGGCCGTCCAGATGGTGCGCGCAGGGCTCCAGGCGATCTACGTTTCCGGGTGGCAGGTCGCGGCCGACGCCAACCTCTCGGGCCAGACGTACCCCGACCAGAGCCTCTACCCGGCGAACAGCGGTCCGGCGCTCGTCAAGCGCCTCAACAACGCTCTGCTGCGCGCGGACCAGATCGACAACGCCGAGGGCAAGAACGGCACCTACTGGCTCGCTCCGATCCTGGCCGACGCCGAGGCCGGCTTCGGCGGCGCGCTGAACGCCTTCGAGCTGATGAAGGCGTACATCGAGGCCGGGGCTGCCGGCGTCCACTTCGAAGACCAGTTGGCCTCGGAGAAGAAGTGTGGCCATCTCGGCGGCAAGGTGCTCGTCCCGACGAGTCAATTCGTCCGCACACTCGTCGCGGCACGCCTTGCCGCCGACGTTTGCGGCGTCCCGACGGTGCTCGTCGCGCGCACGGACGCGCTCAGCGCGACCCTGCTCACGAGTGACGTCGACGAGGGCGACCGCGAGTTCACGACCGGCGAGCGGACGCCTGAGGGCTTCCTCCGCGTCAAGCCGGGCATCGAGGCGCCGATCGCTCGCTCGCTCGCGTACGCGCCGTACGCCGACGTGCTCTGGTTCGAGACCGCTACGCCGGACATGGACGAGGCGCGACGCTTCGCCGAGGCGATCCACGAGCGCTTCCCGGGCAAGCTCCTGGCGTACAACTGCTCACCGAGCTTCAACTGGCGCCAGCATCTGAGCGACGCCCAGATCGAGAGCTTCCAGCGCGAGCTGGGTGAGCTGGGCTACCGCTACCAGTTCATCACGCTGGCCGGGTTCCACTCGCTGAACGCCGCCATGTTCGAGCTCGCCAAGGGCTACGCGGCCGAGGGCATGCCCGCCTACGTCCGCGTCCAGGAGCGTGAGTTCGAGCTCGAGGACGATGGCTACACGGCGACGCGCCACCAGCGCGAGGTCGGAGCGGGATACTTCGACGCGGTGATGGAGGCGGTCTCGGGAGGACAGAGCTCGACCCTGGCGCTGAAGGGCTCCACGGAAGAGGATCAGTTCGAGATCGCCAACAAAGGGTGACCGTCCTGGCGGCTCCGGAGGTCGTCGCTCCGGCCGACCCGGAGATCCTCAGCCCGGACGCGCTCGCCTTCGTGGCACTGCTGCAGCGCGAGCTGGGCCCTCGGTGGCGCGAGCTGCTCGAGCACAGGGTCGAGCGCCAGCGAGAGCTCGACGTCGGCCTCCTGCCCGACTTCCTGCCCGAGACGAAGGACATCCGCGAAGGCGACTGGCAGGTCGCGCCTCCACCTCCCGACTTGAGCGACCGGCGCGTCGAGATCACGGGCCCGGTCGACCGCAAGATGATGATCAATGCCCTCAACTCGGGCGCGCGCGTGTTCATGGCCGACTTCGAGGACGCGAGCTCGCCGACCTGGGAGAACTGCGTCGAGGGCCAGCGGAACCTCCGTGATGCGGTCCGAAGGACGATCGAGCTCGACGCCGGCGAGAAGAGCTACCGGCTGAACGAGGAGACGGCAACGCTCGTCGTCCGCCCGCGCGGGTGGCATCTGCCGGAGCGCCACGTGCTGCTCGACGGCGAGCCGCTCTCGGCGTCGCTCTTCGACTTCGGGCTCGCGGTCTTCCACAACGCGCGGGAGCAGCTCGAACGCGGCACGGGGCCGTACTTCTACCTGCCGAAGCTCGAGAGCCACGTCGAGGCGAGGCTCTGGAACGACGCGTTCGTGCTCGCGCAGGACGAGCTCGGCATCTCGCGCGGCTCGATCAAGGCGACCGTCCTCATCGAGACGATCCTCGCGGCCTTCGAGATGGAGGAGATCCTCTACGAGCTGCGCGACCACTCCGCCGGCCTGAACGCCGGCCGCTGGGACTACATCTTCAGCGTGATCAAGAAGTTCCGCGAGCGCGACGGCTTCGTGCTGCCGGACCGCGCGCAGGTGACGATGGCGGTGCCGTTCATGGGCGCCTACACCGACTTGCTCGTGCGCACCTGCCACCGGCGCGGCGCCCACGCGATCGGAGGCATGGCGGCCTTCATCCCGTCCCGGCGCGACCCGGAGGTGAACGAGATCGCGCTGACCAAGGTGCGCGAGGACAAGGAGCGCGAGTCGAAGAAGGGCTTCGACGGCACCTGGGTCGCGCATCCCGACCTCGTGCCGGTCGCCGGCGAGATCTTCGACGGCGTGCTCGGCGCGCGCCCGAACCAGGTGGAGCGGCTGCGTGAGGAAATCTCCGTCGACGCCGTCGACCTGCTCGACTTCGAGATCCCCGGCGGCGAGGTCACCGAGGACGGCCTGCGAACGAACGTCTCGGTCGGCGTGCGCTACCTCCACGCGTGGCTGAACGGAGTCGGCGCGGCCGCGATCGACAACCTGATGGAGGATGCAGCCACCGCCGAGATCTCGCGCTCGCAGGTATGGCAGTGGGTACGGGCCGGCCACTTCACGCGCGAGCAGGTGCGCGCTGAGGTGGACGGCGTGCGGGAGGGCATGGAGCCTGCGGCCGAGCTGTTCGAGCGGGTCGCGCTCGACGACGAGTTCGTCGAGTTCTTGACGCTGCCGGCGTACGAGCTGCTCGACTCGAAGCACTAGGATTCACGCTGATGGGTGGCTTCGGGCTCTACATCGCGTTCCTCATCCCGCCGCTCGTGTTCGGACTGGCCGTCCAGTGGTGGTTGCGCCGGACGGTCGCCAGGTACTCGGAGGTGCCCATCTCGGCCGGTATGAGCGGCGCCCAGGTGGCGCGGACGATCCTCGACCGCAACGGGCTTTCAGACGTCCCGGTCGAGGTGTCGCCGGGCGGCGCGCTCTCGGATCACTACGACCCCCGCAAGAAGGCGCTGTTCCTGTCCGAGCCGGTCTACACCCCGTCCACCGTTGCCGCGGCCGCGATTGCCGCGCACGAGACGGGACACGCGCTTCAGGATGCGCGCGGTTACGTGCCGCTCAAGATCCGCTCGGCGATGTTCCCCGCAGTCGCGTTCGCCTCGAGCACGTGGATCTGGCTTCTGATCATCGGAGCGCTCCTCAATCAGCTCAATCTGATCGGGCTCGCGCTCATCATCTATGCCGTCGCGGTCGCCTTCCACATCGTGACGCTGCCCGTGGAGTTCAACGCCTCCCGCCGTGCCGGCGGGCAGCTACGCGAGCTCGGCCTCGTCGGCCCGGGCGGTGAGCAGGTCGGCGTGCAGCGGGTGCTCTCCGCTGCGGCCCTCACGTACGTGGCCGGTGCCCTCGCCGCCCTCACTCAGCTCCTCTACTACGCGCTCGTCTTCTTCGGCAACCGCGACTGAGGCGGAGCGGCTTCGGTGGAGTCCACCAAGGCCGACGAGATCGCATACGCCATCGAGGAGGCGATCGTGTCCGGCGAGATCGAGCCCGGCTCGATCCTCCGCCAGGAGTCTCTCTCCGAGCAATACGCCGTCTCGAGAACCCCGGTCCGCGAGGCGCTACGGAACCTGGCGGCGCTCGGGCTCGTGCAGTTCGTGCCGAACCGCGGCGTGCGGGTCCGCACCCTGTCGCGCGAGGAGCTGCGCGAGGCCTTCCTCGTGCGGGCCGAGCTGGAGTCGCTCGCGACCGCGCTCGCCGTCCCGAACTTCAACCAGGAGGGGCTTGCCGAGCTCGAGGCCGCGGAGCAGCGTTTCGGCGAGCTCACCGAGACGCTTCGCGCGAACGCGCGCGAGAAGAGCGCCAGCGCCCGACTGGTCGGCGAGTGGGTGCGGGCAAACCATGCCTTCCACGACGTCATCTACGCGCGGGCGCGTTCGCCCTACGTCGTGCGGTTGGCGAAGAGCGCGCGCCGGACCTTCTTCGGCCAGACCGTCTGGACGGTCGGCTCGGAGCTCGACGAGCTCTACGAGAAGAACGCGCACCAGCACTCCGCCATCCGCGGAGCGATCGCGGCCGCAAGCGCCGAGGGTGCGCGCGAGCTCGCCCGCGAGCACGTGCTGGCATCCGGGAACCTGCTCGAGATGATCCTCGACCAAGTCGAGCGGCCGTCGCGCACCACGGCCGCCTGACGCCTAGGAGGGTTTGGCGAAATAGATCTGTGCCGCCGGGCCGCGCTGCTCGCCCCGAAGCCGCGTCCTCAGTCGCCCCAATGCTGAAAAGCATTGAGGCTCCCTGCGTCCTTGCCTCGGAACGACCATCGCACCCCGGCGACGAGTCAATTCCGCCAAACCCTCCTAGAAGACCAGGTAGACGACCTCGCCGACGAGCGCGGGCTTTTCGGCTCCCTGGATTTCGAGCTCAACCCCGAACCGATAGAGGACGCCCTCGCCGCGCCTTTCGGCCGAGCGCACGGTTGCGCGCAGGCGCACCTGTGACCCGGACGGGACGGGCGCCGTGAAGCGGATCTTCTCGATGCCGTAGTTGAGCCCCATGCGCGCGTCTGTGACTCGCAGCACCGTCCCGGCGAGCCACGGCAGCAGCGAGAGGGAGAGGTAGCCGTGGGCCACGGTCGTCCCGAACGGTCCCTGCGCAGCCCGCGCGGGGTCGACGTGGATCCAGTTGTGGTCGCCCGTCGCCTCGGCGAAGAGCTCGATTGCGCGCTGCTCGACCGTGACCCACTCGCTCGGCTCCAGCTCGAGGTCGGTCGCGCCTTCCAGCTCCGCGAGTGTCAGCTCGGTCGTCATGCGCCAATGCGCATCGAGTGGCCTCCGGCCTGCTCCATCGCCGCGAGCATCCCGACCGGCGCGGCGCCTTCCGGGAAGCGCTCGCGTAGCGCGGCCAGCAGCTCGTCCGCGTCCCAGCGCTCCTCCGCGACGAAGGCCTCGCCGGCCTCCCATGGTCGGAGCACGTTCACCACGCCGCCCCAGATGAAGAAGCACTGGCCGGTTATGTCCTGCGCCTCGTCGGCGCAGAGCGCGACCACGAGCGGTGCCATGTTGGCCGGGTCGAGCGGGTCGAAGCCCTCGGGCTTGGCCAACTCGCCGAAGGTGACCTCGGTCATGCGCGTGCGCGCGTTCGGGGCGAGGCAGTTGACGGTGACGCCGTACCGGCCGAGCTCCTGCGCGGCGATCAGCGTTAGCCCGGCGATCCCGGCCTTGGCCGCCCCGTAGTTGGCCTGCCCGACGTTCCCGAAGACTCCCGACGGGCTCGACGTGTTGACCACTCGGCCGCGCACCTCCTCGCCGGCTTTCGAGCGCTCGCGCCAGTAGGCACCCGCATGCCGGAGCGGCGCGAAGTGGCCCTTCAGGTGCACGGCGATGACGGCGTCCCACTCCTCCTCGGTCATGTTCACGAGCATCCGGTCGCGCAGGATCCCGGCGTTGTTGACGAGGATGTCGAGGCCGCCGTAGCGGTCGACGGCCCGGCTGACCAGCTCCTCCGCCGCGCCGAAGTCGGACACGTCCGCGTAGCTCGCCACCGCTTCGCCTCCCGCGGCCACGATCTCGTTCACGACCTCCTGGGCGGGGCTCGCATCCTCGCCTTCGCCGGCGAGCGAGCCGCCGCGGTCGTTGACGACGACTCGCGCCCCTGCGCGCGCCAGGGCGTGCGCGTGCTCACGTCCGATGCCGCGGCCGGCGCCGGTCACGATCGCCACCTTCCCCTCGAGCGACGGCATTGCGGAATGATCGTAGAACCAAATGGGCTTCGAGGGCGGACAGATCCAGACCTCCATCTATGTCGCGGGCGAGTCGCCGTGGCCGATCGCGCCCGAGGAGTGGGAGGCGCGGGCGGCCGAGACGCTCGAGCCGGGGCCTTTCGACTACATCGCCGGCGGAGCCGGGTCCGAGTCGACGATGCGGGCGAACCTGGCGGCCTTCGAGCGCCGGCGGCTGCGGCCTCGGATGCTTCGGGGCAACCGCGAGCGGGATCTCTCGGTGGCGGTGCTCGGCACCTCGTCGCCCGCGCCGTTCCTGCTCGCCCCAGTCGGCGTCCTCTCGATCGCGCACGAGGAGGGCGAGCTGGCGGTGGCCCGCGCTTCGGCCGCGACGGGCGTGCCGATGATCCTCTCGAGCGCTGCCTCGCATTCGATCGAGCAGGTGGCCGAGGCCATGGGCGAGGCCGCTCGGTGGTTCCAGCTCTACTGGGTCAACGACCGCGAGATCGCAGCCAGCCTGGTCTCCCGGGCGGAGGCGTCTGGGTACGGCGCGGTCGTCGTCACCGTCGACACGCCGATGCTCGGCTGGCGCGAGCGCGACCTGAAGCGGGCCTACCTACCCTTCCTGGCCGGAGACGGCTGCGCGCAGTTCTTCTCCGACCCGGTCTTCCGCAGCCGGCTGGAGCGGCCGCCCGAGGAGGACACGCTCGCCGCCGCGGCCGCGATGCTCGCGACGTTCCCGAACCTCGACCTCACGTGGGAGGACCTCGATTGGCTCCGCGCGCAGACCGAGCTGCCGTTGCTGGTGAAGGGCGTGCTCGCCGGCGAGGATGCCGTGCTCGCGTTCGAGCATGGGGCGGACGGCGTCGTGGTCTCGAACCACGGCGGCCGCCAGGTGGACGGCTCGGTCGCAGCCCTCGACGCACTCGTGGAGGTGCGCGCCGCAGTGGGCGCGGACGCGGTCGTGCTGATGGACGGCGGCATTCGGCGCGGCGCAGATGTGCTCAAGGCCCTAGCGCTCGGCGCCGACGCGGTCCTGCTCGGGCGGCCCTACGCCTACGGGCTGGCGGTCGGGGGCCAGGAGGGCGTCGAGGCCGTGATCCGGCACCTCGTCGCCGACACCGATCTCACACTCGCGCTCATCGGCGCGGAGAGTGTCGGCGGGCTGGACGACTCGTGGATCGCGGCGCAGTCCTGACCACGCAGGGCCGCCTCGCGGTCGCCGAGCTCGAGCTCGACCCGCCCGGCCCCGGTGAAGCGCTCGTCCGGATCGCAGCGAGCGGCGTCTGCCACACCGACCTGCACATCATCCAGACCGGCGGTTGGGGACATCAGCTGCCGGTCCTGCTCGGTCATGAGGGCGCGGGTGTGGTCGAGGCCGTCGGCGAGGGGGTTGTGCACGTTGCTGGCGGCGACCACGTCATCGTCGGCTGGCGCGCGCCTTGCGGCGCTTGTCCGTGGTGCCTTCGCGGGGCGCGTCATCTCTGCCGGACTCCTCCGGGCCCCGGCCAGCGGATGCGCCTCGCGGACGGCGCTCAGCTGACTGGTGCCCTCCAGACAGGGACGCTTAGCACCCGCACTGTCGTCCACAGCGCGGCCCTCGTTCCGCTGACGGCGCCGCTACCTCCCGAGCAGGCCTGTCTGATCGGGTGCGCGATCGCAACCGGTGTCTGCTCCGTGCTGAAGACCGCTGCGGTGTGGGAGGGAGCCCGCGTGGGCGTGATCGGCTGCGGCGCGGTGGGGCTCTCCGTGATTCAGGGCGCACGCATCGCGGGGGCCGCCGAGATCCACGCGGTCGACCTCGACGAGCGGAAGCTCGAGGCCGCGGGCCGTTTCGGCGCGACCCACCGCGGAGATGCCGAGGCTCAGCGACTCGACTTCGTCTTCGACGTGGTCGGGCGGCGGGAGACTGTGGGTCAGGGCCTGCGCATGCTCGGGCACGCAGGCACGCTCGTCTACATCGGGCTACCGCAGCCGGGCTCCGAGGCGATCGTTCCGCTGGAGCTGCTCTTCGCCCGACGACTGCGCATCCTCGTCTCGCACGGGGGTGACCACGTCCCGGAGGAGGACTTCCCGAAGCTGATCCAGTTCGCCGCCGACGGCCGGCTCAACCTGGCTGGAATGGTGACCAAGACGGTTGCGTTGGATGACGTGGAGCACGCCTTCGCCGACATGGAGGCGGGCGAGGTCATCCGTTCAGTGGTGGTGCTGTGAGAATCCCCCCTCCTGTTGCCGAGTTGATCGGTTTTGAGCGCCTCACCTTCGGCGACGGCAAGTGCACGATGCGGCTGGAGGCGGGCGAGCAGCATTCGAACCCGATGGGGACGCTTCACGGAGGCATCCTCTGCGACCTTGTCGATGGGGCGATGGGCATGGCCTTCTTCTCGACCTGCGCCGAGGGCGAGTCGTTCACGACGCTCGAGCTCAAGATCAACTTCCTGCGCCCGTTCTGGACGGGCACACTGCTCGCCCACGGCTGGGTCGTCCAGCGGGGGAAGACCGTCGGCATGACCGAGTGCGACGTCGTGGACGAGAACGAGCGACTGATCGCCAAGGCGACGAGCACCTGCCTCGCGCTCCGCGACGCCGCCGCCAAAGGACGTTAGTAACACAGTGTTACTTGAACTTGGATCCGCTCGGGCCGGGCGTCGAAGCCCAAGTAACACAGTGTTACTTGGGCTCTGAGGCAAGGACGCGGTCGATTAGGTCCGCGTAGCCCGCGTCGTCCTGCGGGTCATAGCCCGGCGTCAGGTGTCGGCGCGCGTGCAGCTCGGCGGCCGGCTCCAGCCCGTCGGCGCGGAGGCACGCGACCTGGAGCGACCGCACGAGCGTGTCCAGCTGACGGCGGAAGTGGAGCGCACCGAAGTCCGCGTCCGCGACCGAGCGGCGGAGCCTCGGCTCGAGGTCCGTAGGCGCGCCTGAGCGGGCGAGCACGAGGTCGACGGCGTCCAGCCGGGCCAAATCGCGGAGCACCTGTGCGCACAGGACGTTGTGCGTGCCCTCCCAGCTCTCGAACACGATCGAGTCCCGGTACAGCCTCGGCAGCGGCGAGAAGTCCTCGATCGTGCCGTTGCCGCCGAGCGCCTCGATCCCGCGCCTGCACATCTGCGTGGCGGCGAGCGACGTGACGAACTTGTTCGCGTTGACGAGGATGCGGTGCCAGGCCACATCCTGCTCGGTGGCGGAGCTCTCGTCGATTCGGGCCACGAGCTCGGTCAGGTGCATGGACGATGCGAGCGCCGCCGCCGCCTCCGACTTCATCACTGCGAGGTTCTCGCGCACGAGCGCGAACCGGGCGATCGGGCCGCCGAAGGCCTCGCGCTCCCGGGCGAAGCTCGACGCCTCGATAAAGGCTCGCCGCATCAGCCCGGTCGAGCCGAGCGCGTTCAGCCAGCGAGAGGTGTTCAGGATGCTGACGGCGATCCGGAAGCCGTCCTCGACTGCACCGAGCGCATAGGCGGGTGCGCCGTCGAACTCGATCTCACCGGTCGCCAGCGCCCGCGTCCCGAGCTTGTCCTTCAGCCGGCGGATCGTGAAGCCGCCCCCGGAGCGGGGAACCAGGAAGCAGCCAATCCCGCGGGTGCCTTTGGGAGCTCCCTGAGGCCGGGCGGTGACGACGAACTGGTCGGCGTCCGCGACCGAGCAGAACCACTTCTCGCCCGAGATCCGCCAGCTGTCGCCGTCCGGGACCGCCTCGGCGCGGTTCGCACCGACGTCCGAGCCGCCGTGGCGCTCGGTCAGGAACTGGGCGCCTCGCTGGGCACGGTCGTAGTCCGTCTCGAGTAGCGGCGGCAGGAAGCGCTCACGCAGCTCGTCGCCGGCGTGCGTCCGAAGTGCGCGGACGAGGCCGGCGGTGCAGACGACTGGGCAGGCGTGGCCCGCCTCGCCCGCGTGCGCGAGCTGGTAGAGCAGCGATGCCTGCTCGCGTGCGCCCGCGCTGATGATCCCGGAGCCCCAGACGGCGCGGCCCGCGCGGTGGTGAGCGGGGTGAAACGCGACCCGCCCGTCGGCTCCGAGCCGAGGCGGATGCTGCTCGACCTCCGCCGCGGCGGGGTCGATCACCCGCGTCACGACGTCGGCGAAGTTGCTGGTGACGGCTTCGATCACCGTTATAGGCTAAGCATCGTGGACCTGAGGGACGGCCCCGACGAAGCGAGCTTCCGCGCCGAGGTCCGCGCCTGGCTTGAGGCGAACCTGCCGGCCGACGACAGCCGCGAATGGAGTCGGAAGATCTACGACGCCGGCTACGCGGGCCTGACCTGGCCCGAGGAGTACGGCGGCCAGGGCGCGCCCTACAGCCACCAGGCGATCGTGCTGGAGGAGTTCGCCCGCGCAGGGGCGCCGCAACACATGGGCGTGATCGGGATCGGCATGGCCGGCCCGACGATCATGGCGCACGGCAGCGAGGAGCAGAAGCGCCGCTACCTGAAAAAGATCCTCTCGGCCGAGGAGATCTGGTGCCAGGGCTTCTCGGAGCCGGGCGCGGGATCCGACCTCTCGGCGGTGGGGACCCGCATCGAGGTCACCGACAGCCACTTCGTCGTCACCGGCCAAAAGGTGTGGTCGTCGTTCGCGCACATCGCCGACCACTGCATCCTCGTCGGGCGCAGCGACCCGGATTCCGAGTCGCACGCCGGCCTCACGTACCTGATCGTGGACATGAAGACCCCGGGGGTCGAGGTGCGGCCGCTGCGGCAGATCACCGGCGAAGCGGAGTTCAACGAGATCTTCCTCACCGAAGTCAAGGTGCCGCTCGGGAACCTGCTCGGCGAGATCGGCGGCGGCTGGCAGGTGGCAATGACGACGCTCCTGCACGAGCGCGGCACGCTCGGCTTCGCGCTCAGCGGCGTGCTGGAGTCGCAAGTGCAGAAGCTCGTCGCCCTCGTGAAGGAGCGCGGCGCCGACGGTCCGATCATCCGCGACCGCGTCGCACAGGAGTGGATCGAGCTCCAGGCGCTGAAGTTCACGAACTACCGCTCGCTGACCGCGCTGATGCGGACCGGAATCCCGGGCCCCGAGGGGTCAGGCGCGAAGCTGCACTGGTCGGAGCAGAATCAGCGGCTGACGAAGCTCGCGATGGAGATCCTGGAGGGCGAGGACGACGGCTACTGGCGCCACCAGCAGCTGCGCAGCCGCGGCAACACGATCGAGGCTGGGACCTCCGAGATCCTGCGAAACATCATCGCCGAGCGCGTGCTCGGCCTCCCGAGGTCTCGCTGATGCAGTTCGCGTTCACCGAGGAACAGGAGCTACTTCGCCGCGAAGCCCGCGAGGCGCTCGGCAACGGCGGGTGGAGCCGCGACGACATTGCCGCTGCCGAGCTCGGCTTCGTCGACAAGGCGATCCTCTACGAGGAGGGCGGCCGCGCGAACCTCGGCGAGTCGCTCTTCGACGAGGGGCGGCCCGAGGACGAGCGCCTGACAGCGCTCGCGCTCGAGGCGGTCGGTATCTCGCAGAAGGCGCTCGACCTCGGCGTCGAGTACGCGAAGGACCGCGAGCAGTTCGGCCGCAAGATCGGTGTCTACCAGGCTGTCTCGCACGCGCTCGCGGACACGTACGTCGAGACCGAGCTCGCGCGCTCGCTGGCCTACTGGGCGGCGTGGTCAGTCGCCGAGGACGACGAGCAGGCGCCAATCGCGGCGGCGGCCGCGAAGGCGTACGCGAGCGACGCGGCGGTGATCGCCTGCGAGCGCTCGATCCAGGTCCACGGGGGCATCGGCTTCACCTGGGAGCACGTGCTGCACGAGTACTACAAGCGCGCGCTCTGGATCCAGGCGTACGGCGGCTACCCGCGCAAGCAGCGGGCCCGCGTCGCCGCCTGGCTGCTCGATTGACCCCCACGAGGACGGCCTTGGTCACCGGCGCCTCGTCGGGCATCGGCGCAGCGTGTGCCGCGCGGCTCGCGCGCTCGGGCTGGCGGGTGCTCGCGGGCGTGCGCCGGCGGGGCGAGGCGCCCGAAGGCACCGAGGAGGTTCAGCTCGACGTCACCGACGCCGGTCAGATCCAGACGGCGGCCGCAGGTGTCGAGGAGCTCAACGCGCTCGTGAACAACGCGGGCATCGCGATCGCCATGCCGCTCGAGTTCGTCCCGCTCGACGAGCTTCGGCATCAGCTCGAGGTGAACCTCGTCGGCCAGGTGGCCGTTACGCAAGCCTTCCTGCCCGCGCTCCGCCACGCCCGCGGCCGGATCGTCTTCGTCGGCTCGATCGCCGGCAAGAGCGCACTGCCCTTCCTCGGGCCCTACGCCGCGTCGAAGCACGCGCTCGAGGCGGTCGCCGACTGTCTGCGGCTCGAGCTCCGGCCCTGGGGGATCGGCGTCTCGGTCGTCGAGCCGGGCTCGATCAAGACCCCGATCTGGACACGCGGAGCGGCAAAGGCCGACGAGCTACTCGCATCGGACAAGGGCGACGCGGCCGAGCTGTACGGGAATCGCGTCGCAGCGTTCAGGCGAGTGGCCGTCAAGCGCGGCGCCGCGGGCGCTCCCGCCGAGAAGGTGGCCGAGGTGGTCGAGAGCGCGCTGACCGCGGAGCGGCCTC
>Ga0210378_10001232_pt1 | contig 13391 bp, 19 predicted proteins | sample PLM1_60_b1redo_FD_155465 | JGI IMG/M metagenome (GOLD analysis project Ga0210378, IMG submission 155465) | Groundwater sediment microbial communities from an aquifer in East River, Colorado, USA - PLM1_60_b1 redo | ecosystem: Environmental > Terrestrial > Soil > Riparian zone | place: USA: East...
GGGCCGCGACCGAGAGTGCTGGACGGATGCGGGACGCAATCACCACACGACTGGACGTAGGCAAGACGTCCCATCTACGGTGACTCCCGTCCTAGGACGTCCCGGCCAGAGCACGGTGGGGGATGGCGAACGATCGGCTGCGCACGGCGTTGCTTCAGCGCGGCGTCACCCCGGCCGAGCTGGCTGACGTGGCGGGCGTGGACCCGAAGACCGTCGAGCGGTGGATCGGTGGGCGCATCCCGTACCGGCGGCACCGTTACCTGGTCGCCACGCACTTGCAGGCAGACGAGACCTACCTGTGGCCCGATGCGCTCGCGCCGTCCGAGGCGGCCAACGCGTCGGAGAGCGAGATCGTCACCGTCTACCCGCACCGGTGGGCCGTGCCCCGAGAGGCCTGGGGCAACCTGTTCGCCGCGGCCGAGCACGAGATCGGCATCCTCGTCTACAGCGGCCTGTTCCTCGCCGACGACAGCGGCATGCACGCGCTGCTGGCGCGCAAAGCGTCCGAGGGCGTGAACGTGCGGTTCCTGCTCGGCGACCCGGACTCCGTGCATGTGGACACTCGCGGGCAGGACGAGGGAATCGATGAGGCGATGCCAGCGAAGATCCGGAATGTGATCGTGCTGTACCGCGCGTTGCGTGAGGCCAAGGGCGTGCAGTTCCGGCTGCACTCCACCGTGCTGTACAACTCGATCTACCGAGCCGACGACGAGCTGCTCGTCAACCCACACGTGTACGGCGCGCCGGCGGCCCAGGCCCCGGTCATGCACCTTCGCCGGGTGGTCGGCGGCAGTATGGTCAGCACCTACCTGGACAGCTTCGAGCGGGTGTGGTCCGGAGCGCGGCCACTGGACTGAGAGGACTACTCGTGGCCCGCATCGACTACTACGACGACCCGAATGCCCCTGTCGCGAATAGTCTCGTGCCGTCGGCGAATGTGGTCGTGGTCAACGACGATGGCGCGCTACTGGTCATCCACCGCACCGATAACGACAATTGGGCCTTCCCTGGTGGCGCGATGGATCTGGGTGAGTCCCTAGTTACCGCGGCTGTCCGCGAAGTCAAGGAAGAGACCGGAATCGAGTGCGAAGTAACCGGTCTGATCGGTATTTACACCGACCCCAAGCACATCATCTTCTACACCAGCAACGGCGAGGCCAGGCAGGAGTTCTCGGTCCTGTTCACCGCCCGCCCGACCGGCGGTACCCTCACGCCGAGCAGCGAATCCCGCGAGGTGGTATGGGTGCCCCGCGACCAGATCCTCACACTGAGAATGGACCGCTCGATGCGAATGCGGGTGCAACATTACCTCGACGCTCGCCCCGAGCCCTACCTCGGTTGACCATGCAGCCGTCCCCATGGCTCGAGATCGGAGCCAACCTGTTCTCCGCCGTCGGCACCGTCGGCGCGTTCGGCGTCGCCATGTACCTGCTGCGCCGGGAGCACAAGCGCGAAGAACAGCACGACGAGGAAGCCCGTCGCTCCCAGGCCGTCAAGGTCAGCGCCTGGATCGAAGCCCGGCCACTCGTGCATGGTGGGCGTGAGCTGGCGTTTCATGTCCACAATGCATCCGACATGCCCATCTACGAGGTTTCGCTGCCAATGCCCATCCCCACCACGGACGGCCAGGCCACCGAGGCCGAGTTCATCGGACTCGTGCCACCCGGACAGACCGTGCAGCGTCCCGTTCCCAAGGAATGGGCCGTATCCTATTTCTCACCAGAACCGGTCGAGATCGAGTTCCTGGACAGCAGCGGGCAACAATGGACCCGCGACGAACAGGGCTTTCTCACCAGCGGCGACAGCCGGAAGGCCAACCCGGATTCGCAGAGAGCGCACCCACGATAACCTCCACAACATGGATGCCCAGACGGTCATCGCTTCGGCCTCCACCGTCATCGTTTCAAGATCGACTAACTCTCGCCTTTGCTGGGTGCGGGAGCGGTCGGCAAGGTCCGGGGCTCGCCGACTCCAGTTGCTCGCGCAGGAAGCCGGCAGCATCCGCACTGTCACGTGCGGCTATCATACATGTCGCCTTTGATCGTGACTTCGCAGTCCCAAGGATCACCACGGTGGCCGTCTCACACGACCCCACGACACGCCGCACATCGACGGTCGTCGTACACCAAGATCATGGGCGTGATCCACAATCGATACAACTGGCAATCCGGCCGTCAACACGCCCGTCCTGACTCAAAGATCGCAGCGCCCGGACAGCAACACACGATATTCACCTTAGATCAGGGCTCCGAACTTAGGGTCGCTTCCACCAAACCGCCGAGCACACGGAAAGCGCCCCCGTTACCAGTCTTCAACTCCCAGCCATATGGCGCGGCCCGCGACTCTACCGAGAGCTGAATTAGTATCAAGGGGCTAGTGTCAGCTAGAATTCCAGTTACTACTTCCGGCCGCAGGACAAACTCGTGCACCGATACCTCCGCCACATCACGGAGCACGAAGTGCCACTCCAGCGCGCAAGTTATCCCCGCCTCCACGAGTCGAGAGCGCTCCAGCTCGATAACTACCTGATAAGTGCTCGGGCCTTTTAGCCAGTTGGCATCGGGTGGATTCGGCGGCTCGCCCCCATTAAGCGTGTAGTCTTGAATCAATCTAGCGCGGAAGTCAATTCCCGCGTATTTCTCATATTCGTCAACGGTCCGGCATGTGCCGAACGCAAAACGGCCGATCGGCCGCTCTCGAAGCATTTCTACCACACGATTGCGGCTTGAGTGGTCACGCTCATACCACGGCCGCTCGACCGAGGCGCCATCGCAGTGATCATCCCAATGCTTCGCGCGTCCATCGCGAGAGTACCGATGAAATACGACGGCCTCCGATGGGTGAAAGAGATCGTAGCCGCATGAGTACGCACGGACGGCTAAGCTTATCTCTTCTCCGTGAAAGTAGAGGGCCGGGTCGTACTCGACCTCCCGTACAAATGATCCCGCCACAAACAGGAAGTGCGCCGACACAAAGCGGGCGCGGATTGGCGGCCGGACGCCCGCTCGACGATCCATGGACAATGACGTCGAGCGGTATAAAGGAATACCTTCTGATGTGAATGAGTCGAAGTCGATTCGAGTCGGGGCGGTGGAGACGGGCCGTCCGGTGTTCAAATCGTAGTCTTGACAGTACGTCGTCAAGAGAGGCTTAGAACTCGGTGCGATTGCTATTTGCCCAGCAAGCTTCGCGTCCCAATCTCGAACGAATCGATGATGGCTGTCAAGCTGCAGATAATAATCCTCTCCACGCCATCGCTTCATGATTTCGGCTCTTGCCCAACACGTACCCCTGCTATCTCGCCAGTCGAAGCCCAAGAACTCGAGACGTCCTGCGCACGGAACAAGGTCGACCTGCTCGCCTTCGCCGTGCTGCCAGCAAACAACGATACGCACCTCGGAGGGATGGCGGGCCTTAGCGATGCAGTCTTGGATGGTGGGCACCAGCTCAGGGTCCCGATACGCAGCGATAGAAACGAATATAGTCATCGAGACGGGGACGGAGAGGGTGATGGTGACGCTGATGGGGAAGGCGATGGGGAAGGCGATGGGGAAGGCGATGGCAACGGAGGAAATACATACTTGTTGACAATGCGGCCCTGTTGCAATGTCTTATCGGCTACCACCACAACTGTTAGTGTTGCAACGCCTAGTCCAAGGCCAACAAGAAGTACGCGCCGGTTTGCCGGCACCCGAGCGAGGCGCGACCTAACCGGCCCCTCGACAAAACCCGGTATGCGCGCCAGCGTGTCTTCGTAATCGCGAAGCCCGAGCGCGTTGTCGCACATATCTATTAGCCACGCGTCGGCGATCTTAATGCCAGCCAGACCTGCTGGGTCCTCGATGGCGCACATCGAGAACGACCTTGTAGGTTGCTCCGCCTCAACGACAGTTAGGGTATCCGTAGACACCAAGTCGGAGATGTCTTGTGGCGAAAACAGAGACACGCCAATTTCCGCCTCAGGTTCTTTTGCCTGTTCCCTGCTCAACACTCGGCCGTACGGCGATAATCCGACCCTTAACCTGCGTCGTAAGAAGGAGGCAAAAGCCGTTGCCAGCAAAAACGGTTGGTGCAGCCTACTGCGCCAAACCGCGAAGTCGGCCGGCGGCATCGGCTGGCCGCTCCTTGTTCGTATTTCGACGTATATCGTCAGCGTAGCGAAATGAGGGCGTTTGCTCAGAGGTAATGAGCGCGAGTCCGGAAGAACAAGTCGCACACACACTGCGGCTCTCTCGCTATCGTCCGTACGTTGAAGTACGGCCTCATACCGGTGCCTCTTCGTTGTATCGAGCAGCCTCCACGAGACATCTGTCGGGGTCTCTGCGAATGCGCGAACAAACTCACTGATTGTAGAAGACTGGAGCCAGTGCAAGAAGGCCGTTGCCACCGTGGACCGGGTGGGCCTCAATCGAGGGAGTGGGCGACACTGCCCACGCAACCCCACCTTGATATATGGCAAGGGCTCGTTGCCCTTTCCGGCGCGCACTCCAATTCGTTGAACCGAAGGAGGCTCCTGCATTTGGTCAACGAGAACAGGAACCTCGTTCGCCTCGGCAAGCCGCCATCCGACGTTGGCGACTGACCGAAGTATAAGGGCGGAATGCTGCGCGATTAGGTGCAAGATAAAGAGCCACAAGGCGGCCGACCCCGAAACCCACATGACCCCTAGGATCATGTAGTACAGGCCGTGTCGCCAGCCCGACTCGGCGAAGGTCGGCACAACCAAAATAGCGGCTGCACATGCCGCCAGCGCGGTGAACGCGCTAGCTCGTACCAAACGGCTCTCACGCATCCTGGAAGCGTACAGAAGCCTAACCCACGCGGCAGACAGCGCCTGGAGTGAACCGCCCCGGGTTTCGTGCGCACCTTCCGAGTTGGGAAGGATGCCGCGATGCCGAGCAGGTTCGACAAGGGACCAGGGCGAAGGCGATCCGCCTGGTCAAGGACCACATGGGTGACCGCGAGTCGGAGTGGCCACGATCACAGCCGTGTCGGCTCGGCGAAGGAGGGGCAGTAACCCGGCTACTTCTGCTCCTCGCAGCGGCCCGCCGGTCGTGCCCGCCGAGGCTCGCCACCGCGAGGCGCGGCGCCCCGCGCCGGCGCCGTCAGCCAGCCGGCGTACAGCGGGGCGTACGCACGGTGTGGTAGGCGCTGTGTGCGTACCGGCACACCGCAGCACCGCGGCCAGCTCGGCTTCTAGCGCAGGCACGACGCCAGGATCGGTCGCTGCGATCAGGACCGCGGCCATCCGAGCCGAAAGGGCGACACGCTTGCGCCGAAGCTTGACCTTCGTCTGCCATATTGCAGCGCGCCGAATCGAGGTTCTTACGGAAGCAATCAAGTAAATGTCAACGCCGCGTTATAGTGATTTCCTAGGCGACATCGCGAGGGCAAGAGATCTAATTGGTGGACGCTCTTATGGTGGGACAACGACTAGGCGGCGACTGACGCCGCGGCGCGAGCCCAGCGCGGCGACGTTCGAGAATCTTGCTGCACAGCTAGGCCAGGCAGCATCTGTCACCGCAGGCAGTCAAGACGCATCCACCACGTAACTCACGCCCGTCCACAAGCTCGCAAAGCGGCCGTCACCCCATGACACTGGTCGAGCAAGGATCTGGCCGACTTTTGCACGGCTCTGTACACCGGGTCGCCCGGCTCGTACCGGGAGAGAATCTCCGCGACCCGCTCCTCCGGTGGTAACCGCTCCCCGTGCGGGCCGGTCGTGAAGTCGCAATAGGTCAAAGCAACAAGGTGCCCACCCAAGTCACCGCCGAGCGGAAACTCCGCAAGCAGCGACTCACTCAGGCCACGCTCGGCAGCCTCGGCCACAGCACCGGAATGGTGCGCCACCAGCGCACAGACCGCCGCAGCGGCGCCCTCTTCGTCACGCAAGTACCGGGCACCGTCGAGCGGATGAAACCCCGTCACGGCCAACGCGGGCGCATAGCCGATGTCGTGCAACCACGCGGCAGCCTCGATCAGGTCCGTGTCCCAGCCCAGCACCGGCCCAACGGCACGAGCCTGCCCAGCCACACCCTGCGTGTGCGCCCACCGCTGCGGCAGCACTTCGGCCAGGAACAGCCGAGCGACGTCCCGAGCCCAGGCAGGCGACTGGTCTCCCATGGTCAATGACCATATTCGCCCTTGGAGCGCAGGTCGCCCGCTGGACATTCCAACGAACAGGGACGTCTGGGGACGTCTGGTGGTAACATCGTGGTAGAACCATCACGGGGAGGAGTCCATGGCAGCGAAGGTGAGACCGCCGACCAGCCCTCTCCGGCGGGCGCTCGCCGAGTCGCGACTACGAGACGTGGACGTCGCCGAGGCGCTCGGCGTCGACCCCAAGACGGTGCAGCGTTGGCTCGCGGGTCGGTTGCCCCAACCCCGCCACCGCTGGGGGCTGGCGGACCTCGTCCATCGACACGAGTACGACTTGTGGCCACAACTGGCCACGAAGATGGCACCGGCGATCAACCAGGAGATCCGCTCGACCTACACCCACCGAGGTGCTGTGCCCCGCGACGTCTGGCGACAGCTGTTCGCCGCGAGCACGAACGAGATCGGCATCCTGGTCTACGCAGGACTGTTCCTGGCCGAAGACATCGACCTGGTCCGGATCATGCGCGACAAGGCCGAGAACGGCGTGACCATCCGTATCCTGCTCGGCGACCCCGACAGCGAGCACGTCGCCCAACGAGGAACCGAGGAAGGCATCACCGAAGCCATGGCGGCCAAGATCCGCAACGTCATCGTGCTCTACCGGCTGCTACTGGACGTGCCCACGGTCGAGATCCGGCTGCACGCCACCGTGTTGTACAACTCGATCTATCGCGCTGACGACCAGATGCTGGTCAACCCGCACGTCTACGGAAGTTCAGCCGCACAATCACCCGTGCTCCATCTGCAACGCCACGGTGACGGCGACCTGTTCACCACCTACGCCGACAGCTTCGAGCGCGTCTGGACGGGCGCCAAGCCCCTACCCGCACCGAGCTGAACCTCGGCGTCGCCCGCAATAAGTGGCCGTTGCTCAAGTTCAGTAGCGGCCAGGTATCGCGCGGCCAAATTGACGTCAATCGGAAAATCGGGATGGCGCGGTATTTCGATCCAACACCCCGCGCTCGCGGGACACCTCTGGAATGAACACGACGTCCCATACTCGACACCTCACCGTAGTCCCGGCGTCCCACCCGGACGGCGCACCGTATGGATCTGCACGCAAGGGCGGTGACGGCGAATGCGGGGGTCTGATCGGTGGATTCCGTGTCGAGACCCGATTGGGCGAGAGCAGTCGGTGATCGTGGTTGCCGATCGGTGCGGCGTGGTCATGATCGGCCCGCCGTGTGAGGTCGCGGTGCTTTCCGACGAGCAAACCGAGAAGTTACGTGCCGCGCTGCACGACGCGTCGACCGAAAGGACGGCACACTCATGACCAAAGCGATGGCGGTCGAGCAGTGTCCGGTGTATCGGGTGAGCTTGAAGGACACCGAGGGCTTCCCGACGTTCGTGGTGGCCGGCCCGGACCGCAACCGCGTGTGGCTGTACGTGCACGACCTGACACCGACGGTGCTGCGGCTGCACCCGCCGGTGGTGCGGTTCCTGCTCGACGCAATGACCGAGCTGGCCGGCTGGTTTGAGCAGCCGGTCGTGGAGCGGGCGCCGCTGATGTGGACCCTGCCGCGGATGAACGAGTTCCCGGAATGCGTGCTCATCGCCTCGCAGCAACGAGCCTGGATACACGTCTTCGCCGCGCGGCCGTCGGTGATGCGGCTCAACCCGGGGATTGTGACGTTCCTGCTTGACGAAGGATTGGCCAACCTGCCGACCTGGCGTCGCGACCAGGCGCACCGCTGGCCGAACGGCTCGGCCCCGGGTGCGGGATCGACACGGATCGACGAACCGGCGGAGGTGGCGCGATGACCGGGCATGAGCCCGACCAGGCCACCAGCCACCATGTTCACCACGAGCACGGGTCATGCGTCGGGCAGCACGCCGTCGTTGAGTACGACCCACCAGCTTCAGCGCCGGTCGGCGCCACCATCCGGGTCACCGGCAGTGGCACGGTGACCGTGCACCGCGACCACGGCTGCACCCTCGACAACGTGCGCGAACTCTGCGAAGCAGTCGTCGGGGGTGAACTGACCATCGTCGACCTCACCGAGCTGGACGCGTGACGTCCTCGTGTCCGAAAGCCGCCCGCACGCTCGCCGGGTAGGACCGGAGGCCTCGATCCTGGTCCCACCCGCGTCCCGCGCGAGGTTAGGAAGCGGCGGGCGTAAGACGTAGGAGACAGCGAAGCAGGCAGGGGCGAGCAGGCACGCCGCGACGCCCCACAGTGAGCCGCCGGACCCGCCACGCGGCGCTACGAGCACGACGACGCCGGCGAAGCCGATGACGATGCCGAGCGCCCGCGTCAGCGAGGGCCGTTCGGATCAGATCCGATGATCATGGCGAGCAGGAACTTGAACAGTGGTGTGGTGGCGTTCAGGGGCGCCGGCCAGGCTGCTCGCGCTGTACTGCTGAGCCCAGCCGTACAGCAGGTACGGCGCGATGTTGGCCAAGATGGCCATGACGGCCACGTGCGCCCAGGACACCGGTGAGCGCGGTAGCCGGTACGTCGGACCAAGCAGGGCGGCGCCCAGCAGAACCAGGGCGCCCGCCACGAGCTGCCGGAGCAACGATCTGGGTCGGGCTCAGCCCCCGCAGCGCCAGCTTCACCCACAGGAAGCCCGAACCCCACAGGACGGCCAGCACGCCGAGGCGGACCAGGCTCGATCGACTGATGTCAAATCCCTTTGTCGACGTCCGACCGCTGCTGCCGGCATCGTCTCAAAGCCGGGCCAGGCGCGCCAGCGTCTCGCCCGACGGTTGGTACAGGTCTGGTTGCTATGCGACGCCGCCAAAGAGCGACTTTGTCGCGGCCGACCGAATGCGCTGCTCCGCGTCGCCCGTGCTCGATGCAGCCCTCACAAGGGCGTCATGTACCTTCGCTCCGTGCCGGAGGCAGGGAAGCACGAGGATCGCGTCGTAAGGGTCCCCTCTCATCTATCAAGGTCGGAACGTGCGTTCGCAGCATCGTGCGGCTTGGCCCTGCTCATTGCAGGTACGGTTGCAGTCTTCTTAACGGACAGTGACTTGGGGACAGCGGCCCTGCTGGCAGCTGGCCTGATACTTGTAGTGCTGGGAGTCACTGGCAAATTGCCTAGTCGCATAAGCTATGGAGATAAGTCGGTCGAGTGGCTACAGGACCTTGTAGAGACCTCTCTCAACTCCGCCGACAGCATTGAGACAAAGAATGAAGTGATCGTCAGTTTCGGACCAGACCGCTTACCAAAGCCGGCTCAGCGAGAAGTCAGCAGTGCGGTTGGAGTCTATATTGCGTATGAGCAATCGGTGATCGCGGCGCTTAATCGTGTTAGGCCACCCGACGCATCAGCAAGTTTAGAATCTCGCCGCGGCGGCCGCGACGAGATAGCCGATGCGCTGCTTTCTCACGACGGTAAGCACCTACTCATCGAGATTAAGTATCGATCGTCTAACCGCCTTTCTTCGCATGAGATATCGCCAATCCTGAGCAGGTTTGGGCTCGTTAATGAGAAGATCGGCCCTGCCAACCTATTGATTGTTGCTAACGTGCCGCCGTCGGCTAGCGCCGCGGAATTGATGACTCGATCTAGCGCCGTCTTCACCCTGTGGCGAGACGAAGAAGACGACTCGGCACTTAAGGCAGCTATTGAGCAAGGGCTTAGCAAGAATCCGCGCTCCTAGGGTTGCCGAGACCAGCAGTTGCTTTACCGATGTCGTTCTTCTTGGCCAAGCGGTGAAAGATGCCAAGGCCCCATTACCACTCCACTCCCAAGTGTCGCCGCTGTCCCTGCCCAGGTTCTTCAGCCGGCCCCATGGCCCGGCTTGCCATACCCAGCGCCGTGGCGGGCGAAGTCGCGTTGGTGTTCGTAGGAGCCGTATGCGGCCACGCCCGCGACGATCAGCGCGCACCCCCGCGCTGCAGCCACAGCTCACGGTCTCGCTTGCATGGTCGGGTGGTCTCGGCGGTCTCGGTCATCGGGCATCACCCGGTGACCAGCGGCGAGACTCGCCGAGCGCGAGTGGATGGGGTTCTCCGGTGAGCGCGGCCAGTGCGGTAGCGATCTCGGCGAGACTGGCCCGGACGTAGGTCGCGGTGGTACCTGCGTTGCCTGAGTCGGTGTGACCGGCGTAGGCGCGGGCGACGGCGTAGCCGAAGTTGCGCTCTACCCAGGTCAGCGTGGTGTGGCGCAGCCAATGCGTGCTGATCTGCTGCGTTGCCACCCAGGGCAAATGTTTTCCGATGCGCACCCGCAGGTGGTCGAATCGGCGTGACGTAATCGGTCGCCCATTGGCGTAGCGAAGGATTTGGCCGCTTGCAGGTGCGAGGCGTTGTTCGGCGTGCTGCTGTAGATACGCCATCAGGGTAGGTGAGACGGGTTGCCAGCGGACGGTTTCGCCTTTCTCTTTGAGTCGGATAAGACATTGGTCGAGGTCGAGGTCGGCGGGGGTGAGCGCGAGTGCACCGCCGCGGCGGCACGCGGTTTCGGTGAGCAGCCGCAGGATCAGCGTGTCCAACGCCGGATCATTACCAGTGGTCGCGGCTATGTGGTTGATCTCGGCTAGCCGTGCGTCCGGCACCGCACGGCGGGTGGATGGCAGCCGCCGGGGCTTGGCGACCTTCACCGCCGGGTTTTCCCCGGCCCTCATGTGGCCATCGTTTTCGGCGTGCCGGTAGATGCACCGCAGCGCCGCTATGAAGTGTTCGGCGGCCGATCGTCCACCTCGGGCGTTTCGACGGGTGACGACATGGCTTTTGATGTATTCGGCGAGTTGCTGAATCTCCGACGGCGTGGGCTCGTCCAGCCGCCGAATACCCCAATGCTCCACAACCCGGTTCCAATAGGACCCGTATACGCGGCGGGTGCCATCTGTGACGGCCGCCCGGACAACGGGAACGTATTCGGCGAAGGTCGGCGCGGGAGCGCGTTGCTCTGCCGCCGCCACCAGGTCGGCCGGAGAGACGTCCAGCCGCGCGAGCAGCAGCCGGGCGGCGTCGACCTCGGCGGCACTGGGAGCGGACCGCTGGGTCATGCGGGCTCACCCCTTACCGTGCCGGCGGGCTGGGCAAGCGCGCTGTCCAGCGCTGCGGGTGGGTAGATGGCCAGCCGGGACCGGTCAGGATCAGCGGCCAGAAGCACCCGGTTCCCGGCTGCGAGCCCGCACCTGTGACGCAGCGGTGCGGGGAGCCGGAGGTAGCCCTGGCCGGTCACCTGATGGTCACCGTTGGGATCGGCGCCGACGGTGAGCACGCCGCCGGCTTCCTCGATGACCAGGCGAAGTCCGGCGCACCAGCCCAACGCTCGCATTACGACACGATCGGCCAGCCGACCCCGATCATCGACCGCCGCCAGCCCATAGACCAGGCTCGACGTTCGAAGGGAGATCAACGACGGAAGCGGCAACGGCCCCCGAACCAGCGAGGTCACGCCGGGATCGCCGGCCGCTGCCTGGCCACCGGTGCGGGACAACAGCGGCGGCACAACGGGACTGATGACGGCCGCGGTCACTGTGACCACCCCCGCCGGGCGGGGTCTCTTCGACGGCTACTAGGTGCGCACAACACTGGTACGTCAGATGTGGCAGGTATGCCACCAGGGGGTGTCCGAGGGGGGACTTGCACACTAGCCACACGACTTGTCCTCGGTGGAACCGCTGCCGCTGGCCACCGAAGGCCCGTCCCACCCGTCCCGAATCTCAGCACAACCGGGACATGTTGAAGGCGGACAGAGAGGCCCGCTGACCTGCGGGCACCGTGAAGGGGGACATCGGACGGCGTCCTGCCTGCCGTCCCGGCCGCACCAATGCGACACGTCGTCTGCCTTGCCCGCATCATGCAGCGAGGATGGGACGGGCTGCGGGCGCGCAGCATATGGCCGCTGGCGTGGCGCCCCACCATGCCGCCCTACCGCAGATGATGATCAGCACGGGCGTCGGGGCCGCCCTGGCCATGCTCCACGGCCGCGGAGTTTCACGCACATGGCGATGTGAGGGTGTCCCTGCGCAGGTAGAACTGTGCGGTCGGGTACGGGGTCGCGCGAACCGGCGATCATCGTGGGATGGGCTGGTGCGGCTCAACCCCGGCGGATCTGGGTGGAGCCGCTGAGTTGTCAGGCCCGGGCCGGTTGAGTGAGGTCGGCCCGGCCGGTTGGCCGAGTTAGCTGGGCGAGCGCGTCCGGCGAGGTCAACTCGTGCAGATCATCGATGACCAGAAAGGTGCGATCGCGATGCTCAGCGAGCTCCGAACGAACTCTGTCGACGATCACCCCTTGGTTTGAAGTCGGGTGTCGCTGCCAGCTGCTCTGCCAGTGCAGGCAGTACGGCGACGGCCAGCAAGCCGCGACCAACGGGCACCTCGGCGCCACGTGCTGTCCGCGTTCCCGGCGATGCCGCCGCAGCGGCACGGCGCGCACACCGTGCTCACCGGGCTCCTGGACCAGTCCGCGCCGTACGGCGTCCTAGCTGATCTGCGATCTCAGGCCGGGACAGGTTCGTCGGGAGACATCGCAGCACCCTGAGCCAGGCATCGGACTTCGAGGTAGGGGCGGCCGATCTGCCGGGCCAGGACGGCGCCCTCCACGAGGTGGCATTCAGCGTCGGCAAGCCCCAGGGACGCCTCGACGGTCCCCCGGTTCATCAGCGCCACCGCGCGCAGATCGCTGCCCAGTGCGATGTCCTAGCCGGACGGCCCGGTTACCGGCGAGGCGAGGAACCTGGCCTGCTCGGCGACGCCGGCCAGGTGACCGCACCGCGTGGCCAGCGACAGCGCTGTTCTTCTGGCACCGCCTCAACATCCGGCTCCACTGACGCGATCGCCACCCGGAGGCGGCGCCGGCGATCTGGTGGCGCCGTATCGGCGTGCGTCTCGGCGACTGCCAGGTGGGCGGGCCTTCTCGTCCAAGCGTCCCCGTGCGAGGTTACGCCCAGCGCGCACCAGGGCCAGCTCGGGAAAGGATGTGCATGGCCGCGTTGCGGGCGGCGTTGCACAAGCAGGACGGCGAGCCGATGCGGCTGACCCGGACGGTTTGCCCTGGCGCGCTGTTGTCAACGGCACGCGTAGCAGCGCATTCCAGGGCGATGGCAAAGGCTGGCCGGAACCAGCACATTCACGGCTGTCCGCGGGAGTTCGGTTCTGCGGTGCTCCGGTCGCGCGAATCACCGTGATCCGGTGACGCCTCCTCACCTGCCTGGCGGCAAGCCTGGTAGCGGCGCGCCTGCCGGCAGGAAATTTTTCAGCAGCGGATTGACATCGGCGAGCCCCCGGGGCGCTGCCACGCTAACCCCAACCGAAGGGAGATCCTCGGTGA
>Ga0210378_10001233_pt1 | contig 13384 bp, 16 predicted proteins | sample PLM1_60_b1redo_FD_155465 | JGI IMG/M metagenome (GOLD analysis project Ga0210378, IMG submission 155465) | Groundwater sediment microbial communities from an aquifer in East River, Colorado, USA - PLM1_60_b1 redo | ecosystem: Environmental > Terrestrial > Soil > Riparian zone | place: USA: East...
GATTCACCGACGAGCTCACCGCCGAGGCCGCCGGTAGCCGCGGGCGGGTCGTGCTTGCCCAACTCGGTCGGCTGTACGGCGCGGCAACCAGCCGGCGGCCTTGACATCGTTACCCAGGACACGTCGACACACGGTTACCGCAAGTATCTGGCGTCGGCCACCATGGATGGGGGAGTTCCGGCAGCGAAGGTAACAGCTCTCGGCATCCGCATCGACGCCGAGCAGCCGCCGGGGTTGGTGTGGGAGCGCAGCGGCGGGCTCGCCGAGGTCGCAGGGATGCTGCTGGAGCTCCCTGAGCCGGGCCACCAGAGGGCGCCCAGCCTGGTGACCGGACGGGCGCCGCGGTTGTGGCCGCCGCGCGCCGGCTGAGCAAGGAGGACAGCAGGATGAGCAAGCACGACAAGCCGAACCCCAACCCCCACGAGGGGGATGGTCACAAACCGGGGCAGCCGCCACCGGCGCCAAATCCCGGCAAGCACGGGAAGGGATGAGCCCACGCGTGGTCGAGCAGGCCGAACCGCGGCAGCGGCTGGTCGACGAGCTGACGGAGCTGGGGTACCTGACCTCCGAGTGGCGGCCGAGCTTCCGCGATGTGCCGCGCGAGCTGTTCATACCCGACACCGTGTGGGTGCGCGACCGTGCACGGTTCGTACCGCTGCGGCGTCGCGACGAGCCGCGGGCGTGGTCGGAACTGGTGAACGGCGACAATTTCGTGATCACCCAGGTGGACGACGGCGACCCGCGCGGCGCAGGGGGACACGGCCTCGCCACCTCGAGCTCGTCGAGTATGCCGTCGGTCATGGCGCTGATGCTGCGCAGGCTGGGCGCCGAGCCGGGGCACCGGGTGCTGGAGATCGGAACCGGGACCGGCTACAACGCCGCGCTGCTCGCGCACCGGTTGGGCGCGGCGAATGTCGTCACGGTAGAGGTGGACGCGCAGGTGGCCACCCGGGCGCGGGCCACGCTGGATGCGGCTGGCTTTGCCGGCGTCGAAGCGATCACGGCGGCCGGCGAGCTGGGGCACGCCCCACGCGCACCGTACGACCGCATCGTCAGCACGGCGTGCGTCCGCGAGGTGCCGCACGCGTGGGTTCGGCAGACCCGCGCCGGGGGACGCATCCTGACACCGTGGTCCGACGGCTACATCGACGGCGGGCTGCTCAGCCTGACGGTCGGCGAGGACGGCACAGCAACCGGCCGGATCGTCGACCCGTGCTCGTTCATGTGGCTGCGCGGGCAGCGGCCACCGGCATCAGAACTCATCCGCGACGGTGACCACGCCACCACCGGCACCACGACCCTGCACCCGCACCAAGTGGCCGCGGACTTCGACGCGCAGCTCACGATCGGCCGGCGGGTGCCACGCTGCCGCAAGATCTACGAACCGTACGACGAGGCCCGCGGCGCTGGCATCCTCTGGCTGCTGGACCCGTGGTCGGGCTCATGGGCCAGCCATCGGCATACCCGACCGGACGCACGCGACGACGCGTTCACGGTGCACCAGCACGGGCCGCGCAGCCTGTGGAACGAGGTCGAGGCGGCCCATGGATGGTGGCTGGCGACCGGCCGGCCCGCAGCGGCCGACTGGCACTTCGCCGTGGGCCCGAGAGGGTCGTCGGTCACCTTGGACGGCGAGGCTCCGCGGTGAGGCAACGAATGCGGCATTCGTGGCGTCCAGCGCACCGAATGCCACATTCGTTGCGGCCGGAGTTGCCGAACATCACCCGCGACGGCGGCGGGTGCCGAAGAGGCCGCGGGTGATCTCCCGGCCGAGCGCGCTGGCGGCGGAGCGCAGGAACGAGCGGACCGCGGTGTTGCCGAGCACCTTCTCGGCCATCGATGGCTCGTCGTGGCGCGGCTGGTGCCCCGGCGGCTGGTGCCCCGGCGGCAGGCCGGGCGGCGGCGCCGGCCGCCCCGGTCGCCCCGGCTGCTGCTGAGCCGGCGCCTGCTCGTGCTGCGCCGCGATCTTCTTGCCGAGCTGCTCGTACGCGGACTCGCGGTCGATGGTCTGCCCGTACCTGCCGTGCAGCTCGGAGGACGCCGCGGCCTGCCTGATGGCATCCTGGCCGATGGTGTCCATGAGCGAGCGCGGCGCGCGCAGCCTGGTCCACGCCACCGGCGTCGGTGCACCCCGCTCGGACAGCACGGTGACGACCGCCTCGCCGATGCCCAGCGAGGTGAGCGCCTCCTCCAGGTCGTAGTACGGCGTGGTCGGGTAGGTCTTGACCGTGGTGGCCAGCGCCTTCTGGTCGTTCGGCGTGAAGGCCCGCAGCGCGTGCTGGATGCGCGCGCCGAGCTGCGACAGCACGGCGTCCGGGAGGTCGGTCGGCAGTTGCGTACAGAAGAACACCCCGACGCCCTTGGAGCGGATGAGCTTGACGGTCTGCTCGATCTGGTCGAGGAACGCCTTGGACGCGTCGGCGAACAGCAGGTGCGCCTCGTCGAAGAAGAACACCAGCTTCGGCTTGTCCAGGTCGCCCTCCTCCGGCAGCGTCTCGAACAGCTCGGCGAGCAGCCACATGAGGAACGTGGAGAAAAGCCGCGGCCTCGCCAACTCGCCGACTTCGAGCAGGCTGATCACTCCGCAGCCGTCGGCCACCCGCATGAGGTCGGCCGGGTCGAACTCGGGCTCGCCGAAGAACTCCTCGCCACCCTGCGCCTCCAGGTTCACCAGGGCCCGCAGGATCACGCCGGCCGTCGCCGGCGAGACACCGCCGATGCCCTTGAGGTCGGCCTTGCCGTCGTCACCGATCAGGTGCTGGATAACGGCACGGAGGTCCTTCGTGTCCAGCAGCGGCAGGCCCTTGCCGTCGGCCAGTGGAAGATCAGCCCGAGGGTCGACTCCTGGGTGTCGTTGAGCCCGAGCACCTTCGACAGCAGGATCGGGCCGAAGCCGGTGATGGTGGCCCTGACCGGGACTCCCATGCCCCCGGTGCCGAGGGAGAGGAACTGCGCACCGAACGCGGCCGGCTGCCAGTCGTCGCCGGTCTCCTTCGCGCGCTGGTTGATCCGGTCGTTGGCCTGCCCCACACGGGTGAGGCCGGAGAGGTCGCCCTTGACGTCGGCGAGCAGGGTCGGCACCCCGGCGGCGCTGAGCTGCTCGGCGAGCACCTGCAACGTCTTGGTCTTGCCGGTGCCGGTCGCGCCCGCGACCAGGCCGTGGCGGTTGATCATGGCCAGCGGGATCCGTACCCGCGCCGCCGGGTCGACCTGGCCATCCACCAGCACGGTGCCGAGCTCCAGCGCGGCTCCCTCGGTCGCGTAGCCCTTGGCGATCTCCTGCGCGGCGCCGGCCTGCGGCTCACTGTCGCTCACGGTGACCTCCTTGCTCGCAGCGTGACCGGCGCCGAGCCTAGTGCCGCGCTCCCCTGCGCCAGACGCGGGCGTATGCCGCGTTTTGGATGGCTTGAACGCGCCATACGCAGGCGTAAGGCGGTGGCGGTCCGGCACGCTAGTGTCGCGGGCGTGACCGACCGGTTGGTGTGGATCGACTGCGAGATGACCGGGCTCGACCTCGGCAAGGACGCCTTGATCGAGATCGCCGCTCTGGTCACCGACGGTGAGCTGAACGTGCTCGGCACCGGCCTTGACCTCGTCATCCGCGCCGACGACGAGCTGCTCGACTCGATGGTCGACGTGGTGCGCACCATGCACGCGCGCTCGGGGCTCACCGACGCGGTCCGCCGGTCCACGGTCACCGTCGCGGAGGCCGAGCGGGCCGTGCTCGACTACGTCAAGCAGTGGGTGCCGGAGCCGCGCACCGCGCCGCTGGCCGGCAACTCCATCGCCACCGACCGCGGCTTCATCGCCCGCGACATGCCGGAGCTCGACGCGCACCTGCACTACCGGATGGTCGACGTCTCCTCGGTCAAGGAGCTGTGCCGGCGGTGGTACCCGCGGATCTACTTCGCCCAGCCGGGCAAGGGCCTCTCCCATCGCGCCCTCGCCGACATCCGCGAGTCCATCCGCGAGCTGGCCTACTACCGGCGCACCGCGTTCGTGCCCCAGCCCGGCCCAAGCAGCGAGCAGGCCCACGCGGCAGCAGCCGAGATCCTCGCCGACACCACCCTCGGCGGCCCTCCCCCGCAGCCCCAATAACGCCGTGGGGCCAGTGCCGCGGCGCACGCTACGATTGCGCCCGTCGCCGCGAACAGCGGCGCGTGGTGGGTGTAGCTCAGCTGGTAGAGCACCGGGTTGTGGTCCCGGGTGTCGCGGGTTCAAGTCCCGTCACTCACCCAAAGAAACCGCAGCTCAGAGTGCTGTCCACGCCCCTCTCGATCATGTCGATGATCGTTTGACAGCAGGATGACAGCAAGTCCGAGCTCCGGCCGCTAGGTGCTATCGACCCGATCCGGCGAGCCGCCGTCGGTGTCCTTCGGCTGTGTCGGCGAAGTCGCGTTCGTCGTTGTTGCGGTGCCACTTGTAGAACCGTTCGGGCACCCGGCTGACGTCGAGGCGGGTGCGGAGGATGCCGTCCTGGACGTCCCGGGCAATGGCGCGGAGTCGTTGTCGTTCAGCGTCGCTGATCGGGCCTGCATGGGCGTTGCGGAGTTCGGTGGCGACGATGGTGGCGAGTCGTTCGCGTTCGGCGGCGACGCGCTGTTGGCCCTGCCAGATTTCGAGGGCGAGCTGGTAGGCGGCCAGCGACGGGACGAAGAAGCTGAGTACCGTCTCGGCCATGGTGGTGCGCGGGATGGTGATGCCCGCGAGCACGCCGATACTGGTCCAGAGGATCGCGGAGGCGAGTACGAGGTAGCCGTATCGGCAGCGTAGCCGAGCGTCCCAAGCGAGGTTCTGTTCCTGGGCGATGAACACGTCGTAGGGGTGGTGGACGCCTCCGGTGGGGTCGTACCAGCCGCTGAGGATGCGTTGATCTTTTGCGCTCCCGTGTTTGAGCATCCGGGCGAGGCGGGCGACGTCGGGGTCGGTAACTGGATCCCCGGCCACGGTGGAGCGCCAGGGGAGGTAGAACAGCGCGGTGTCGAACATTTCCTGGAGCAGCGCTCCCTGCCGGGCTGTCGACACCGCAAGCTGCCGCAACGGGATGGCGGAGACGAGGAACCACACGAATCCGGCGATTGCCCACGCTGTTCGGCCGTGGCCGGTGAGGGTGACGATCACGCCGCCGACCGCGAGCATCAACGCGGCGGCGACCCGCGCCGCTTCGACCCGTTGTCCGCGGTGGTGGCTGGCGGCCGCGGCGCGTTGGAGCTGAATCATGTTTGGGTCGAGTTGCCGTTCGTGGATGGCCCGCGTGGGAACGCCGCGCGGACCGTCCACCTTGTTCACCGTCGGCTCGCTCATGGTCTGGTCATCCGATCCCCGAACAGCTTCTTCCACTCGTCGTAAGCCGCGCGTTCATGCCCGTCGTCCTCGAGGTCGACGGCCCGTTCGGCGATGGCCTGCGCGTGACGCAGCGCCTCGGCGGCGAGCCGCTTCTGCCTGGGATTCATGACGGTGTTGACGTCCCCGCCGAGCCCGGCCGGGTCCAACCACACCTCGTCGATGCGGTCCGCGGCGGTGGCCAGGAACAGCACGATCTCGTCCTGGTAGCGACCGAAGGGGGTCTTGACCAGCTCCATCGCCATGACCTCAAGCAGGAAGGAGGGCGCGACGGGCTCCCCGAGCTCCCGGTTGATACCCTTGATCATTTTGACGAGCGGGACGTACTTCTCGCCGCAGTCGGCGTTCTTCGCGGTGCTCAGTTCGTGGTGCCGCTTGGGGTTGGTCGCGATCCAGGTGCCGGCCGCGGGGTCGGGGATGAAGTAGCCGCCGCCGTCGCGCTGGAAGGCGGGGACGACCTCGATGGACATGACCTCGTCGTCGCTGCCGTACGGGATGACGATGGCCATGCCGTCGCGGTACGCAAAGTTCCACCGGTCGCGCAGCAGCGTCTCCAGCGCGGTGAGCACCTCGATGGGGGCCTGGGTGCGGTAGCCGCCTTGGGGTCCGTCGGCGCTGATGACGACGAAGACGTCGACGTCTTTGAGCTTCTTCGTCTTGGTGTCGCGGCGGTAACTACCGGTGAGGAAGTCGTCGGTGAGTTGCCAGTGCTCGCGGACGTAGTCGCGGATGTTGATGTGGCGCATGGATGCGAGCTTCTGCTCGGTCGCGGTGATTTCCAGGTTGCTCTTCAGCTTGCCGAAGGCATCGTCGACATATCCCATGATGATCTTCCTTAGCCTCGGAGGTAGCGCATGCCGGCTGTGGCGTGCGGGGCGGTACCGAGCGTGCCGAAGTTGATGCCGCGCAGTCCGCTTGTATTGGCCCGGGTGCCGTTGACCCACCCGTCCTGGGCACTGTGAGGGCCGTTGAACGTGCAGAACAACCGGTGAGTCGTCCCGGCGGGCACCCGATCGAGCTTGGCGCGGAACCGGGCGAGGCGAGCGCGGGAGGCGGTGAACTCCACGTTGCCGGTGCCGGTCGCGGTGTAGGAGACCGGGAACTCGATCACCGGATCGACCGCCCCGGACGGCCGGTGGCACTCCAGCACGACCTCTTTGAGGCTGCCCTCCTCGATCCATGCCTTGATGGCGTTCTCGTTCTGCACCCAGTTGCGGTGGAACTGGTCCATGGTGATGCCGAGGTCGGCGAGGATGTCCGCGATCGTCCCGAGGATCACCTCGGTGAGGTGCGTTGCGGTGTGCGTGCGGGTGTAGGTGGGGGTGTAGGTGTACGTCGCGGTCATCGCCCGGTCATCGCCTTCCGGAGGGTCTCGATGTCGATGAGTGGCCCGCCGCTGGTCGCCTGCGACTGCGCCGCGGGTGGGTCGGCATCGGAGAGCCGGCCATGGCCGGCGGCCACAGTTGCCACCACGGTCTGCAGCGGGTCTGGGGTCGGCAGGTAGACCGTGTAGTCGGTCGCGTCCGCCGCGCCCGGGATCGGGTTGAGGTTCTCCTCGGCGGTCAGAGCCGCGGTCCCTGAGATCGTGATGATCTCACAGTGCACCGCGCCGGCGATCAGGGTGAGGGGGTGCCGGTCGAGGTGCCCGCCAGCGATGAGTAACCGGCCAACCGGCGCGGCAGCCGCCATGGCCTGCTCGGCGTCGGCGCGGGACAGGTGCGCGGACTTGGCGATCGTGTCGGCCACCAGGTCGGTGATCGTCTGCCAGGTCGCGCTGGCGCTGCGCAGCGGAGCGGCTGCGATGCTCCTATGCCGCAACATCGGTGTCCTCCTTGACGCTTGCGGTCGACTGGTCGATGGCGTTCGCGACGGCGGCGGCGAGGTCGTGCTCGGTGAGCCGGCCGGGGTCCAGCACGGTGTCCAAGCGTCGGGCGAGGGCCTCGAAGACGACCTTGCGAGCTCGGCGACCATCCAGACCTTCGGCCTGCTCCGCGATCCGGCCCAGGCCGGCCGACCGGGCCAGGTCCCGCAGGCCCGGGTACCGCTCGCTGAGCGCAAGCAACGTGCTGGCGATGATGGTCCGCAGGGCCACCCGGTCGGGCAGCGGCACGAGGATGGCGGCATCGGACCGGGACAGGAATGCCTCGTCCAGCGCCGAGGTGAAGTTGCTGGTGGCCACGAAGAGCAGGTGCGGATGCTGGTCGGCGTTGTGGTCCAGGGCGGTGAGGACGGCATCCGTCGCGCGATGCACGTCGGCTGGGTTCGCCGCGAGCGAGGCCGCGGACCGTGCCACCGCCATCGACTCGACCTCGTCGAGCACCACGACCGTGGGCATCCCGTCCGCCGCGAGGGCGGGCACGTGCTCGTCGAGCAGCTCGGAGACGCGCTGCTGGGACTGCCCGTGCTCCGCGCTCATCAACCCGTGCGGGTTGACCTCGATCCGGCGGACCGCACGGCCGGCGACATATCGGGTCAGCTGTGCCGGCAATCCTCGAGCCAAGCTGGTCTTGCCGGTGCCCGGCGGGCCGTACAGCGTGCATAGCCCGTGCAGCGCGCTCGCGACGAAGGACAGCTGCGGCCGCTGCAGCAGCGACAGCAGGGCCTGGTTCCTCAGCCGCTCCTTGACCTCGCCCGGGACCACAATCGCGTCCCACAGGGCCATCTCCACCGAGTTCTCGTGAACCACCTCGTTCACGACCACGCACTCCTGGACCTTCACAACGATCCTCCCTCCGGCACCATGCGCCGGCCTCAGATTTCAACATCGTCTTCCTCGAAGCCGGTAGACTACACGACGGCCGTGGCCACCGGCGCGGGACACATTCAGCAGGAGCGGGCTGCGTGTCGGGCCACGCTCGAACCAGCCAGTAACGAAGGTGCGCCTAAGATGCTGAAGAGCATCAAGATCGAAAATGCTGACCGCGGGTGACTGGTGAGGTGATCGAAATGCCCGACGACGGCAGCGGGGACCTGGACATCGCCGACGTCGCCGCCCTGTTCGACCGGGCCAGGCTGCGAATCGCGCGTGAGCTGCGCGGGTACAGCCAAGTCGACCTCGCGCGCGAGGTCGGTTCGGTCACCGCAGCATCGCTGAGCCAGTTCGAACAAGGCCACACCCGGCCCTCCGCCGTGACCCTGAAACGCCTCGCCGTGGCGTTGCGGGTGCCGATCGGCTTCTTCGCCGCTCCGGCACACCCAAATCAACCTGAGAACATCAACGGATTCTTTCGCAGCCTCCGCTCGACCGCACCACGAGACCGCCAGCGGGCCCTCGCCTACGTGCAATTAGCCCGAGCGTTGACGATGGAGCTCGAGAAGTTTGTCATTCTCCCCGAGCTTGACCTGCCGTCCGTCACACAACCGGTGACTGACGCGACTGGTCGTCAGGAAATCGAAGAAGTGGCAGAAGATTGTCGGAAGCAATGGAAAGTTCCACGAGGACCAATTGACGACATGGTCCGCCTACTCGAGCGGCATGGCGTTATAGCGATCCGATTCCGCATGTGGCTCGACAAGGTAGACGCATTCTGCGTGGCCTTCCACGACAGGCCGATCATTGCCCTCGGAGCGGACAAAGGCCAACGCGATCGCTCACGATTCGACGGTGCGCACGAACTTGCTCACTTGATCATGCATACTGCCGAACAGGTCGGAAGCAAGACCATCGAAACGCAAGCCCACCAGTTCGCTGCAGCATTCCTCATGCCAGCAGCCGACATCCGTGATGAGCTTCCTCCACACGCTGACTGGCCCCGACTGCTCAAACTCAAGGCGAAATGGCACGTCTCGATCGCCGCGCTATTGATGCGCGCAAAGACACTCGAAGTCATGGACGAACGGACCTGCAACCAGGCGTTCAAAACCATGTCCGCGCGAGGATGGCGCAAGCGCGAACCTGGCGATATCGGCGCGCCGGAGACACCAATGCTCCTGTCACGCGCTGTTGACGTAGCGACCCAAACAGGAATTACCCTGAAAGAGATCGTCCGTCGCACAGGCCTCCCCGAAGATGACATACACACAATCATTGGCGGGACCCGCAACGAACGCCCGCGTGTCGAACTCTAACGATGATCATACGCAGGTTGGAAGGATAAGCCTTTGTGAATGTCCAGGCTGCGTTCCGACAACGGCTCGGCCGATTGGTGTAGCAGCGAAGGTGTCTGCCCGGCGGGCCTGCGGCCGCGACCGTGACCGCGAGTCGCCGTCCGCGCGTCGACCGGTAGCAGGCCCTGGGTGACATCGTTGCGGTTCCCGCCGGTCAACGTCACGACAAGCGGGACGCCGCTGACGTGCGCACCAGATGCCGCCCAGTCGGTGTCCTCGACGGCGCCCGTCGCCTCCGCCGTCACGCCTCTCGCCATTCATCCGTGGTCGCAATAGGCCCTGACACCAAACGCCAGACCAGTCCGACTGCCACCAATCGTCACTGACCTCCGCCCAGCAACATCCGCTGTTGCCGCGGTGAGGAAGTCGTGTCATCGGCGACCTTCGGAGAATCCGGCGCCGCGCAAGGCGATGCTGGCGTGGTTGGTTCTGGAGGCGCTAGACGCGAACGCCGTCGACATGATGTTTGCAATCGTCAAGAACGCGAGATTCGCCTCTCGACCCGCAGGCCGGGCTCGGTTCGGCTGGCTCGGCGTAGGTGGTCCGGCTGGGTCATCGGCTGCTGGCTCAGGAACGAGGCGCGGCCGGGAGTCGGGCCCGTTGGATGGTTGCAGACGAGGGCATGTTCGGCCATGCGATCGGCGGCCAGCTTCAGCTGCCGCCGCACCGCGGCCTGTGCCTGTTGCCGGGCGGCCACGTGGTCGAGCAGCAGGATCAGGCCGTACACCAGCAGGACCGCGGCCGCGATGGCTGCCATTTGCGCCGGGTCGCGGGAGTAGGCCACCAGCCGGGCGATGTCGACCAGCAGCGGCCGGCCAGCTGATCGCGCCGTTGGCGGTCGGCGTGGGTACCGGTCGAGCTGGGCGGCGCGGGCAAGGTGCTGCCCAGCTTCGTAGAGCGGGCCGCGCCGATGTCGAGTTCGCCGAGCCATACCTGGGTGAGGTAGCGGTCCCAGCGCGAATCCACCGGGTCCCACCGGGCTCGCAGCCGGGGCAGCGATAGGTCGCGGTGCAGCTGCGACCCGGACAACCACAATGGGTCCGCTCCGTCGGCAGCCAGGGCGACGCGGTAGCCGACCACCCGCTCACCGGACATTCGAGGCTCGACCAACACTCCAGAACGGCGCAGCTCCGCCAGGAAGCCGGGCTCGCTCGACGTTGCGGCTGCCACGGCCCGCACTCGATGCGCGAGCTCCCGCCGGGTGGGGTGCTGGCCGGTGCGCTTCGCGCGCTCGACCTCCGGGCGGGACAGCGGCCGCTCCCCGGCGCCGGCGCGCCGGGTCCGGGTCAGGTTCCAGCGTTGCTCGGCCGCTTGGCAGACCGCGTCCCACTTCGGCCAGTCCCGATACAGGTTAGCGATGCGCCCGTCGCCGCGGACCAGCTGGACGACGACGTGCACGTGGTCGTTGCCGTGAGCGCTGAGCCCGTGGTGCACGGCCACCCAGCGGCAGCAGCCACGGCCCTCGGCGTCGGGGCCGAAGCCGAGCCGGTCCATCGCCTCCTCGACCACCTGCCGCCACCGCGCATCCCCCAGCAGCCCGTCCTCGGCCGGGATCGACAGCGGCACGTGATACACGTGCCCACCCGGCACCTGCACCTCATGCAGCACCCGCGGCGCGTCCAGCGCCGCGATCAGCTTCGCCCGCCCTGCCCTGGTGGCCAGCGACGCCACCAGGGCGGCGTCGTCGAGCCAGGCGGTGTCCCAGGCGGCGATCAGATGCGGATGGGTGTGCTCGTTATGCCGGCCCGGGCCGAACAGGTAGCGGATCGTGCGGCCGATGCTGTCGCCCCGGATGACCTTCCGAATCACCGCGACCCGTCGAGCCGCTCCAGCAACCCGACCAGCTGGGCGACGGTACGCCGGTGGTAGTCCAGAACCCCGTCCAGCCCGGCGTGCAGCTGACCGGTGGCGTGCAGCCGCGCCGCGATCTGATTCAGCAGCGTGCCCGACCGGCCCAACCGGGTCAGCACGGTGTCCAGCTGCTCAGCCATCGCCCGCTGCCCCGCCAGCGACATCCCACCGGTGCCGGAGATCAGCGGCCGCCGCCCCACCTCGACCAGATACGCCGGCAACGACCGCCGCGCCGCGACCGCACCAGCCTTCAGCTGGAACCAGGTCTGCGGATCAACCCGAACGACAATCCGTTTCCGCCGACCCCCCGGAATGCGTCGCTGCCGCCGCTCGCCAGGCACCCCCGCCATAACGCCCCCCAGCGTCGAATCGCGGACCGCCCCCACGGCTCGCGACCATCCACGCTACCCGCGGCGGGTGGTGTGCCAGTTCAGTGCGCCGATCCGGTGCACTGAACTCTTTCTTGCCCAGCCGGGGACCAGTTCGGATCGGTCGCGTCCAGATTGAGTGGGACTGGCATGACAAGAACGCCCAGTCAGCGGTCAGACTCTGATGGTGTCGGCGGCAATATGCCGGTCGGCCAGTCGCCGTCATCCAGTACCCGGGTGTCCTCGTCTTCGGTGTCCCATCGGAGCCGAATAGGTAGCCCTTCGGCCTGCGTGCGTTTGATGAGCTCGTCCACGGTCACCGTCCGGCCGGATACCGGCCCCGCTTGAGCTGGTCGCGTCTGGGCTGGGCGGAATCGCGAGATGGCGCGGTTGCGCTGCCGCTTACGCCACCAGCCGAGCACCAGCCAGCCGACCAAGATCAGACCCAGTGAACTGATGACGGCGATGGAGGTCATGGATACCAGCAGCACGCCTCGGACCTCAGGACCGGCCGTTATCGCTCTGGCCGTCTGCCAGCAGCTGGCGTGGCTCGTGCTCCGCCGGGGCGACCGGAGCGTCGAGGACGTGCGCAGGTTGCACCTCCAGAACGAGCCCGGCGCGGTTCCGTGCGTGGGCCAGGAGGCGTTCGCCGAGGGCTACCAGCGCGGAGGCATAGTCCTCTTCGGCCTCTGATGACAGATCCCCGGCCAGGAATGCCAGTACGAACGGCCCGGCGGCGTTGCAGATGCGTTTGAGGTCGGCGAGCAGCTCGCGATCATCGCGCAGCACGGTCGGCCCCGTCAGCGCCGTTGCAGGATCATGCGCCCGCCTCCATCGCCTGGTGGACCTTGCGCAAGGTCGCCATGGCGCTGCGGAACGCGGCCCGGTCGCCCTTTGCGGGCAGCACCGTCGCGAGCGAGGTTGGCGTCTCGTCGAGGACCGCGCCGATGGCGAGGAGAACGTCGATCTGGCGCCGCGTGAGCCAGATCCAGGAGTTGCGCCTCGTGCTCGGCACAGCTGCGGCCACCGCCCCATATCGACGACTCGTGATGTCTCGATTGGCGACGCTAGGCAGCGCAGCGGGGTAAACCGCGCACATACTGTGCGGCTATCCGGCCAGTCGGCGCGGGTGGCGGGGTTACGCTCCGGGCGTGGGCCAAATGCCGGAGCGGGAGACGGCGACGCGCGCTGAGATCGCGCGCCGAGTCGTGTATTGGCGCAAGCGGCGCGGCCTGACTCGCAAGGTGTTCGCCGACCGGATGGGTCGCTCGGTCAGCTGGGTCGACATGATCCAGCGCGGGGACCGGCAACTCGACCGGCTCAGCGTCCTGGAGCAGATCGCCGACGTGCTCCAGATCAGCGTCTACACCCTCATCGACCGCCAGCACGCTCAGCGCGCCGCCGCCTGCGTCGATGACGCCGAGGTCGGGATGATCCGCGAAGCGCTGCAGCGCTACGACGGCATCACGGACACCTTCAGCGCCGACCTGCCAGGTGAGGAGCCGGATCTTGCGAAGCTGACCCAGCAGGTCGAGTACGCCTGGCTGGCGTTTCAGGCATCGCACTACTCGGCGCTGGGCCGGTTGCTCAGCACGCTACTCACCGCCGTGCAGCACGCCAGCTCTCAGCTGGCCGGCGACGAGCGCCGGACGGCGGAGCAACTGCTCGCGCAGGTCTACCAGGTCACCACCTCGACCCTGCGCAAGCTCGGCCAC
>Ga0210378_10001235_pt1 | contig 13372 bp, 12 predicted proteins | sample PLM1_60_b1redo_FD_155465 | JGI IMG/M metagenome (GOLD analysis project Ga0210378, IMG submission 155465) | Groundwater sediment microbial communities from an aquifer in East River, Colorado, USA - PLM1_60_b1 redo | ecosystem: Environmental > Terrestrial > Soil > Riparian zone | place: USA: East...
CCCCGCCAGCGACATCCTCATCGTTCTCCACGAACCTTCGATGGAGAACTGGGGAATCCGCGGAGGCCAATCCGCTGACGAGGTCGATCTCGGCTTCCGATTGGATGTCTAACCCACCCCAGCAGACTCTTCGGTCGCGTCAGTCGGGGGCCTTCGGATCGTTCATGGCATCTTGTGTCATCCTGTGGCCTGCGGCGCGTGAGCTCCGAAGGCAATCGCCCTTCCGCGGAAGCGGTCGGGCGCTGAGAGCCCGCATAGGCTGAGAGCTAGGATAAGCCGCCAGGAAGTAAGGGAGTGGCCATGGCCAAGATGGAGTCCACAGTGACGATCGCGCGGCCTGTGGAGAAGGTCTTCGCCTTTTTTCTCGCCCTCGACGAGAATGCGCCGAAGATTGACCCGAGCGCTGAGTCGGTGGTGAAGACGCCGGACGGACCCGCGGGGGCAGGAACGACGTTCCGGTTTCGTCAGCAGTTCCTCGGGAAGATCAGGGAGACAACTACGCGGTTTACTGCGATTGAGTCCAATAGGAAGATCGAGTTCGAGGCGGAGATCGGACCAATGCGGCCCAAGTGCGACCTCATCTTCGAGCAGACGGACCGGGGAACGAGGGTGACGTTCCGGGGCGATTCCAACCCGGTAGGCCCGTTCAAGTTGCTCTCTCCTCTCTTCAACCGCAAGGGTCAGCAAGTCTGGGGCCAGAGACTGGCGCGGATCAAGACCGTGCTGGAGACCTCCGGGCCCTAGGCAATCGAGCGGCACACTGGAACGCTCAACCGGACGACGGCGAAGGAGTCCCGGGCTCCGTGACCCACATCTGAGTCAGGAGCCACAGGTAGGCTGGGTGCCCTTGCACGTTGCCGACACGGCCCGACACCACAGCGGCGTTCCGGAGGCTTGCGAACGGGACAAGGCCGGCTGCGTCAGTTAGGGCTCGGTCGACCTCTGCCCAGCGGTCGCGAGCCGCCGCCGGATCGTCTTGCTGAGCGGCCAGGGCTCGTTCCGTCATCGCATCGATCTGGGGCATGCAGAAGTGGGACATGTTGGCGAAGAACGAGTTGACGAAGTCCCTTCCGGCCAGGCGGTCAAGCGTTTGCTTGCAGGTCAGAAGCGGTAGGACGAAGTTCGAGGCGGCCGGGTAATCGCTGATCCACCCGGCCAAAGCGATCTGATATCGGCCCTTGGGATCGAGGAGTGACCCGATGTAGTCGTCCCCGGGGACAGGACGGATCGAGGGCCGGTAGCCGATCGACCTCAGCGCCAAGGCGACGATGGGCGCCCCCCGGCGCCGCCGCTGCGCCGGGACGCTGTCGCCGCGTTCGATCCAGATCGTCACCTCCTGCCCCGCCGTGCCCGACGCGGCAACCAACTGTCGAGCCTTCTGCAGATCGGGTCCCGTCCATTGGCCCAGCTCGTTGGGATCCTTCGTGTACGGGCAGTACGGGATATATCCAACCGTGTTCCTGGGCAGGACCTGGCACGACAGTCCTCCGAGCAAGGGATTCGGGGAGGCAGTGGCCAGCGCCCGGCGGTCGATGGCGTAATTGAGCGCCTGCCGGGCCCGAACGTCGTTGAACGGCGGTACGCGCGCGTTGAGTGCGAGGAAGGCGGTCCACGGCACGTCGATCAGCTGAACCTGCGCCGGGATCTCCGTCGACAGTTGCTCGATCGACACGTCGGGCTCGAAAATGTCCGCCATCAAGTCCTCGCGACCCTCTTTGACCGCGGCGACGTGGTCTGCACCGGTGCCGCCCATGCTGATCTCGATCCGGTCCGGGTAGCCGTCGGGTTGAGCCAGGCCGCGCGGCTCGAAATGCGGGTTCCGCGCCAGGACGATCATCCCTCGTTTGGGCGCTCCGTTCTGGTCTCGCTCGATCTCTGCGCTGTCGATGCGGTACGGGCCGGTGCCTGGGATGGGAGTCAAGCCCGCATCTTCCTGGGGAGCGTTTCCCGGGACGATCACCAGTGACGGCAAGGCGAGCTGGTACGGGAAGTCGGCCAGTGGCCTGCGGAGGTGGAAGACAACGGTTCCGGCACGATCGTCGGTGACGACGCCTGAGGAAAGGTCGCATTCTTTCTCCCGGGTACATGTCTCGCTCCCCTTGATGATGGTCAGGAAGGCCGCCCCGTATACCACATCGCCGTGGCGAAGGATGCGCTCGAACGTGGTGCGGACGTCGGACGCTCGCACGGGAGTCCCGTCCGAATACTTCAGCCCGGGCCGGAGCGTGAACGAATAGGTGGCCCCTCCGTCGGTGGGGGGCCGGATGTCCTCGGCGAGGTTCGGCACGAGCTCGTTGCCCTCGGGCCCGCCAACCCGTTTGAAGGCCGTCAGGCCGTCGAATACCGCGGGAGTCATCAACAGGGTGAGAAGATCGAAGGAGATGGATGGGTCGATCGTCTGGGGAAGCTGGGTCGTCCCGAATCGGAGTGTCCCGCCCTGGTAGCGCAGGATCCCTCCTCGGACGGACACCCAGACCCGATCACCGGATGCGACTAACCCCATCGGCGAATTCAGCAGAGGGATCGTCCGAATTGCGTTGCCCGTCGCGGCGTCAAGCATCGAGACGGTCCCTTCCTCTTCGTTCGCCACGAAGACCCTCCCCCCGGCGATGGCGACCGAGCGAGGGGCTCGTCCCACGGGCTTGGTCGCGGTGACCGAGCCTGAGGCGACATCCACCCGTGTGGCCGTGTTGTCGGAGCCATTGGCGACCCACACCGCCCCCCCGTCAACGCCCAGGGCGACGGGCCCGTTGCCGACCCGGATCACCCGAACGATGACGCCCGATCGAGGATCGATGCGCGTGAGCGTGCCCGACGTCTCACTCGTCACCCACACGGCGTCATCCGTGACAGCGAGCCCCCGCAGGGCCGGACCGACCTGGACCTCCATGGTCTTGCGTCCGGACGAGGGGTCGATACGCCAGACGGTCCCATCGACGGAGTTGGCCACCCACAGCGCGTTCGCGCCGTAGGCGATGGCCGACAGGCCGTTGCCGGCCTGGATACGCTCCCCCACTTCGCCGCCGGTCTTCGGGCTCACGCGCGAGACGCTGCTGGCGTCCGCGTTGGCCACCCAGATGAAGTCGCCGCCCGCCGCGACGGCGATCGGGCCCGGGCCAACTGGGATCGTTTCCGTTCCGCCGGACTCGCTCACATGCGTGACGCTCCGATCGATCGAGTTCGCCACCCAGATGCCATCCTGCGTCGCCGCCAGCCCAACAGGGCGCCGGCGAACGGCGACGGCCGACTCGACGGCGCCGGAGCGAGCGTTGATCACCGCGACCGAGTCCGCGGCGACTGAGGAGAGGCCGCCAGGTCCGCGCAGGGTCACGTATGCGACCGTCGCGATCAGGAGGGCCAAGGCCGTCGCCGCCGCGGCGAGGACGCGCGGCCGCCGCCATGCCGGCTTGGGCGGCCCGGCGACTTTGGCCTCGAGGAGGGGCGGAAGGTCCGCCTCCGCATCGCGCGTCCTGGGCTCGACGGCGTACAGGCGCCACCGCCCGTCGACGCCTTTGAGGTGATGCTCGCCGCGATCGCGGAACGTGACCCCTGCACCGGCGAGGAGTTCGCGCACGGTACTCGATACCAGCACCTCGCCGCCGCCAGCCTTCGAGCCCACACGAGCGCCGATGTGCACCGTAAGGCCACGGACCTTCCCCGCGGTGACGACGCACTCGCCCATGTGGACGCCGGCTCGGATCCGCAAGCCGAGCCGGCGGGCGGCGCGGATGGACTCCAGGGCGCAGTCCACCGCTCGGACGGGCAGGTCGAACGTGGCGAAGAAGGCATCCCCTGCCGTGTCGATCTCGCGGCCACCGAATCGAGCGATCTGCGCCCGCACCGCGCCTTCCTGCTGCTCCAGCAGCTCGCGCCAGCGCCTGTCTCCGAGGGTGGTCGCCAGCTCAGTCGACCCAACGATGTCGGTGAACAAGACCGCGAGGAGCGCCCGCGGCGCCCCGGGATCCTCGACGAGGTCTTCCCACGGCGCGCGAGGATCCGCAAGGCCCCCTTCCAGCTCACCCTCCCTCGGCGTCCCCGCACCCATGCGGCCAGTCTCCGCCAACCGCACGGGGTTGGCAAGAGAGAGCATCACGTCCTCACTACTCACCAAGCATTCGAGCTTCCGTGGGAGAGCAATAGCCACAAGTGGAGACCGAGCACCCGGTGTCCGCCCCTCAAGGTGTTCGGAGAGTCACGTTGCGAGCACGAAGCCGGAATGGGTCCCAGGAATGGGGCCCTGATCAGCGCGTTTACGTGCCGGGGTGGGATTCGAACTCCGACCGTGGTCGTGGCACCTGGTGTCATCTGGTGCACCTGAGTGCCCGTGACCAGGGGTTGTGTCAGGGGCCCCCGACCCGTTCATGTCCTCTGGTGTCAGGCCTGTGGCCTCATGTGCGTTGGCACCCCGTTAGCACGGGATCTAGGCCTACTCCGGTGCAATATCAGCATGTGGGCCTTCATCAGGGAGGTACGTCAGATTTCCAAGACAGGCGTGCCGGCACGAGCTGGCAGCCGGTTCAATTCACGCCCGCGTCCGCGTGGAGAGATCGGGGAGATGACCCGGAGTCAGGCGGACTCCACATCCTCTCCGCAACCTCACCACAGCGGGGCGAGCGGAGGCTCCCTCTCACGAGCTGTCCCCAACGATCCCGGCCGCGGGCGTGGACGCAGAACGAGAAGGGCAGCGCCGAGGATCAAGAAGACCACGTAGTGAACGAAGGGCGGCAGAACCAGAGCCACGAGGTCAGCGAACATCATTGCGCCGACAACAATCAGCATCCAACCCAGCCATCTTGGATAACCGCTCAGGAGCAGGACAACACCGAAGATGACGAATGCGGCTCGCGTGAAGACCCGATATGCCCCAAACAACCAAGGGCTGATATCCCCGAAGACCACTTCAAAGGGCGACCGCGCGATACGGATAGAGCTGATGATGACCCACGACGCTGCGCCTCCGATCGCGAGCGTCGCGGCTCCATAGGCTATGACTCCGAGGATCCGACGATCGGTGACCTGACGCACTGATCTTGCGAGCGGCACAAGCCCGATAGCTGCAATGAGACCGCCCGAGCCGAGCAACGTCATTGCCACGTCCCATCCCGCGGGATCCTCCTCGATATACCGGAGCTTCAACAGGGCATCGTCCGTTCCGAAAACATGGGAATTTACCGGCATCGTGGCGCCGACGAAGAACAGCAATGATCCGGCAATCAGTGTTACTCCTGCGAGACGCCGCCTCGCCTCTCTCCTTCAAACGGGTGCGGTCCTGACGGCTGCCGTTGATGACGGCGAAGATCCGGGCTCCTCGCGCTGCTCGGTTGCCACTTCTGAGCTGGCCACGAGGCAGGCGATGCCGACGATGGGATACGGTTGATGTCCGAGGATACTTCGAATAGCCCGGACGAACGCCCCGGAGTCGACGAGAACGGTTGCGCCCTCTTCGCTCATGACGCGTACAGGCTTCGACGTCAGTCGCGCCAGGGCCGAGCTCCATAGCTCTCCGAGGCCAGGGTACGCATTCTCGCACGCAGGGTCCTGGCCGCATCCTCCGAACAGCTAATGCAACACAAGCTTCATGCCCAGGACGGCGACCATGGGCTCGTCCAGCTGCGGGAACTGAGGCGAGTCAAAATACGCCGCCCGCACGTGCTGCGGAAACTCCCTCATCACCTCAAGAGCCACCCGCGAGGTGTTCCCGTACGTCGCGAGGTTCCACGTCTGAATGTCGAGGGCGAGGCGCAGATCCTCGACATCGGCAGCCATCGCCTTCAGGTCGAACGAGGAGGGATCGATCCCCTGGGCCACCAACCGCTCGCGGCAGGCCTCAACGGCGGACAAGAGGAATGCACAAGCTGCCTGCTGCTGCGGGGAATTGGGACAGATCGTCGTACTGAACTAGATTGCCGTTGACCCTTTACGAAGGCTTCGCGTACTGCGCGGCGCTCTTGAACTCGAATCCGACGAACGGCTCGGTGCCGATCACCCACGCGTCGTGGCCCGGGGGGATGTTGTAGGCCTCGTCGGGCCCGATCTCGATCTCCGTGCCTTCCTCGCCGACGACGTGCATGTGGCCGGTGAGCGAGACGCCCTGATGGTGGTTCTGGCAGCTGTCGGTGCCAACAATCGGCTTGACCGATTCCGACCACTTCCACCCGGGGTTGAATGTGAACCGTCCGATCGTCGTCCCACCGACCGACACGAGCTCCGCCATCCCCTTGTCGAACGACCGGGTCTCCTCCGGCGCGTCGAGCTTCTTCGTCTCGAGATCCGCCATCTCCTCCCCTTTCCCTGGGAACGAGGCCCCAGTGTATCAGCGGGGTCGGCTCGCCCCTCAGGTGACTGAGACGCCGCCGAACGGGAGCCGGCCTAGCGCCAGGACCTGGCAGGCAAAGCGCGACGAGATCCGCTACTACCGCGCCATTGCGTGTCCCTGGTGGAATTCTGATGGACGAGATCTCGCGAGGGACCAGCGGGTTAGCGCCCGCGACGTGACTACCAACCGCAGGCTAGAGCCTGAACGTGCAACGATGTCCCGAGACATCCGTCCACGATGTCCTGAGACATCACAACGTGCCCGGGGTGGGATTCGAACCCACACGCGCTTGCGCGCCGCGGCTTTTAAGGCCACATCGTCTGCCAGTTCCGACACCCGGGCTCTCCTTTGAGTCTAGCGCCGGGCCTCGTCGCCACATGAAGCGCAGGGGGGCTCCAGAACAACCCCTTGGGCACGGCCGTCAGGTAATTCTGGTGCCCAAGGTGCTTGCATCCACCTGTACACTGCGCCAGAAAGGACCGTGATGAAGCGAGGGACCCTGTCCGCTCTTCCCCTCGCACTAGTCTGCCTCCTGCTGAGCGCGTGCGCGCCACTGGCCACGCCGAAAGCCCCCACCAGTCCGCCCGTCGGCCGGATCGCCCTGTCCGTCCTGGCTCACACCGTCTTTCTGGTCGATCCCAGGACTGGAGAACGAACCGAGCTGGCCGGCGGCATGCTCGACTTCCAGTCAGGCTACGGCGCCTGGTCGCCCGACCGGACCAGACTGGCCTACGCTGACGACGGGGTCTACGTTCGTGCCCTGGAGACGGGGATCGACGCCATCATCGTTCAGGGCGAGCTCCTGTCCATGCCCGCGTGGAGCCCGGACGGCCGATCGATCGCCTACGGGAACGGGGTGGCGCTCTGGGTCGTTCCGGCCGCCCCGAGGGCGGCGGCCACCCAGGTCAGGTTGCCCGCCACCCTCGCGCCCCTCGACATGGACTGGCACGCGAACGGCATCGCCTTCGAGGGCCTGCATCGGGACTGCGACCGGTCCTTCGACTGCCCATCGACCGACGAGAGCGAGATCTGGATAGTGAACCAGGACGCAACAGGTCTCCGGCAGGTGACCCACGTCGGGCACGTGGAGCGCCCCAAGTGGTCGCCCGACGGGACCCAGATCCTCTTCGTTCGACGGACCCCCGGCAAGCTGAGCGAGCCCAGGGAGCTGTGGGTCGTGAACGCGGACGGATCAACGCCTCGTAGGGTCGTTGGCACCTCGGGTGTGGTGGCGGCGGACTGGTCGCCTGACGGGACTCAGATCGCGATGGCCCGGGTAGGCACGAGCGCCGGGACGCTTCAGCTCTGGATAAGCCGGTCGGACGGCTCGGGCGCGGCACCCATCGGATCTCCGCTCGTCGGCGACGAGGCGACGCTGGACTGGTAGGCGCGGCTAGGAGCTGGGCGTCGCTGACGGCGTCGTCGAGGACGTGGGCTCCGGAGTGGGCGGCGCGGACTCTTTGATGGCTATCTTGACGATTGTCACGGGATCCTTGGGCATGTCTTTGTCATCCCCTGTGCCACCGATCGTTTCGACGTTCCCGATCTTCTTGACGACGTCCAGACCGTCCAGCACCTTTCCGAAGATCGTGTAGCTCTTGGGGAGCTGCGCGCCCTGATCGCCAGTCACGATGAACCACTGGCTCCCGTTGGTGTTCGCGCCGGAATTCGCCATGGCGAGCGTGCCTACCTCATATGTCAGATCGTTGTTCAGCTCGTCGTTGAATGAATAACCCGGACCGCCCGACCCGTTCCCCGCCGGATCTCCTCCCTGGATGACGAAGTCCTTGATGATGCGGTGAAACGTCAGGCCGTCGTAGAACTTCTGGTCGGCCAGGTAGACGAAGCTGTTCACGGTGCACGGCGCTACATCGGCGAAGAGGGACATTGTGAAGGCGCCGAGCGAGGTCTTCACGGTCGCCGTGTAGGTCTTGGCCACGTCGATCGTGAAGGTCGGGGGGGCCACCGCCCCGGGAGCCCCCGTCGCGTTGGCCTTCGCCGTGTATCCGCAATCTGCGCCCGGGCTCGCGGAGGCGCTGGCGGTGGGAGTAGGCGAGGCGGTCACCTTGGTCTTCCCATTCCGGGTCAGCGCCAGCAGCCCATAGCCCATCCCCAGTACGGCCACCGCCACACCTACGATGCCGGCGATCAGCCGCCTGCGCTGCTTCTTCCTGCGCAAGGCGGCCCGTCGCTGGGCGAGCTTAGCGAGCTGGCGCTCTCGGGTTTTCCTGCTGCTCTGAGGCATATGGGAGCGACCAGACTAGCTGCCGCCGCTCCCTTCGACCATGCGGATGGCCAGGCCGTCGAGGATGTCGGTCTCGGAGACCAGAGCCTCCCTGAACCCCCATCGCTGCATCACCGCGACCAGGATCGAGGCACCGGCCGGGATGACGTCTTCCCGCCCGGGGGCCATGACCGGGATCCGTCCTCGCTCCTCGGTGGTCATGTCGGCAAGGATCCGGAAAACACGTTCGGCGTCGGCCCGCGGAAGGACTGAACGATGCAGGATCTCCGGGTCGTACTCCTCCAATCCCATGGCGATGGCCTGGACGGTGGTGGCCGTCCCTCCCACAGGCACAAGCGTCAGGGCCTCGTGCACCGGGATCCGGTCTTCGACCTGGGTCAGCACCGAGGTGACCGCCAGGTCGAGCTTGTCGAGTTCCTTGAACGTGGGTGGGTCCGTGTGCAGGTAACGCTCGGTCAGGCGCACACTGCCTATCTGGGCGGAGACCGCCCCGGCGATCTCCGCGCCGCCGACCACGAACTCGGTGCTGCCTCCCCCGATGTCCAGCACAAGGTAAGGAGCCGCCGCGGAGAGGCCCCGGGTTGCGCCGACGAATGAGAGCTCGGCCTCCTGCTTACCCGACAGGATCTCCATCGGCTCGCCGGTCAGCCGATGGACCGGACGGGCGAGGTCGTCCCGGTTCGAAGCGTCGCGAACCGCGCTGGTCGCGCCCAGATGGATCCGTTCGGCTTCCAGCGCCCTAGCCCTTCGGCAGTACCTCTCAAGGACCCGGAGCGTCCTGCGCAGGGCATCCGGCGCGATCCGGCCGGTTCGATCCACTCCCTCCCCGATCCGAGTGATCACCATGTCCCGTGCAAGGTCGTTCGGCTCCGATTCGCCCTCCGCGAACCTCGCGACCAGCAGCCTGATCGAGTTCGTCCCCAGGTCGATCGCCGCCACACGCCGCCCCGGCTTCTCGTAGTGCAACGGCTCCCCCTTGGCCAGCTCCCGCGCGACCCACAGCCCGATCGGGTCGGCGCCCCCGGCGAGGTAGTAGGAGAAGTGAGCGTGCAGGCACTTCACTCCGCGCGCCGCGCCGCCGATCCCTCCCCACGCCTCGGCCCCCGGCAACAGAGATCCCCGTTCCCGCGCGTATTCCTCGTGGGCGCGCCGGAGCTTCGTGCGAAGCTCGGGGTGGACCTCTGCCTTCGCTTCGAGCTTCTTGATCCACCCCTCCGACTCCAGGCGCGAGACAGCCTTGACGGTGTCAGGGCACGTCAACCAGTAGAGCGTTGGGAAGGGGTTTCCGTCGGCGTCTACCGGATGGTTCCTGATGACCAGCGGATGGCCGACGCCGCAACGGGCAACGACTGTAAAGGGGATGAGCGGCTCTCGCCCGAGCTGGGCGGCAACAGCCTGACGGTCGGACCGGCTGGCTATTTCCGCTTGTTCTCTGCGAGATGGGCCATGACCAGCGGATTCTCCCAGGTTGCTAGCCCAGGTGCTAACCGGGGAGTGTCGACCCGGCCCGGAGGCAGGCGGTGCTAACGGCCTCGTGATCGTGAAACGTTCCGACGCGACTGGACATGAGGGGCATAGGGTTGCACCGCCCTGACAGTCGGGGAGGCAAGGGACGTGTGGCTTGATTTGAGCGAGCGCCTCTGTGGATGAGGCGGACCGGCAGGAACGGTTCCAGCATATCTACAAGGATCACTACCTTCGCATTCTCGGCTACGCCTTGAGACGGGCCCACTCCTCCGATGATGCGGCCGATGTCGTCGCCGAGACTTTCCTGACGGCATGGCGTCGCCTTGACGATCTGCCCCCCGATAACGAGGCCGCGCTCTGGCTATACGGGGTCGCCCGGCGGATGCTTGCCAACTACCACCGGGAGGAGCGCCGACGGTCTCGGCTCGCCGGGCGCCTGCGGCAGGACATCTCGCAGCTAGTGGAGGTCACTCAGCCTGCCGTCAGTGAGGACCTCGAGGCTGTCGTTGAGGCCCTCGGCCAGCTGCGGGATAAGGACCGCGAGATACTCGGGCTTGTGGCATGGGAGGGACTCTCCCACGCGGAGGTGGGAAAGGTTCTCGACTGCTCGCCGAACGCCGCCAAGATCCGTCTGCACAGGGCCCGCAGACGGCTGGCGGCGCGATTGGCAAAAGCCAGCCTCCTGGTGAAACCTGGGGAAGCGACCGGACATACAGGAGGCAGACGGGTACCAGCCCGTCCCGCGATGGAGGAGGATCAGTGAGCGACCGCAACGATCTCCTCGAGGACTTGGTGCGCCGGTCGGCGAGGATACGGGACGAGGAACTGATCACTCTCGCGACTGCCCCGGGTGCGAAGGCCCTGTTCGACGACATCGTCTCGATGCCATACGCTGGAACTGACACACGGGTCCATGCGACGTCCGAATTCCGCCGGGTGGGCGCTGACAGGCGGCGGGCGAGAATCGGCCGCCGTCGCGTGCCAAAGGTCGCACTCGCCGCCGCTTTCGCTTTGGCCGTGGTCTTATCGGTCCCTGCGTTGGGCGTCGTTCAACACGTCAGGAGCTGGCTCTCAGACCTCAAGGGACCGGATGGGCCAATAGCGACAGCACCGGATGTCGTCATTGCCTCAGGGGTGGATGGCCAGCCATGGGAGATCGTCGCGACTCAGACCGATCAAGGTCTGTGCCTATTCCTCCTGACCCAACGGTCAGGGGAGCGGGTAGGTCTCGGCGGCTGCGGCTGGGCTTCGGACATCCGCGGCGATCCATCCGCCCCCGGCCACCTCCATTGGATCGAGGGAGGGAACGGCTCCGGCGGGGTCCTTACCCTTAACCGGATCATCGTTTGGGGTGTGGCGGGAGAAGGCGTGGCAAGAGTCGAACTTCAGCTCACAAACGGGGGAACGGTCCGCGCGCACCTGGTCGAGCGGCCGGAAGGCATCGAGGCTCCGCTGAACTTCTTCTGGGCGGCGTTGGGGACGCAAGAGGGCGCCGAGTTGAGCGAGAACGGCGGCGTGCGGGAACCTCAGCAGCCTCTAGTGCATGCGGTTATTGCACGCGATTCAGCTGGCAACGTTCTCGAGCGCAGAGTCGTCGACGAACCGCACGGGTAGCCGCATCAGGTCCGCTAACCTGCTTGCTAACCCCGGTTGTACGTCCGGAACTACCGTTTCACTTCCGCTTGTTCTCGACGGAGCGCTTGAAGTCGACCTGCCGCTCCTCCGACTGGCGGAGGAAGCGCTTGAGCTTCTGCTCGAACTCGGGGTCCCTACCCGAGCGGCGGTCGATGCGCGGCGCGGGGTCCTGCAGAGCCTTTATCGAGAGGTCGATCTTGCCGTCTTCCTTGATGGCAACCACCTTCGCCTGGACCTTGTCGTTCAGTCGAAGGTGCTCCTCCACGGACTTCACGTAGTTCCGATCGATCTCAGAAATGTGGACGAGCCCCATCTTGCCATCCTCGAGTTGGAGGAATGCCCCGTACGGGGTAATGCGTTGCACGGTCCCCTCCACGACCGCTCCGACCTCTATCTCTGCGATTGGGACTCCTTTCCGGTGGACCCGAGCTGAGGGGTCACTATCCCACCGCCCTCCGGACCCGTCAACAGCGACCGGCGAAGTAGAGCCAGAATGAAGACTATCCTTCGGCCAGGCGACCGCGCAGCAGGGTGAGGGGGATCGAGAGCCATGAGCCAGTCAGTCGACAAGGGCGCAGGGCCAATGGAACGGGCAATACGCCCAGTAGTTGCTGCGTACAAGGAGACGTTCAATACAAGGAATCCCTGGAATCGCTGGTTCGTGCGCATCTGGGGCGTGGTCGCCGTAATCCTCCTGATCCTTCTACGCTTCCTGCCGTTCTCGAAATGGTTCCTGGTGGCCGCTCCTGCCTTCGGGATCATGGAGGGCATCGGTTTGAGAAAGATGGACGACGCCCTCCCGCCGCTGACCCATGTCATCCGTCGTTACGTCCCGAGATGGGCGGCCTTCACCGCCATCTACGGCATATGGGGAGCGGCTGTCGCTCACTGGCTGAACTTCGCTCAGTGGTACGTCATCGGCGTGGCCGCGGCGTTCTTAGGCTGGCTGACCGACCACTTCGACGTGACCTACGACAAACCGGTCCCGGGCAGCAAGCGCTCGTGATCACGCTGAGATCGGGAGACGCCGAGCCCGGCATCCTGGAGGATGTGCGCGCGAGCTTAGATGCATTGCGCGAGGCCCCCCGGCTGCCGATCATCTCCTTCTCATTGCTTCTTGGAGAAGCGGTGCTGAGTCGCTCGGGCCCAATCGGCGGCTTTCTCTCATTGCCGGTCGTCCTGTTCCAGGTCGGGTGGATCGGAACCGAGCGGATCTGGTTCCTGCGACTGTTCCGCGGAGTTCCTTTTCAAACCTTTGAGATCTGGCCCGTAACCCGGAGGTTCTTCGGAAGATTCCTCGTGTTCGGCCTATTGTTCGCGTCAGCCTCTTTCCCCGTCCTCGTCGTTGCGTTCATCGCCTTTCCCGGGAAGACCCGTGGTGAGATCTCGACCCCCGCTTACGGGGCCTTGATTGGGACGGGACTCCTGTTGGACTTTGCTGGAACCTTCGTCGTGCCGGCGCTTGCATTCACGACACGACGCGTTCGCGACGCGGTGAGGTTGGGTCTACGCATGATTCGCGAAGAGTGGCCCCGATCTTTGCCCTACGTGCTGGTCCCACCCCTTGCGATACAGACCCTGTTCCTGGTCGTTCCGAGAAGCGCGGTACGGGGACCCATTGGTGTTGTGGGTGCTGTAGCGAGCGGCATTGTGGGCCTGGTCTTCAAGGGTGCCATCGCCCGTTACTACCTGCGGCACGTCGAGGTAGG